>LFRM01371866.1_pt1 | contig 158904 bp, 138 predicted proteins | sample 618341 | NCBI WGS metagenome assembly LFRM01 (sample SAMN03654438, study PRJNA283298) | anaerobic digester metagenome | isolation source: pool of bioreactors CSTR01a, CSTR02a, and CSTR03a thermophilic anaerobic... | place: Denmark: Kgs. Lyngby | collected 2014-05-21 | reverse complement strand
GAGCACCAGCCGCAGTGCTCCTACAAACGGAGGAAAACCTCGAGGGTCACCGTCCGCGCTCCTCAACGCCGCACCGACGCCGGCACGCACAACGCACATAGCTGGGAGTATGTGAAGGCGGCGCGAGGCGCCGCCCGCCCACCGTCACAGCCTGCGCCACCGCAACTGTTCGGTCCCAGTCGGTCTCCTCGGTCTCCAGAGAACATTTCCGGTTCACCAAGCATAGTCTATACTGCCTACCACTTACACTGTGCGCAGGAGGCGGGCTCATGCATTACATGGTGAACACCGGAGACACCCTGTGGCACATTGCCCAGAGGTTCAGGATCGACGTGGACGCCCTGGCGCGGGCCAACTCCATCACTGAGCCCTACTCGGTATATCCAGGACAGATACTGCGGATCCCCAGGCGCCACCGACTCATCGGCTACATAGTGCCCCACGCGTCGTCGGCCGGCATCGCCGACGTGCTGTCGTCACCGGAGCCTTTCGATGAGGTCATCTACACCGCGGTGACGGTAGAGCCCGACGGCTCTGCCACCGCGGGCCCCGTAGATATAGCGCTTCAGCTGGCGCGGGCGCGTCGGACCAGAGCCGTTGTCGGCGTGACGAACTTGTGCCGCGGCACGTACTCCGTCGAGGCCGCCGACAACGCCCTTCTTGACGACAACGCCAGGTCTCGCCTGGCGTCCGTGGCCGCAGACTGCACCATCTCCAACCACCTCGACGGGGTGCACCTTGATTTCGGTGCCATAACCGCCCAACACTTCGACGCCCTGGCGGACCTGGCCTGCGAGATCCGAGCAAGGTTCACCAAGCTCAGCCCGTGGTACACCCTGTCTATAGCCGCCCCGTCCGGCTGGCGCGAGGGACCGTACAACCTCGCCCATGCCGCCCAGTGCGCCGACACAGTAATGGTTGAAGGCTTCCAGCGGGGCGCCTCGGGCACGCCTGGCCCTCCCACCGATCTCGCGTGGCTTGAACAGCAGGCGACGTACGCCTTGGAGGACGTAGGGCCGTCTCGTCTGTGCGTATTGCTGGGGGCCTACGGGCTGGACTGGGACGAGTCCGGCGCCGGCTTCCTGACAGTGGAGGCGGCAGCTGCCATCGCCGCCAACACAGGAGCCCGCATCGAGCGCGATCCCGCCCACGGTGGCCCGTTCTTCCAGTACACAGACACCACTGGCAAGCTCCACAGCGTGTGGTACGAGGATTCCGCTTCCATCCTGCTGAAGCTGGCCACCCTCGACTCCATGGGAGTGCGCAAGGTCGCTCTATGGCGTCTGGGCGCGGTGCCCAGGGATATCCTGGCCGTACTTTCGCAGTCAGTAGTATAGCGGCAAGAGGAGTTGCTGTCTGCATGTCAAAAGACATACTCTGACAGGGCGGGAGCGGCGTCGGCTCCTCGCCCACACAACGATGCGGGACAGGCCCTGCCCACGGCCGCGTTCCGCGCTGGAACAGGGAGTGATCCGTTTGCAGCACAACGTGTATTTCGACGGTAACGTCCAGAGCCTCACCTTCACCAAGGGCCAGGACCGCGCCACGGTTGGAGTGATCAAGCCGGGGCGCTACACCTTCGGCACCTCCACCGAGGAAACGATGACCGTGGTGTCAGGGATCCTCAAGGCCAGACTGCCGGGCAGCTCCGAATGGAAGGCCTACGGAGAGGGCGAGTCTTTCGTCGTGCCTCCGAACCAGTCGTTTGACGTGGAGTGCGACGCCGACGTGGTTTACACTTGCATCTACAGATGAGCAGGCTGCTTTCCCCACTTAAGCTAGGCCCTTACCGGCTCCGAAACAGGATCGCCATGCCGCCCATGGCAAGCGAGACCGCCGACGAGCGGGGCATGGCCACGGACACCACCGTCGCGTACTACGCGCCCAGGGCCAGGGCAGGCACGGCCCTCATCATCGTAGAGCATACATACGTCGTGCCCCAGGGGCGGCGCAGCCGCCATCAGCTGGGCCTCTACTCCGACGACCACGTGGCTCCCATTCGCCGCGTAGCCGAGGCTATCAAGGCCGAGGGGGCAGTGGCTGCGATCCAGCTGACACACGCGGGGGCGGCAGCTGATCATGAGCTCATCGGCTGCGCCCCGGAGGCGCCGTCTGAGGTGCGCCCGCCCGGCAGGCCGAACGCCGCGCAGCCGACCGCCATGTCGCCTGCGCGCGTGGCCGAGGTGCAAAGGGCCTTCGTCGACGCGGCCGTGCGGGCCTGGCGCGCCGGCTTCCAGGTGATCGAGCTCCACGCCGCCCACGGATACCTACTGAACCAGTTCTTCTCACCCCTGACCAACCTGCGCAGCGACGCCTACGGCGGGTCCATGGAAAACAGGCTTAGGTTTTCCCTGGAGACTGTGGCCATGGTGCGCGCAGCGCTGCCCGACGACGCGGTGGTGGCCATGCGGCTTGGCGCAGACGACGGCTTCGAGGGCGGAATCACTCTGGAGGATTCGGTGTGGGCGGCACCGCGGCTGGTTGAGGCCGGAGTGGGGTTCCTGGACATATCCGGGGGCCTTGCAGGCTCCGGCCGCGATAGGTTCGGGCCGGACGCGCCCGCGGAGGGCTATTTCGCGCGCCTGGCGGAGGCCATACGGCGCGTGGTGGACGTCCCGGTAATGGTCACCGGAGGCATCGTGAACCCGTCCACGGCCGACGCCCTGGTGGGCAAGGGCGTCGCCGACGTGATCGGAGTGGGAAGGGCAATGCTGTCAGACCCTGACTGGTCCAGCAGGGCTATGCGCGAGCTGGCGGCGGCCGAGCTGTAAGGCCCAGCACTACCGCCCGGGCGGCACCCGCGACGCCAGGCGGCGTCAGGGAGTGGCACCCGGAACTAGCACCCGAGCAACTCCGGCAGCTGCGAGAGCCTGCGGATCTCATAATCAGGCGTTATGTCAGAGAGGTTAGGCGCCCCGTGGGGATTGAACCAGCAAGTGACGATCCCTGCTGCGGCGCCTCCTCTGATGTCAGACGCTATGGAGTCACCTACCATCAGGGCCCTCTCCGGGCGGGTGCACCCTAGCCTGTTCAGGCAGTGCACGAATACGGCAGGGTCGGGCTTAGCCACCCCCACCTCCTCGGATATGATGAGATCGTTGATGTAGCGACCAAACCCCGAAAGGGCGAACCTCGAGCGCTGCACCGCGCTGATGCCGTTGGTCAGGATGGCCATCCTCACCCTGCCCGAAAGCAGCCTGAGCAGCTCCTCGGCGCCCTTCATGGGCACCGCCTGGGCGCTTAGCCGCTCAAGATAGTCGGCAGCCACCCTCTGCACGTCGAAGGGGTGCATGTCTATCCCAAGCTCAGAGAGAAGCTTTCGGAACCGCTCCACCCGGACGAAGTCGGAGTTCACCACGTTCTGCTCAAGGAGCCTCCACAGCTCCGAGTTAATGCTTCGGTAACGCTGGAGCACCGACTCGTCGTACGGCACGCCGAAGGCGGCCAGCGCCGCCTCAAGCGCCTTGCGCTCTCCGGCATCGTAGTCCCAGAGCGTACCGTCGGCATCGAAGATGACGAGATCGAAATTGAGCAACAGCTCTTCCTCCTACAGCAAGTGCGTCTTTCGCCGGCGCCTACTTCAGTTCCACCGATCCCATTATGGCCCTGCAGTTGATCTCCAGCACGCGGCCGGATTCAGCAGACCCCGGGCGCGAGAAGCCCTGGCTCGACACCACGCCGCCAGTAGACTGGTCGAAGAACTCGACTCCACCCATCAGGGCGCTGGCGTTGCAGTAGACCATCACGTCTTCCGGCACCCTCAGCTCGATGCTGCCCAGCATCGCGGTGAGGTCCAGGTACGTGGTGCCGGCCTTGATGCTCGCCCGGGTCAGGTCCAGCTCGGCGCCGCCCAGGAGCACCACATAGGAGCCGGACTCCAGCTGCCACCCTGGCTGCCGGCGTTCGAGCGAACTGAGGAACACCCACTTGGTGGTCGCGTATCCGCCGTCGTCGGCTCCGCTGGCGTCATCCAGCGGGCGCCAGCGCAGGATCGCCCAGCCGGCGACAATGAGGACGCACGCCCAGAACATCCCCGACAGCCTCGCCCAGTGGATCGTGTACCAGCCCGCGGTCCCGCTGAGCAATACTAGACCGAGAAGGAGCAGGATCCATCCGCCGATGGCCTGCCCACGCCGGCGTGATGCGCGGCGCTCCGAATCCTCCGAGTCGCGGTCTCGCTCCGAGCGCCCCCAGTCTCCAGTGAGACTGGAAATACCCAAGAGGATCAGCGTCACCGGCCAGTAGCGGGCCACCAGGTACCAGACGTCGATCCTGGTGACTCCGAGGTTGTTCAGGAGCAGCACCGCCCCGATGGCCACGACGATCAGTCCGAACACGGTATTCGACAGGTTCACCCTCATGAGACCAGCCTCCCTGCTATATGGCTGCTGCGTAGCCGTCCTTCCTCGGTTCGCTGCCGGCTATGAGAACTCCGGTGGCGGGGTCGCGCCATATCATCTGCCCTCCGCCGAACCCCGCAGGTTCTCCCTCGACCAGGACGCTATGGCCCATCCTCCGCAGAGCATCCACCGTGGTTTCGGGCACCGTCGGCTCCACCAGCAGCCTGTCGGCGCCGGCCACACGGAACCGGGGGCAGTCCATTGCGGCCTGCGGGTTCTGGGCGTGGTCTAGCACCGCCGACACCACCTGCACGTGGCCCTGGGGTTGCATGTCGCCGCCCATAACCCCGAAGGCGGCCAGCCCCACGCCGTCTTTGGTGATGAAACCCGGGATTATGGTGTGGAAGGGCCTCCTGAAGGGCGCAAGCTCATTCGGGCTTCCCGGCTCCAGCGAGAAGCCAGCTCCCCTGTTCTGCAGCGCTATGCCAGTACCGGGCACTACGACGCCAGATCCGAACCCCATGTAGTTGGACTGTATGAACGACACCATCATGCCGGCGGAGTCGGCGGCGGCAAGGTACACCGTGTCGCCGTCGTGTGGCGCCCAGCTGCCGGGCCTTCCCAGACCGGGCTCCGCCGCGGGCATGGCCCTGTCGCGGCTTATCAGCGCACGGCGGCGCGCGATGTAGCCTGGGGCCAGGAGCTCGCGCACAGGCACTTCAGAGAACCTTGGGTCTCCTACGTAGGCGTGGGCATCGGCGAAGGCCAGCCTCAGGGCTTCCGCCATCAAGTGGACGGATTCGGGCCCCAGCTGGTCGAGGCTTCTAACGTCGAAGCCCTCCAGGATGCCGAGGGCGATGAGGGCCACGATGCCCTGCCCGTTCGGGGGGATCTCGTGGATGTCGAAGCCCCTGTAGCGCACTGAAATGGGCTCCACCCATTCGGGCTCGTGGCGCTGGAGGTCGTCCAGGCGTATGAGGCCGCCGGTACGCTCCGAATGCTCGGCGATGGCTTCAGCGATCGACCCTCTGTAGAACGACTGGCCGTAGGTGAAGGCGATGGACTCCAGCGTGGCGGCCATCGGCTCACACCTGAAAATCTCGCCCGGCATGGGCGCCCTTCCTCCCGGAAGGAAGGCCTCCTCGAACTCCTCGAACACACCGCCCATGCCCTTGAACCGGCGTTCGGCGGCTTTCCAGTAGCCGGCGATGACCGGCGGCACCGGCGCCCCCTCCCGCGCGTAATGGATGGCAGGCGCCAACACCTCTGTGAAGGGCAGGGAGCCGAACCGCCTGTGGAGTGCGGCCCAGCCGGACACAACGCCCGGTACGGTCACCGAAGGCCATCCCAGCTTCGGCATCTCCTTGTGCCCATCTCGCCTGAGGGCCTCGGCGTCAGCCAACGCTGGCGCGGCCCCCGAGGCGTTCAGTCCGTAAAGGTGGCCCTCCTCCCACACAAGGGCGAAGGCGTCGCCACCAAGGCCGCATGAAGTCGGCTCCAGCACCACTAGCGCCGCGGCCACTGCGATGGCGGCGTCCACGGCGTTGCCGCCGTCCCGCAACATGGCGATGCCGGCCTCCACGGCCAGGGGGCGACTGGATGCCACGGCGCCTCGCCTTCCCATGGACGGGCTTCGCCGGGACGGATGGGGCTGCGAATAGTCAAAGAGGCTCAAACGGTCCAACCTCCTCACGTCTAGGCATTAGTGTTCTTCCCGCTGGACCAGACTCCTCCAGGCAGCGCCATACATTGTTGTATGCCCTGCTCCATCTGGAGGACTTGTGGCGACGCGTGCAGAATTATCCGGTATTGCACGGGGAGTGAAAGAGAATGCGATTGAAGTCATGGACCATCCCACTGGCAGGAGCGGCTCTCATCGTGTGCGCGCTCTGCTTCGTCCCATGGGCGTCGACGCCGGCGATGGGGGCGTCAGCCGCCACCGTGGCGATCCTGGATTCCGGCTACACACGACATCTTGCCACACTGAACGCCTGGAACTACAACACCGAATTCGTCGACACGAACGCGCTCCTTACGGCCATGGCGCGCTGGGGCATCAGCGCGGCCGTCGTAGGCGACGGCGATGTGGAGATCGGAGCGCTCTCCTCGTACAGGGCACTCGTGCTCCCCAGATCCAGCAGCATGTCGAGCCTGGCTGCGGAGAAGATCGTGGAGTTCGTGAGGGGCGGCGGCAGGATACTCTCCACCAGCGACACGTCGCTCCTGGACGACTTCTGGCGCCAGCGTGAGGACTTCGCCTTGGCTTCCGCCATGGGCGTGAGGCTATCGTCTGCGAACCAGGTGGCGCTGGGCCAGATAAACGTCACCGCCACATCGCACCCGATCTTCCAGGGCATCGCAAGAACCATCGTCTTGCCGTCTTCCCGAGGGGTTGCCGTAGAAGTTGGGCCCGACTCCAACGTTCTGGCCAAGAGCTCGTCGGGACTCCCTGCCATAGTGGAGAACAGGTACGGCGTGTACTGCGCCGCCAACATCCTGAGCTCGGCGAACCTCTCCTCTCCGCAGGGCGCAGCCTTGGTGCGCAACATCGTGTCGTACCTGGCGAACACCAAGTACGGGGCTCCCTTCGTGCTGGACACTATCAGGGCGAGGGCGGCCTGGTACCGGCCTGCTACCGACGAAGAACAGCTTCGCGCTGACCTGAAGCGACTGGCCGACGCCGGGTTCAACATGGTGATGATCGCGGCCTATCAGGACGGGATGGCCAACTGGAGTTCGTCAGCGGCGCCGGTGAACCCCTCGTATGGTGCCTTCGATCCGATCCTTGCGGCCATCGACATCTGCGCCGAGCTGGGCCTTGACGTCCACGCGTGGTTCAACGTGTTCGATGCTGGCGTGGCCGGCGAGGACGGCAGCCTGCCTCCGCTGCTCCGCGAGCGGCCGGGCTGGGCGGCAGTGGGACAGAACGGACAGATCCCTTCGGCTTCGGAAGGCTCCCGGTGCTTTCTGTCGCCTGCTCACCCCGAGGTGCAGGAGTACCTTCTCGGCCTGGTCAGGGAGCTCTGCGCCACCCATCCGGTCACCGGAGTGCACTTCGATTACCTCCGCTATCCCTACGGCAGAACTGTGCCGTACGACTACAACCCCGTGGTGGAGGCCTTGGCCGAGGCGGACCTAGGCTTCGCGCCCAAGACGGTTCGTCTGGACATGGGCAAGTGGAACGCCTGGTTCCAGTGGAGGACCTCCGAACTTACCGAGTTCGTCGCCAGGCTCAGCGCAGCCGTGAGGGAGACCGCTCCCGGTATGGCGGTGTCGGTGGTGGTTCATCCTCACGCTGACGCCGTGCTCACCAGGATGCAGGATTGGGGACGCTGGGCCGAGGAGGGGTACATAGACTTCGTGGTCCAGCTGGCCGACACCGCCGTAGCCGACACCTTCAGCGCGATCATACAGTCTTCCGACAAGTTCGCGGGCCCGGACACCCGGGTTCTGGCCGCCATCGACGCCAACACGCCTGTGCTGGCCAGCCTCGCAAGGGCAGCCGGGGCCTACGGAGTAGTGTGTCTGGTGGATTCATCAGTGTCGGATGCGGCCCTCGAGGCGCTGCGCGACACCGCATTCCGGTGGTGAGGGCGGATCGAGGGCGAGGTTGAGGCTGAGGCTGAGGTTCATGGGCCGCGGCCTGGGGCGCGGGGCTGTGAGCGTCAGGCTAGCGCGAACGGTGAGCGTCAACTAGTCCGAAAGGGCCCCGGCAAGAGCCCCCGGCAAGAGCCTCCGATCGCCTTGGCCGCCCCAGCCGACCCATGGATGGGTCGCTCTAGCAGGGCTTTGACCCTCTGGTGGGTCGTTTACACGTGAGCGCGGCGCGGAGCGCCGAGCGCTTCGAGGCGGTTCTGGGGCACGGCGATACCATAACGCGCGTAGCTGGAGATAGGTAGAGCCGGCGCTGAAGCGCCGGCTTCCTTCTGTGATCCAAGGCAGGCGGAGAGGTTCGGGCGACCCGTGGGTATGTCGATGTCACGCCAAACCGGCCCGCCGGCTGGTCACCGCGACCCCTCTTTGAGGCTCACGCGGGGCTCGGGTGACATGGCCGACGCGGCCAGGCCTAGGCCGATGAGGGCGGCCCCTATGAAGAACCACGGCCCCAACGGCTCGCCCAGTAGCCACCAGCCGAGGGTCGCTCCCACGACGGGCTGCATAAAGAAGAACGCGGAAGCGGCATCGGCGTTCATCAGCTCGAACCCCAGGTTCCACAGGTAGAACGCCACCGCAGTGGAGATGACGCATATGTAGACTAGCCCCGCCCACGCCAGGGCGGGCCACTCTTGTGCGGGCACAGGCGGAGGCTCCAGCGACGCGATGGGCAAGTTCACGACTGCCCCGACTACACTGGCCCAGAAGGTGGCTGCCAGGGCGCCGCGGCGAGCTGAGAACCTCTTCGACAGCACCGTATACAGGCCCCATGTGGCTCCCGCAGCCAGAAGCAGCAGGTTCCCGGTGGGGGATCCGCCGGAGTCGGCGCCCACCAGGTTCGGCACCACGATGGCCACCGCTCCCAGCGTTGCCAGGCCCACCGCGCCCATGCGCAGCGGGCTCACCCGCTGGCCCAGCAGGAGTCGGGCGAAGACCACGATGAACGCCGGCGAGGTGCTGGTCATGAGCGAGCCGTAGGCCGAGCCAGAGAGCTTGGTCCCGACGAACTGCGCCCCCAGGCTCACCACGTAGCCGACGATCCCAATGCGCAGGACCTCGCCCCACTCATCGCGCCTGAGGATGAGGGCGGCTGAGCCTCTGGTTGCCCGCATGATCGCTCCTAGTATCAGGGAGGTCACGGCCAGCCTGAGGGCGAGGAGAGTAAAGGGACCGATGAGTCCGCTACCCAGCACCCAGCTGCTAAATGCGTACTGCCCTCCCCATATCCCGGCGGCGAGGCTCAAGTAGATGGCCGCCCTTACCTTAAGGTTCACGTCCGGCCCCCTCCCCATCGTCTGTGCAGTGCGTTGCCTTCCGAATTTCGCCTCAAGTTACAGAGAACCCTTCGCCCTGGCATGCGCGTTAGCCATTGCCTCTGGGGCGAAGGGTTGCATCGTCGGGCCAGACTTCGGGCATCAGCAGCTCTGAAGGTCCGATATCAGCTTCTTGATAGTGACCGCCGCGTCCCCCAGAAGAAGCGTCACGTTCTCACGTCCGAAGTACAACGGGTTATCCACGCCAGCGTAGCCCGGCTTGGTGTCGTAGTTGCAGATTATGACGTGCTTGGCTTCCTCAGCCCTGAGTATGGGCATGCCGTATATGGGCGTGCCTTCAGCAGTGTTTGCGGCTGGGTTCACCACGTCATTGGCGCCCACGATGATCGCAACGTCAGCCTCCGGGAACTCGGCGTTGATGTCGTCCATCTCGCACAGCTTGTCGTAAGCCACGTCCACCTCCGCAAGCAGCACGTTCATGTGCCCGGGCATGCGGCCTGCCACCGGGTGCACGGCCACCTTCACCTCGGCGCCACCCTCCTCCAGGAGGTCCATGAGCTTCTTGACGTCGGCCTGCGCCTGCGCCAGCGCCATCCCATAGCCCGGAACGACGATCACCTTTCGGGCGTTCCTGAGTCTCTCGATGTGGTCGGGCGGGCCGGCCTGGCCCTCAGCGGGTCCAGCTCCGGCAGCACCGCTGTCCGGATCGGCAGTTTCGCCGGGTGCAGGGCCGGCGTCGGCAGCGACCTCGCAAGCGTCCAGCTCACCTGAGATCGCCCGGATCAGCTGCTTGACGGTGATGGCCGCGTCTCCCAGTAGCAGCGTCACGTTCTCGCGCCCGAAGTACAGCGGGTTATCCACGCCGGCGTAACCCGGCTTGGTGTCGTAGTTGCAGATTATGACGTGCTTGGCCTCGGCCACACGAAGTATCGGCATTCCGTATATGGGCGTGCCTTCAGCGGTGTTGGCTGCCGGGTTCACCACGTCGTTCGCCCCAACCACCACAGCAAGGTCGGCCGAGGCGAACTCGGGGTTGATGTCGTCCATCTCGCACAGCTTGTCGTACGGCACGTCCACCTCCGCAAGCAGCACGTTCATGTGCCCGGGCATGCGGCCCGCCACAGGGTGCACGCCCACCTTCACTTCGGCGCCCCTCTCCTCCAAGAGGTCGATGAGGGCCTTCACGTCGGCCTGCGCCTGCGCCAGCGCCATTCCGTAGCCGGGAACGATGATGACCTTCCGGGCGTTCCTGGCAACCTGCACGTGCTCCGGCACCGCGGCGGACGGCGCGGGCATCGGCCTGGCAGCCTCAGCCTCAACCCTCATCTCAGGGCGTGCGACACCGTTCCCGTGCTTTATCACGGTGGTGGCTCCCGACAGCACCTGGCCCAGGCTGCGGTTCATCGCCCTGCACATGATCTGCGTCAGGATCAGGCCCGAGGCCCCCACCACGGCGCCGATGCAGATGAGCAGCGGGTTGTTCACCGCGAAACCAGAGATGGACGCCGCAACGCCTGAGAACGAGTTCAGGAGCGACACGGCGATGGGCATGTCTGCGCCACCGACCCTGATCGTGAATAGCACGCCGTAAAGCAGCGCGAGCACCAGGGTCAGCATGGCCAGCGCCATCAGCAACCCCTCGCCCACCACCAGCGCCAGCGCTCCCACGACTCCGCAGGCCACCAGGTTGCCCGTGTTCAGCGCCTGGTGCCCTTCGAGCACTATCGGGCGACCGCTTATCAGTCCATGGAGCTTGGCAGCGGCCACCATACTGCCTGAGAAGGTCACTCCGCCCACTATGAGCCCCAGCATCGCCGTCGCCTGCTCGAACAGGCCCATACCGGCGCCTGCCATCGACACTCCGACGGCCAAGGCAAGAAGCGACACCAGCGCGGAGCTACCGCCGCCGAAGCCGTTGAGCAGGGCCACCATCTGTGGCATCTGCAGCATCGTGACTTTCAGGGCGGCCCAGTAGCCCAGGAACGCCCCCACAGCCATGCTCACCCAGAGCACGCCATAGCCGAGTATGCCTTCAGATACTAAGGTGACGATGATGGCCCCGGTCATGCTGGCTGCGCCCAGGAGGTTCCCCCGCACCGCAGTCTCCGGCGAGCTCATCATCTTGATGCCCCAAACCGACCCGAGGACACACAGAAGTCCCAGGATGTCGACGGGGCTTAGGCCTAAGATTATTGCTTCCTTCCAGTCCATGACCTCATGCAGCGGACCGCGCGTCCGCCCGCACCTCCCTAACTATACTGACACGGCCTGCCGGCTACTTGTGGAACATCCTCAGCATCCTGTCGGTGACCAGAAAACCGCCGACCACGTTCACCATGGCGAACACTATCGCCACGAAACCTGCAGCCTGTGCCAGCACCGGGTTGCTCATCGAACGCGCGACAGCTGTGGATACCAAAGCTCCGAGTATGGTTACTCCGGAGAGGGCGTTCGTCCCTGACATCAAGGGCGTGTGAAGAAGGCTCGGCACGGCCGAGATGACCTTGTATCCCACAACGCTCGACACTATGAACAGAGCGATCAGCACCAATGGCGACACGATAGCCTATCCTCCTGCTACTTTGCCAGACCCATTGCTTCGAGGGCGCCCGCGTGGACCAGCTCGCCGTCCCTTGAGACCAGAGACGATGCGATGATCTCGTCCTCCATGTTAACGTTCAATGCGCCATCAACGACCAGGTTGGACAGATAGTTGTAGATGTTGTTGGCGAACATCCAGGTGGAAGCCGTCGGCATGGTGCCGGGGATGTTCTTCGTGCCGTCTATCACCACACCGTACCTCTCGATTACCTCTCCGGACTGGGACAGCTCGCAGTTGCCGCCCTGGTCTATGGAGATGTCCACGATGATGGAGCCAGGCCTCATCGACTTGACCATGTCCTCGGTCACCAGCACGGGAGCGAGCTTGCCGGGGATCAGGGCTGACAGAACCACTATGTCCGACTCGGCGATGTACGGAGCCAGCACCTTGCGCTCGCGGTCAAGCCACTCGTCCGGGAGCTTCTTCGCGTAGCCGCCCTCACCGATGGCCAGCTCCGGGGGAATGCCAAGGTCTATGATCTTCGAGCCAAGCGTCTTGGCCTGCTCGTTCGCATCGGGCCGGATGTCGGCCGACCTGGTGACGGCGCCCAGTTTCTTGGCGGTGGCCAGGGCCTGCAGGCCAGCGATGCCGGTGCCCACCACCGTTACCACCGCCGGCTTGATCATGCCGACCGCGGTGCCCACCATTGGCATGAACTTCGGCAGCCTGTTGGCCGCCATGAGCACTGCCTTGTAACCCGCCACCGTGCTCATGGAGCTCAGGGCATCCATGGATTGCGCCCTGGTTATCCGGGGGATCCCGTCGAGGGTGAACGCCAGCACTCCCTTGGCCGCCATCTTCCGAATCATCTCGTGGTTGCCCGGGAACGCCGGATGGAGGAAGGTGATGATGGTCTGGCCCTTCCGAAGCATATCCACCTCATGGACGTTCAGCTTCTCGTTGAAGATGGGCTCCTTGACCTTCAGTATGATGTCGGCCTTTTCGAACACCTCGCGAACGTCCTCGACGATCTTGGCGCCGGCCGCTGCGTACTCGTCGTCGTGAAAGTACGAGCCCTCGCCAGCCCCCTTCTCCACCAGCACGGTAGCGCCCTCGGCGACCATCTTCTTTACGGTGTCAGGCATGGCCGCCACGCGGCGCTCGCCCTTCATGATCTCCCTGGGCACTCCGATCACAAGGCCACGGAACTTCATTTCTAGCCACTCCCTGTAGTTGATTTATTGACAACGGCGGAAGCGCTCTTCCGCCCCGGGTTACCCGAGAAGGTCAGCTGAGGTCACGATTCTGACTCCGCTTTCGGCCATCTCCTGGATGGCGCGATCCACGTCGCCTGGATTGACGTCCACTCCCCTGCACCCGTCCGTCACCAGGTAGACGGTGTAGCCCAGGGCGATGCCGTCCAGCGCCGTGTACTTCACGCAGTAATCGGTGGCTAACCCCATAACATAAATGGCATCCACCTTGCGGCTGAGCAAGTACTGGTGCAGCTCAGTCGATCGGCGATGACCGTTATCGTAAAACCCGCTGTAGCTGTCGATTTCAGGATCGGTCCCCTTGTATACGATTCGATCTATGCGGCTCGCATCCAGACCGGGCGCAAACTCCGCTCCCTCAGTTCCCTGAACGCAGTGGTCCGGCCACAGCACCTGCTCCACTCCGCCTGCCATCACCACGTCGCCAGGCTTCCTGCCAGCGTGGGACGACGCGAAGCTCACGTGTCCCACAGGATGCCAGTCAGCCGTGGCCACCACTAGGCCGAACTTCCGCATCAGCGCGTTGGCAACCGGTATCACTTCGTCGCCCCGGGGCACCGGAAGTGCCCCTCCAGGCAGGAAGTCGTTCTGGATGTCCACCAGAATCAGACTCTCCATTCGGCCACCCCCACAACAATGTGATTTTCGACACTACTAGGGTATCTCCTGTCTAAGCTCAAGAATATGCCTGTGGACACTGCTGGCAGGTAAAGCCCGGGGACTCGCCCCGGGCCGACAACGATCGCTTGCGGCACCTGCCGGCACCTGCCGGCACCTGCCGACGGCTACCGACGGCTACCCGCGGCCACCGTGAACTTACGGCGGCTGATGGCACAACCTTAAGCACCAGCAACCTGGCCTACAGCCTCGCCTACAAGGAGGGAAGCGAGCTCCTTCAGGAACCATTCGACATCGCTGACTATTCCGATGGCCTGATGGCTGCCTCTGTCCGCGAGCTTGGTCACTGTAGCCGGGTTGATGTCCACGCAGATGGTCCTCACCCTGGCCGGCAGCAGGTTGCCTGTGGCGATGGAGTGTAGCATCGTCGCGATCATCACCGCAAGCTCCACTCCGGGGAGGTGGGACCTCATGGCTTCCTGCGCCTTCACCGTGTCGGTGATGACGTCAGGCAGCGGGCCGTCGTCGCGTATGGACCCGGCCAACACGTAGGGGACGTCGTTCTTGATCAGCGAATACATGACGCCGCTGGTCAGGGCGCCCGCCTCCACCGCCTGCCTGAGACCGCCGTGATCGCGGATTCGGTTGATCGCCATCAGGTGGTGCATATGCCCCGCAGGCGCCGCCGTGCCGTCGTTCAGGTTCACCCCGAGGGAGGTTCCGAAAAAGGCCGCCTCCACGTCGTGCACCGCCACGGCGTTGCCTGCGAAGAACACGTTCACGTATCCCGCGTCGATCAGCTTCGACAGGTGCTTCGCTGCGCCCGTGTGTATCACTGCAGGGCCGGCCACCACCAGGATCTTGCCGCCCCTGGCCCTTATCCTCTTCATCTCCTCGGCCAGTTCCCGCAGGACCAGGAACTTCTGCCGCTCGCTTGACACGTCGCTGCCCATGAAGGAGAACTCGCCTGAGTCTTCATCGCTGGCAGGAGCCGACGCCACCCTCACTCCGCCAGAGCCGAGGATCACCATCTCGCCGGCCCGCACCGACCCTATGGGGCAGCAGCGCGCCCTCTTGGCGACGGGATCCACCACCACCGCGCAGTCCATCTCGATGTTCTCAACCTCGACCCAGGTGCCGCCAACATTCACGAAGGTCTCCAGGTTGGTGCTGGAGTAGAAGCCCTCCGGGCACACGCCGTCCTTCTTGACCTCGCCCAGCTTCACCTCCTCAGCGTCCACCGTCACCGCACCTAGGGCCACGGCAGCCTTCACGATGCGGTCCAGCTTATCGCAGCTTGAGGCTCTCACCTCGAGCCTGGCCCACGACACGTCGTCACGGGTCTTCCCTATGGTAGTGTCAAGGACCTCAAACTCTCCGCCAAGGTCGGTGATTTCGTCGATGACTCGCGAGAGCAACTGGGTGTCGATGAGATGTCCTGTGAGCTCGATTTCGGTCTTATACACCGCGTATCCACTCCCTACGGAACATTACGTCCTCAGCATTCTCGTGATGTCAAACGCCCCAAGCTCATGCTACCAGAGCTTTCTTGCCGTGGCAAGTCGACCGGTGACGTCCGTCACAACGATGGGGTATAGTAGTGCTGAAGGCGACGAAAGGAAGCGAGATGAGGGATGGAGCGCCAGTTCGACGCCGCAGTGGCCATGAGCGGAGGGGTTGACTCCTCAGTGGCCGCAGCGCTCCTGGTGGAGCACGGCCTGAAGGTGATCGGCGTCACCCTGAAGCTCTGGTACGCGCAGATGGACGGGTGCGACGACAACCTCTGCTGCTCAGTTGAGGCCGTAGAGTCAGCGCGGCGCGCCTGCCGCCTCCTGGGCATCGACCACATCGTGCTCAACGCGGAACGGGAGTTCAGGGAGACGGTGGTGGACAACTTCATCGAAGCCTACAGCAGCGGCCTGACGCCGAACCCTTGTGTCGTATGCAACAGCATCATCAAGTTCGGCGAGCTGCACCGCCGCCTGGCCGCACTGGGGATCAAGAAGGTGGCCACCGGCCACTACGCCAGGCTGGCAGGGGATCCGCTGACAGGCCGAACGCTGCTGCTTCGCCCAGCCGACCGCATCAAGGATCAGACTTACATGCTTTACAGGCTCACCCAGCGCCAGCTTGAGTCCAGTATCTTTCCACTTGGAGACTGGACCAAGCCACAGGTGCGAGCCATCGCCCGCAGGTTCGGCCTTGACAGCGCAGACCGCCCCGACAGCCAGGAGGTGTGCTTCACCCCGCCGGGGCGGTACCGGGAGTTTCTCCTGTCAGAAAGGCCTTGGCTGGGCAAGAAGGGCCCCATAGTCGACCTGCACGGCCGCACTGTAGGGGAGCACCAGGGACTGGCCATGTACACCATCGGCCAGAGGCATTCACTGGGGCGCCTTCTGGGGTACGAGGGACAGGCGATGTACGTGGTAGCGATAAGGCCCGCCACCAACACCATAGTCGTGGGGCCACGCGAGGCGGTGTACTCGAAGGAGATGGTGGTGGCGGACCTCAACTGGATATGCTACTCCGAGCCGCCCGCCATCATCAGAGCGGACGTAAAGGTCCGCTACACCACCGACCCCGCTCCGGCCACCCTGACCGTTCAGGACGACGGAACCGTCAGGGTGGTGTTCGACCAGGACCAGCTGGCCATTACCCCGGGGCAGTCAGCAGTGTTCTATCAGGGCGACATTGTGCTGGGAGGCGGGATCATCCAGCCGACACAGGGCTAGTTGATGCCACCGCCCAGAAGCTGTCGCACCTTACGTATGGTGACGCTCCCTGCGATCACGTGCGCTGTTATTATCATCCCCGCCAGCACCGCCAGGCTCACGGCTGTGGCGGTCGTAATGCTCCATCCGGCGAACCAGGGGATGGCGTCGTAGAAGGTGGGGAACGCGAACACCGCTCCCATCACCAGCGTCCCGATCTGGCTTCCGAAGGCCGATAGCAACGCCTTTCCAGGGTCCTGCTTCTTCCCGCCTGCACCTATCCCAGACAGCCTGATGTTGAAGTTCGGCTTGAGCGCGTCGGCCATCACGAACAGGGACGTCATGGCTGACAGCACGCCCAGCCCCACAGGCAGCGACACGTACAGCGGATGCTGCGGCACCGACGAAAGGAGCCTCGTTCCCAGAAGCAGCACTACCAGCACCAACCCCCCTGGAAGCGTCGCGAAGGCCAATTTGGCAGCGTAGTACGTGGTCGGTGAGATGGGAGCGGACTGCATCAGCCACAATGCCTCGCCTTCGATGCTGATACATACCCCTGCGAACTGCCCTGCAGAGACGCCGGCCATCATCGTGAACATCCCCACCAGTATCGCCTTCATCATGTCGGAACGCTCCGCCATGTCTGCGCCTGACCCGAACACGTTGTATACGAAGAATCCTGCGCCCACTATGGCCACCAGCACACCGTACCACAACACCGGCTGGCGCAGGACCATGGAGAGGTCACGCGCGAAGATGGCCCATCCGACGCCGCGCCACCTGTTCACCAGCACGCGGGGAGCCGCCGGGGCCTCTCCGTTCCTGCGGGCCGCCTGGCGCCCTGCCCGCCGGCGCGCCGCTTCCCTGGCGTGACCCCATCCCACCACAAACGCGTGTCTCGAAAGCTGAATGGCAGCCGCGGTGGCCAGGGCGGCCGACGCCGCCAGGGGCACCAGGGACGTCCACACTGAGTAGGCGTAGCCCGGCATCGTCAGAAGGGCAGTCTTCAGGAGCCAGATGTGGGGTGACCACGACTGGGCTCCCAGGTTCAACGCGGAAGCGATCTGCGCCACGTCGGCGTAGTTCAGCCCGCTCCTTCGGGACATGGTGGCGTTCAAGAGCTGAGTCGCGGTGAAGATCAAGAACCCCACCACAAGTGAGCCCACGAGGATCACTTGTCGCATCCTGGCGGAGCCGACGTACCTCATGATGACCATCACCAGCATGGCCACAAGCGCGTTGAACAGTACAACTGCCAGCACGATGGCGACGAGCGCGAGGAGGTAGAACGATGCCGGGGCCGACGACGCCGCCCCAAACCCAGCCCAAACCGGATACAGAAACGGTGACACTGCCAGGAAGTTGGTGAAGGCGGCCATGGAGAGCTTCGCGGCCACCACTGAGGTCACAGGCGCGGGGGTGCTCAACAGGAACTTCACATCGCCCGCTTCAAACATGGACTGATAGACCGTGGATATGCCGGTCATGAAGAGCATTATGAATACCGCCAGTGAGATGCCTGAGAGCAGGTTAACCCACATGAGCCTGGCTAGCTCGGGGAAACCGGCCAGCGCTTCGTTCATCCCCAGCGTGAACGAGTACACTCCCCGGCCGATGACGATGGCGATGACCGCGAGAATGAGGTAGCCCATCCAGCCGCGGAGGAGCTTCGTCACCTTACTGCGCCTGGAGCCGGTGCCGGCCGCGTTGTTGAGAAACTGCCTGAACTCCGCTTTGAGGATTAGGAGAGTAGCCTTCAACTCCATCACCCCTCAAGGTAGCGCGAGACTTCCGCGTAGTCCGCGCCGCCGGTGAGCTCGAGGAACAGGTCCTCCAGGGTGGAGCCGTTGACTGCGGCCGGGGCTCCCTTGGCACTCGCGGCGCGCCGCAGGTCCTCCATGGTGCCCACGGTGAGCAGCTTGCCCTTCTGGATGATGCCGATGCGGTCGCACATGCGCTCGGCGATCTCCAGCACGTGCGTGGTGAGGAACACCGTACACCCTTCCCTGGCCAGCTCACGCAGAATATCCTTCACTTGCCTGGCACTGCGCGGGTCCAGGCCCACCGTTGGCTCGTCCATAAACAGTATCCTCGGCTCATGCAGCAACGCGGCAGCGATGACGGTCTTCTGCTTCATCCCGTGAGAGAAACCGCCAGTCTGCTCCCGCGCCCTGTCGGTGAGCTCGAACATCTCCAAGAGCTGCCACGCGCGGCGCTCCGCGCGCTTGCGGTCCATCCCGTACAGGTTGGCCACGAACATCAGGAACTCCCATGCCGTGAGCTTGTCGTACATGTTGGGCTGGTCAGGCACGTATCCCACCATGGCCTTGGCCTTCTCGGGATCGGTGTGCACGTTCACCCCACCAAGAGTCACGGTGCCCGACGTGGGAGCGGTGATGCCTATGAGCATGTTGATGGTGGTGGTCTTTCCGGCCCCGTTCGGCCCAAGGAAGCCGAATATCTCTCCTGCCTCCACGTCGAGGTCAAGGCCGTCGACTGCGAACATGTCGCCGTATCTCTTGGTTAGGCCCCGTGCTTGAATCATGTGAATCCCTCCAGTGCCCTATGCCGGCGCTGCTGCCGGCATCTTGCGAATAGTATTGTGCCGACGAAGGCCGAACAGGCTATCACGCGGTGTAACTCCTCACGGCCGCCGCATCCACCCGGAACAGGGCCGTGAGCAAGGCCGCCATCCCGAACAAGACGATTCCCACCGCAAGGAAAGGCATTCCCGGCCCTCCTACCGAGGCCAGCAGGCCGCCGGCTCCGCCGGCAACCAGGAATCCCAGACCGCACATGGTCTCGCACAGCCCCATGGCCCAGCCTCGGGCCCAGGGCCGCGCGCACTCGGCGCCCAGCGCCATGGCCACTGGAGCCACTGCACCAGAACACACTCCGGTGAGGATCACGGCAACAGCGAGGGTGGGAAAGCTCTGCGCGTAGAAGGCGAGGATGGCACCGACCGCGCCCATCACCATGGCCGGGGCTATCACTGCCCCTCTGCCGAGTCTCTCAGACAACACCCCTGCCGGGTATGACGCGACGGTGCGCCCGGCCCAGAAGACGCCCACCAGCACACCGACGATCTGAACTGACATACCCCGGTGCTGCGCAAGAAGCGGCACGAAGGTCGCGGCCAGCGCCACGAGAAGGCAGTAGCTGAAACACGCAAGCATGGCCGCTGCGAAGCCGCCCCGGCGGTGGCGCATTATCCTCTCGGCGCCTGCTCCGGCAGGGGCCTGGTGATCGGCGTGTTGCAGGCGGAGGCGCCGCCGGGTGCCTGCACCGCCGGGGCCCGAGAGCGCCCGGAAGGCCCATAGCACTCCGCACGCTCCAACACACAGAGCCGCAGTGAAGCAGGCCCGATAGCCCCATCTTGCCGCTATCCAGCCTGTAACCACGCTAGCTGCGATGTTTGCTATGGGATAGGCTGTGTATACCACTCCCATGGAGGCGCCGGCTGCTGGGCCTGCGGAGTGGCACGCGCTCTCCAGCGCCGGCCAGTACGCAGCGATGAAGAGCGAGTCCAGTGCCTTTCCGATTCCCACCATGGCCTTCGTAGTCGACACGAGGTACGCGGCGGCCGCCAGGGATATGGTGAGGGCCGACAGGAAGAACATGAAGTCGTAGCCGGCCGTATCGGCCAGCCTGCCCATGAACATCGAAGCCCCGGCGTGCAACGTGGATCCCATGGCTGCCATGGCACCCACTGCGGCGTAAGACGCGCCCATAGACTGCGCGTGCAGAGGGAACACCGGGCCGTTCAGCCCTGCCGAAAGGCTCAGCACGATGGTGAGCCCCGCGAGATACGCCAGCCGGGGGCTGGAGCCCCTCCTCATATGCATACCCCACTCCCGTCTCGGAACCGTGCAAACGGCATGCCGTCACATGCGTGTCATATGCGTGCGGCGATGCGACAATTCTAATCTACGTTAGCACATCCGCCCCTACGTTGAAAGGGGCAGGTTGCCCTGCCCCTTCCTTTATAGTCGTATGCTGGATTCCTAGAAAGAGTATGACACACTCAAGAACCCGCCTCTGAAGCCGGAAAGGTCGTACAGGTCGGCCTGGCTGCTGTCGGCGACTCCGCTGTACACTTCCGACCGGAAGCCCAGGCGGATGCTTAGGCCGAAACCCGTGGTGTATTCCAGCCCGGCCTGGAGTTCGCGGCCCTGGCCGACGTAGTTGTCGGTTACGTCCCCGTCCTGCGGATAGCTGGTGGTGGCGTACATCAGGGGCATATAGGCGTAACTGGCCCCAACCGACAACGCATCGGTGATGGGAACGTTCGCTGCCAGGCCGACTTTGAAGCCGCTGCCGGAATTGCGGGTGATCCACTCGTCCTCAGTATATCCCGAGGTAAACCTCGTCCAACCCAGTACGAGATCCAGGTTCTTGGTCATGCCTACGGTCCCGGCCAGCGAGAGATGTCTGTACATGTAGTCGTTGACGTAGTAGGGCTCTTCGTCGTCCCAGTAGACATCATCCTCGTCCAGGGCCCTGCTACCGAAAACGTAGTCCACAAGAAGGTTGACGTTGGGCAGCACTTCGTACCTGCCGCTTACCGCGAAGACGGGAAGCGTGGCAATGTAGCGATCGTAATTCTGGAAATCGGATATGGTGAGCGTGCCGTAGGATACACTGCCTCCCACATTGATCTCTCCCAACTCGAAGCCGGCTGCGGCCGCTGCGGCGGAGCTGATCGCAAGGATCGCTGCCACGAGGACTGCTACGGTGAGTCGCCTGTTCATAGTCATGCGGTGCCTCCCTCGAGAAAGATCGCTGCGTGCGCAGGACAATCAGCCATGGCTACACACGCGGCGTGACTAAGAATTCCCCTCTGGCACTGAGAATTCCTGCACACGCATTACGTGAGACTTATGCGAAAAATCCTTGTATAATTGTGCACATCAGCAGCAGGAGTTACACTAGACGATATACTTAACGCCGCAGAAAGGATCGGACCAGCTATGCTCTCGATCTATCCGAAGCAGTACCGCTCCCTGCTCTCAGTAAGGGACACGCAAGTAGCTATCAAAGCCATCAAGGACTGGTTCGAGGTCTCTTTGGCACAAGAACTGAATCTCACGAGGGTATCGGCACCACTCTTCGTGCGGCCTGAGACAGGGCTCAACGACAACCTGAACGGGGTGGAGCGGCCGGTGACGTTCACCGTCAAGGGCTTGGGTGAACGCCAGTGTGAGGTAGTTCAGTCACTCGCCAAGTGGAAACGATTCGCTCTGAAGAAGTACAGCTTTCATCCAGGTGAAGGTCTCTACACCGACATGAACGCTGTCCGCCGCGACGAGGAACTAGATAACCTGCATTCCATATACGTGGACCAGTGGGATTGGGAAGCCATCATCGACAGGAAAGACCGGAATCTTTGGACCCTTATGGGTTACGTACGGAAGATATATAAGGCCCTCAAGCAGACGGAACGGCGCCTCATACAGGCTTTCCCTGTCCTTGAGACATACCTGCTGGACAGGATCAGCTTCATCACATCCCAAGAGCTCGAAGATGCGTATCCGGAGCTGACGCCCCGCGAACGGGAGAACGTACACGCGAGGAAGAAGGGTGCCATCTGCATCATGCAGATCGGTGGACCCCTCAGGTCCGGTATGAGGCATGATGGCAGGGCGCCAGACTACGACGACTGGCAGCTCAATGCTGACATCCTGGTTCACTATCCTGTGCTGGACTGCGCGGTGGAGATCTCATCCATGGGTATCAGGGTTGACGAGCGGTCTCTTGACGTACAGCTGAAGCTGGCCGGTGCCGACGATCGGAGGTCTCTCCCGTACCACCAGGATGTGCTGGCCGGACGATTGCCGCAGACTATCGGCGGCGGCATTGGCCAGTCGAGGTTGTGCATGATTCTTCTGGGCAAGGCGCACATAGGAGAGGTTCAGTGCTCGGTGTGGCCACAGGACATGGTGGAAGAGTGTAAGAAGTCAAACATACTGCTGCTCTAGATTCCCCAGGTCGGTTCGTGATGACTGAAGGGCCCAGCCCCTGACGATATCAGCGGGGCGTCAGGAACCTGCGAGACGGCAGCGAACCACTCTCTCGGAAGGACGGCCTGCCGATGGCGCATTTCCCAGTGGCCGCAGAAGGCAGAACGGCTTCGCATACCTTTCGCAATGTAGGGGCTGCTATCCACATGCACGTGCTAGTCATAGCGGAGTCACTGAGGAAAACATGGGGGCCCTGAGCCGGGCCCTGCGATCGGCGGACCGACCCTAAGAATCGCAAGAACGAAAACATGGCACGCACTTGGCGCATCGCCGGTGTGTGCCACGTTCATCCTTGCAGCTCAAGCCGCCGTACAAAAAGAAATGGTGCCGAAGGCGGGATTTGAACCCGCACGGGATTAACTCCCACTAGACCCTGAATCTAGCGCGTCTGCCAATTCCACCACTTCGGCACAGCTGTTATTGAACGCTTTGCATATCAGAGTATATCACGGCTCCCAAAGCCGCGCAAGCACTTTCGCAACACGTCTTCACACCTAGTTATGGCAGCCATGGGATCACCGTGACCCACAACCTCGATCATGAGTAGCCCGTTCCACCCGGCGCCCGTGAGCTCCGCCAGAAGCTGGCCCCAGTCTATCTTGCCGTCGCCGATCGGAAGATGATCGTCATGGATACCACCGTTGTCGTGGGCGTGGATCTCCTCGAGATGCGGCATCCACAGCCTGGCGCACTCGGCCGGGTCAAAGCCCTGCAACACCGCATGGCCTGTATCCAGCAGAAGGCGGGTACCGGACCGGCATTGCTCCCGCATCGTCAACAAGTCGGCGGGGGTCTCCAGGATGCCCACGTCTCGCCAGCCGGTGTTCTCAAGCAGCACCCCCACTCCTGCCTCCGCAGCCGCCTCGCCGACTCTCGCGATGATCTCAAGGGCGCTCGCCATCGCCTCGTCCCGGCTCACCTGCGGGGCCGACCTCTCGCCAGAGTGAACAACGATGGTCGGCGCCCCCACTCGAGCCGCCAGCCGCGCTGCGCCAATGTAATCGGCCAGGACGTACTCGCGCTCGCGCGGGTCGGTGGTGGCGGTGTTGACCACGTGGGGATGCACTGTATAGCTCAATCCACGTTCCCTGGCCAAGCTGATCAGGGCGTCCACGGTCTTCCCGGTGACGTTCCGGTAGTCGAAGCCCGGGCTCTCGCAGCACAGCTCGATGTGCTTGTACCCCAGATCAGCAAGGGCTCGTACCGAATCCACGATGTGCGTCTGCTCGAACAGCAGGACTGATGCGCCTATTCTCAACTTGCTGTCGTCCCCCTTAGGCCGTAAGCCCTCATGGAGTTGGCCACAGCCAGTATGGCGACACCTACGTCGGCAAAGACCGCGGACCACATCGTGGCCCGGCCCAGCGCTCCGAGGGTGAGTACGACTGCTTTGACCCCCAGGGCCAAGGCAATGTTCTGTACCACGATGCGCCTGGTCCGACGCGCAACCTCTATGGCGTCGGCTATCCGGGATGGATCGTCGTCCATCACCACGACGTCGGCGGCTTCAATCGCGGCATCGGAACCCAGGGCTCCCATGGCTATGCCGACGTCGGCCCGCACGAGGGCAGGCGCATCGTTGATGCCGTCACCGGCGAAGGCCACGAGCCGCCTGGCGCGGCGCCCGTCCGGCGCACCCGCCGCCGGCTTGGCCCGTTGCTGGTTGATGATGTTCTCCAACACCTTCACCTTCTCCTGCGGAAGAAGGCCGGCATGGAACTGATCTATCCCCACATCCCTGGCAACGTCAGCCGCAACGCCATGGGTGTCACCCGTGAGCATCACCATGGTGTGAACCCCGGCGGCCTTGAGCCTCGACACAGCCTGACCAGCGCGGGGCTTCACCTTGTCGGCAAGGCGGATCCTTCCGGCCAGAACTCGGTCGCGGGCGACGTTCACCACGGTTCCGTCTGTGACACACGCGTCGTGGGCCACGTTCTCGCGGTGGAGCAGACGGTCGTTTCCAGCTATCACGGGCTTTCCGTCTACAAGGGCGCTGACTCCCATACCGGATATCTCCTGAACGTGCTGCACACGCCCTGTATCCAGCACGTGCTTGTCAGTGTAGGCCTTGCGTATGGACGCTGACAGCGGATGGTTAGACTGCGACCCCGCGTGGGCCGCCAGGTCCATCACGTCGTGCTCGGTGAAGCCATTGCTGCCCACCACCTCCACAACGGAGAAGGAGCCCTGCGTCAGGGTGCCGGTCTTGTCGAACACCACGGTGCCAACATCGTTGAGTGCCTCGAGGTAGTTGGCGCCCTTGACCAACACGCCTCTCCTGCTGGCGCCTCCGATGCCTGCGAAGTAACTCAGCGGCACGGACAACACCAACGCACAGGGGCATGATATCACGAGGATGGTGAGGGCTCGGTGGAGCCACTCGATGAAGCTTTGGCCCTCCATCACCAAAGGCGGCACCATGGCCACCGCGGCTGCAACCCCTACGACAGCCGGCGTGTAGTACCTGGCGAACTTGGATATGAACTGCTCGGTGTGGGCCTTTCTTTCGGAAGCTTGTTGAACAAGGCTGAGTATTCTGGATACTGTAGATTCCGAATAGCTCTTCTCCACCAACACCCGCACGGTGGCACTGAGGTTGATCACTCCGGCGCTGACCTTGTCCCCAACTTCCAAGACCCGGGGCATGCTTTCACCGGTGAGCGCTGATGTGTCGACGGTCGTCTGGCCGTCGACGATAACCCCGTCCAGCGGTACCCGCTCGCCCGGGCGAACCCGCAACTCTTCCCCTGGCATAACTTCGTCAGGGGTCACCTCCACAGGCTCCGTCCCGCGTCGGAATACCCATGCTCGGTCGGGCCTGATGCTTATCAGCTCCTCTATGGAACGGCGCGACCGAGCCACGGCCGAGTGCTGCAGTCTCTCGCCCACGGAGTAGAACAGCATCACAGCCACCGCCTCAGGGTACTCGGCTATGGCTACCGCGCCTATCGACGCCAGCGCCATCAGGGAGTTCTCGTCGAACACCCGACCTCGCCTGATGTTTGACGCGGCCGTGAAGAGCACTCGCCAGCCTGAGACGACATACGCTGCGAGATACAGCGACGTTGCCAGCGTGCTCCCTCCCGCCGAGGCGACAGGCAGCAGCCAGTTCACCGCCAGTCCGGCGGCGAACAGCACGGCACCGGCTAGTATCTCCGAGATGCTGGCGCGCCCGTCGTGATGATCCTCCCGGCAGGAGTGGTCATGGCGGCAGCATCCGCAGTCGGAGACGTGGCCCGCGGAGTTGCTGTAATCTTCGCACTTGTCCACGTGTTCTATGCTGCACTTGCGCTGGCTCAAGCGCCAATCACCTGCTACCTTCTTACTCAGTCAGTTCCAGCTCATGCTCGCGCGCGATGGCGAGGAGCGCTTCAACGTGCTCGTCGGCTAAGCGGTAGTAGACGTGCTTGCCTTCCTGCCGGGTATCGACGAGCCTGGCCTGCTTCAGGATACGGAGATGGTGCGACACCGCAGGCATGGTGATGCCCAGCGCCTGCGCCAGCTCGCACGTGCACCGCTCCGCCGTAGCCAGCATGTACACGATGGTGCAGCGCGTCTCATCGCCCAACACGCGAAACACTCTCGACACCCTGCCGACGCTGGGATCGGGGTTCATGGGCATCTCCACCTCTCAAGGTTCTCTTATCTTCCTGGAGTGCACAGGCATTGCCTCACCTCTCGGTGCCCCCGCTTCTGTGCCGTGAAGCTCTCACCGGTCTCTCTGCACCGTCCTAATCCACGCGAGCAACGATTAAGCGTCCGTTTAATCGACACTCTGAGTATATTCAGCCTGCGGAACCGTGTCAACAGCCAATGGGCAGGCCGAGGCACGGCGGTGCAGGTGCGTCGGGGTGCCTCGGGGCCTGAGGCACGCCTCAGCGGTGGTTTCCATTCGTTCATCTGCATCCGGTTCCGGTTTGCGCGAAGCAAACCGGAACGAACTTCACCGTGACGGTCGGAAAGGCACGGGGGGTGACCCACCGGTGTGTCGGTTTCGCGGTAAGCGTCAAATCAACACGAGAGAGCCTCCGCGCTGGCTTGGCGGAGGCTCGCTTGTGTTAACTTGACGCTCATGGTGTGGGGGCTATTTCTCAGGTTGTAGGAGTCCGGTCGGCGACATCCTCTGACCCGCGGATCTCAGTAGTGGCGGTGTGGAAGCTGCAACTGCCTCTTGACTTCACGCCATCGCGGTTCAGCAAGTCCGCAGCTGCAGATCATACGCATGCGTGTCCATGCGGGCGCCTAACCTCATGGTTGGCGCTAGTGACGGTAGCAGGGGCAAATCCTCTACTTGGGGGATTTCGGAGGGCGAGATCCTCCCGGCGCCTCCGCACCCGCGCCCCCCACCCGCGCCGCGCGCCCTAGCTTGGCCCCGCCGTAGCCCCTCGAACCTGCATCCGGGGAATGAAGGGATGATCTGACGCTTTCCAGCAAGACCGACCTATCCATGGGTCGGTCTGGCCAGCCAGGGCGCGGAGGTCTTTCGTGCGGGCGTGACTCTAACGTATTCCGTACCGATGTGGAACGGCCCAACCGGAACCAAGTGCAACTGCTCACGGTCACGCCCGCTGCGGCGCTCACGGGTCGACACCACACAACCCGCGGCGAGGCGCATGCTAACGAAAGAGCCGGCAGTGCCGGGGTTTCCGACACAGTCGGCTCATCTATCCAGTACCCAGCCATCTCTCGGATCGTTCATCGTCTCCGAGCGACGTCAAGGCTCAAGGTCAAGGCCGCTCACGGCGGCACTCCATCAGCACGTCGTTCAAGTGCCTCCTGCTTCGACTGACCGGCGCACCACGAGCCTGATGACCGTCCCCAGCGACTCTGTCCTAGCCTCGGCATCGTCGAGACCACTGGCCTTCACCGACATCAGAAGCCCTCGTAGTCTCGGGATGTCAGCTTCCGTCAGCCCGGGCACCCACTGAAGCGCCTCCGCTGTCCGGCCGTGATCCCATGGGCCCTCACGCCATATCCATTCACGCAGCGACACCAGCAACTCCTTGCCCCGAGCTATCGCCTCGGCCGCATCAGTCTCCACGGCGTCTGCGAGCGTCTCAATCACCTCAAGCGCCTCAATCGCCTCAAGGAACCATGTGAGCTCCCGAAGCCCTCGCTCCGCAGCCTCGCGCACAGCCGGCCGGGGGTCCAACGTCAGGTCCTCAAGGTAAGTGAGCCCGCGCTCCTCGCCGAAATCGGCGACTGCCTGGATAGAAGCGATGACGTCGTCCTGGTCTGCGGAGTAGAGGCCGAGGATGATCAACTCCCAGTCGCGCTTCGCGCCGTACCATCCCAGAAACCTCACGGCTTCCCGCCTGACCTGGGGGTCTTCATGGGCCACAGACAGCTTCCTGACAGCGGACAGCGCCGGCTCCCAGTACATGTCCCTAAGCTGCGTCAACGCTTGCAGGAGCATCTCGGCATCATCCGACTCTTCCAGCACAGCGGTGAGGTCAGCCATGAGCCTCTCGCTCTCGGCAACCTCCGGCACGCCGCCTGCCGCCACAGCAACAGCCGGCGCCAAGACCAGCGCCACCAACAAGGCGCGCACCAGCAGTGTCGTCACGCGTCCGCTCAAGCACCTCACCTCCGCCGGGCGCCACCAATCCTCCCCAGGGTGTCTACGGGTGTCCCCTGGTGCACCCGGGTTACATCCGGGCTTGCCTGGCACGTCCCAAAGGTCTCCCTGGAGTACCCCAGGGGCGCCCACACCTCATATCTGTGTCAGTGCTGCCCGCTGGCGGCCACCGGCATGGACCGCGACGCGATCAGGTCGACCCCGGTTCCCGCGACGTCGGCTATCACTATCTGGCCCGACTCAACCGGCGCCTCGAGACACACCTGGCGCGCTGCCTCCAGTACCTCGGCGATCCTCTCTTTGGGAACCGGGGCAGCGGTCCTCACCGGCACCAGCGGCAGGAACCCGCCGACCACCCGCACCGTGGTCGTTACCGTCCGCTTGGGTGCGCACAGCTCGTCCAGGGCGTACTGGGCTCCGCGCTTGCAGGTGTTGCCCTCAACCGACACCACCTGGCCGTCTTCCAGCACGGCTCTGAGCCTGCAGCCCACCGGGCACACGATGCACGTCAGTTCACGCGTTTCTGTGCTCATGCACGGATTCCTCCCTCCGAGGACGACTCGCGCTTCGCAATCCTCACAACCAGCTTAGCAGCGTCGTCGTCAGCCCCGCCGTCCACTGCCGACACAACCCTTTCGATCAGCTCCGGCGCAACCCGGCCCTTGGGTATGGTCAGCGACACCATCTCCGCCGGACGCACCACGCGCTCCGCCTTACTGAACACCACTTCGCCGCCGAGCACGGCCTCGACGCGAACCCACTCCGCAGGCGCCTTGACCCGCATGGAGAGCCGCACGTCCCTCGTGGCCAGGTTCTCTGCATGCACCTTCTGTGGCACCACATAGCGGATCCCCTCGCCCGCCGCCGTGGGTATCACGTGGCCCGACGGCTGCTGGCCCGCTACGAACCTCGCCGCCCCCTCGCCGGCGGCCCACGCCTCGCGGGTGACGTTGTCCACCAGGTCGTGGATGTGCACCACGTTTCCGCAGGCGAACACGCCGGGGATGCTGGTGCACATCTCGTCGTCCACCACAGGCCCGTTGGTAACGGGATCAAGCTGCCCGCCGGCATCCAGCGTCAGCTCGTTCTCGGGTATGAGTCCCACCGACAAGAGCAGCGTGTCGCACTGGATATCCCATTCGGTGCCGGCTATCGGCCTGAAGTCGCTTCCCACCTTGGCCACGGTGACGCCCTCCACCCGCTCGTTGCCGTGGATCTTGATCACCGTATGGCCGAGGTACAGCGGTATGCCCTGGTCCTCCAGGCACTGCACGATGTTTCGGGTGAGCCCCGACGGGAATGGCAGGATCTCCAGCACCGCCTCGACCTTAGCTCCCTCCCAGGTCATACGCCTGGCCATGATCAGGCCGATGTCGCCCGAGCCCAGCACCACAACGCGCCGCCCCGGCATGTAGCCTTCCATGTTGATGTACCGCTGCGCCGCGCCCGCGGTGAACACCCCTGCCGGCCGCGCCCCCGGGATCACCACTCCGCCGCGGTTCCGCTCCCTGGCGCCCATGGCCAACACGATGGCCTTCGGCTGGATCTCCATCAGCCCCTCATACTGGTTGATCGCGTGTATCCTTCGGTCGGCGCCGATGCTGAGCACCATGGTGTTGAGCATCGTCTCGACGTCGGCCTTCTTCGCCTCGTTTATGAAGTACTCCGCATACTCTGGACCACTCATCTCCCGGGAGAGCAGCTGAAGCCCGAAGCCGTTGTGTATGCACTGGTTGAGGATGCCGCCGAGCTCGCGGTCCCTGTCCATGAGCAGCACCCGCCCGGCGCCTCGCTCCCTGGCCCTCGCCGCAGCCGCAAGGCCTGCCGGACCGGCTCCGATCACCGCCACGTCGCACTCGATCTTACGCATGTGCCCCAGCCTCCTCACCGCGCCCGCGGGCTCCACTTGCGCCAGGCCCGCTGCATTCGCCGCACTCACCGTATTCGCACTGCCAGTTCCCCTGCTTCGAGGGGCCAACCAATATCCTGGAAGCCCCGCCCTTCTTCGTGACCTCGTCCGCCGGAATGCCCAGCTCCCTTGAGATGATGGCCACCACCCGGGGCCCGCAGAAGCCGCCCTGGCATCGCCCTGACCCGGCCCTGGTGCGGAACTTCACGCCGTCCACGGTGGTGCAGGGCACGCTGCGGTGCAGCGCCTCCACGATCTCGCCCTCGGTCACGCTCTCGCACCGGCACACGATGTGGCCCCACCTGGGGTCGCACGCCGCCGCCTCCGCCCGCTCGTCGTCAGTCATCTCGGCGAACCTTGCCGGCCGCGGGCGGATCGGGTTGAAGTCGGCCTTCGGCGCCAGCGCCAGTCCCGCCTCCCCCAGGAGCCGCACTATCTCCAGCGCGATGGCAGGCGCCGCCGTCAAACCTGGAGACTGGATCCCCGCTGCGTTGATGAAGTTCGGCACGCCGGGGGCCGGACCGATCACGAAGTCGTTGCCAGGGCTTGCGGTCGCCCTGAGACCGGCGAAGTTGGTGATGTTGTCTCGCACGGGGATGCCCGGCACGAGCCTGCCAGCGCCTGCCAGCACCTCGTCCAGGCCGCAGCCGGTGGTGTCGAGGTCGGCCTTGGAGTCGACGATGTACGAGTTGGGCCCCACGAGAAGGTTGCCGTCTACAGTGGGAGTGACGACGATGCCCTTGGAGTGCGCCGTCGGCACGGGAAACAGCGGCCGTCGCGCCAGGTGCCCGGCCCTCTTGTCCAGCAGGTAATACTCGCCCTTCCTGGGTACTATCTCGAAGTCGGTCTGGCCCACCATGCGCGCCACCTCGTCCGCAAACAGGCCGGCTGCGTTCACCACGAACCTGGCAGCGATCGAGGCGCCGGGGGTGTGCACGCGCACGGCGCGGCCGCCCTCCACGTCGATGGCGGTGACCGGCGACGAGAGCATCAGCTTTACGCCGTTCTCCACGGCGTTTTCGGCGTAGGCGATGGCCAGCTCCCAAGGCCCGGTGATCCCCGCCGTGGGGGCCCACAGCGCCGCGATTGCCTCAGGGGAGATGTTGGGCTCAAGCTCCACAATGCGCTCTCGCCCGATTATCTCAAGCCCCGGCACTCCGTTGGCCCTGCCGCGCTCCAGGAGCTCGCGCAGGTGGTCTACTTGGTCGGGCGATGTGGCCACCACCAGCGACCCGGTGTTCTGGAACTGCACCCCCAGCTCGGCGCAGATCCTGGGGTACATGGCGTTCCCGGTCACGTTGAACCGGGCCTTGTTGGTGCCTGGCTCGGCGTCATAGCCAGCGTGCACCAGGGCGGTGTTGGCCTTGGTGGTGCCCCAGGCCACGTCAGCCTCGCGTTCCAGCAGCACCACGCTGACGTCGTAGCGCGCCAGCTCCCTGGCAATCGCGTTGCCCACGACGCCGGCCCCTATCACGACTACATCGGCATTATGCTCGTAGGCCGTCAATTCAGCCCTTCCTCCCTGTCGTTCTAGCTTTCCACCCAGGCCGCCGCGCGCTTGACTGCCCTGCCCCAGCCCGCATACAGCCGGCTGCGCTCACCTTCGGCCATGGTTGGCGCGAACTCTCCATCATGTTTCCAGTTGGCTGCCAGCTCCTCCTTGCTGCTCCATAGGCCCACGCCCAGCCCGGCCAGGTAGCCGGCGCCCAGGGCAGTGGTCTGAACCACGGCCGACCTGCGCACGGTGGCCCCCAGGATGTCGGCCTGGAACTGCATGAGGAAGTTGTTCTGAGTCGCTCCGCCGTCGACACGCAGCTCCGAGAGGGTGATGCCGCTGTCGGCGCACATGGCGTCCACCACGTCCCGGGTTTGGTAGGCTATGCTCTCCAGGGCGGCGCGCACGATGTGCTCGCGCGTGGTGCCGCGCGTCAGCCCCACCACGGTGCCGCGGGCGTAGGCGTCCCAGTACGGCGCCCCCAGCCCGGTGAAAGCCGGCACCAGGTACACGCCGCCGGTGTCGGGTACGCTGGTGGCCAGCTCCTCACTTTGCGCGGAGCTTTGGATGATCCTCAGCCCGTCCCGCAGCCACTGAACCACTGCACCCGCTATGAACACGCTGCCCTCCAGGCCGTACTCCACCACGTCGCCTATCTGCCACGCGATGGTGGTCAAGAGGTTGCTACGCGACCTCACCGGCTGGGTGCCTGTGTTCATCAGCATGAAACAGCCTGTTCCGTACGTGTTCTTCACCATGCCGGGGGTGAAGCACGCCTGGCCGAAGAGCGCAGCCTGCTGGTCGCCGGCCATCCCCGCGATGGGGATCTCCCCGCCCAGGAGGTCCGGGTCGGTGTAGCCCAGCACCCCGCTGGACGCGACCACCTTCGGCAGCATCTCACGGGGTATGTCCAGCAGCTTGAGGATGTGGTCGTCCCAGTCAAGGGTGTGGATGTTGAAGAGCATGGTGCGCGACGCGTTGCTCACGTCGGTGGCGTGCACCCGTCCGCCAGTTAAGTTCCACACCAGCCACGAGTCAACCGTGCCGAACAGCACGTCGCCGCGGCACGCCGCCTCCCGCAGGCCTGGCACGCTGTCAAGCAGCCACTTCACCTTCGTGCCTGAGAAGTAGGCGTCCACCACCAGACCGGTGCGTTCCGTGATGGCTTCGGCGTGCCCCTCGGCGCGCAGCCGGTCGCAGGTTTCCGCCGTGCGCCGGCACTGCCACACGATGGCGTTGGCCACGGGCTTTCCGGTGCGCCTATCCCAGAGGATGGTGGTCTCGCGCTGGTTGGTGATGCCGATGGCGGCGATATCGCCTGCCGACGCCCCGGCCCTTCGCATCACCCCGCGCACCGCGTCAAGCTGAGTCTGCCAGATCTCCATGGGATCGTGCTCCACCCAGCCCGGCCTTGGGTAGATCTGCGTGAACTCCGAGCCGTCCATGTGCAGCAGGTTTCCCTGCCGATCGATGAGAACCGCCCGCGAGCTGGTGGTGCCCTGGTCAAGGGCTAACACGTACTTCTGCATCCCCGCACCTACGCATTCCTTCCAGAGTACTCAATACCACCCCATGCTGGCATAAAGTAAAGCCCTCCCACCGGCGACACAGGCTCCAGGCTCTCTGTGGCGTGCCGTCGGCGGCAGGACTCTCTCCAAATCTCCGTCCTTGCGATATGCCGTTCTCGACAATCCCTGCTAATTAATGATAGCACATAGGTAGTTCAGTGTGCTACTGGCCACTGGCAGCTGGCATCTGGGACCGGCCGCTGGCCGCTGGCAGGTAGGGCCGGAAGTTGGGGCCAGCAGCTGGCAGCTGCGGACAGCGTCAATGCGGCTCATGCGCCGCCCGGTGCGTCGCCCCGTGCCCCGCAGCCTGCAACCCTGATGCGAACATCGCGTATACGTCGGCGGCGATCTCCTCCGGCGGCTGAGGCGTGTCGCTCATCAGCCACCTGTAGGCGACGGCATGCACCATCCCCATGAGGGCGAAGGCCATCGTGCCTGCGTCGGCCGCCGGGACGATGCTTCCTTCCTCGATCCCCTGCGCCAACACGTCCTGCACCATCGCCGTGAGCGTGCGGGTGCCGTCCAACACGGTGGCGCTGAACCGAGGGGACAGCGTGCCAATCTGCCCTGCCATCAGCTGCATGAATCTCCGCTCGGTGCTGTAGAAATCGAAGTGCGCGGCAACGATCCTCCTCAGCTTGGAACAGGCGTCGGGTGCGCCCGCCGCCGCCTGCCTGACCATGCCCGCAAGGCGCGCGATCCTGCCCTCCACCAGCTGGTCCAGAAGCTCGTTCTTGCTCTTGAAGTACAGGTAGATGGTGCCCTTGGCGACACCGGCAGCCTCAGCCACCTGGTCCACAGTGGACGTATGGAACCCCCTCGACGCAAACACCCCGAGGGCGGCCTCCATTATAACGGCCCTCTTGTCGTCCGCATGGAACATGTGCTGCACCTGGCCTTCGGCGACCGTTCCGGGCTGCCCCGGCTTCTCCACTGCGTTCACTCCCGAAACCAGAAGTTGCGGTCGCGCTGCGCGCTCCGCGCTGAAGCGCTATCCACTCCACAGTACCACAAAATGCGATATGATGTCGACAGAACCCTGCTTGGGAGGGGCCACCACGATGAAGCGGCATTCGCAGGCGGCGCATATCCGGCTCATCGTCGCCGCCATGGCTTTCCTGTTCATGTGCACCGGCGAGTCTGTGCCGGTGGCCGCGGCGTCGCCCGCGTCGGCGACAGGCGCGCTCCCTCCTCTATTTATTTCGCCCCATGTAGACGGCTACCTTCCCCGCTCAGCCCTGAGCAAGTTCTACACGTACGACGCTGCCGCGCCCCTCGACGACGAAGTGCGCCTCCTAGACAGCAACGAGTGGTTCGATCATTACGAGGTCTCGTTCCAATGCGAAGGCGAGACTGTGTACGCCCACTATCTCGTGCCGCTGAGCGCGCGTTCAGAGCCAGTCCCGTGCGTGCTGGCGCTCCACGCCGCGTTCGTGACGGAAGAGCAGTTCCTGCCCATGGCCGCCCACTTCGCCAAGCACGGCCTAGCGGTGCTGCTTCAGAGCCTGCCGTACCACCACCGCCGCTCCATAACGCCGAACGTGCCCATGCTGGACGGCACAGCGTTCGTGATGGGCGGCCCCGAGAGGGTGCGTGACAACGTCCGCCGCGCCGTGGTGGAGGCCCGCCGCGCCCTCGATTGGTTGGCTACCCGTCAGGAAGTGGACCATGCGAGGATATCCATTGCCGGCGCCAGCCTCGGCGGCATCGTGTCGAGCATCTGCTTCAAGATGGACACCAGGCTGGCGTCGGCCGCGCTGATAGCCACTGGGTCAGGCCTGGCAGGCGTCGTCCGTTCCGGCACCTTCAAGCCCCTGGAGCTGGCCAGGCAGGTGTTTGTTTCCGACCTGGTCGGCTGGGGAGACTACGGCGAGGTCATGGCGCCCGTGGAGCCGGCGCGGCTCCCAGACGACCATCCGCGGCCCGTGTTCATGTTGAACGCCACCGCGGACGAGCTCATGCACTACCAGGAGGCCCTGGATCACTTCCGCTCCTACTCCCAGGCCACGCAGGTATGGTGCGACAGCTCTCACTTCTTGCCCGCTCACGCAGCGCAGATGATCACCTGCGACTTCCTGATCCGGACCCTCATACCCCAGGCCGTCGGCCCTGCGCTGGATGCCGGCGGGTGGCACTTCGCCGAGCTCGTGCGCCAGCCCATCCCCGGAGAGAACCGGCTCTGGGTTGACCTTGAGGTCAGCCGCGGAGCGGGCGCCAGAGCCGGCGCCGCCGGTGGCAGTGACGGTGGCCGTGGCGGCGACAGTGGCGGCTCGCGCCCCCTGCAGCACGCCCTGGGGGTGCCGCTCCTCAACAAGCTGACGCCCATGGTGGTGGTGAGCAGGGCCACCCTGGACGCCACCGGCCACGGGCTTGACGAGCTTGCGCAGCTTCCCGCGATCCTGTACGTCACCGAGGACGACTCCGACGACGAGTACCAGGCCGCCCTGGCGTACTTCGATGCCATGGAACTGGGTGGCACGCCCAACCCCGCGGTCTACCGGGTCAACCGGGTCGCCCGGGTCGACAGGTTGACGGCGCGGGGAGAGTTGGGCTCCGTCACGTACTCGATCACCAGAAGCTACCCCAGCTTTCAGGAGCTGATGAGGATGCTGAAACTGGCCATCGATATCGACACGCTCAAGCCCATCCCCACGCTGCCCACGATATCCCGCGGCGCGTGGTCTACCTGGGTTGAGCCGCCAACTCCCTGACAGCCTCCAGCGCCCGGTGGATGTCTGCCATGGTCACGTGTCGGTGGGTGACCGCTCTGATCCCGTAGGGCGGCCTGGTGCTGAACATCACGCCCCTCTCCGCCATGGCCCTGGCGAACTCCGATGCGGTCATGCCCAGCCCGGCGATGTCGAAGCTCACTATGTTGGTCTGTACAGTGTCCATGTCCACCGCAACGCCATCGATCTGGCTCAGCCCCTCCGCCAGGCACCTCGCCGTGGCGTGGTCCTCCACGAGGCGGTCCACCATTTTTTCCAGCGCCACTATGCCGGCAGCGGCCAGCACTCCGGCCTGTCTCATCCCGCCGCCCAGCATCTTCCTGTTCCGTCGCGCCCGCTCCACGAACTCGGCATCGCCCGCCAGCATCGAGCCGACCGGCGCCGAAAGCCCCTTGGACAGGCAGAACATCACCGAATCCACGTGCTTGGTGATCTGCGTGACCGGCACCTTCAGGTAATGCGCGGCGTGGAACACCCTTGCGCCGTCCATGTGCACCTTCATCCCACGCTCGCGGGCGACCGAGGCAAGGGCCGCCATGGTCCCAAGGTCGGTGACGGTTCCTCCTCCCCTGTTGTGGGTGTTCTCTAGGGTGAGCAGCGTCGGCGGAGCGTAGTGGATGTTGGGCTCACGTATGGCCCGACGCACGTCGTCGGGATCAAGCACGCCGTTCTTGCCCTTCACCAGACGCGGGATGACGCCCGCCACCGCCGACATCCCGCCGGCCTCGTAATAGTAGATGTGACATTCCGACTCCATCACCACTTCGTCGCCCCTGTGGCAGTGCGTCATCACCGCCAGGAGGTTGCCCATGGTACCGGAAGGAACGAAAAGGGCCGCCTCCTTGCCGATGATCGTGGCGGCCAGAGCCTCCAGTCGGGCCACGGTGGGATCCTCGCCCCACACGTCGTCTCCGACCTCAGCCTCGTACATGGCTCTGCGCATCTCTTCGGTGGGCAGAGTGAACGTATCGCTCCTCAGCTCTATCCTGGTCATGCCGCCGGTCCTCCTCAAACATGCAGCCGTAAGTCCGCTTACGTGCCGAAATGGGAATAATACATTCAATACTAGAGTGGGCTCACCGTTCCTGCTTGCGCCACTCAGAATATGCCTTGCATGGGAGGGTCAAACGATGGCCTCAGGCCCATTTCTCCTGGTTCTGCTGGTTGCTGCCATAGCGTTCATCGTCTACATGACCGGAAAGGTCCGGATGAACGCCTTCCTCGTGTTGCTACTGGCCGCCCTGTTCGTGGGGTTGCTCGCGCGAACCCCTCCGCCCATTCCCAGTGTGGACGCTCAGGGCAACGCCGTGCCGGGACTGCTAGACGTCATAGCGTCGGGGTTCGGCTCAACGCTCACCAGCATCGGGATAGTGATCGTGGCAGGCACCATCATCGGCACCATACTTGAGAAGACCGGCGGCGCACTCGTTCTGGCCCGTACCATGCTGAGTCTGGTGGGCAGGAACAGGGCTCCGTTGGCCATGAGCCTTGCAGGTTACATAGTGTCTATACCTGTCTTCTGCGACTCGGGCTTCGTGATCCTGTCGCCACTGAACAAGGCGCTGGCCCAGTCTTCAGGGATATCGCTGGGGGTGATGGGCACGGCGCTCTCCATGGGGCTTTACGCCACCCATACCATGGTTCCACCCACCCCCGGCCCCATCGCAGCAGCCGGCAACCTCGGCGCCGACCTGGGCATGGTGATCCTGATGGGGCTCATCGTGTCGCTACCCGCGACACTTGCCGGCTGGATTTACGCCATGAGGGCTGGATCGAGGTTCGATATCAGGCCGGCCAACGTCGTGACGTACGAAGAGCTCATGTCCAGGTTCGGCAGGCTGCCCAGCACCTTCGGCTCCTTCCTGCCTCTGGTGGCGCCGATACTACTGATAGCCCTCAGGTCTGTGGCGATGTTCGAAACGGCGCCATTCGGCACAGGGCCGCTCCGGAACGTGCTGGTGTTCGCGGGCCACCCCATCTTCGCGCTGCTCCTGGGGGTCTTCTTCGCGATGAGGCTAGCTCCCGAAGTCAACGCCGAAGTATACGGAGATTGGGTCGCTGAAGGCATAACGCAGTCCGCAGTGATCCTGGTGATTACCGCCGCCGGTGGCTCCCTGGGGGCCGTGTTGAAGGCCACTGGGATAGCTGACTACCTGGGAGCGACGCTGGCCCAGTACCGCTTGGGGATCTTTCTGCCCTTCATAGTGGCGGCCGCCATCAAGACCGCCCAGGGTTCGTCCACGGTGGCGCTGATAACCACCTCGGCCATCGTCGCTCCCCTCCTGGCGGGCCTGGGGCTTGACTCCACCGCAGGAAGGGCCCTGGCCACCGTGGCCATCGGCGCCGGATCCATGGTGGTGAGCCATGCAAACGATTCCTATTTCTGGGTGGTAAGCCAGTTCTCTGAGATGGGCGTAAGCATCGCCTACCGGCTCCAGACCATAGGCACGCTCATCACGGGCATCGTAAGCATCGCTTTGATATCGGCCTTGGCTGCCATTTTGTTGTAGTCTTGCCTTGGGCTGTGGGCTTTGGGCGACTGTACTCGGGACTTCGCTGCCTTTTCTGGCCTACCTCGCGAATCAAGTGTATAATAGGGTCGGTATGCAATCGGCACCATGGTGCTGGTGGCGATCTGGTCATGCCGCAGGCAGGCGTTGACAGGTGCACTGTCCCGCATACGCCTGACAGGACAATGCATGCGAGGTGAATGTGTGTGGGCGAAACCGACGTTCTAGCTGATCTCTCGGCCCGCAGGCAGAAAGTATTACAGGGAGGCGGCCCAAAGGCCATCGAGAAACAGCACTCGCAGGGCAAGATGACCGCCCGCGAACGGCTGGAGAAGCTGCTGGATCCCGGTACCTTCACCGAGCTCGATGCGTTCGTTGAGCATCGGTGCCACGACTTCGGCATGGCAGACAGGGAGCTTCCAGACGAAGGCGTTGTGACCGGTTACGGCAACATCGATGGACGGAAAGTGTTCGTGTTCGCACAGGATTTCACGGTGATGGGCGGATCCTTAGGCGAGATGCACGCCAAGAAGATCTGCAAGGTCATGGATCTCGCGGTGAAGGTAGGAGCCCCGCTCATCGGCATCAATGACTCCGGTGGAGCTCGCATCCAGGAGGGCGTGGACGCCCTGTCAGGCTACGGGCAGATATTCTACCGGAACACCATCGCATCGGGCGTAATACCCCAGATCTCCGTGATAATGGGGCCGTGTGCAGGTGGCGCCGTCTACTCGCCTGCGCTGACCGACTTCGTCTTCATGGTGCAGGGCGCCAACATGTTCATCACCGGGCCGCAGGTGATCAAGGCAGTCACCGGCGAAGAGGTGTCGGCTGAGGATCTAGGGGGAGCGGCCACCCACAACCGTGTAAGCGGCGTGGCGCACTTCATGTACGACACCGAGGAGCAGTGCCTCGCAGCCATCCGGAAGCTCGTGTCGCTCCTGCCGTCGAACAACCTGTCGGATCCACCTGCCATCGACTACAACGCCCCCCGCATCATCGACGAAGCGTTGCGCAGTGTCGTCCCATCGGAACCTAACCGGGCCTACGACATGCACGATGTCATCGCAAGGATCGTTGACAACGCTGACTTCTTAGAGGTACACGCCCACTACGCGATGAACATCATCGTAGGCTTTGGTCGCATAGAGGGCAAGACCATAGGCATCATCGCCAACCAGCCCGGAGTAGCCGCAGGTTGCCTCGACATCAACGCCTCCGACAAAGCCGCCAGGTTCATCAGGTTCTGCGACGCCTTCAACGTGCCCGTGCTTAACCTGGTGGACGTGCCCGGGTTCCTGCCTGGCGTCAACCAGGAGACCGGCGGCATCATCCGTCACGGCGCGAAGATGCTGTACGCCTACTCCGAGGCGACTGTGCCCAAGGTCACCGTCATAGTGCGCAAGGCCTACGGTGGAGCCTACCTGGCCATGTGCTCGCGCGACCTTGGAGCCGACACGGTGTTCGCATGGCCGAACGCCGAGATCGCGGTGATGGGACCTGACGGGGCGGCGAACATCATCTTCCGCAAGGAGATCCAGGAGGCGTCGGATCCCGCCGCCGCAAGGCGCGAGAAGATTCAGGAATACCGCGACAAGTTCGCCAACCCCTATGTTGCGGCAGCCCGCGGCTTCATCGACGACGTCATAGACCCCGCCGAAACCAGGGCCAGGATCGCGGAAGCCCTGGACATGCTGGCCTCGAAGCGAGAGGCGCGTCCGGCCAAGAAGCACGGGAACATCCCGGTGTGACGATGGGGGTAGCGCGATGACTCTAGGTGGAAGTCTATACGTTGGAATACAGACTCTGCTGGTGGGCATGCTGGTCACGTTCGTGGGGCTGGCTGCGCTTCAGTTCATCATAAGGGCCATGGCGACCGTCACCGCACGCAGGGAATCTTCCCCAAGTGAAGGCGGTGCCGCCGCTCCTCGAGTCGAAGCCCGTCAGGCCGCCCCGCAGGCGAACGCTGAGGAAGCTGTAGCTGCCGCCGCAGCTGCGGCGATGGCGGCGGCGTCTGGCGCACGAACCGATGAGGAAGTGGCCGCCATCGGGGCGGTGCTGGCCCTGCTCGCTTCGGAAGGCGCACGGGGCGCTTCCATCGGCGCGGTCCGCAAGGTCAGCCCAGCCTCAACAGCTTTGCCGAACCTATGGGGACTTGCCGGCAGATACGAACTGATGACAGCCAGGCAGGAAGTCATAGCCGGCAAGAGCCGCGGCATGTGACCGAACTCGAAGCCATAAACAATATACCGGATATGCCGGATATACCGGCTCATACGCATTCGGAGGAGGACTGTTCAAGTGAGGAAGTTTCGCGTGGTCGTTAACGGGAACGTCTATGAGGTAGAGGTCGAAGAGATCGGATCCACACCTACGACCATCCTTTCGCAACCTGCAGCTCCCGCCCAGGCTCCGGCCCCGGCCCCAGTTCCCGCTGCCGCAGCAGCCCCGGCCCCGGCCCCAGCTGCAGCCCCAGCCGCAAGCCCCGCGGCAGCCAAACCCGCAGCACCCGCACCGAAGCCAGCGGCAGGCTCAGCCGGTGGGAACGCCGTCACGGCGCCCATGCCCGGCACCATCATAGATGTCAAGGTCAAACCCGGTGACAAAGTCGAGCCCCGCACCGTCGTCATGCTGCTTGAGGCCATGAAGATGGAAAACGAGATCTTTGCGGGCATGTCTGGGCTAGTGAAGGAGGTAGCAGTCTCCAAGGGCACTTCTGTGAACACTGGAGACCTGCTAGTCACCATCGACCCGGCTTAAGCCAAGAGAGGAGTGCCAGGTGTGCTGGAAGCTCTTGCTGACCTGATCCAGACCACGGGATTCGCCTCAATGACTTGGCAGCACCTGGTCATGATGGGGATCTCGTGCGTGCTGATATATCTCGCTATAGTCAGAGGGTTCGAACCTTTGCTGCTTCTGCCCATAGCTTTCGGGATGCTGCTGGCGAACTTACCCCTGGCAGGGCTGATGGACGGCCCAAAGGACGGGATAGTAGGAGGCTTGCTCTACTACCTCTATCAAGGGGTCAAGCTGGGCATATATCCTCCCCTCATCTTTCTGGGGGTCGGAGCCATGACCGACTTCGGTCCGTTGATCGCCAACCCCTCCACCCTGCTCCTGGGCGCAGCGGCGCAGTTTGGGATATTCATCACCTTCATGGGAGCGCTGCTTCTCGGCTATACGCCGGCGCAGGCGGGTTCGATAGGGATAATCGGCGGCGCCGACGGCCCCACCGCCATCTACGTCACCAGCAGGCTGGCGCCTGAACTCCTGGGTCCGATCGCCATCGCAGCGTACTCGTACATGGCCCTCGTGCCGATAATCCAGCCGCCCATAATGAGGGCGCTTACGCGGAAGGCCGACAGGCAGATCAAGATGGAACAGCTCAGGCCGGTGTCGAAGCTGGAGAAGGTGCTCTTCCCCATCATCTGCACGGTGTTCGTGGGGCTTCTCCTTCCTTCGGCCGCAGCGCTCGTAGGCGCGCTGATGCTGGGCAACCTACTCCGCGAAGCCGGCGTGGTGGACAGGCTGTCGAAGACGGCCCAGAATGAGCTCATCAACATCATCACCATCTTCCTCGGTACAACCGTAGGTGCAACAGCCAGCGCGGAGAGGTTCCTCACGTGGCAGACCATAGGTATCATCGTGCTGGGCCTCGTGGCCTTTGCAGGTGGCACCGCTGGCGGGGTCCTCTTGGGTAACCTCATGTGCTGGCTCACCAAGGGCAAGGTGAACCCTCTCATCGGTTCAGCCGGCGTATCCGCGGTGCCGATGGCGGCTAGGGTGGTTCAGGTGGTGGCCCAGGAAGAGAAGCCCGGCAACTATCTGCTGATGCACGCGATGGGCCCCAACGTAGCGGGCGTCATCGGGTCGGCTATTGCGGCAGGTGTGATGCTATCGAAGTTCGGCGGTTAGGGTGCACTTCGCGTCCCGCGGCCAACTTTCGCCAACAACAGCACCCCGGCCCGCGTCGGCGAGCCGGGGTGTTTCGCGTTGCGCTTCTCAGGGACTTCGGACGCCGTCCGTTCCTCCGTCCCTCCCCCAGATAGCAGTTACGGCTGCTCCTCAATCCACACTTCCGTGCCGCCAGCGGATGCGAAGCTGAACGCCACGCCGAGCTGTACGAAAGGCATGGCCATGGTCTTCAGGGGGCCCTCGAAATGCTCCTTGAAGGCCCATCCGTCCACCCATCCGATGGGGCTCCACATCAGTATGTAGCCGCCCGAGATGCTCACATCCACCAGGGGGGACGCTGAGAAGGTGATCGTGGCTGTGGGTTGCGCCACCAGATACGGCCTCCAAGCCTGTGCGGCGTTGGCGGCGTCCAACAGATTGTCACCCTCGCCTCCGACCGGATCCTCGAAGCCTCCAAGTATACCCTGTTTCGTTCGGAGATTGGCAACTCCCAGTCCAGCCACGCCTCCCAGACCTATCGTGGTCTTGTCGCCCAGCCGGAAGCCGTATTCCGCCGCAACACCGAAGTAACCGGTCTCCAGGTATGCGCTGCGTTCCTCTGACTTGCTCCACCCGCAGGTGCCGGCATACCCGAATCCCACCGACCACTCGTCCGATACCGGCATGAGGAAAGTGCCGCCCATCAGGAACATGCCCTTCATGGGCTCGTAACCGTTGTCAGCCAGGGCATCTTCAAATTCCTCATCCTTGAAGAACGCCCAACCAAGCGAATTGATGGAGCCCGGAGCTGCGGAGGCAACAGGCGCCACCAGCGCCACGGCCATAACTGCCAGGGCCATGGCCACCGCCAGTCTCTTGCGGATCGCCGCCATTGGGTTATCCCTCCCTTTCACAGAGCTCTATGAGCACGCCTCCAGTGGACTTGGGATGCAGGAACGCTATCCTCGCGCCGCCCGCTCCGTACCTGGGTTTCTCGTCGATCAGCCTGATGCCCTTCGTCCGCATCTCATCCAGGGCGGCCTCGATGTTGTCCACTCTGAAGGCAAGGTGCTGCACGCCCTCGCCACGCTTCTCGATGAACTTGGCTATGGGCCCCTCAGGGTCGGTGGACTCCAAGAGCTCGATCTCGGTGTCGCCCACGGGGAAGAACGCCACCTTCACCTTCTGCTCCTCAACCACCTCAACCCCGTGATCCTTCAGCCCAAGCACATCGCGGTAGGTCTTCGATGCCTCCTCAAGGCTCGACACCGCGATGCCTATATGATCCAGCTTCGTGATCATCTTACTATACCTCCCTAGTTCACTGAACCAGCAGCCTGTACAGGGCCGCCGCCGCCGAGTAAGGGTCGGCCTTCCGCGCCGCCACAGCTTCAGCCAAGCGCTGGGCCTCTTCCGAAGCGCCGGGACGCTCTGAAAGGCCCTGCCAGATCCGCTGCGACGCTATCTCCATAGTCTCGGCTCTGGCCCGCCGCAACCGGCGTTCGGCCAATCCCTCTTCTCCCAGGTGCTTGAGGTGCTCGCCGCAGGCGTCCACCACCTCCGCCACCCCTTCGCCGGTCTCGGCCATGGTAAGCAGGATGGGCGGAACCCATGAGCCTTCCACACACGACATCTCGGAGAGCTCGAGGGCAGTGCGAATCTCGGCCATCACCCGCTCCACACCGGGCCTGTCTTTCTTGTTGACGACGAACAGGTCGCCGATCTCCATGATGCCGGCCTTTATCACCTGGATGTCGTCGCCAAGCCCCGGCACCTGGATGAGCACCACGGTGTCGGCGAGGGAAGCTATCTCCACCTCCGACTGCCCCACCCCCACGGTCTCGATGAGCACCACGTCGTAGCCGGCGGCATCCAGCACGTCCACGGCCCCGCTGGTGGCCCGGGAAAGGCCTCCCAGCCTACCCCTGGTGCCCATGCTCCGGATGAACACGCCGTCATCAAGCACGTGCCGCTGCATCCGAAGCCGATCGCCCAGGAGCGCCCCGCCGGAGAACGGGCTGGTGGGGTCAACCGCCACTACGCCCACGGTGAGGCCCCTCTTGCGGTACTCCATGGCCAGTTTATCCACGAGCGTGCTTTTTCCCGACCCAGGCGGGCCCGTGATCCCTATTATGTGCGCCCGGCCGGTGTGCGGGTAGATCTCTGCGTACGCCCTCTCGAACCCCTCAAGCCGGTCTTCGATGATGGATATCAACCGTGAGACCGCCCTCACCTCGCGGGCGAGGGCGCGCCTCACAATGTCCTCAAGTGCCATCAGCAGCTACCTCTTTATATGCTCCCGGATGTAGTCTATGACCTCGGCTGTGGACGTGCCCGGCGTAAACACCTCGGCGATGCCGGCGGCCTTCAGCTCGGGGAAGTCGTCTTCAGGTATCACCCCGCCGCCTATCACCAGCACGTCGTCGATGCCCCTCTCCTTCAGCAGCTTGGCCACTTTCGGGAACAGGTAGCCGTGGGCACCCGAAAGGCTCGACAGGGCCACCACGTCCACGTCCTCCTGGATGGCGGCTGCCACGATCTGCTCAGGCGTCTGCCTAAGACCCGTGTATATTACCTCCATGCCCGCGTCCCTCAGCGCCCGGGCGATCACCTTCGCCCCGCGGTCATGCCCGTCCAGTCCGGGCTTGGCCACGAGCACTCTGATCTTCCTGCCTTCATCCATGGTGTCGCACCCTCTCCCTTCCTGTTAGACTCCGCTGGGCTTGTACTCGCCGAACACGGCGCGCAGCACTCCACAGATCTCACCCAGCGTGGCATAGGCACGGACCGCGTCCAGTATGAAAGGCATCAGGTTGGCGTCGCCCTCGGCGGCCTTGCGCAGCGCCCCCAGGCTGGCCTCCACCCTGGAACCGTCGCGCGTCGCGCGAAGCTCCAGAAGCTTCGCCTTCTGCCGCTCGCCGACGGCAGGGTCCACCTTGAGAAGGTCCTTGGGAGGCTCCTCTTCAGTCGTGAACTCGTTCAAGCCCACGATTATCCTCTCCTTGGACTCTATCTCCATCTGGTAGCGGTAGGCACTGTCCTCGATCTCCTTCTGGATGTAACCGCGCTCGATGGCCGAAACGGCGCCGCCCATCTCGTCGATCTTCTCGATGTACTCCATGACAGCCTTCTCGATGCCGTCGGTGAGCGCCTCGATGTAGTACGACCCGGCGAGCGGATCGATGGTGTCGGCCACTCCGCTCTCGTACGCGATGATCTGCTGCGTGCGGAGGGCGATCCTGACGGAGTCCTCACTGGGCAGCGCAAGCGCCTCGTCGCGGGAGTTGGTGTGCAGCGACTGCGTGCCGCCCAGCACCGCAGCCAGCGCCTGCAGCGTGACCCTGACGATGTTGTTGTCAGGCTGCTGCGCCGTGAGGGTGGAGCCTGCAGTCTGCGTGTGGAACCTAAGCTGCATCGACTTGCGGTCCTTGGCGCCGAACCTGTCCTTCATGATCCTCGCCCACAGACGCCTGGCGGCCCTGAACTTGGCCACTTCCTCCAGTATGTCGTTGTGGCTGTTGAAGAAGAACGACAGCCTCGGGGCGAAATCGTCCACGTTCAGCCCGGCCTTGATGGCAGCCTCCACATAAGCGATGCCGTCCGCCAGGGTGAAGGCAACCTCCTGCACCGCGGTGGCGCCGGCCTCCCTGATGTGGTAGCCGCTGATGCTGATGGTGTTCCACCTGGGAACGTTGGCAGAGCAGTACTCGAAGATGTTGGTGATGAGCCTCATGGACGGCTTGGGCGGGAATATGTACGTTCCCCTGGCCGCGTACTCCTTGAGGATGTCATTCTGGATGGTGCCGTTGAGCTTGTCCGGGCTGACGCCCTGCTTCTCCGCGACAACTATATACATAGCCAGGAGGATCGCGGCTGGCGCGTTGATCGTCATCGAAGTGGACACCTTTTCCAGCGGGATGCCATCGAACAGCGTCTCCATGTCAAGAAGCGAGTCGATGGCCACGCCCACCTTGCCCACTTCGCCCTCGGCCAGCTCATGGTCGGAGTCGTACCCGATCTGCGTCGGCAGGTCGAAGGCTACCGAGAGCCCAGTCTGCCCCTGCCCGAGCAGGTACTTGTACCTGGCGTTAGACTCCTCAGCAGTGCCGAAGCCCGCGTACTGCCGCATGGTCCAAAGCCTGCCGCGGTACATGGTAGGCTGCACGCCGCGGGTGTACGGGTACTCGCCAGGAAAGCCCAGGTCGCGGAGGTAGTCGATTTGCTCCGTGTGCAGCGGTGTGTAGAGGGGCTCGATCTCCCGGCCAGAGCTGCCCTCAAACCTCTCCTTGCGTTCAGCAAACCTCGAGCGGGCTTTCTCGTACGTTCCGCTCTTCCACCTCGAGAACTCCTTTCTCAGTTCATCTTGGCTCAATTGGCATATCCCCCCAATCATAACCTGCAGCCGCGCCCGATCCAGCGCGATCAAGCCCGAGCCAGGCTGGACCAGCTCGACGCGGCCGAGCGCAGGCGGGCCGCAAGCTCTGTTACACCTATCACAACTGCATATTCGTCACATGCTGAGAAAAACCTGCCGACACTGGCAATGGCAAGCACGCCTTCCAGGCAGGGCATGGAGGCCAGCTGTCCAGAAAGCGCACCAGCCGATTGGACCCATATGTCACCCAGCAGCCGACGAAAGGGAGTCGCCTGCCTACTCAGCCGTGTAGCCCGCCCGTTCCACGGCCTGTATCAGCGCTGCCCGGTCAGCCTTAGACTGGTCGTACACCACCACGGCCTGCCCCGGATTCAGGGTTACCTGCGCCTCTACCACGCCGTCCACCTTCAGAAGCTCCTTCTGCACCGCGGCCACGCAGTGTCCGCAGCTCATGCCGTGAACCTTCAGAGTTTCCTTAGTTGTGGCTCCCACATTCAACACCTCCATCTCATCGGGCGCCGCGACCGCATCATGACCTCTCGAAACGCCGCAGCCTCAGGGAGTTCGTCACCACCGACACCGAGCTCAGCGCCATCGCCGCGCCGGCGTACACGGGCGGCATGATCCCGAACGCCGCCAGCGGTATCCCCACGGTGTTGTATATGAACGCCCAGAACAAGTTCTGTTTGATCACCTGCAGGGTACGGCGGCTCAGCCTTATGGCCCTTGGAAGCCTCGTGAGCCCGCCGACAATCGTGATGTCCGCCGCCTCCATCGCGATGTCGGTGCCGGTGCCCATGGCCACCCCCACGTCCGCCGTCGCCAGCGCCGGAGCGTCGTTTACCCCGTCGCCGGTCATGGCCACCACCATGCCCGCCCGCTGCAGCGTCTTGACCTCCTCGGCCTTCCCGTCAGGCAGCACCTCCGCCAGCACATGCTCCGGCGGGATCCCCACCTGAGCCGCGATGGCATTGGCAGTCGCCGCGTTGTCTCCAGTTATCATGTAGACCGCCACGCCGATCCGACCCAGCTCGGCTATGGCCTGAGGCGAGTCGGGCCGTATCCGATCGGCGATCCCGTAGACTGCCGCCACGCTGCCGTCCACCCACTGCACAACAGCGGTTTGCCCCCGAGACTGCATCGTATCCACCGCCTGCCGGGCCCAGCCGGGCAGCTCCTCCGATGGCGCAGCTCGGTCGGGCTGCTCAGCCTGATGGGACTCCTCAGGCCGTTCGTCCCCCGCGCTCCTCATCAGTCTGTAGCTTCCCACCGCCACCTCGGCGCCGCCGATGGTGGCGATGACTCCCTTGCCCGGCACCGCCCTGAAATCGTCGGGCAGAGGCACCTCCATGCCTTCCGCCTCGGCCACCTCCACGATGGCTCTACCCAGCGGGTGCTCAGACGCCCTTTCCGCAGAAGCGGCAAGCGCCAGCAGCCGTCCCCGCTCGTCAGCATCCACACCGGGAGCCACCACCCAGTCCACCAGGGCCGGCTTTCCCTCGGTTATGGTACCGGTCTTGTCCAGCACCACCGCGTTAACCTTGCCTAGCCTCTCCAGGTGCTCTCCGCCGCGGATAAGTACCCCGAGCTCGGCGCCTCGGCCCGTGGCCACCATGATCCCCGTGGGCGTGGCAAGCCCCAGCGCACACGGGCACGCGATAACCAGCACCGCCGTGGCATTCATCAGCGCGGCGGCCGTGGTGGCGCCGGACAGCTTCCAGCCTACGAAAGTGACTATAGCGATGACTATCACGGTCGGGACGAAATAGGCGCTGATCACGTCGGCAAGCCGCTGAATCGGGGCCTTGCTGCCCTGCGCCTCCTCCACCATGCGGATGATCTGCGCCAGGGCGGTGTCGGCTCCCACCCTCGAGGCCCTCATGTGGAACATGCCGTGCTGGTTCACGGTGCCGCCGGTGACGACATCCCCCGCCTGCTTGTCCACGGGGATGCTCTCCCCGGTGAGCATCGACTCGTCGATGGACGTGTAGCCCTGGACTATCTCGCCGTCAACGGGCACCCGCTCACCGGGCCGAACCACGACGACATCGCCCACCTGAACATCCTCAATGGGAACCATGACCTCGCCGCCGTCGCGTACCACCATCGCCGTCTTGGGCGTCAGTGCGGCGAGTTTCCGTATGGCCTCGCTGGCCCTGCCTTTAGCCAGGTGTTCCAGGTTCTTGCCCAGGAGCACCAGGGTGATGACCACCGCGGCCGCCTCGTAGTACACTGGCCCCGTCCCCGTGATGGTGTTGACAACGCTGAGCACGTACGCGGCTCCTGTGCCCAGCGCCACAAGGACGTCCATGTTGGCGCCGAAGTGCGCCACGGTGCGCGCCGCGCTGATGTAGAACCTTGACCCCGTAACCAGCACCACGGGCGTGGCCAGAACGAAACCGACCCAGGGATTCATCAGGAACATCAGCGAGTGCACTCCGAGGAGCTCCCCGATCATGCCTATGACCATGGGAGCGCTGAGGGCAGCGCCGATATAGAATAGGAACCAGTCCCTTCGGGCCTGGGCCGTCTTCTCCTCCTGCCGCTGACGGTCGGACGAGGCGTCGCGTACGAGCTTCCGCGCGCCGTAGCCGGTCTCCTCAACGACCTTTATCAGCCTGTCCAGATCAACTACGGACGGGTCATATACCACCCTGGCGGTCTCTGCCGCCAGGTTCACGTTGGCTTTCACTACCCCCGGTTCACGCGCCAGCGCCCGCTCCACTCTGGCCGAGCACGCTGCGCACGTCATACCGATTATCGCGAGGTCTTCCTGTATTTCACTGCGTCGGTTAGACAACGTCCAGCGACCCCCTATCAACATACCTCCATAGGTATCCATCGAATGTGCCAGCTTGACGACAGGGTACGTGCCCAAGTCATGCGAACGTGTGCGGCTCGCCCACAATATACTGCCATTGAACTTACCAAGCTGCAGACCATGAGGTGATGCTTCATGATGCCCATCTGCGACTACCCAGAAATGGCGAGAACAGCCCTGTGCGACGAGCTCCAGGCGGCTGAGTTCTATACCAGGATGGCCCAGTGCGCCCCCACCGAGGCAGAGTGCATGGCCGTACTGGACATGGCCAGGGACGAGCTGCGGCACGCCCTGCACCATACGAACACCCTGAACCTTGGATGCATCACGCCTGTCGCACCCATGCCTTTCATGGAGCCGATGCCGACGCCCTTCTTCACGCCAATGCCGACCCAGATGCCTGCGCCTGTCACGGCGCCGTGCCCGGGATTCGCGCCGCCTGCCAGCCCCTTTGCCGGCACGCCCGCCACACCCTTCATGGGTACGCCGGTGGCCCAGCCCGCGCCGTGCCCGGGAATCGCCCCCGCTCCCATGGGGACGCCCATGGCGGCGCCATTCGCGGCGCCCTTCGGAACACCGGCTGACCAGTTCGGCGGCCCCATCGGAACTCCCATGGGCGTGCCGTTCGGCGGACCTATGCCGACTGTACCAGCGTACCCAGAACCACCTGCCCCGCAGCGCGGCTCGTCTCCGGGTTCCTGCCCCAGCTGCGGTCAGGCCTCTTCGGATGGTTGATAGAGCACACTGGAAAGCTGATACAATCCCTGATACATTCTACCATGATGCGTCGAGGCGGCGCGACCCATCGAGGTCCGCCGCCTCTGGGCTGTCACCTAAATCCTTGGCGCGATCCCGTCGATCTCGAAAAGACACAACCTGCCGTCGACCACAGCCGAGCCTATGAGGGTCCCTAGCGTAGCGCCTACCATCACATCCGACGGCCAGTGCACTCCCAGCGCTATCCTGCTGAGGCCCACAGCGACGGCGGCGAGGTAGGCTGCAGGCGCCCACCTCGGACGATGCCGCGCCAGCACCGTGGCCATGGCGAAAGCGTTGGCGGTGTGGCCAGACGGCATGGAATGGTACGCATCATCCAGCGAGAACCCTGTAAACCCACCGTCAGCACCTGGCACGAAAGGCCGGGCCCTTCCCAGCAATACCTTGCCCACGCCCACCAATGCGCCGGTGATGACCGTTGCATTCAGCAGGTCTTCCCCGAGGGCAGGATCGCTCGCCATGCCGACGAGGAACGCGACAGCGGCCGCTCCGGCCCCACCCAGCTGCGTGGCGGCGCTTGCCAAACCGAGGCCGAGGTCCTCGGAAGCAGCCGCCGGCTGGCAGCAGGCCATGATGGCCAGTATGACGGTTATAGCTACGCAGGCCGCTCTCCTCATCGCCTCAGAGCTCCTCCTGGATGAACCGTCCGGTGCCCAAGCTGACGTCCCCTGCGTTTACGGAAAACTCCACGCCACGCGCGTCGCGGAGAACCAGAGCCCCATGGGAATCCAGTCCCATCGCTATCCCCGAAAGCGTGCCCGCCGGCGTCGCACACGAGACTTCCTTCCCCAGCATCGACCCCATGAGAGCCTCCGCCTGCAGCCGAAGGGCGTCAGCACCTCCATCCGAGAGACGGCGATAGGCGCCGTACACGCCTGCCAGGATGGATGACACGAGCTCCTGGGCGGAGGGCATGTCCGACTCCGGGACGAACTCCTCGAGGGCCGCAGCGGTAAGCCGTATGTCCTCGGGGAACCCCTCGGGAGGCACGAGTCTGTTCAGGCCTATGCCCACCACGGCCCAGTCCAGCGCGGACCCGCTGATGCTGGTCTCGCACAGGATGCCGCATACCTTCCGTCCCCCCAAGAGCACGTCGTTGGGCCACTTCAGTTCGGGTCGAACCGCTGACTCGGGCCCCAGGCCTGAAAGTCGATGGAGCGACGATGCAACACCCACGCCCGCCGCGATGCTCAGCCAGCCGGCATTCTGCGAAGGAAAAGTGGGTCTCAGAACCATGCTGAACCACAGTCCCCAGTTGCCCGTTGAGTACCAGGCACGGCCGTGCCTGCCCCTGCCTGCGGTCTGCCTGTCGGCCCAGATCACAGTGCCCTCAGGCACTCCCCCTGCAGCCATCTTGCGCAGCCAGGCGTTGGTGGAGTCCAGTTGCTCAAAGTGCAGGACATGAAAGAACGGCTGGGACTCCTCAGGCATACGGCTCATGCCTCTCTTTCGCGAGTGACCTCGCACTCCACATAGTCCATGGGCCCTCCTATGGGAGCTCCAGGCTTGCGCACTCGCACGGTCACGGAATCCACAGGGTAAGCCGACACTATCTCGTCGGCGATGGTGTGCGCCAGCGTCTCCACCAGGTCGAACTCTCTCTCCTCGACGATCTCGCGAACAAGGGCGTACACGTCCGCGTAGTTCACCGCTGCGTCGATGTCATCGCCTCTGGCACACTCGCTGAAGTCGCCGTAAAGATCCACGTCCACCTCGAATCTCTGGCCGAGCTCCTTCTCCGCCGCGAACAGCCCGTGATAAGCGTAGAAAACCAGGTTCTTCAGGGTGATCCTGTCAGCCGGCATGACAGATCGCCTCCTTCTGCGACTTCAGTCTTCACCTGACGATAGCATCGGTCATCCTCACTACCATGGCCATCTCCCGGACGTCGTGAACCCTCACGATGTCGGCGCCCCCCGCTACGGCCAACGCGACGGTGGCGGCCGTACCGTACACCCTGTCCGCGATGGCCTCGGCTCCAGTAACCTTGGCCACGGTGGATTTCCGCGAGGTACCCACAAGGATCGGCACCCCAAGCCCTGAGAACTGTTGTAGGTGCCTGAGCAGCTCCAGGTTGTGCTCCACCGTCTTGCCGAAGCCTATTCCCGGGTCAACGATGCAGTTCTCGGCATGCACCCCCAGCTCCCGGGCGCGGCACAGGCGCTGGTGCAGGAACTCGTAAACCTCGCCAACCACATCATCGTACGAGGGGTCCCGTTGCATGTCAGACGGAGTGCCCTTCATGTGCATCAGCACCAGCCCCGCGCCGGCGTCAGCCACGGCAGCTGCGACACCCTCGTCACGCAGGGCGGTGATGTCATTGATGATGTGCGCGCCCAGGCGCAGGCACTCCCTGGCAACTTCCGCCCGGTACGTATCAACGGATATCAGCACATCGGTGTTCCTCGAAAGCCACTCCACCACCGGCGCCACTCGCCTGAGCTCCTCCTCGGTGCCTATCGGGAGCGATCCGGGCCGCGTGGACTCGCCCCCGACGTCGATGATGTGTGCCCCGGCTTCGATCATGCTCCGGGCGTGGGCAATGGCGGCGTCAAATGAAACGTACTTGCCGCCGTCGGAAAACGAGTCCGGGGTGACGTTGAGTATCCCCATTATGTAAGTCTGCCTGCCCCAGTCGAGCGTGCGCCCGCGCACGCAGCTGGGCGCAGGCGGATTCTCAAGGTTGCCAAGCACCGTATCGATCTCATCTGCGATGCTTCTCAGGCCAAACGGCTGGCACCTGAGGGTGGCTGTCACCAGCTGGTACTGGCGGACGGTGCCGGTGAGTATCACCGGGCACTCCTCGATGCACAGGCACGACGCTTTCACCGGCAGCGCGGCCTCGCCGCCTTTGGCCAGCATCTCCTGCTTCAATATCATGGCAGCCTTAAGCGGCACGTTGCTCAGCCGGATGGTACGGAACACGCTTTTCGGGCCCATTATGGCACAGCCCGGACCACCCACCCCTATGTCTGCCATGGTCCGCTGCGCATCGGCAACGCTCTTGTGCCCCAGCGGACGCGGAAACGGCCTGCCCCCTATCTTATGGCACATCGGTTCTCATTGTCCCTCAATTCTCTTGCGCGCGGCATCCAGCGCTGCCTTGCTGGCGGCGTGCCGAAAGCCATCCGCCTCATCTGCGAATGCGCGCATCCTCGAAACATACTCTGAGTCCTTTATGGAGCTCAGGTTTATCCTGATGTTGAACGCCCCGCCTCCCATGGCGGCATCGAGAAGCAACGCCCCAACGGCCCCGTCGCTGGCTGCGTTTGGGTTGCCATACTCCGCAACGAACTCGGCCCTTTCCAGTGCTTGCTGCGCCAAGGTGCAGGTGTTGCGGGGAGCCTCCACGGCGACGCGCAGGGCTGCCTGGATCGCCTGCCGTCTTGTGGCCTTCTGATCCTCGCTGTCCTTGGGCATTCGATACGCAGCCATCACCCCGTTGAACGCTGCGGTATCGGCGTCGGCAGCCTCAAGCAGTGCATAGGCCAGCTCACAACTGCGAATGCGGATGCGGCGCATCTCCTCAGCCTTGTCGTCCGAAAGGGTTGACGCAGACGTGAGGCCCGCCACCATGGAGAGCAGGGCCGCCCCCATCGCGCCCGCCACCGCGGCGGCGCTCCCACCGCCTGGAGTGGGATCACCGCTGGCCAGCGCGTCGACGAACTCACGCAATGTCATGTCGGAAAAAGATGAGGCCATCTTCACATCCTCCTTACCAGAGCGCCGGCGTCGACCACTAGCTCGCCCCTGACCACAACCTGCTTGACGGGGTTCATCCCCACGTAGAACGGCAGGGCATCGACGTGCTCTACGTCCAGTACCGCGAACGTGGCCGGGCGGCCCGGCGCCAGCACGCCGGCGGTGGAGCCCAGCCCAATGGCGCAGGCGGCATTGCGAGTCGCAGCCACGATCGCCTCGGCCGGCGTCATCTTCATCTGCAGACACGCCAGGGTAATCACGAAAGGCATGGACAGGGTGGGCGAGGTTCCCGGATTGAAATCGGTGGCCAGGGCCACCGGCACGCCCCCGGCGATCATCGCCCTTGCGTCGGCATAGGCGTCGCTCATCAACGTGAACATCGTAGCGGGCAGCAACACCGCGATCACTCCTGCCCTCGCCATGGCATCAATGCCTTCGGGCGACGCGGCGGCAAGGTGCTCCGCGGAGATGGCTTCCACCTCTGCTGCCAGTTCGGCTCCGCCCGACGGCGCCAGTTCGTCTGCATGTACCTTGGGGATAAGGCCACGCCGGCGGCCTGCCAGCAGGACCTGGCGCGATTGGTCCACGGTGAACACGCCTTTTTCGCAGAAGACGTCGCAGAACCGCGCTATGCCCTGCGCCGCTATGTGCGGAAGCACCTCTTCGCAGACGTAGTCGATATACGCCTCTGCGCCTTCGGCTCTGAACTCCGGGGGGACTGCGTGGGCCCCCATGAAGGTCGACACCACCTGCACCGGGCTAGCTGAACTCGCATTGAAAGCAGCCTGGATCTGCCTGAGCTCGGTATCGATGTCAAGACCGTACCCACTCTTCGCCTCCGCCGCCGTGGTGCCATGAAGCAGCATCAGGTCGAGACGGCGCCGCGCGATCTCGGTGAGCTCTTCAAGACTGGCCGCTCGGGTAGCGCGAACCGTCGACAGTATCCCGCCTCCTGCGGCCAGTATGTCAAGGTACTTGGCACCTGCCAGCCTCATGGCGTGTTCGCGGTGACGGGAGCCGGCATACACAAGGTGGGTGTGGGCGTCCACAAAACCGGGCACCACTATGCGGCCGTCAGCGTGAATCACTCGCGTGTGCCCTTCCAGAGGCGGATAGTCGCGCATCACCTCGTCGGCGGGGCCCACGGCAAGTATCAAGCCGTCCGCCACGGCTACGGCCGCGCGCTCAATCACACCAGCATCTCCCTGCGCTTTGCCTGCCAGAGGACGGTCCAGGTCACCTGGAGGAGCGCAGGTTACGATCTGCTCAGCGCCTAGCACCAACAAGTCTGGATGCGTCTTCACTGTGACGTTCCCTCCCTCCCGGGCAGGCCGGCACACTCAGTCATTCCCATAGCCCGGCCTCGATCACCTGGGAACGATCAAGCTTGGGAAGCTGCAGATAGTAGGCGGCAGCATCCAGCACCGCATCAAGGGGAACAAGCCCGATGAGCTCGCTCTCCAATACGCCCACGCCCCAGCGAGCTGCCTCGCGACGCACCATCTCCATAACCCTAGGGATGGGAGTCCTCCTGTAATTCACGAGGTTCATAGAAACCTGTGCCACGTTCCTGTCATTCAGTAACACATCGAGAGCCTTCACGTAAGCAAGTCCGCCGGATGACGCCCGTACAGCCTGGGCTATCTTCTTGGCCACGTTCAGGTCTGATGTGGTCAGATTCACGTTGAACGCGATCAGCGGCAGTCGAGCTCCGATCACAGTGGCGCCGGCCGTGGGATGAACAACGGAAGGCCCGAAATCCGGGCTCCACTCCGGCTTGGTTATCTTCTCGAAAAGCCCCTCGTACTCGCCCCTGCGGATGTCCGCGAGGTTGCGTCGCTCGGGGCAGGTGGCGGCCTCTTCGTACAGGTACACGGGAATCTCCAGCTCTCGTCCCACCCGTTCACCCAAGGCAACGGCCAGCTCCACGCACTGGCTCATTGTCGCCCCTGCGATGGGCACGAAAGGAACCACGTCGGTGGCTCCGAGCCTAGGATGCTCTCCCTCGTGTGTCCTCATGTCGATGAGGTCCCGCGCCCGGGCGATTCCCCTGAACGCAGCCTCAACCACGGGACCCGGGGGGCCGATGAGCGTCACCACACTGCGATTGTGAGCGGCATCGGAGGAATAGTCCAGGATACGGACACCTTCAACCGACGCGATGGCCGTCACGATCTCTGCAACGACCTCCGGCCTTCTGCCCTCAGAGAAATTTGGGACACACTCGATGAACACCCGGTCAGAGCTTGACCCAACCACTCCGCCCACCCCCGTCCTTCCGCGCGTAGTGCCACTATCACATTCTCCGCACTGCCTTCGATTCCTGTCAGGCCAGCAGGCGCACGGGGTCAGGCGCAGATTCAGGGCACCGTCTCAATCGCCGACGTGGGCGGGAGGCTGTAACCGAACCTAACTGGATTCCGACGTGATACCCTGCTTCGTGGCTTTCCTCCAACGGGAGGTGCAAGCAGGGGTGTACTCCTCCGGTTCTAGGAGCCCACACGCACCTGCTCCTCGAAACGGAGGAAAACACCCTCGCGGAAGATGTTCTTAGCACCTTCTGCGGATCAAGTGCAGACGACGCCGTGCGAAGGCCAAAGAGCGCCGCCTCAAAGCCCCAGGTAGACGTGGCTTGCTGTCGCTTGGATATTGCGGCTCACTTCCACAGTTTCGATCCACGTGAGCTTTTCCTCCAAAACGAGGAGCAGATACGGGGGCGCTCCTCCGAATCGAGGAGCATACCAGCACCTGCCCCTCCAAACGGAGGAAAACACCCTCGCGGAAGGTGTCCTTGGCCCCTCCCGCAGATCAAGTGCAGACGACGTCGCGCGGAGGCGAAAGAGTGCTATCTCAAAGCCCCAGGTAGACGTGGTTTGCTGTCTTGCGGCCCTGGCGGATCACTTGCACGGCTTCGATCCGCGTGAGCTTTTCCTCCAAAGGGAGGAGCAAACGAGCGCGTGCTCCTCCGCTTCGAGGAGCAGATCGCCACCTGCTCCTCGAAACGGAGGACAGCACCCTCGCGACAGGTTATGTCGACACGATCACCGGACCGGTTGTGGCTAGGGACTCCCGTCACGAAACCGGCTCGAACACAAAACCCCAGCTAAACGAAAGAAACCAACTCGCGTTCGTAAACTGCAGCAGCCACAGCACCAACCCATCCCACCTACTCCTCCCGCGGGCGGAGCAAGCGCCGGTGTTCTCCTCGAGTTGAAGGAGAACACCGGCGCTTGCTCCTAACAATGGAGAAGAACGCCGCAAAGCTCCTACCGCTTTCGCACAACGCCAGCACTGCGGCACGAGAAAACGACAGCTGGACGCCTAGAGCTACACACGCAGCGCCGTCTCGGCCGGTACTCATTGTATTTCGCCACATTCAGGGTATAATGATGGTGTAATTGAAAGTCGTTTTCATGTAGCGACTCAGAAGGGTGTTGTCTTCGGTGAGCAGCTCCGGTGCTGCGACTTCTCATTGTGCGGTTTCCGAGGCTGAGGCGAAACTGCGCGCCGCCGGCTACAGGCTTACGCCGCAGCGACGCGCGGTGCTCAACGTGTTCTTCGAAGGACACGGACACCTCACAGCAGCCCAAGTTCACTCTCTGCTTCGCGTGGCACGGCCCAACGCCAGTTTGGTCACGGTGTACAGGACTCTTGAGCTTCTCACCGAGGCCAGGATCCTTTCGAGACTGAATCTCAAGGACGGTGCGCACCGGTACGAGCTGAGCCGCGAGTGTTCAGACAGGCCGCCGGCCGAGCATCCTGCCGACGGAGTGGCCGTGAACAACCACCATCACCACATCCTCTGCACCCAGTGCGGAGCAGTAGCCGAGTTCGACGGTTGCATCGTGGACTCCCTTAGCGAACGCCTGGAGCAGCTAACGGGCTTCAATATCACGGACCACTGGATGGAGATGTGGGGTCTGTGCGCCAGGTGCAAGCTCGGCACCAACGACGGCCAACAGACGGACACGGAGGAGTGTTAATAGAATGTCGCACCTTCACATCCCTGACGGGCTATTGCCACTGCCCATCGTCGCAGCAGGCCTGGCCATCACTGCCGTGTTGCTCCTCGTCGCCTCGCGCCGCCTCGCCAGGCTCGAGGGCGCTCGCGTGGCACCGCGTATAGCGGTCCTGTCCGCGCTGATGCTGGTGGCCATGGGGCTTCCCTTGCCGGTGCTTGGATACCACGTGAACTTAACAGTGCTCACCGGGATAATTGCCGGGCCCGCCGCGGGGTTCGTGGCGGTCTTCATAGCAAACCTGATTCTCTCCCTTACAGCACACGGGGGAATCACTGTCCTGGGCCTTAACGCTCTGATAGGCGGCGTAGAGGTCACGCTGGGCTGGCTGCTGTGGAAGGCGGTTCGGAGGGCTTTGCCTCGCACTCGCGCCTTCGCGGCCGCCGCCATAGCAGTAGCGCTGGCGCTGGCGGTGTCTACCTTTGCGATGCTGGCGGTGGTGGCATCGTCCGGCGCCGACCCCGACCTCGTCCTGGGTGGGCACGTCCATGCCGCGGAGGAAGCGCACCGCGAGGCCCTGGCGACTCCGCTGCGGACCTTCGCCGCCGTGGTGCTGTCGACGGCCGCGGTGGGCTGGGCGGTGGAGGCGCTGGTGGTGGGGGCGCTTGTGGAGTTCATCTGGCGGGTGCGGCCTGAGCTGCTAGGCGCCGACGAAGGCAGGGGGGCTTGAGCTTGGACCTGGCTCTCATCGACGAGATGGCCGCGAACGGAAACACATCGCTGCACGCGACGCCGACCGGCGTGAAGCTGGCGGCCTCAGGCCTGCTTCTTGCTGCTACCATCGTCGCAGCCACGCCGGCCTCGGTAGCCGCCGTCTGCGGCGCCGCCCTGGCACTGGCCGCCGCGACGCGGCAGCCCGTGCGCCGGCTCGTCGCCATCGCCGCGTATCCGGTGCTTTTCGCAGGGATCTTCGCCCTGGGGTGGGTGCGCACGAACCCCGCCTTCGCGACGGTCATCGTCATCAGGGCGTTCTCGGCGGGGTTCGCGGCCGCACTCTTCATAACGACTACGACCTTCGTTGACGCGTTCTCGCTGATATCGCGGGTCCTGCCGGGGCCAGTGGGCGACGGTCTTTTCTTGGCGTATCGCGCGTTTTTTCTGCTCCTTACCGAACTAGGCCAGGTGGTGCAGGCCATTCGGCTGCGCGGCGGCGCCGGCCTCGGCCTCGGCACGCAGCTTCGCACGTACGGCGAGGCCTTGGGGGTAGTCGTGTTGCACGCCGCCGATATGACCGAACGGATGTACAAGATGATGCTGGTGAGGGGCTACTCGGGAAGGATCGAGAGCAGCCGTCCGGCGCGCCCGATGGCTGCGTTTCATTACGCTCTGCTGGCATACTGCGCCGCAGTGCTCACGGCGGCCATCGCCGCAAGGAGGTTTTCGTCTTGAGTTCCACGGAACAGCGAGCCCGAGCCGCAGCCGCAACCCATGAGCATGCGAAGCGCATCGCAACAACAGGCGCTGCCGCGCCACGCGACTTCGCCGCGCGCGACCCGGCCGCCCGCGGCTCCACCGCTACCAACGACATCATAGTGCAGGTAAGGTGCCTCAGGCACGTCTATCCCGACCGCACCGCCGTGGACCTGTGCGGCCTCGACTTCACCGTGTGCCGCGGCCAGCGCGTAGTCGTGCTGGGCGCCAACGGCAGCGGCAAGACGACCCTCATCTTCCACCTGCTCGGCCTGCTCTCCCCTATCGAGGGCGAGGTGACCGTGTTCGGCGTCAACCCAGCCAAGCAGTTCCGCGAAGTGCGCCAGCGCGTGGGAGTCGTGCTCCAGGACGTCGACGACCAGATCATCGGCCCCACCGTGTGGGATGACGTCACGTTCACACCCCGCGCCCTCGGCTGGCCACGCGAGCGCGTCGCTCGGGCCGGCGAGGCCATCCTCGAGAGGCTCGGCATCCAGCACCTCCGCCACAAGATCCCGCACTACCTCAGCGGCGGCGAGAAGCGTAAGGTGGCCCTGGCCGGGGCGCTGGTCACCGAGCCGGAGCTGTTGATCCTTGACGAGCCCTTCACCGGCCTCGACCCCAGATCTCGCTCGGAGCTCGTCACCCTTCTCGAAGCAGTCAGCTCCCAGCTGCGCCTGGCATACATCATATCCACCCACGAGATCGACTTCGTGCCGCACATCGCCGACTACGTCTACGTGCTGGCCGGCCCCGGCGGCATCGCCCTCAGCGGCACCCCTGAGCACGTATTCTCCCAGGGAGACCGCCTGCGCCAGCTCGGCGTCGACGCGCCGTCCCTGGCCGAGCTATTTGCTTCCATGAAAGACAGAGGGTGGGACGTTGACATCCCACTCACTGTCGACCAGGCCATATCCGAGCTAGACCGCGTGCTCACATCGTCCGAACGCAAACCCAGGCGCTGACAGGGAGGGTTGCAAGCGCCCGACCAGCACGCGCGAGAACGACTCTAGCCTACTCTCGGAATCTTGATCCCGTGCTTCGCGGCGAACTCCTGCGCCTCCTCGTATCCTGCATCCGCGTGCCGGACCACCCCGATCCCCGGGTCCCCGGTCAGCACCCGCTCGAGCCGCGCCGCGGCCTCCGCCGTCCCGTCCGCCACGATGACCATCCCCGCGTGCAGCGAGTAGCCGATCCCTACCCCGCCGCCGTGGTGGAAGCTCACCCACGTGGCGCCGTTCACCGCGTTTAGGAGCGCGTTCAGCACGGGCCAGTCCGCGATGGCGTCCGACCCGTCCTTCATCCCCTCAGTCTCCCTGTTAGGCGATGCAACCGACCCGCAGTCCAGATGGTCCCGGCCGATCACGATCGGCGCGCTGATCTTGCCCGCCGCCACCAGGTCATTGATGATCTTGCCGAACCTCGCCCGCTCTCCATACCCCAACCAACAGATCCTGGCTGGCAGCCCTTGGAACGCCACATGGTCGTGGGCCATGCGGATCCAGCGTGTCAGGTGCTCATCGTGGGCGAACTCGTTCAGGATCACTTCATCAGTCACGTGAATATCCGCGGGATCCCCCGACAGCGCCACCCACCTGAACGGGCCCTTGCCCTCGCAGAACAGCGGACGTATGTACGCCGGCACGAACCCCGGATACGCAAACGCATCGTCCACGCCCTCGTCCTTCGCCACCTGCCTGATGTTGTTGCCGTAGTCGAACACCACAGCCCCGCGCCTCATCATCTCCAGCATCGCCCGAACCTGCGTCGCCATGGACCGCCTGGACCGCCTCACGTACTCCTCCGGGTTCTCCCGCCTCAGCTCCTCCGCCTGCTCCAGCGTGAGCCCGGCTGGCACGTACCCGCCCAGCGGGTCGTGGGCCGAAGTCTGGTCCGTCACCAGGTCAGGAATCACCCCGCGCCGCACGAACTCGGGGTGCGTCTCCGCCGCGTTCCCCAGAAGCGCAATCGACCGCGGTATCCTCTTCTCCACGGCCTCCCGCGCCCAGGCGATCGCCTCGTCGATGCTCTCGGTACACATCTCGCAGTACCTGGTCTCGAGCCTCCGCTGGATCCGCTTGCGGTCCACCTCCACCGCAATGACCACGCCCTCGTTGAACGTCACCGCCAGCGGTTGAGCTCCGCCCATCCCGCCGAGCCCGGCCGTGAGCACCAGTCTCCCCGCCAGAGAACCTCCGAAGTGCTTGTGGGCCGCCGCCGCGAAAGTCTCATACGTGCCCTGCAGGATGCCCTGGGTGCCGATGTATATCCAGCTTCCCGCGGTCATCTGGCCGTACATCGTGAGCCCCGCCCGCTCCAGCGCCCAGAAGTTCTCCCAGGTGGCCCAGTGCGGCACCAACATGGCGTTGGAGATCAGCACCCTCGGAGCATCGCGGTGAGTCTTGAACACCGCCACAGGCTTGCCAGACTGCACCAGCAGCGTCTCGTCGTCCTCCAGCTCCGTCAGAGCCGCTACGATGGCGTCGAACGCCTCCCAGCTGCGTGCAGCACGCCCCGTGCCGCCATACACGATGAGCTGGTCAGGCTTCTCGGCCACCTCCGGATCGAGGTTGTTCATGAGCATCCTCAAAGCTGCCTCCTGCTGCCAGCCCTTGCAGGTGAGCGCGGCGCCCGTCGGCGCCATCACGAGCCTCGACATGCCTCATACCCCCTTCCGAACTCGGTCCAACCTAATCCACGCGCCCGACGGCTTCGCGGGCCGCCCGCTCCACTTCTCCTGATACTATGAGACGCCGAGCTGAATCGATGTCGGGAGCCAGCTCGCGGTCGTGCTCCAGATGCGGCACGTGCTCCCTCACCAACCGATAGACCGCCCCCGTCCCCCGCCCCGGGCGCAGCGGCGCGCGGAAGTCCAGCGCCTGGCACGCGGCAAGCAGCTCGATGGCCAACACGTTGGCGACGTTCCCGGCGATCTGCCGCGCCTTTCGGGCGGCGATGGTGCCCATGCTGACGTGGTCCTCCTGGTTGCCCGACGTGGGAATCGAGTCGACCACGGCCGGCGAGGCCAACACCTTGTTCTCCGACACCAGCGCAGCCGCCGTGTACTGCGCTATCATCATGCCCGAGCTGAGCCCTCCGTGCTCCGTAAGGAACGGCGGAAGCCCCGAAAGCTGCGGGTTCACCATGCGTTCCGTGCGCCGCTCCGAAATGCTGGCCAGCTCCGAGAGGGCGATCCCCAGGAAGTCCATGGCCATGGCCACCGGCTCGCCGTGGAAGTTGCCCCCGCTCAGCACCTCGCCGTCGTCAGGGAATAGCAGTGGGTTGTCGGTGGCGGAGTTCATCTCGGTCTCCACGACGGCGCGGGCATAGGCGATGGCATCACGGACCGCCCCGTGCACCTGCGGCGCGCACCTCAGCGAGTAGGCGTCCTGCACCCTGGGGCAGTCGATGTGCGACCGCCGTATGGCGCTGTCCGCCATGAGGGCGAGGATGTTGGCGGCGCTGGCCTGTTGGCCGCGGTGGGCGCGGACGCCGTGAATGCGCGGGTCCAGCGCCGCTGTGGTGCCCAGAAGCGCCTCGGTGGTCATGGCAGCTGCGATGTCCGCGACCCTGGCCAGCCTTTCGGCGTCGTGCACCGCCAGCACCCCGATGGCCGTCATCACCTGCGTGCCATTGATGAGGGCAAGCCCCTCCTTCGCGCGGAGGGTGACTGGGGATATGCCGGCCGCGGCCATGGCCTGGGCGCCAGGCATGAGCTGGCCGCGGTAGAACGCCATTCCTTGGCCGATCAGCACCAGCATCGCATGGGCCAGGGGGGCCAGATCGCCGCTGGCGCCCACGGACCCCTGTGACGGCACCGCAGGATGGACGCCTTCGTTGAGCATGGCGATGAGCGTGTCCACCACCTCCGGGCGCACCCCTGAGCATCCCACCGCCAGGGCGTTGGCCCGCAGGAGCAGGATGGCCCGGACCACCTCCTCAGGCAGCAACTCCCCCACGCCGGCGGCGTGCGAGAGAAGGAGGTTGCGCTGCAACGCGGCTGTGTCGTCGGGGGATATCACCACCTCCGCGAACTTGCCGAACCCGGTGGTCACGCCATACACCGGCCGCTCCCGTGAGAGCAGCGACTCCACAAACTCGCTGGCTCGGGCGATGCGCTCGCGCGCCGAGCCAGATAGCGTCACCTTGGGATAGACCTTCGCCTGCTGTGCCGGAGAGGCTTTGCGGCTGTCGCCGCGGGCCACCGCGACCACTTGTTCGATGCTCAGGCTGCGGCCGTCTATGATAACGTGCAATGGCGTCCCTTCCTTCCGCACGAGGGCCTTGCATGAGTGTATCCTTGCGCCTGTTGTACTTTGTCACAACAGGCAGATTTCCTTCACTCTCCTTGACTCTCCCCGCATCGGGCTCACAGGGGGCCACCCCGAAGGAATCATATCAATCTCGTTGGATTCGAGGTGCCCGTGCATTTCACCAAGCTGACGGCTCTGGAGAACATGAGGTTCTTCTCCGGCTTCTACAAGAAGACCGCAGACATTCAGGAGCTGATGGAAAGAGTCGGCCTTTGGGAATACCGGAACATCAAGGTTGGCGAATACTCCAAGGGAATGAAGGTCCGCCTGAATTTCGTCCGCGCCATGCTCAACAATCCCCGCGTTCTCTTTCTGGACGAGGTGACCAATGGCCTCGATCCAAAGAACGCCAGGATCATCAAGGACATGATAGCCGAGTTCCGCGACGGAGGGGGCACGGTCTTCTTAACCACCCATCTGATGAACGACGTTGAACAGCTGTGTGACCGCGTTGCGTTCTGTGTAAACGGCAAACTGATAGAGGTGTCGACGCCGAGGGATCTGAAACTCAAGTACGGCAAGCGCGAAGTAACAGTCGAATACAGGGAAAATGGAACCCTTGCCACCGCCGTCTTTCCGCTTGACGGAATTGGCTACAACGAGGAGTTCCTGAAGCTCATCAGGAGCGAGCGAATAGAGACCATTCACAGCGGGGAGACATCCATGGAAGAGATCTTCATCATCGTGACAGGAGTTGAGCTTGGATGAGCAAACTCATGCAGCTTATCGCAGGCGAACTCAAGCGGTTGGTGAGGTACAACATACTGCCCGCCAGTCTCATAACGGCGCTCATATGGATCGCGCTGTTCATGTTCATATCCGCAGAAGAAGCCCGTAACATAGCCCCGCTCGTTATGTTCATCGATACGACCATGATGTCGATGCTGCTTCTCGGCGCTTGCCATCATCTAGAAAAGCAGGACGGCACTATACGGACTATGATGGTGTTGCCGGTATCTCTCGGACAAGTATTGACGGCCAAGACAGTTGCCTCAATGGTCCTCGCCATCGAATCGGCTCTTGTTACTTCTGCAGCCCTATTCCTCATTCATCGGATCGCGCTCGACTATGCTCTGCTCCTTCTGTTTATCGCGCTGGCGGCCGCCGCTCATACAGCGATAGGTTTCGTGTTCTCCCTAAGCAGCAGGGACTTCACCGCCATGCTGGGCCTGTTGATGGGTTATGTCTTCGTGTTCACCATACCTTCCATCCTGTACACTTTCGGCGTGATCGACCCGAAGTACGAGTGGCTGCTCATGATATCGCCGTCACACTCTGCAAGCCACTTACTGACTTCCGCGGTGAGCGGTGAGTATCGGACGGGCATGGCGATTGCGGGATGCCTGTATCTGCTGGCCTTGACGGCAGCGCTTTTCCGCCTCGCGGTCTATCCCAAGTTCAAAGACAACGCAGCCAGGGGGTGACCTGATGTGAGCAAGTACCTGTCGCTGCTGAGATACGAGGCGAGGACCATCGTCCGAGAGCCTGTGAACCTTTACATGTGCCTGTTCCCTGCCCTGGTGCTGCTTCTGTCTACCGTCGTGTTCCCGATGATCCTGCAGTCGCTCGACCCGATACGTGGAGCCATGCTGAAGGCGATCACGCTCGTGATGGTCGTCATGATACTTGCCTTCGGGTCGTTTTTCCTCGCTGCCCTGGCCACATTTCTGTTGCTCGAGCAGAAGGATGAAAACACGTTGCACACCATTGCGGTTACCCCGGTCGGCGCTTCCGGCTATCTGAGGTTCAAGATGACCTATGTATACCTGATGTCCGTCGTCGGCAACATAGTGATACTCTTGGGCACCAAACTGATTGCTGGAGACAAGTACACGGTATTGGGTATACCGCTTCTTGATGGAGTTAACCTAGCAGACATAATTGCGTTCTCCGCAGTGAACGCGCTCCTCACGCCGGCCATGGGTCTGCTGCAGAGCGCTTTCGCCAGGAACAAGGTGGAAGGATTCGCTCTCATCAAAGGAACGGGGATCCTGGCGCTTGTGCCTGCTCTGATGACCCTGGAGGCATTCCAGGGGAACCTTCAATACGTTCTTGGCATCTTCCCGAACTTCTGGGCGATAAAGGGCCTCCTTGTGAAGCTCATGCCGGTTCACTTCGGAGCTGATCTGAGCTACTCAGCGTATCTTCTCATCGGGGCAGCATACAATGGGATTCTGGCAATCGTGGCGTACAGGTTCTTTCTGAAGAAGGCCCAGTACTGATCGGTTGGAGCCTCCAAGATTCGGCATACGAGAAACGAAACGGCCCCCACCGATGTCGATGGGGGCCCTCTTGCTCTCACAGCGATCACGATGTCCTACTTTGGGGCAGCACCCAGCCCCGCTGTTCGGCGCCGTATTACATCAGCAACTACGCCGGCGCTCCGCCAGGCTTGGGCTCGCGGCCGCCTGCGCCTGCGCGCAGCTTCTCCTCCAGGGAAGCGATGCGCCCGCGCGCCGCGTCGGCGATCCCGGCCAGCTTCTCCTCGGCGCTGGCCTCGGCCTCCCGTCCGCCCGCTCCATCGCCTCCCGCCGCCACGGCCGGCTCCTGGGAACCTGCCGCCGACGCCTGCGCGAAGATGGCTTCGAGCTCGTCGCCTTCTAGAGTCTCCCTATCCTTCAGCGCAGCAGCCAGCGCATGCAGCTTATCGAGGTTATCGGACAGGAGCTGCCTCGCCCGCTCGTACGCCGCCGAGACTATGCCGTGCACCTCTTCGTCGATCTTGGCGGCCACCTCTTCGCTGTAGTTGCGGTCACGGGCGATGTCGCGGCCGAGGAACACCTGGGCTTCCTGGCTACGCCCGAACGTTATGGGGCCCAGGTCGCTCATGCCGTACTCCGTGACCATCTTCCTGGCCATCTTGCTCACCCTGTCAAGGTCGTTGCCGGCGCCGGTGCTGATCTCGCCCAACACCAGCTCCTCCGCGACCCTGCCGCCCAGCGCCACGGTGATCTCGTTCATCATCTCGTTCTTCGTAGCGTAACGGTACCGCCTGTCGTCTTCGGGGATCATCAGCGTGTACCCGCCTGCGCGCCCACGCCCCACGATCGAAACCTTCACCACCGGATCGGCCCCGGGCAACAGGTGCGCCAACACCGCGTGGCCGGCTTCATGGTAGGCGACGAGGTCGCGCTCGCGCTCACTCATGACGCGACCCTTCTTCGCAGGTCCGGCAATGACCCGTTCTATGGCCTCGGATATCTCCGCCTGGCTTATGCGCTTCCTGTTGTGCCTGGCGGCCAACAGCGCCGCCTCGTTGAGGAGGTTAGAGAGGTCAGCGCCGGTGAAGCCCGGAGTGCGCCTCGCGATCTCCTTCAGGTCGACGCCCTGATCCAGAGGCTTGTTCCTGGCGTGCACCTTGAGGATCTCCTCTCGTCCCTTCTGATCAGGCACGTCGACCACTATCTGCCTGTCGAACCTGCCGGGCCTGAGTAGCGCCGAGTCGAGGATGTCGGGCCGGTTGGTGGCAGCCAACACGATCACGCCGGAGTTGGGATCGAAGCCGTCCATCTCCGCCAGCAGCTGGTTAAGGGTCTGCTCCCTCTCGTCATGCCCGCCGCCCAATCCTGCGCCCCTCTGCCGGCCGACGGCGTCTATCTCGTCAATGAACACGATGCACGGGGCGTTCTTCTTGGCCTGCTCGAACATGTCGCGCACCCGGCTGGCGCCCACGCCCACGAACATCTCCACGAAGTCGGAGCCGCTCACGGAGAAGAACGGCACGTCCGCCTCACCGGCCACGGCCTTGGCAAGCAGCGTCTTTCCGGTTCCGGGAGGGCCCACAAGCAGGATGCCCCTGGGGATCTTGGCGCCCACCTCAAGGTAGCGCTTGGGGTGCTTCAGGTAGTCGACGACCTCGGCAAGCTCCTCCTTGACCTCGTCCACCCCTGCCACGTCGGCGAAGGTGACCTTGCCGCGGTCGGCCGTGTGGAGCTTAGCCCGGCTCCTGCCGAACTGCATCGCCCTGTTGCCGCCGCCCTGCATCTGGTTCATGATGAAGAAGAACACCGCAAACAGCAGCACCACCGAGATGAGGTTGGGGAGCAACGCCACCCACCAGGCGCTCTCCGACTCGGGCACCATCACCAGGTCCACCTGCGACGCGAGCTCGCGGTCATCGCGCAGGTCCTGGACGATCCCCTGTACGTCGGGATAGTACAGCTTGAAGCTTCTGCCGTCGTCAAGCTGACCCCTGATGTAGTTGTCGCCGACGATCTCCAGCCGCGTCACGCGCCTCTCCTGCCAGTACTTCATGAACTGGCTAGCGGTGATCTCCTCCGCCCGCGACCTGGTCGACAGCAGAGTATTAGACATTGACACCGCTATGAGGCCCAGAAGCAGCCAGAGGGCGAGATTTCGCATCATCCTGTTATTCACAAACGGTCGGCGCATTTCGCCACGGATAGGAACTCACACTTCCCCCTGACAACGGCGTCGGCGCCTTCCTCCTTCCAATCGTAGCTTACAGCCTCGACTTGTAGGCTGGAGCTGGCAAATTCATTAAGCAATTATAGCATAGCGCTCTACCTACATCAAACGAACGGGAGCCCTGGTTAGTTTCGTTTCAGGGCAATTACGAGAAGCTCCGACGTGGCATCAGTCACAGGCGCGATCCCCGATGCCCTAAGGCCAGCCACGAACAGCACGTGCCCGCCGTACTCCACCACCGGAACCAGCTGGCGCTTCCTTCTAGGCACCTTCTCGTCAGTGAACAGATCCGAAAGCTTCTTCGACCCGTCAAGCCCGAAGGGTTCCAGCCAGTCGCCGGCCCGCGGCGGCCGCACCACCAGTTCGCCGCAGCTCGGGCCGCAGTCCTGGCCATGGCTCCGGCCGCAGCGCTGCCCACAGCCCTGCCCGCAACCCTGGCCCTCCGCCCAGCCTCGCTCCTCACCGCAGACCTCGTCCAGCGCCCCCGCATCGAAAGCTGCCCACAGCCTTCCCGCGCCTGACGGCTCCAGCTGCACCCCAGACCCCGGCACCTCAGAAGCCAGCACCTCCGACGCCGCCCGGCACAGGCTCTCAACGCCCGCCCCAGCGCCCCTCACCTTGCCCCTGGCGGCCACCAGGGTTACGCCGCACTCCTCCAGCTCCAGGACGGCCCCGACGGCAAGCCTCCTCGGGCCCCAGGCGCTCTCCTCCGCCGCAGCCCACGCCCGCTCAGCTTCCTCCCGCTCCAGCTCCAGCACAACTTCGTAAGGCTCCAGCCACGCCCTCACGCCTCCCGGAAGATGCAAGCTGTCGCCTGTCTTGCCATTCCTCACCAACGACACTAGGTTGCCCAGAACCGCTTGATATGTATCGTGCTCGGACCCTGCCACCTGCCCGTACGCCCACATCAGCGCACGGCTGAGCAGGGCATCGTGCGCCGCGGCCATCGCCTGCCTGCTCAAGCGCACCCGCCCGTCGCTTTCGCCGGAGTACTCTTTCAGCAGCTCGCAAACCTTGCCCGCTAGGAAGTCTTCGTCAACCGACGCATTCCGCGCCAGCCGCACCAGCGCTCGGCTCACCGCCGGGTTATACTCCCTCTCCAGAAGCGGGATCAGCTCGTTGCGGACGCGGTTCCGCGTGTACGCGGTATCCACGTTCGTGGAATCCGTCCGGAAGGCGATGCCCTTCGCCCCGCAGTACTCCTCTATCACCCTCCGCTCCACGTTGATGAGCGGCCGTACGATCCTGAGCCCCGAAGCCGTGACCCTCGTAGGCGGGATCCCCGCCAGGCCTTTCACCCCGGTGCCCCGGATGATCCGCATCAGCACCGTCTCGGCGTTGTCGTTGGCGTTGTGGGCCAAGGCCACGACGCCCATCCCGTGTTCGCGCGCTATCTCCTCGAACGCCTCGTACCTGGCCTGCCTTCCCGCCTCCTCCACAGTCATCCCCCGGGCGCGGGCCAGCGCCGGAACGTCCACGCGCCTCGAATGCGCCTCCAGCCCCAGCTCCGCCGCCGCCCTCATCACGAACTCTTCATCCGCGTCGGCCTCCGCCCCACGGATCATGTGGTTCACATGGGCAACCTGGAGACTGATCCCCAGCCTCTCCCGGAGCGCCGCCATGGCGTGCATCAGCGCCATGGAGTCCGCTCCGCCAGACACAGCCAGCAGCACGCGGTCTCCAGACGCCACCATGCCGTATTCCCTTATCGTGGCCATGCAGACGCCCTCAAGGTCGGTCCAGTCTCCATAGTGAGTCATCTTCCGTCAACCCCTGCTACTCCGTTCGCCACATCGCTTGTCCATACCTTCACGCGTCCGCCCGCTGAATCCTCACCGCCACCACCGTGAGATCGTCCCTGAGCGGCGCCGGCTGCGATTCCACCCTGGTGAGCTCGGCGATGCGGGCCGCCGCCACCGCCGCCGAACCCGACCTCGCCCTGGCCTCCCGCCCGCGGCCGGCCCCTCGCCGCCCGGCGCCCAACGCCCCCTGCGCCCAACTGGCCACCGCCTCGGCGCAGTCACGGGCGTCGTCGGCCTCCAGGGCGCATATGAACCTCATCAGCGCCGCCTCCTCTACCGCCTCCAGCACCCCGTCGGTGATCATGAACACCTCGTCCCCCGGTTCCAGCTGCACCGATGTGGCGAACATCCTGCAGGGGGCGGCCACCCCAGCAGGCAGCGATTGTCCCCCCAGGGCCACCACCTCGCCCCCGCGCCCGCCCTTCCTCACATACGACGGCGGCGCTCCCGCCTTCACCACCTCCGCCCTGCCCTCGTAGCGCTGAAACAGCAGCACGTCCACGGTGGTGAACCGCTCACCGTCTGCCCCCAGAAACAGCAGGTCGTTGACGACGCTCATCGCATACCTTGGAGACAGCCCAGCCTGCAGCATCCTCCTCAGCCTCTCCGCCGCCTGCCGGCTGTGCTCTGCCGCCACCTCCCCGACCCCCATCCCGTCGCAGACCAGCACCGCCGTGCCGCCTCCGTCCAGCTCCACCGTGGCGGCGGCGTCGCCGCAGGGCTCACCCTCCCTTCTGGGCACCGACACCCAGCCCACATCAACAGCAAACGCCGTCCTCGGCAGCAGACGCACTCTGCACAGCTCCAGGCCTGAATCGAAGGCGCAGTTGGCATCCCACACCGCCACCCGCTGACCCAGCACCGACGACACCACCGGGCACAGGATGCTCACGCACTCGCGGGAGTTGGCGCAGGCGCCCTTCACCACCTGCACCTCCAGCCCGCCCGGCCCCAGCCGCGTCACTTTCACCGACTCCAGCCTCAGCCCACATTCGGCGAGCCTGCGTCCTATCTCCTGCTCCACCCAAGCATCGCTCGCCGCCGCAGGGGGCCTCGGGCGCGTCCGCCCGATCCCGTCAAGCAGCTGCGCCACCGCCTCCAGCTGAGATGACAGCATCTGCGACACCACGTCCCGGCCCACTGGAAGCGAGTCCGGGCCGCCCACCCCCACCGCGTCGGCCTTCTCCATGGCGGCGTGGGCGCCCTGCGCAAGCTCACGGGCGGCCTGCAGCACCCGGCTCTGCCTGGTGCAGCGCTCCACTAGGCCATCCGGAAGACTGGTCTCGTCAGCCTCAGGGTGGATCTCGGCCATGGCGAGCACGTCCACAAACTCGCGGTACGTGCGCACGAACAGCCTGGACCAGCACGCCTCGTACTTCCCGCACCTGGCGCACGCCCTGTCGCGCATGGCGGCGACGGCGGCAGCCATCAGGGCAGCTGGGTCATCCTCGGTGTATCTACCGACGGCAGCCGCGCCATCTCGCCTTTCGGTGGCGCCCGCCGACCCACCACCCGGCTTCGGCTTCGGCTCCGGCCCCGGCTCCATCTCCGCCTCCATCTGCGACGCGGCCACAGCCCCCGGCTGGCCCCAGTACTCCCTGGCCAAGTGCATCAGCGCCGAGCTGACGGGCGCCAGCTCCGCAACGGCCACGTGGTGCACCGCTCCTCCCCCGGGCCAACCGGCGCCGACACCAGGCTGGGGCACCCTCCTGGCCAGTGCCGACACTACTCTCTCCGGCGTAACCATCAGCACGCCCGCCGCCAGCGCCGCCTCGATGAGGCGCGCCGTGTAGGCTTCCTCAGAGTGAAAACAGTATCCGCATACGGCAGCCACGCCCAACAGCGCAAACCCCACCATAGCCCTGCCCTGCCTGCTCGCAGCGCCCACCGCCGCGCCGCCCAGCGCTAGCATGGCCACAAGCTCTCCCGAGCCCGCCGACGACACCCCCACCCCCAACCCCGCCGCAGCCCCGGCCATCGCCGCAGCTCCAGGCCCCGCCGCCAGGCCGCCAACCGCACAGGAATACAGCCCGAATGTAGTTCCCAAAGAGGCACCCAGGTAGGTGAACCTCGTAAGCCCGGCACAGCCCACCGCCACCGCCAGGAGCACCGCCGCCCCATCGGGCACCACCCTTCCCAGCGACGGCAGCAGCACAGCCGCCGCAGCCCCCGAAAGCACGGCCTGCGCCAGGCTGTAGGCGCCAACGCTGACGCCGCCCCCCGCCACCAGCGCCGCCACAGCCGAGCCCGCCAGCGACGCGGTCCCCACCACCGTCGGCATCACCCAGCGGCGCGACGCCCTCCTGAAGGGCCTTCCAGCCGTCAGGACCATCGCCGACGACGCAGCCAGCGCTATCACCCCCACCGCCCCGCCGCCCAGCGCCGACCCGGCCAAAGCCCCGGCCACCACAGACGTGCACTCCGCGATGTTCAATCCCAGCGCGGCGATGGCAACAGCCACTAGGCCGAAGGGCGAGTACACGCCGAACAGCGTCGCGTTGCCCGCAACAATCCCCAGAGCGGCCAGCGCCAACGCCCTGATCCCCGCCCTCCCGAAGTTCAAAGGCCGCCTGGCGCCACCGCGCCTCGCCGGCCGTCTCGCCGCCCCGCCCGCAGGCCGCGTGCTTGTCCGAGAATAAGCGTCCATATGCGATCCCCCTGCAGTCATCATGTGAACGTGAGGTCGAGCCCGGATCAACGCTGATGATAGCATCGGAGGATCGAAATCCCTGTAGAACAGTATCGCCTGCTAAGACCATATTCACGCAAAAATATCCAGAGCCCGAGGCTTCCCTTAGCGGCAATGCCCCGGGCTCCTATTCCTCTCCCTATAGACGCCCAGCTGAGCCCAGGCGCCCAAGGAACCGGACTAGATATGAATCGACATATCGAATATGCCTTCAGCCGCCTCGGCCACCGCCTCAGCCAACGTGGGATGCGCATGGATCGTGTGAGCCACCTGCCTGGCGTCGAGTCCTGCCGTGATGGCCAGTCCCAGCTCGGCTACGATATCCGACGCATGGGGGCCCACGACGCATCCGCCTATGACCCTCCCGTGCTCGTCTGCGATGATCTTGACGAAGCCCTCAGTAGCGCCCATGGCCACCGCCTTGCCGCTTGCGGCGAACGGGAACTTGGCGACGCGATGGACGATGCCCGACTCCTTCGCTCCCCTCTCCGACACGCCCACCGCCGCCACCTCAGGCGACGTGAAGATGACGTTGGGAACGGCGTAGTAGTTCATCACCGTGTCGTGCCCGGCCATGTTGGCCGCAGCCGCCAGCGCCTGCGCAGACGCCACGTGCGCAAGCTGCATCTTGTTGGTGACGTCGCCTATTGCCCACACGCCCGGCACATTGGTCCTCATGCGCGAGTCCACCACGATCTCGCCAGCGGCACCGGTCTCGACGCCTGCGTCGGCGGCGCCGACCCCGCCGGTGGTCGGCCTCCTGCCAATGGCGAGCAGCACCTTGTCGGCCCTGAACACCTGGCCGTCCTCGGTGGACGCCTCCACCGCGTCTCCCACCACCTGAACAGACGATATCTTAACGCCGGTATGCACGCCGATGCCGCGCCTCTTGAAGGTGGCCTTCACAACCTCGGCGGCGTCATCGTCCACCATGGGCAGGATGTTGGGCATGATGTCAACCACCGACACCTCGCAGCCGAAGGCCCGGAAGATGCTGGCGAACTCGCAGCCTATGACGCCGGCGCCGATGATCAGTATCCGCTTCGGCAGCTCCTTGAGGCTGAGCACGTCTTCGGACGTGAGCACGTAATCGCCGTCGTACCCGAATACCCTCGGGGTGACGGGCTCCGACCCTGTGGCGATCACTATGTTCCTGGCCTCCAGCCGCGTCACCTCGCCGCCCTCGGCGGTGACCTCCACTGCCTTGCTGCCTGCCAGCACAGCCGTGCCTGTCAGCACCTGCACGCCCCTCTTCTTGAGCAGGAACCCTATCCCGCCCCGAAGCCGCGCCACCACCCTGTCCTTCCTGGACATGACCTTCGCGAAGTCAACGACAGCGCGCTCCATCACCAGGCCGAACTCTGCAGCACGGCCCGACATCTCCACAATGTCGGCGGTATGGGCCAGCGCCTTGGTGGGTATGCATCCGCGGTTCAGGCAGGTGCCACCCAGCTGCGCCCTCTCGATAAGCGCCACCGACAGTCCCAGCTGAGCCGCGCGAATGGCACACACGTACCCGCCCGGTCCACCGCCGATTATCACAGCATCATGCATAATAAGTTCCTCCCTAAGTTCCTCCGCTGGGGTATAGCGGTGGTATTCGCTCTTGGAGCTGCGTTTCCTGCCCGGCACATTCCGCGGCGAACGCAACGATGAATCGGGAGGACTTTGGGGAACTGTACTGAAGTACCGTCCTCAGCAATGCACCGGGAGGTGGAGATATGTCCGATCTCCGTAAGACCCCTCTTTACGATGCCCACCTGGCAGCCGGCGCAAAGATCATCGATTTCGGCGGGTGGGCGTTACCAGTACAGTACACCAGCATCCTCGATGAACACCGCGCGGTGAGGGAGCGCGCCGGATTGTTCGACGTTTCTCACATGGGAGAGATACTCGTGACCGGGCCCGGGGCACTCGATGCCATCAACAGGCTGGTCACCAACGACTGCTCAGGCATGGCCGTGCACCAGGTCGTGTACAGCCCCATGTGCTATCCGTCTGGCGGAGTTGTAGACGATATTCTAGTCTACAGGTTGAGCGAGAATGAGTATTGGCTGGTCGTGAACGCCGCAAACACCGCCAAGGACTACGAATGGATCACCTCCCACGTCAACGACGCGAACGTGAGTATCACCAACATCTCCGACTCCGTCGCGCAGCTGGCGGTACAGGGCCCTCTGGCACAGAGCGCGCTGGCCCGCATCTGTGACGTCGATCTTAGCGAGATCAAGTTCTTCCGGTGCCGCCCTGAGGTCGAAGTGGCGGGGCGCCAGTGCATGCTCTCAAGGACCGGCTACACCGGCGAAGACGGCTTCGAAGTGTATTGCCGACCCGAAGACGCAGTACATATATGGAACGCGATACTGGAGGCAGGCTCAAGCGACGGCCTAGTGCCCGCTGGGCTTGGCGCCCGCGACACGCTGCGCTTTGAGGCGGCGTTGCCCCTGTACGGCCATGAGCTCTCCCCCGACATAACTCCGCTCGAAGCCGGACTCGGCTTCTTCGTGAAGCTCAACGCCGGCGACTTCATCGGCCGGGAAGCCCTGGCCGCCCAGAAGGAGCAGGGGGTGCCCCGTCGTATAGTTGGCCTGGAGATCCTGGGCAAGGGCGTGGCGCGGGAGAACTATCCGGTGCTCAGCCCCGACGGCCAGCGCATCGGACATGTCACGTCCGGAGTCTTCTCGCCCAGCCTGAACCGCGCGCTTGCCCTTGCGCTGGTGCCTGCGGAGCACGCCAAGGTCGGCACGGAGGTGGGAATAGACATTCGCGGCAGGTCCGTGCCTGCCACGGTGGTCAAGACCCCATTCTACAAGAAGGCCTATCGGAAGGAGTAGAGAGCACATGTCTGAGAAGAGGTTCTCACGCGAACACGAGTGGGTTGAGCTGGACGGCGACATCGCCATCATAGGGATCACCGAGTACGCCGTGGGCGAACTGGGAGATATCATCTACGTTGAGCTGCCGGAGATCGGAACGCGGGTGGAGGCTGGAGAGAAGCTCGCGGTGGTGGAGTCGGTGAAGGCCGCATCGGACGTTTACGCTCCCGTGGGCGGCGTCGTGGATGAGGTCAACGAGGAGCTCGCCGAGGAATCGGCGCTGCTCAACGAGGACCCTGAGGGCTCAGCGTGGATCGCCAAGGTGCGCATCAGCGACCCCGCCGAGTTCGAAACCCTGATGACCAGAGCCGAGTACGATGCTTACCTGAAGGAGGCGGGCCACTAATGGGCTCGCCGCACAGGTTCATTCCCAACACTGAGGAGGACGTGGCGCAGATGCTCCAAAGCATCGGCGTCACCTCCATCGATGAGCTGTTCGCCGACATCCCAGCCAGCGTGAGGCTGGCCCGCCCGCTGGCGTTGCCGCCGGCCATGTCGGAGCCTGAGCTCATGGCTGAGCTCAGGCGGATGTCGGATGAGTGTGTGAGCGCCGATGACTGCACTGTGTACCTGGGAGGCGGGATTTACGACCACTACGTTCCCAGCGTGATACAGCACATACTGCAGAGGGGCGAGTTCTACACGGCTTACACGCCGTATCAGGCTGAAGTGAGCCAGGGAACGTTGCAGGCTATATTCGAGTACCAGACGATGATCTGCGAGCTCACCGCCATGGACGTGGCCAACGCCTCCATGTACGAGGCCGGCTCCGCCATAGCCGAAGCGGCCATCATGGCCTGCACCTCCACCAAGCGTTCGACGGTGCTGGTGGCGCGCACGGTGAACCCAGCGTACCGAAAGGTGCTGGCCACTTACGCAGCCGGCAGAGGTATCGAGGTGCGGGAGGTAGGCTTCTGCATGAAAAGGGGCCTAACGTCGCTGTCGCTTCTTGACGGGAAGCTCGACGACGTGGCGTGCCTCATCGTGCAGAGCCCCAACTACTTTGGCATAGTGGAGGACATGCCCGCGCTGGCGGACGCCGTGCATAAGTCCGGAGGCCTGTTCGTGAGCGTGGTCAACCCCATCTCATTGGGGCTCCTGGCTCCCCCGGGCGAGTACGGCGCCGACATCGCAGTGGGCGAGGGGCAGCCGCTGGGGATCCCCATGAGCTTCGGCGGGCCGCTCCTGGGCTTCTTCGCCACCACATCGAAGCTGCTTCGCAAGATGCCTGGCCGCCTGGTGGGCCAGACGGTGGATTCCAAAGGGCGCCGTGGCTTCGTTCTCACGCTGCAGGCACGCGAGCAGCACATCCGGCGCGAGAACGCCACCAGCAACATCTGCTCTAACCAAGCGCTGTGCGCGCTGGCTGCAACCATATATCTCAGCCTGATGGGCCCCCACGGCCTGCGAAAGGTGGCGGAGCTGTGCACGTATCGTGCGCACTACCTGCACGACCGCATCAACTCCGTCTACGGGCTCTCCACCCCGTTCACCGGGCCCTTCTTCAACGAGTTCGTTGTGGCCTCACACCGCGACCCCGCCGAGATCAACGAGGACCTGCTGGAGAGGGGCATTCTGGGCGGAAGGCCCATAGGCGATGACTACCCGGAGCTTCCCGACCACTCGCTGTGGGCAGTGACTGAGATGAGAACCCGCGAGGAGCTTGACGCCCTGGTACGGGAACTGGAGGTGCTAGCATGAGCCGCACTCAGAGACTCATATTTGAGCTGAGCGTGCCCGGGCGCACGGCCGTGACCCTGCCTGCCCCGGAGGTGCCCACGCCTTCGCTGGAAGCGATGTTCCCGTCCTCGGCCCTGCGTGCCAAAGCCCCCGGCCTTCCTGAAGTGAGCGAGGTGGACGTGGTTCGCCACTTCGTGAACCTGTCGCAGCTGAACCACTCAGTTGACAACGGTTTCTACCCGCTGGGCTCGTGCACCATGAAGTACAACCCCAAGGTGAACGAGGACGCGGCAAGACTGCCCGGGTTCGCCCGCATACACCCTGATCAGCCCGCAGATACCGTGCAGGGGGCCCTTGAGATCATGTACAAGCTGGAGAGGTACCTGTGCGAGATCGCCGGCATGAGCAGGTTCACGCTTCAGCCGGCCGCGGGCGCCCACGGCGAGCTCACCGGGCTTCTGCTGATCAAGGCGTATCACGACTCCCGCGCAGACTTCGGTCGCAAGGTGGTCCTGGTACCCGACTCGGCACATGGCACCAACCCTGCCTCAGCCGCAGGCGTAGGGATGACCATCCTAGAGGTGAAGTCGGACAGCCGCGGCAACGTGGACATCGAGGATCTGAAGGACAAGATCGGGCCTGAAGTGGCGGCAATGATGCTTACCAACCCCAACACCCTGGGGCTGTTCGACGAGCACGTGACCGAGATAGCCGAGATAGTGCACGGATGCGGTGCGCTGCTCTACTATGACGGAGCTAATCTCAACGCCATCATGGGCAGAACCCGCCCGGGGGACCTGGGATTCGACGTCGTCCACCTGAACGTGCACAAGACCTTCTCCACCCCGCACGGCGGCGGCGGCCCGGGCGCCGGACCGGTGGGCGTGAAGCCCATCCTGGAGCCGTTCCTGCCCACCCCGCTGGTGGCCCTCGATCCCGAAACCGGGATGTACGTGTGGGACGACGACAGGCCGCAGTCCATCGGCAGGGTGCACTCGTTCCACGGCAACTTCGGAGTGCTGGTCAAGACCTTCGCGTACATCCGGTCGATGGGCCCCGACGGCCTGCGCAAGGCGAGCGAGCATGCCGTCCTGAACGCCAACTACATCATGCGCAGGCTGAAGCCCTACTACGATGTGGCGTTCGATAGGACCTGCATGCACGAATGCGTGCTCACGGCGAAGAAATACAAGAGCGAGTACGGCGTTGCAACTCTGGACATCGCCAAGCGGCTGCTGGACTTCGGGTTCCACGCGCCGACGATCTACTTCCCTCTGATCGTGCCTGAGGCGCTGATGATCGAACCCACTGAGACGGAGAGCCGCGAGACGTTGGACGGCTTCATCAACGCCATGATCCAGATCTCCGAGGAGGCCAAGGCCGAGCCGGAGAAGGTGAAGTCCGCGCCGCACACTACACCTGTGAGCAGGCTCGACGACACGCTGGCAGCCAGAAAGCCGGTGCTCAGGCACACGAAATCCGAGTCGGATTAAGCGCTCTTCGTGAGCGTCAAGCCGGCGTGAAAGAGGCGTGTAAGGGCTGCCACTGCGCCGCCCGCCTTCGCCGCCCAAGCCGACCTATGTTTGGTCGCTTTCGCGGAGCTTCGACCCGCCGGTGGGTCGTTGGCACGCCAGACCGACCTACCGGCGGGTCACCGTGTCCGCCCCTTGGCGCTCACCCCTGTCCAGCCTGCGGACCGACGTGGGGCACCAGCTCGTCGGCGGCCTGTAACAGCTTGCGACAGCGAAGCCCCCGGGTCGGCATATCCCGAACCGGGGGCTTCATCGTCCAATGCTCAGGCCCTCACGGCGGCGTGTGCGGTTCTTGAGCCCCCTGCGGCCGCCTGCGGCGCGCAACCGGCCGCAGCTAGCCCAGGAGGGGCGTTCCCGGGCACGGGCTCATAGGCCCTGGCATCGGAGCCGGGGGAATGCTGGTATCGGGCATAGGCGTGGTCGGAAACGGCGCCGGGCACGGCATCCCTCCGAACGGCGTGGTATCAATGGGCATGGTGGTGGGCGTCGAGGGCACAGCGATGGTACCCCCTCCAGGGCAGGTGTACGTTGACGGCGGCACCGTCATGGGCGTGCCCGTGATGGGAGTCGCGAACGGGGTTGCGTAAGGAGTCGCAGGCGGCATCATGTCCATCGGGCAAGCGTGCCGCATCATCATGCATTCCTTTATCCCGTTAACCACCCCGCCTATGTCCCGAACCATGTCGCGGGTGGCGCCGACCATGTGCTCGATCTCGGTGAGCTTCGCCAGCACCTTCCAATCCTCTTTGCCCTCATCGTAGCAGTGGCGGCCGTGCATGTGCGAAGGCATTCCCATATGACCTGGAGACTGATAAACGTCTGTAAGACTCACCTCTGCAATACCTTCCTCTCGTGCAGTGTCGGACTCCGCTGTTAGTCCACAGCATCCTATGACTGCTCGGGACGGAATGTATATGGGCCACCCAGCATACTGCGCTTCTCGCACCCCCGCCTCAGGAGGTATGCCTGCCCAAGCGATACCGTGCTAAAGCCCTGTCGAAAAACGCTCCCTGAAGGCGCCTGCGTCTGCACTCGTCCGGGCGCAAACGCGCCGGCCGCGTTGCCGACAGCACCGACGCGTAAGTGCTCACCTCGGTACGGAGCCTCTCTATCTCAGTCTCCCGGTCAAAGCTGAGAGCAAGGTAGCGCACGCCGTACACTTCTGCGAGCTCCTTCAGGGCGTCCTTCGCGATGGCCTCGGGCATGCACTTGAAAGGATGGACGTGCACTATGCCGTCGACGCCGTCCTCCACCGCCCTGCGGGCGGCGGCCACAGTGGGCACGCCCTCGCCGCCCACCTCCTTGAGCAGGAACGGACGGCTGAACCCGTCCCTGAGCCGCTGAACCAGTATGTGGACGTTGCACCGCTCCAACAGCCGCCGTATGGGCCTCGCAGGCCAAGTCCGCGAGACGGCCCGCCGCACTATCTCCCCGGCGCTGTGCAGTATGTACTTCGATAGCGAGATGCCCTCCACCACCTCCAGCCCCTCCCTGCCCATGAGGCCCATGATGGTCCCGCGATTGGCGTAGCTGGCGAGCAGCACGTAGATCTCGCCCACCGCCACCACTCGAGGCCGCGCCAGCGTGTCGTGGGGCACCGAGTTGAGGAGCCTGAGACCCCGGCGCAGAGCAGCGCACATGGCGGGCAGGGTATGTGCCTGCTCCAGCTGCTCCATGGCCTTCCAGTACGCCCGGGCCACACTTCCCCTCTCCAGCTCGTGGGCGCTGTGGATCAACATCCGCTCCCGCAGCCTCTCGGCCACCCGCAGCTTCGCCCATACGTGCGCCGCTATGGGCAGCGCCACGGCGCCTATGCCGAGGGCGGCAAGCGCACGTTGAAGCCAGTGCGCCGACGGCGCGTTGTACCTGTCAAAGAGGCTGAGGACGGCGGCCAAGTTGCCGGTGGTGCCTGGAGGACAGACTCGTCGAAACACGCTGGACAGGTCGTCCATACTGGACGTGGACATCTGAAGGGTGTGCCCGCCCCTTGCGAAGCGCTCTCCGTATTCGGCTTTGAGCAGCTCGTTCTGGGCAATGGAGTACCATCCGAAGGTGCACGGCCCCTCTCCCCTCAGCATCAGCACCACCACCCGGCGCGGCTCAACCCCCTCGCCTGCGGCCGCACTCGCTTCCAGCTCCTCCAGGATGACATTGAGCGAGTGGCGCAGCGACCCTGTGGCAAGGGCGAACGGGCAGCACGCCTCTGTGTAGCGGTCGTTGCCCAGCAGCATCTCGCGTTCAGCAACTGGCGCAGGCGGAACGGTGTAGCCTTGGAGCCCCAGCTGCCACATGAACTCCTTGACGACGCAGTTCAGTATCTCGCCCATGTCTGGCCAGGTTATGACTGGTACCGCAGCCGGCTGCGCCCCTTGAGGCTCGATCCCGGCGCGCTTGTCCGGGAAGGGGTCTATCCTCCTGGCTCTGCACACCTCGCCAGCGACGCTGGAACGCCTCAACCTCAGGTCGCGGCGCTGTTCCAGGAACGACAGGATCGTCTCATATCTGGTGTAGAAGCCAGAGTAAGCAGAGCTCTCGTCGAACCTGATGGGCCATGCCGCAAGCCCCAGGCCCTGGGCGAGGCACACCAAGTGATCCAGCTGGAATGCGTCAGGGTGGCAGCCGAAGCTGCCCATGACGATGGCGCCGTCCATGCCGGTTTCCGCACACCACCTGACGAAGGCCTCAAGCTCCCGGTGGCTGTCGTAGAAGCCCTGCACGTCATCGACCCTCAGTTCCGACCTGGGAACGTCGTCGACGGAGATCACGCTCACGCCGCGCCTGGCGAACCACCTGGCCGCATCGCAGCTCACCGTGGGGTCTTGCACCAGGTACGCCCTTCCCACCAAAGCCAGTCTGGGCTTTCCGGGATCCTGCTCCATGCGCCTGATGGCGGCGTCGTCGTAGGCCACCGCCTCTTCGTAAGCCTGTCGGGCAGCCCGCTCCAGCGTGTGTAGCTCGGGAAATAGCCGCGCCCGCATGGGCTTGCTCAGCAGCAGCCTGCCTTTAGCGGCCCTTGGCCAGCCCACGATATCGGCGTACACGTCGTAGCAGACGTTTCGGGCATGCAACGGGTCAAGTTTGCGGATGTCTGGCATCAGGACAGTGGGAAACCGACAGAGTCGGCCGTCACTTGCACGGAAGCCGGTCTGACAGCCGGCCTGACAGCCGGCCTTCGCTGCAAAGTAATCGGTAACCTGCCACAGGGATCGCATCGCCACGCCGCCGATATCTCGGTACTTCGCGCACGTGGAGCTCTTACCGTCCTCGCTCAGCACGTTGGGAGCAAGCAGGAAGTCGAGATCCGGATGATCGGCAAGGAGCCTGTGGACGTGGCCGACGTACACCCGGAGCGGCACGCAGAAGTCGGCGCTGGCCAGCGTGGTGCCGGCCTCAAGGATCGCCGGCGTCGTGATGCCGCTGCGCACCACCTCCACGCCCATGAGCTCCAGGAACCGTGCGATCATCCTGGAGGAGCGATAGTGTCCGGTGAAGGCCTCCACGAAGCCTACCTTCAACCACACGCACTTCCCTTCAGCATGGCCTGGATGTGCCGCCTTTGGGCCGGATCCTCCGCCAGGCCGGAAAAGTGTGCGAACGAACAGTCTACGCTCCTGTAACCAGCCAACACCGTCCCGTTTTCCAGCAGCGCCACCACCCGGTCGCATCTCCGATGGCAGCCTGCTTGGGTGCAGACGGTGGTGACCGTGGAGTACGACGACGACAGTACCGCATCAAAGCCCTTGAAGGCGCTGTCGAATCCCTGCTCCCACCTGCCCCTGGCCACCAGCGCCGCGCCGAGCGCTCCGGCACAGAGCACTTGGGCGGGGTCCTCCGAAACGACGAAATCGTCATCACTCAACCCCAGCACCTTCCTGAAGACCGTTTGCAGGGGCTCTATCAGGAAGGCGCCGCCCTGCGCCACGATGGGCGTGGCGAGGGTGCGGCCTCGCCCCAGGTCAGACAGGAACGTCCGGCACACCGCATGGCATAGCCCCATGAACAGCTCGCCCCTGTCGTAGCCAAGCCGTGACTTGTGGACGATGTCTGACTCGCCGAACACCGCGCACCTGCCTGCCACCTGGGCGGGCTCCGCGGCCGCCTCCGCCTCTCGGGCGAATTCCTCAAGGCTCACGCCGAACCTGCGCGCCACGGCCTCAATGAACGACCCGGTGCCTGCCGCGCACTTGTCGTTCATGGCGAAGTCCAAGCCGCTATCGCCCACAAGGATGAGCTTCGCGTCGTTCCCGCCGATGTCGATGATGGTGCCCACGTCGGGCTTCCAATGGCTAGCCCACACATAATGCGCCACGATCTCGGTGCACCGCACGTCGCTTGTGTCCCTGCTCCGGGCGGTGATGATATCGCGAAACAGCTCGCCCGCGCTGCCGGTGGTGCCAACGCCTGAGAGCTCACGTCCAAGCGGGATCGCGGCCTTGAGCTCCCGCAAGGCCTGCATCAGGGCTGCTATGGCATCGCCGGCGGTGTCCACGGCGCCAGTGCCCAGGACCTTCACATCAGGCCCACGGCTCTCAAGCAGCGCCCACTTGGTCCCCCGGGAGCCGCCGTCGATCCCGGCAAAGAGCCTGGCCTCCGAAGGGCGCACCGGGCGAGTGCCGGAGTAGACCAGGTCAGGAAGGCGTCTCGGCTGGCCCCGGTCTCGCGCTCCTCCTCGCCCTCGCCCCTGCCACGCCTCACCCCGGGGTCGCGTGAAGGCCGCATGCAGCACAAACGCCCTGGACACCGGCTCCTTGCGCACGTTGTCCGGATTGCGGCAGCCGTCGCACCGGCCGCCCAGTGTGTCGATGACCAACTCCTCGCCGTCCGCCACCTCGAAGGCCTGGGCCAGGGCGCAACCGTTGCCGCACCCGTGGCAGTGACGCACCCTGCTTCTGAACTGGCGCTCCGCGTAGTCATGGCGAAACCTGCTGCTCTGAGAGCCAACCTCACCGTCTGCCGTAGCCCGGGCTTGCCCACAGGCGTCCGCCATGGTCTCGTGAGCGCTCACCGCCATCCCTATGGCGCCCACCACTCCGGCATACGGGGTCACGTGCACCTCAGTCCCCAGGTACCGCTGGAAGCCCTGGCGCACGGCCTCGTTGGCCGCCACTCCCCCCTGAAAGAACACCGGCGGTAGCAGCTGAGTGCTGCGGGCGACGTTCTGCATGTAGTTTCTGACCAAAGCGAGGCAGGCGCCCATGAGCCGATCCGCCAGGGGCACTCCCTTCTGAGTAAGGTGCCGGAAGTCTCGCTTTGAGAAAACCGTGCACGTTGCGTCGATCACCGCAGGCGCGGGGCTTTCCAGCGCGATCCGGCCCAGCTCGTCCAGGGCGATCCCGGCCTCGTCTCCAAGTTGCTTGAGAAACTCGCCGGTGCCAGCCGAGCAGATGGTGTTCATGTTGAAGTAGGCCGGCATGCCCTCATCATCGAAGGTGATGAGCTTGGAATCCTGCCCGCCGATCTCTATGAGCGCGCGGGCCGAGGTGACGCCGGGCACGTGCCCGCTGCGGAGGAGGTAGTTGAGCCCCGCAGCGTGGGCGAAGATCTCGGTGCGGATCAGGTCAGCGCCTAGAAGCAGCGCCACCAGCTCCCGTCCGCTTCCCGTGACCCCAAGCCCGGCCACATCGGCGTTGCCCACGCTCTCAAGGTAGGCGCCGACGGCCCGCTTCACCGCTTCCAGCTGGGATGGGCATTGGTCCAGTCTCATATAGACTGAAGTGCCAACCATGCTGCGATCGCCGTCAACGCCGGCCACCTTCACAGTGGTAGACCCCACATCAACTCCCAGGTAGACGCTGTCGACCGCCACTTGATCACCTCGGGTCGTAGTGTGTCTCAGCACCGAAACGTTCATGCCACGCGAATGCCGGGGAAACACCCGGGAAACGCCCGGGGCCTGCGTCGCCGCAGACTACACGGCACCAGCCCTGCAGGCTTTGAGATGACATTGCTCCGCATGGCATACGTGAGCGTCAAAGAGTGGTTGCTTCGACCCACCGGCGGGTCGAAGCCCTGCGAAAGCGACCCACCCCTGGGTCGGCCCCGGCAGCCGCGGCAGTGGGCGGCGGCTCTTTCGCGTTGACTTGACACTCGCGGACATATCGAATGACACATTGAGACTTAGCCACTGTAACTTGAGGCCCTAATGCCGTTAGCTGCTCATCTTGTGCGCAAGAGAACGTGACTTCGAATCGCGGTTGAGAATAGCGTGAAGCGAACCCAACACTCTAGCATTGAGGAGGAAAGAGTACCATGTTCAAGAACGTGATGCGCACGCTGCTCACCCTCTGCCTGGGAGTGGTGTTGACGCTGGGAGTCGGCGCCGCAGGCTGCCTGGCATCTTCGGGCCACGGAGGCTACCCGTGCCCAGAGTGCATATGCGAGCCGGTGTACATGATAGTCGCATGCGGCACCTGCGAGGTATGTGACGAGCGAGAAATCCCGCTCTGTCCCCCTGCAAACCCCGATCTGCCGTTCGATACTGAGCTCACTCCCGTCATCGATTTCGTGCAGGTTCTGAACGGTGGTGTCAGAGTGCTGGCGCACGTCGATAAGGTGATTACCTACACCGACGTCAACGGGATCGAGAGAGTCCGTTTCGAGCGTGTGCCATTGCAGTGCGAGATACCGATACCAGGGGTAGTGTTCACCGACACAGTGGCGAACCAGACCATCGAGATCATATTGGAGATCAGCGATATTTCAGACGACGGCAGAACCTTCGTCGAGGAGATATGCGTTCAGATAAGGGTCTCCATCCAGCGGCTTTTCGCCTGCGAACTGGTGTGTAACGGCGACTAGCCACTGCGCACTCGCGGCCATCAACTGCGACTGTAACTGTGACTGTNNGTGACTGTGACGGCGCCCGGCCCTGGTGATGGGGCCGGGCATCCATGTTGTGATTCTTCGTGGTATGCTTAGCATACAGAGATCCGCCACTCACAAGTGGAAACGCACAAGGAGAACCGCACTATGCTAGGTGACACCAGAGCACGCACCATAGCCTTCTGCCGCCCGTCGCGCACGGTCCCCGTGAGCACCACAGGCGCCGTCTGCAAGCTGGGCTGCGCACACTGCAACGGCCATTACCTCAAGGCCATGCGGCCGGCCAACGAGATGCTGGAGCAGCTACGAGCCTCGGGGCCGTCGGGGTCATCGGGGGAATCGAAGGCCTCCGCCCCCGCCAGCATCCTAGTGAGCGGCGGCTGCACCGCCGATGGCAAGGTTCCCATGGGAGACTGGCCTGCCCTTCTGAAGGGGGCCGCGGCTTCTGGCACCAGGTTCAACTGCCACGCAGGGCTAGTGGACGACGCCGAGGCCGAGGCTGTGGCGTCGTGGGCAGACGTGGTATCGTTCGACATAGTCGCAGACCCCTTCGTCATTCAGGAAGTCTACGGCCTCGACCGCACCGAGGCGGACTATGCCCGCTCCTACCGCGCACTGGCCCGCCGCGTCACCACGGTGCCGCACATCTGCATCGGCCTCGGGCAGGAAGTGGGCGGTCCGGAGCTTGCCGCAATGCGAATGGTGCAGGAGGCCGCCGAGGAAGAGGGGCTGGTGCCCCCGGCCCTGGTCTTCATAGTGTTCATACCCACCGCAGGCACGCGCTTCGCTCGCAGGCCGGCGCCAACGCCTCAGCAGGTGGCTGCGGTGCTGCGGGAGGCACGCGTCCTGTTTCCGCATACCCCCATACACCTTGGCTGCATGCGCCCGGGCGGCGCCTGGCGCCGGCAGGCAGACGTGCTTGCCATCGACGTTGGGGTTGACCTCATAGTGCAGCCGGCGCCGGAGGCCGAGGCCCACGCCAGGGAGTTGGGCATGCGCATCGTCGAGATGGACGAATGCTGCGTGTTCTCCGGCGTGGCCCCAAGAAGGATCCGGGTTTCCGCAGGCACTGCGGCGGCTTTGGGGCTGGCCGACATAGTCTGCGACGACGCACCCACCACGGCCTACGTGATGGTGGGCGGAAGATGCGCCCGCGACTGCGCGTTCTGCGCCCAGGCCCGCAGCAGCCACGCGCGGGCTGACAAGCTCTCCAGGGTGACGTGGCCTGAGTTCGACGGCCCCCCGCTGGCGGCGGCGCTACACTCGGCGGCGCGCGACGGAAGGATGCACCGGGCATGCGCCCAGGTGGTGGGCACGCCTGACGCGTTGGATCAGGCCGTACGCACCATAAGGTTCCTCAAGCAGGCCGGCGGGGCGGAGCTCCCGGTCAGCGTCTCGTTCAGCGCGTCGTCATCGGTAGAACACGTGGGGGCCCTGATAGAGGCAGGCGCCGACCGCGTGGCGCTCCCCCTCGATGCGGCGTCGCCCAGTCTTCATGAAAAGGTGAAGGGACACTCGATGGAGCGGGCCCTGGCGCTCATCAGGGAGTGCGCCGCGCGCTACCCTGGCCGCATCAGCACTCACCTCATCGCGGGGCTGGGCGAGAGCGAGGAGGAGCTCCTGCGGCTCGCGGCGGAGATGATGGGGATCGGGGTTACGTGCGGTCTGTTCGCGTTCACGCCGATCCCGGGCACGCGAATGGCGGACGTGAGCCCGCCGCCGCTGGACTCGTACCGTCGGGTTCAGGTGGGGATGTGGCAACTCAGGCAGGGCGTGGCCATTGACAAGTTCGCCTTTCACCATGGGAGACTGGTGAGGCTTGACGCGGACCTGGAGGGGTACAGCCTTCGCCAGCTTGCTCAGGCGTTCCAGACCTCCGGCTGCCCGGGCTGCAACAGGCCCTACTATAACGAACGCCCCGGCCATGTGCCCTACAACTATCCGCGGCCGCTGAATGCAGATGAGGCGGCGGAGGCGCTTCGTGCGACCGGGCTGGTGGAACCGGAGGAGGTGGGCCCCTTTGAGTGACGGCGGCGTGGTGTGGCGGATCATCCGCTCCGAGCCTGCCGACGGCGCGTGGAACATGGCTGTGGACGAGGCGCTGCTGGAGGCGGCGCTGGCGGGCGGCCCGGGCTCCGGACCAACGCTGCGATTCTACACGTGGCAGCCGCCTTGCCTGAGCCTGGGGTACTTCCAACAGGCGGCTAGGTCGGCGAATGTGGAGGAGCTGGCAAGGCGCGGCTACACGCTCGTGCGCCGGCCCACCGGCGGGCGCGGAGTGCTGCACGCCGACGAGCTCACCTACTCCATCGTCGCACCGGTTGGCCTGCTTGCGGCGTATGATGGCCCCAGCGTGACCGGCACTTATCTCGCCATCAGCCGAGGGCTTGCGGAGGGGCTGAGGCTTGCCGGGGTGCCGTGCGAGATAGCTTCGGGGCGGAGGCACGCGCGGACCACGGCTGAGGCCAGACTGGCGTCGGCGGCGTGCTTCGACGCGCCGTCCAGCTACGAGCTGACGGCTGGCGGGCGGAAGATCGTCGGCTCCGCGCAGACAAGGCGCGGGGGCGTGCTCCTGCAGCACGGGTCGATCCCGATGACCATGGACCACGCGACGGCGGCCGCGGTGATGGGGTTGCCGGAGGGCAGCGGCGCGGAGATGCTCGCCAGGTCGGTGGCCACGGTGAAGGAGTTCGCGCCGGAGTGCACTGTGGAGGACTTGGCGGCGGCGCTGATGGAGGGGCTGCGCAGGCACCTGATGCCACAGGCGCGTCCAGGGGCGCTGACGCCGGAAGAGGTGGAGCGGGCGGAGTCCTTGAGGTTGAAATACCTTTCAGACGAGTGGAACTTCATGAGGTAATGAAGCGCTCCACGCAGTCGAGGAGCAGCTCGCTGTCGGGGCCGAACATCGCCAGGTGCTTCGAGGCGGGCAGTATCTTCAGGCGCCGGTAGTTCGATGAGACTCGCGCAACCAGCTCGCGTCCGTCGTTCGCCGGCGCCGTTCTGTCGAGGGCGCCGTACATGGCAACCAGCGGCGCCTGCACCTGAGGCAGGATGCGCCGGGTATGACTCATGAGGCGCATGAGCTGCCGGATGCTCGCCACCGGTTTCTGGGCATACGAGACGACAGGCCGCTGAGCGACCTCTTCGGGCGGGAGCGGAGGTGGCGGTACGGTGGGCTCGTAGCGCCGGAAGAGTCCGAGGATGGGGATGAACCGCGCCCGCGGGTCATGGATGCGCAGGGGCGTGCACACCACGACGAGGCCGGTGATATGCGGCGCCAGGTCAGGGTTGAGGCTGAGGTTGAGCGTGAGCAGTCCTCCCATGGAGAAGCCCAGCACGAACAGGCGTTCGTGGCGGGGGCGATGGGAAGCCCCAGCCACAGCCGACGCGCCTATCACCGTGCGCACCGCCTGCTCGGCACCGTCGAGCCACTGGTGGGCGGTGCTAGCCTCCATGTCGTCCAGGCTCGTGCCGTGCCCAGGCAGCAGGGGCGCGTAACACCGAACCCCGGCGGCGGAGAGCCGCCGGGCGAACGGTTTCATCTCAGCCGGCGATCCGGTGAAGCCGTGTATCAGCACGCAGCCGATGCGGGCCTCTTCGGGTCCGAGCTCGAACGGCTCGGCGCCGGGCATGATCATTGGTCAGCTTGGCCGGAGGCCTTGAACTTGTCCACGGCGCGGGCGGCTGAAAGCGCCGCCACCTGGCCCTGGCCCACTGCCCTGGCCACCTGCCAGGGCCTACCGGTGCAGTCCCCGGCGGCGAAGACGCGCGGCACGCCGGTGAACATGTCTCGGTCGACTTCGATGGCGCCGTCCTTGACGGTGATCCCTTCCACCAGCCGCTCCGCCGGGACGCTCTCGCGTATCACGAACACGCCGTCAGTCTCCACGATGCCGGAATCCAGCTCAACGCCGGATACGGCCATGTCGCCGAGGATGGCTTTGACGCTGCCCTTGGCCAGATTGACGGCGGGCTTGAGGTGGCTGACGTCGGAACCGCCCCGGGAGGCGGGCACGTACGTAACTTCTGAGCATATCTCCGAGAGGAAATTGGCCTCCTCCACCGCGTGCGGGCTGAATCCCACCACGACCACGCGCTTGCCCTTGTACAGGGGCCCATCACACGTGGCGCAGTAGCTTACGCCCATGCCCACCTTGTCGGATTCGCCCGGTATGGACGCGCTCTGCACCGTCCCGGTGGCGAGGATGACTGCAACGGCCGACACGTCGCCTGCAGACGTGAGCGCAGCGTAGCTGTCGCCCATGTCGTATATGCCCGTCACGTTGGCCTCGAGGAACTCCGCCCCCGAGCGCCTGGCATGCTCCAGCAGGCGCTGGTAGAGCTCACGGCCGCTCATCGCGTCCACGCCGAGGTAGTTCTCGATCAGGGGCGCCTTGCTCAGGGAGGGGCTCTCGAACTTGCGCGACACCACCACGGTGGACTTGTTGCGCACCCGGCAGTTGACCGCCGCCGAAAGCCCGGCCGGGCCGGCTCCTACGATCATCACATCGTACATCGCCATGTCCCCTATCCCCTCAACGCGAAGGCTGCGTCCAGGCAGTTGTTCATGAGCATGGCGATGGTCATGGGGCCTACGCCGCCAGGAACGGGGGTTATTGCCGAGGCCACTTCCACCGCCTCGTCGAACGCCACGTCGCCCACGAGCTTCTTGTCAGGCAGACGGTTGATGCCAACGTCGATTACGACGGCGCCGGGGCGGATCCAGTCGCCGCGGACCATCTCAGGCCTGCCAACGGCCACCACCAGCACGTCGGCCTCGCGGCATACGGCGGGTAAGTCCTGCGTGCGAGAGTGGCAGATGGTGACGGTGGCGTGCTCCGCAAGAAGCATCAGCGAGACTGGCTTGCCCACGATGTTGCTCCTGCCCACCACGGTCGCGCGCTTGCCCTTGAGCTCAACGCCGGCGCGCTTGATCAGCTCCATGACGCCAGCAGGGGTGCAGGGGCGCAGGCACGGCCTGCCGATCATGAGGTTGCCCACGTTTATGGGATGGAAGCCGTCCACGTCTTTGGCGGGGTCTATGGTCTCTATAACCTTGGCCTCATTGATGTGGTCAGGCAGGGGCAGCTGAACCAGGATGCCATCGATGTTGGGGTCGTCGTTGAGCGAACGCACAAGGTCGAGGAGCTGGTCCTCGGTGCAGAACCCGGGAAGCGCATGTTCTTCGGAGTAGATGCCGCACTGCGCACAGGCCTTCTTCTTGTTGTTCACGTATACACGTGAAGCGGGATTCTCCCCAACGATGACCACGGCCAAGCCCGGGGGACGTCCGTACTTCTGGGTGTACTCGGCAGCGCGTACCGCAGCACCCTCCCGGATAGACGCGGCAATGGCCTTGCCGTCGATGATGCTGGCTGGCATGGGATCACTCCTGTCTGCAGGTAGTAGTGTTTAGCCGAGTAGATTATACCATGTGCGGGTTGGGTATGGCTTCTGTGTATGGGGGTGCCGCGGACCTCAGTGGACCGGAGCAGGCTGGAGCGGGCTATCGAGGGGAAGAGTTGCATTTGGTTCCGGTTTGTCGCGGCGAAGCGGAACCAAATACAAGTTAAGCCGGGCCTCGTCACGTGCGGGCGGCAGGTGCATGCAGGCCCGTATACCGTCACGGGCCATCCCCATGTCTACCAGTGAAGAAAAACCGTGCCACTGCTCTAGCGCACACACGTATGCGTGCCTCTGGCTGCGCCACGGCCTTCAACTGCACTCTGTTCCGGTTTCGCCGCAGTTGACTTGTATTCGGTTCCGGTTCATGCGCGATTCAACCGTATTCGGTTCCGGATGCCTCGTCCGTCCGCCACAACCCCTCCACCGGACCTCCGGACCACCCCACCTCTGCGCCCTCCCTATCGACATCGGTGGCGCCCAGCATCGTCACCTGACCCTCCGACGCCATGAGCAACAAGTCGTCCCGCACGAAGCAGCACCTGCCGTCGCTCAGCAGCACCCGCGCTAGATAAGGTGGCCTAAACACGATCCCCTCCACGCACTTGCGCTCCTGTTCCAGCACGGCCACCTTCGTGCCCGGCGCCAGCGGCTGCCCTTCCGGCGCACCGGGATATGCGTACGCCGTCGCGCCCTCCCGTCCCACCTCGGCCTCAGTGAGGATGAAGTGCTTCCACTTCTGGCTCCACACGAACGCCTGGTTCACCGTGCGCTTCGCCAAAGACACGAACGTGTCGTCAGCCTGGATATAGCTGTGCACCTCCTGGGCGGAGGCCACCTGCACGTGAGGCACGGCGCCGGCAACACCGCCGACCACCCCACCACTGCCACCAACCACGAACCGATGCGACGCCGCGCTTGCCAGGCGCACCCATCCCTTGACTTTCCTGGCCATCTCGGGCTGAAGGTCCGCCCGGGCGAGCTCATCGTCGCCGTTGAACACGCTCTCCGACGCCACCGTCATCTGCCACACCGGCACCAGATCGCCGGCCGCCGCGTCCCACGCATACGCCGTCAGCACCTGCGCCCTGGTCATGGCGCCCACCGTCTGGTCGTATTCGGCCCTGGCCAGCATCAGCCTAGACCACATCTCCTCGCCGTCCTGCCGCAGCACCACCGCCTCCAGCTCCACCACAGGCCCGGAATCCACCTGGGCCATGAGCTGGTACGCCCCCGACGCCCCGCGCCGGTAAAGCTCTATCCGGCCATTGCCCCTCGCATCCCGCACCGCCACCGCCGCCTCGAGCTTGCCGTCGCCGTCGATATCCACGTCTAGGTTGGTCACCTCCACTCCGGACCCCGACCGCGCCGCAGCGCCCGCCCCCGAACCCGGCGCCGATGCCAGCCTCGAGGCTATCCAGTCTCCAAAGGAGCTCAGACCCAGAGGCTCGCCGTCCCTGAGCCTTCGGGCCACAGACGTGCCTATGACCAGGCACATGCATATCAAGGCAAGTGCAAGAGCAGAAGCGGCCCTGCTGCCCTCGTCCCGGGCTTCGGACCGCCTTCGCCTGATCCTCGTGTATGCCAAGGGCGCCACCTCCCTGCACGCTGCTGCTATCCTACTCGTGCAGACGGGCTGCCATTACCCCCACCAGCTCCTTGAAGGTCTTGCCCCTTTCAACGAAATTGCGGAACATTCCGTAGCTCGCGCACGCCGGCGACAGCAGCACCACGTCGCCTGGACGCGCCGCAGCGCTGGCCTCTCCCACGGCCTTCTCAAACGTATCGGCGTGCACGATCTGCGGAGGCTCAGCTCCCGCGCGTTCTGCCGCTTTCAAGAGCGCCTCTTCGATCTTCGGTGCCGTCACCCCCACCAGCACCACAGTCCGCACCCGGCCCATGGCTTCGTCCGCCATCTCGTCGAAGGGCAAATGCTTATCGTAGCCGCCGGCGATTAGCACGATCGGGCGCTCGACCGCCCTCAGCGCCGCTATTGTGCGTGCCGGGGTGGTGGCAATGGAGTCGTTCACATACGATACTCCGCCAACCTCGGCCACATGCTCCAACCTGTGTTCCACGCCCTCGAATCCGCCGATGGCCTTCGCCATGCTCCCTGCGTCCGCCCCGGCCGCGCGCGCCACGGCCATTGCAGCCAGCGCGTTCAGCACGTTGTGCATGCCGGGTATCCGCAAGTCTCGCCGGGTGAGCACGGCCTGCTCCTGGCCCTCCCATCTCAGCATCAGCGAGTCGCCTTCAAGCCAGGCGCCCCTCTCGACCCGGCGCTCCGCGCTGAACAGCGCCACCTGCCCCCGGCCCTCGCCTGCCAGCGTCGCAGCCGTCCGGTCATCGGCGCCCAGCACGGCCCAGTCCTCCGGCGACTGATGCCTAACGATGTTACCCTTCGACCAGATGTAATCCTCCATGCTGGGGTGCACGTCCAGGTGGTTCGGCGTGATGTTGAGCACCGCGGCGATGTCCGGGCTCACCCGAAGGGGCTTCAGCTGGAAACTCGACAGCTCCAGCACGATCAGGTCGTCCGGCTCCACGTCCAGCACCTGCTCCACCAGGGGGGCCCCGATGTTGCCTCCCACCAGCACCCGCCGGCCGGGCACGCGGTCGCTTGCGTGCTGCGCCAGCATCCTGCCAACCAGAGTGGTTGTTGTGGTCTTGCCGGAGCTGCCAGTGATCCCCACCACCGTGCATCTGGCCAGGTGGAGCACCACGTCGATCTCCGAGCCGAATTCGGCTCCCGCGTCGCGCGCCTGCACGATCTCAGGCTGGTCTGGGCTAACCCCTGGAGACAGGAAAACGAGCCCGTACTGGTGCAGGGTATCAAGGTATCCCGGGCCCAGACGGTATTCCACCCCGTACCCCTGCAGACTGGCTATCTCCTCCGTCAGCTCAGAGCTGTCCCTCTTGTCGAAGGCGGTCACCTTGACGCCGGCCCGGCACAGGAAACGGATGAGCGGAACGTTGCTCACGCCGACGCCAACCACCGCCGCGTGCCGGCCGCGCAGGGACTCCAGGTACGCGCCGGAGTCAACGCTCCTTGACGATGCTGACACTAGAGCGTTCCCCCTCCCATGCTGCTCGCGCACCCACCGGCATCCTCGCACGCGCCCGGCTCCGCGCCCTGGCACTCGCCCAGGCCCCCACCNNTGGCCCGCGCTCTGGCCTCCGCCCTGGCCCGCGCTCTGGCCTCCGCCCTGGCCCGCCATCCGGCCGGCGCCGATAAGATACAGCCGCGCCACACTCTCCGCCGCGTCCGCCACCAGCTCCGCGCCTCTCTCGATGGCCTCATCCAGCAACATAGGTCCCCTCGCGATGCTCACCAGCGCCCCGATGCCGTGCTCGTACAGCCCGCGCGCGTCGTCTGATATGGAGCCAGAGATGATGACCACGGGAATGCCCTGCTCCATCGCGGCGCGCGCAACCCCCATCGGCGTCTTGCCGAACAGGGTCTGAAAGTCAGTGCGGCCCTCCCCGGTGATCACAAGGTGCGCGCCGTTCAGCTTCTCCCTGAGGCGCACCGTGTCGATGACTATCTCCACGCCTCGTCTCAGGCTCGCTCCGAGGAAAGCCATGAGGCCGAAGCCCAGTCCACCGGCGGCCCCCGCCCCCGGCGTGTCCCTGAGCTCGCTCACGTCGCGCCCGATTGCCTTCGCCACCACCTCCGCGTACCTGCTCAGCGCCGCGTCCAGCTGCTGCACCATCTCAGGCGTGGCCCCTTTCTGCGGCCCGTACACTGCCGACGCACCCTTGGGGCCGGTGAGCGGATTGTCCACATCGCACGCCACCACGAACTCGCACTCCCGAAGCTCCATAGGCATCCCGGAAAGGTCCACCGAGGCCAGCCCCGCCAGCGCCGCCCCTCCGGGGCGAAGCTCCTTCCCCTCGGCGTCAACCAACTTCGCCCCCAGCGCCTGCGCCATTCCGGCCCCGCCGTCGTTGGTGGCGCTGCCGCCGATCCCTATGATGAACTTGCGGCAGCCCCTGGCGAGGGCGGCCGCTATCAGCTCGCCTGTGCCGCGGGTGGTGGTGATGCGCGGGTCGCGTCGGTCCCGCGGGACCAGAGGCAGCCCCGATGCCGAGGCCATCTCGATCACGGCGGTGCGCCCGTCTCCCAGGATTCCATAGAAGGCATCAACTGGCTCGCCCAACGGACCGGTGACGCGCTGTCGCACTATCGAGCCGCCGGTGGCGTCCACCAGCGACTGCACCGTGCCCTCGCCCCCGTCTGCCATGGGCACGCGCACCACCTCCACGCAGGGGCATGCGCGCCGGAACCCGACCTCAACGGCGCTGCACACCTCCGCCGCCGTCAGGCTGCCCTTGTACGAATCCGGTGCCACGACCACTTTGAGACGTTCCTTCATCCATATATCACTCCATCCCGCAGAATGCTTCAGCAAGACCAACTCATCATTGCCCTCGCACACGTCCGCCGCGCCCATGCCCGCCGCGCCAAGAACGAGCTCACCGCTGGTCGCGCGACAGCGCCTTCGCGCACTTGACTGCCAGCTCGATCAGGCGGTCCCTGGTGTTGGCCGCCGGATCCAGAATGACCTCGTCCAGCAGACGCTCCAGGATCCGACGCACCGCGGGTCCGCTTTCCAGCCCTGCCGCAGCCATGATATCTTTCCCGTTAATGGCAAGGTCGGATACTTTCAGGGGCGGATTCGACGCCAGCACGGTGGCTGCCATGAGAAGCAGCGGGTGGCCCCCAAGGCCGACACCTTCTCCCTCCGGCACGCCCCCGCCCTCGGCCCATTCGGCGCTCCCCGCCCCCTCGGCAAGCTCGCCCCTGAGCGCCAGGAACACCCTGACCGACGACAGCAGCGCGTCGGCCCCCACCTGCCTGGCGATCTGCCTCAACTGCCTGGCTTCCGGCAGGCGTCCCCCGCCGCCCCCGGCGCCCTCCGCGCCGCCACCACCGCCATCCGCCGGCGCCACATCCCTTAGCGCCTCAGCTCCGCTCATTATCCTGTAGACTGTGGCCGCCTGGTGCCTCGACGCGCGCAGGCTCAACAGGACCTGCCTTGCTCGCTCGGGGCCGATCGGGCTCAAGACCAGCGCCCACCTCTCCCAGGCCCACTGGGGCAGGCTGTCGCACGCGGCATACAGCTCCCTGCGCCGATCCGCCGCCACCTCGCCCGCGAGGTCTGGCATGATGTGAGCCAGCAATCCCGTCTCATCCAGCAGCGCCAGGCCCTTCGAGGGTTCCACGCCTTCCATCATCCGCACCAGCTCAGCGATGATCCTCTCCGCGGCCACCTGCACGATCTCCGATGCCAGCTGCGAGCAGGCCTGCACGATGCTGGGATGCACGTCGAAGCCGAGCGTTGACGCGAACCTGGCCGCCCGCACCATTCGGAGCTTGTCTTCGGTAAACCTCACCATTGGGTCGCCGACGCACACGATGAGCCGGTGTCGGATGTGCTCCCTGCCGCCGAAAGGATCCACCAAACAGTCTTCAATGGGATCATAGGCCATGGCGTTCATGGTGAAGTCGCGCCTGGCCAGGTCGTCGCGGATGTCAGGCGCAAAGCTGACGTAGTCTGGATGCCGCCCGTCGCTGTAGGGACCATCCTGACGATATGTGGTGACCTCCACCTGCATTCCGCCGTGCAGCACGGTGACGGTGCCGTGGGCGATGCCTGTGGGCACGGTGCGCGGAAACAGCCTTTCCACGTCGGCAGGCAGCGCGGACGAGGCGATGTCCCAGTCTGCAGGGACGCGACCCATCACCAGGTCCCGCACCGCACCGCCCGCCACATAGCAGGTGTGGCCGGCATCCTTGAGGCGGCGCATGATGTCGATCACCGCGTCAGGCGGACGGATGTCAGACATGGCCCACGCTCCTTCCAGTCCATACCATACGGGGCAGGATGTGACCTCGTCCCGCTTCGGCCAGCAAGTTATAATTCACTGAGGGAACAAACGTCCCTCTCGCGACGTTGAAATGAACAGACGGAACGATAGCAGGTGATGCAAGTGGTCAACCAGCATGCGCTCGCAGGCTCTGCACCGGCCTTGTCCAGGATAGCCGAGTTCGAGTCGCTGGTACATCGCTATCAGAATTCAGTATACAGTATCGCGCTGCGGATGACAGGCAATCCCCATGAGGCGCAGGACCTCACGCAGGAGGCCTTCGTGAGGGCGTACAAGTCCTTCGACTCCTACCGGCGCGGCACGTCCTTCGACAAGTGGCTGTACCGGATAGTCACCAACCTCTACATCGACGAGGTGCGCAAGAGAAAGCGCACGCCCTACACCGAGTCGCTGGACCAGCCCATCAACACCTACGACGGCGGAACAGTTGACCGGGAGATACCCGACACCTCCGCTAGCCCTGAAGAGGTGTTCGACAGGACCCACCTCGACGGCAGGCTGCAGGAGGCGCTGGAGTCGCTCTCCCCTGAGTTCCGCATGGCAGTGATCCTGTGCGACATCGAGGGTTTCTCCTATGAGGAGATCGCGCAGATAATGAACACGTCCATAGGGACTGTACGGAGCAGAATACACAGAGGACGACGGGCTCTGAGAGAGAAGCTCGCTCCTTACCTTTCCGAGCATGGGCGAGAGGTGATCGGTCAATGATGTGCAGCATGGCCCAGCGCCTGATATCTGCATACATCGACAGGGAGCTTTCGGAGTTCGACAGGGCGAGGGTGCGTCGGCACCTGGCGGTGTGCTCCGAGTGCTACGCGGTGTACGAGGCGACCCTGGCCGTGAAGAACGCCCTGTCATCCATGGCTCCGGCGGAGTGCCCTCACTGCCTGTGGGATGGCATCGAAGCGAGGATCACCGCGTCGCCGCTGGGCTCCCCGAAAGGAGGTCCCAGCCCTCTGAGGTTTCTCAGGTCGCTGGCATCGTTCGCGAAGATAGTGGCGCCTGCAGCAGTGGTGGGCGCCTTGATAGCCGTTCCGGTGGTGCAGTACGCCTTCAACATAGACCTGATCGGCCCCATGAGCGCCAGGGTGGCGAGCACCGTGGAGCAGCGGCAGGAGCAGTGGCAGGAACAGCTCCAGCAACAGCAGCAGCGGCAGCCTCACCAGCCAACGCAACAGCAGAGCTCAGGCGGCGCGCCCACCCCGTTCCCCATGAGGGCGCTCACGGTGGGCACCACCTCAGCGTACGGATCAGCATATGGACCAGCATACGGAGGCTACAGCAGCTTCGGAAGCTTCGGGCCATACGATTCCCGCAGCGCTTTCAGCGGCTACAGCTCGTCTGCATCTGCTGAGATTCAGGAGCGGCATGCTTTCGAACTGGTGCTTGATTTGCTCCACGAAGGCTACTTGCCCCATCTGGAGCTATATGTAGAACCTACACTGGTGAAGACTGGAGGTAGCGCACGTGATTAGATCTCTGAAGAAGTATGCTCCCTTACTTCTGGTGGCGATCGTAAGCAGCCTGCTTACATCCGTGCTGGTGGTCAACTACGTCTACCCCGACAGTGCCCAGGCATCCAGCGCGCCAGTGACCCTGGCAGCAGCACAGGGCGCTGACCTAGCGGCTGCGCCTGCCGCCACATCGACATCAACAGTCCCGGCCGCAGTCGGCGGGCTTGGCGGGCTGCCGGACATCGCCGACGTAGTTGAACGCGTGGGAGACACGGTGGTACGTGTCGACACGGAAACCCTGCAGCGGGTTAGCACCGGCCTGCGGATACCCTTCTTTGAAGAGTTTTTCGGGCCGCTGCTCGGCCCAGGATTCGAAGGTGGAGTGAGGGTTGTGCCCGGAACCGGTTCAGGCTTCATCGTGAGCCCTGACGGGTACATCGTCACGAACTACCACGTGGTGGACGGCGCCAAGAAGATCGAGGTGACCCTGACCGACGGCCGCGAGTTCCAGGCACGCCTGATCGGCGGCGACCAGCAGTCCGACGTGGCTGTACTGAAGATCGATGCTCAGGACCTGCCCTACGCGACGCTGGGCGACTCGTCAAGCCTCAGGCCGGGCCAGTGGGTCATAGCCATCGGTAACCCCTACGGGTTCGACCACACCGTCACCGCCGGCATAGTCAGCGCTACCGGCCGTTCATTGAACGATCGCTCCGGCAGGACCCTGGCCACCGGCGATCTGATACAGACCGACGCAGCCATCAACAGCGGCAACTCCGGCGGCCCGCTGCTGGACCTGAACGGCCACGTGGTGGGCATCAACACCGCCCTGATCCCCTACGCTCAGGGCATGAGCTTCGCCATCGCCATCGATTCCGTCAAGGATACGCTGCAGGACCTGATCGAGCTGGGCAAGGCCGGCAGGCCGTGGCTGGGGATCTGGTATCAGCAGATCAACAAGGAGCTCGCCGAGGCCATGGGGCTTGAGACCACCGAAGGCGTGCTGGTGACCGACGTGTTCGACGGCAGCCCTGCCGCCAGGGCAAAGCTTCAGCGCGGCGATATCATCAAGGAGATGAACGGCAAGGCCCTGACCTCCGAGACGTCGCTGGCCGACGAGATAGCCAAGATGAAGGTGGGAGACAGGGTCACTCTCTGGGTGTGGAGAGGCTCACAGCGTCTCTACGTGCCGGTAACCCTGGGTGAGTATCCCACCGAAGACTGATCGGCCTGACCGGTCCCAGATCTGCCCCACAGAATACTCTCTCCTCTCCTAAACAGCGCATACGCCTGCGGGGTCCCGCTCCGCAGGCGTATGTGTTTGCATACTGCTTTCTCGCCGCCGGTGCGCGCTCACCACCGCGCGCTCACGGCCTTGCTCAGGACCGTGCGAGCTTCTTCATGATCCTGACCAGTTCCTCGATGGGGTCTGCGGCGCCGTCGACCCGTTCCGGCGCGCCGCCGTCCGCCGCCATTGTCTGCCCTGCCGGCCGGCCGCCCTCCCCGCCGCGCTCCATCAAACACTCCCTGGCGTGGTTCGCGATGATGAGAACTCCGGCGTTGTGCAGGGCGGTCCGAGCCGCGGCTATCTGGTCAAGCACATCCGCACACGGCTTGTCTTCCTCCAGCATGCGCTGGATGCCCCTGATCTGCCCCTCTATTCGCTTCAACCGATTCAGCACAGAACGCTTCTCCGCTCCTGCCACTTGGGCTGCCTCGCTTTCGGCCTGTCTGCATCAGACTGTTCTTACTCGAACGCCACGCGGACCCAGTCGATGCGGGTCCCCTTCCTGATGCTTTCCGCGATCAGACAGTACTTCTCCGTAAGCTCCTTCACCCGTTCCACCTGTTCCTCGCTGAGCTCGGGCGCCTTCACGCTCACGTGCAGCTCTATCGACTCAACCATCCCGGGCTTCCCGTCCGTCCTGGTGGCGGTTCCGGCAACGCGGATGCCCTGATGTTCGACCTTCATCTTGTTGAGGATGGCGTGCATCGTCAGCCCGATACAGCCGACCACCGCCGCCGTGTAGTGCTCCGGGGGTTTCAGCACCCGCGCGAACTCGTTGCCTTCCCCGTCGAAGTACTCGTACTCGGTGTCAGACTTCACCACCGCCGTAACCTTGTAAAGAACAGGCATCCAAGCATCAACCACCCTTCACCCAACTCATCGATCTGACGCAATGTAATACTTCTTTCCTTGGCGCACGAAGGTGCGTAGCCGGCCCTTCATCTCGAGCTGGCGCAGAGCCTCGGCTATCTCCGCCTCCGAAGCGCGCCTCACGAAACGCCCGATCACGTGCGATCTCGTGCGCTCCCTGGAGCAGTAATCGACGATGGCGTCATGCATCCGCGCCGCGCCCTTCGGAAGTCGCCTTTCCGGATAGACCAGCGTGTAGCCTGGATTGCCGTCCACTTCTTCGCCAGGCACCCATGTCAGCGACGACGACGACGCCCGCAGCCACGACCTGATGGCGTTCCTCGTGTGCCCGCCTTCGCCGCTGGAGCCGTATCCGTGGATCACTTTGAACGGACGCCCCGGCGCTTCCCTGAGCGCGTTCTCGTAAGCGATGGCGAACGCGTCGAGCGCCTGCGACGTCGGCATGCCGTGCAAATCGACCTCCCGCATCTACGCATCTCCGCCCGCAAGCAGTGTCTCCCACTGTGCCAATGTTAGCATGCCCTGGGAGCTGGCGCAATCCAGGGGGGCCAATCCTTTAGCCCCCCTGGAGACGGCTACCCTTCGCCCTGGCAAACCCCCGCTGCCCAAAAGCCCACGTCATCAACGAAGATGTTGCCTGTGCCCGGCTTTGAGAAGACCACGGTGACCTGTTCCCCCTCGGGCGGGCACGGCACGAAGACGCGGTAGTAGGAGTAATCCGGCTGAATGGTAGCGGGAATCACCACCTGTGCCCCCGTGACTTCGCCGAACAACACTTGCACAGTTATGGGCTGGTTGCTGGAACCGTCGATGAAGAAGTCCAGGATGTAGCAGCAGTTGTAGTCGATGTCGTCTATGACCTGTGCAAGAATAGCCGGTTCGTTCACGTTAGGCGGCACTCCCAGACGCGCCGCGTTGGGCACGCTGTGGACGTTCCCTGTCTCCACTCCCACGTTCATCGTGGTGTCCCACCCCGCCAGACCGTTCGCGAAGTCCCCGTTCTCCACCAGGTTACCGCACGGGCACACGTGTGCCGGCGGCCCAGGCGGCCCAGCAGGCCCCGCGGGTCCCGGTGGACCAGCCGGCCCGGGAGGCCCCGGCGGGCACGGACAGCACTCGTCACACGGCGGCTTAGGCGGATGCGGGCAATGAGACGGCGGCTCAGGCAGCGGACACTTGGGTTCGGGGTCACAACACTCGTCCGGTGGCAGCAAGCCCAGCCATCTCTTGAATGCGGTCCATAGTGTCAACTCGCTCACCCCCATGTCGGTCTGCCATAGAGTACACGGCCAAGTTGCAGATGTGCCTCGGGTAGAGCGAGATGTGACCCCATGTAAGGTTGGAGGAGCACGGCCGTACAACAAGAAAACGCCCCAAGAGGGGCGTCCAATACCGCGCTAATAAATGGAGCCGGCGAAGGGAATCGAACCCTTGACCTGCGCATTACGAGTGCGCCGCTCTGCCGACTGAGCTACGCCGGCTCACACAGGTTTGCATCAGACATGTTACCAGCTCTAGCCCCGCGTGTCAACGCCACGATGAACGTATGACGACAGTCCCGTGTGAGGCAACGTGGCACGCGATGACTGCCAAAGAAAAGCAATGGAGCGGATGACGGGATTCGAACCCGCGACCCACGGCTTGGGAAGCCGTTGCCCTACCGCTGGGCTACATCCGCTCGCGCCACCCTTGGCGGCTTCAACCTTATTATACCCAGACGCGCGACGATCTGCAAGGGGAGATCGCCGCCGCACACCAATTGCTTTCTCGAAGCTGGCTGCGAACCGGCTCGCTACTGGGCCTACTTGCCAGCACAACGACTCGCCAGCGGATGAGCGTCAAACCAACGCGAGAGAGCCCCCACCTTGGCTGCCCACGCCGACCCACGGGTGGGTCGCCCCCGCCACGTCTAACCGGTGGGCACCGTGAGTCGGTGCACTTCGTGCGGACCTTCTGGCCACACACCGCGCGTAGCTGGGATAAGCGGAGCACCTCCTGTGTAAACGACCCGTGGGTGGGTCGCCGCGACCGCATCCCGCCGACCACTCCGTCTTCACTGCCCGGTTCCATCGCTGCGCCGGGACATACCCCGCAGGCAGGCAACCCCGTTCCAGCCGGCGAATTAGTGACCGGGAGGGATGGCCATGCCGCCGGGGCTCACAGTCTTCCAGTTGAAACTCATAGCCGCGGGCCTAATGCTTCTCGACCACGTCCAGTACTACCTGCCAGGCTACCCTCTGTGGTTCAGATACCTCGGCAGGCTCTCGGCGCCGATTTTCTTCTTCGCATCGGTCGAAGGCTTCATCCACACGCGAAGCGTCCCCCGCCTGGTGGCGCGACTGTTCGCCGGCGCACTGATCATGGCCGCCGGCTCAAGAACCCTCTCGCACTTGCTGCCCTGGTACAAGGATTTTCCCAACATCTTCCTATCGCTAGGAACATGCCTTCTCATGTTGTGGGCGCTACGCTGGGGCATGGAGACGAACCGGCCCATGGAAGGCAACGTGCTGGCTGCCTTGTGGGCCGGCCTGGCGCTGCTCACTGAAGCGTCCGTATACGGCGTCGGCATGGCGCTCACATTCTACTACCTGCGGGAGAACAGGAAGGCGATGTCGCTGGCCTACGTGGCCCTCTCCCTCCTGCCATCCCTCAGCTCGTTCTTCCAGCCACAAGCCTGGTTCCTGTGGGACTACCAGTGGATGATGGTGTTCGCCCTGCCGCTATTCCTGCTGTACAACGAGCAGCGGGGTTCTGCTTCCCCCGCTGCAAAGTGGTTCTTCTACGTGTTCTACCCTGTCCACCTATGGTTACTCTACGCGGTCGGGCGGAGCATCTGGTTCGCCAGGTGAACCGGCTCGCCCGCGTCAGCGCGACCCCGCCACGCCCTTGATCAGCCTGGAGATGGGTTTGTAGATGATGGCGGTGATGACCGCATTCAACCCGGCCTTCAGCACGTTGAACGCGATGATCCACCCCATCACCGACACCACCGCCGAACGCGGCAGCCCGTAGAACACCGGAATCAGTATGAGGTTGGCCGGTATCATCACCAGGATCATGGCCACCGCGCCCGCCCCCAGCGCGACGTAAGCCCCGCGCTTCGTCCGGTTCCTCGCGTAGATCACCGATGACGTGGCCACCAGGGCCCCGGACGCTATGAAGTGCATCAGTGCGCCGAACCAGCCGCCTTCAGGATGGAGCGGCGCCTGCAGCACGCACACGACGGCCGTAGCCAGCAGGCCCTCACTGGGCCCAAGGGCGAACCCCGCCACCAGCAGCGCCACGTCTGCCGGCTCGTATACGAGGAATGGCACCATCGGGAACGGGTGGAACCGAAGCACCAGGAAGAACACTATTCCCAGCGCGATCAGCACCGCCAGGGTGGCGAGACGACGATAACCCACTTCAACCTGTACGCTCACATTGCATACCCCCGCACATCTGGAATGCGAAAAGCCCAGGGAGTGGCCCTGGGCTTGAGGTTGCATTGCCTGCGCATTGCACCGCCTTCTCCCATCCGGACTATACCGTCGGTACTGGGATCTCACCAGTTCTGCTGCGAAGCAGCTCGCGGACTAAGCCCCCGTCACGGGAGCCATCACCGCCGGTCAGGAATCACACCTTGCCCCGAAGGCCACTTATGTGCTTTTCATCACTATGATACCACGAGGTCAGCCAGATAGCTAGACCCGTCGGGCGATTTCGGCGCCGTCGGCAACTGGGTATAATGATCCAGAGACTCTGGAGGTGCGAGGCTTGTCGCGTGGCAAATCGGCAAAGGCGCCGCACCGGCGCCGGTGGATCTGGATCTTCGCCTTGCTAGGCGTGGGCGTTCTTCTTGCGATATATGTCAAGCCTGTCAGGATAGACGCCCAGCTGTCTGCGCTTACGGCTGCGGCGAAGGATGCGCCCACGCACACAGTGGGGCGCGGCGTCGTCCTGGAGTTCGTGGAAGTCTCGGGCACAGTTATGCCGCGCAACATGCGGGTATACCAGACCGAAGCGCCTGGCAGAGTAACGGCCGTCCATATAGACGAAGGCTCGCGGGTGTCGCGGGGCGATCCGCTGTATGACTTCCTCTCATCAGCCTACGGGATGATGGGAAGCCAGTCTGCAGGCATGCAACGGGCGACTGCCGACTTCGACGGCGTCGTGGCCTCCCTCGACGTGAAGGCAGGTGCGTTCGCCACCGCCGGCCAACCCATAGCCGTCCTCGTGGACGACTCCTCCTTCTCCGTCAGGGCGGAGCTCGACGAGGTGGACCTCACTCGGGTGACGGCGGGCATGCCAGCTGTCATCACCTTCGACTCCATCCAGGGCCTTGAGTTACCGGGCACCGTCACATCGGTAGGGCTGGTGGCCTCATCCCGCGGCGGCGTGGTCACCCTGCCCGTCCAGATAAGCCTGGATTCCACCGATGACCGCCTGAGGGCAGGCCTCACCGCCCACGCCAGGATCACCACGCGCGAGCACGCGGGTTCGTTGCGCATCCCCGCCCGCGCCTGGATAGACTGGCAAGGCTACCCGTCAGCCATCATCGTCGACGGCGGCGACATCCGCATCGCCAGACTGGAAGTCGGCGTGTCAGACGGCACGTTCACCCAGGTGCTGTCGGGGTTGAAAGAAGGAGCAGTCATCGTCGAAGACGCGGTCGCCGCTCAGGCCCGCGCCCGCCAGCTTACAGGCGAAGACGACGTGTTCACCTTCAGGATGCGGCCTCGGGAGGAGTGACCGCATGATCAAGCTGGAGCGCATCGTGAAGGACTACCACATGGGCGACATCAGCGTGCGCGCGCTGGCCGGAGTCGACCTGGAGGTCGCCAAAGGAGAGTACGTCGCCATAATGGGGCCGTCGGGTTCTGGCAAGTCCACGCTCATGCACATCATCGGATGCCTGGACCGCCCCACATCAGGCAGGTACCTGCTTGACGGCAATGACGTGGCCGACATGACTGATGAAGACCTCGCCCGCATCAGAAACAAGCACGTCGGTTTCGTGTTCCAGCAGTTCAACCTCTTGCCCCGCGAAACCCTGCAGGCGAACGTGGAGATCCCGCTCATGTACGCCGGTATCAGGGTCCGCGAGCGGCGCCGCCTGGCCGCAGAGGCCCTGCGCCGTATGGGCCTTGCCGACAGGGCCCATCACAGGCCGAGCGAGGTCTCAGGCGGCCAGAAGCAGCGGGCCGCCATAGCCAGGGCGTTGGTGAACTCCCCTTCCCTGATCCTGGCCGACGAGCCCACAGGCAACCTCGACTCCAAGACAGGTGCAGACATCCTTGACATCATCGACTCCTTGAATAAGGAGGGCGTCACGGTGATCGTCGTCACTCACGACAGGGACGTCGCGGCGCGGGCAGGTCGCACAGTCTTCCTCAGGGACGGTCTGGTTGAGCGTGTGGAGCCCGCACCGCAAACGGAGGCGGCGTCAGATGACCCTCGTTGAGACCGTGCTCCTGGCGCTTCGAAACCTGAAGGCCAACAAGCTCCGGACGTTCCTCTCGGTGCTGGGCGTCATGGTGGGCGTCGGCGCCGTCATCACCGTGATCTCCGTGGGGATGAGCGCCCAAGCAGAGATAGCCCGGAACATCTCAGACCTGGGATCGAACATGATCGCGGTGGTTCCGAACCTCAACGCCAGCCAGGATCCGCGAAAGGTCATGAAGTTCATGACTTTGGAGCTTAGCGCCCGAATGCTCGAAGCCGCTCCTGCCCTGTCAGCGGTGTCAGCGGTGGCGCAGTCCAATGCGACACTCACATATCGCGGAGAACCCACCACAGCGTCGCTCACTGGCATTGAGCCTGAGTATGCCAGGATCATGACTACGAAGATCGCCTTGGGAAGAGGGATCGTCCATTCGGACCTCGATTCGTCGTCCCATGTCATCGTGCTGGGAAGCGCCGTAGCCAGGGACCTGTTCGCGGATCTCGACCCCATCGGTCGGCAGGTCTCAGTCACCGTGGGCGAGCGCAGCCGTCCTTTCACAGTTGTGGGAGTGGTGGAGCCCAAAGGCTCCGTGTTTCTTTCTGATATGGATAGACAGGCGTTCATACCAGTCACTACAATGGTCTACAAGATGTTGCCTTCCAGGAACGTAAGCATGTTCTTCTGCCAGACCTCGTCCCCGGATGACGCCGATGCCGCCGTGGCGCAGCTCAAGAGGTATCTCTCCACAGTCGCCGGCGACGACCGGGCATTCGAGGTCTCGTCGCAGCAGGCGCTGCTCAAAGCCACCAGGCAGATCACATCGATAGTCACGGCGATGCTCACGGTCATAGCCGGCATCAGCCTCCTCGTAAGCGGACTGGGCATCATGAACACGCTGCTCACGTCGGTGGCGGAGCGCACCAGGGAGATCGGGGTGCGCAAGTCGCTTGGCGCCCGCAACGAGGACATACGCTCGCAGTTCCTTGTGGAGGCCGTGGTGCTGAGCAGCCTCGGTGGCGCAGCGGGCCTCGCCCTCGGATACGTCGGGGCCGGCATCGCCTCGGCCGCACTGGGCTGGCCGATGGCCTTCAACTGGCTGGCAGTGGTGGCGGCAATCGGATTTTCCACCCTGGTCGGACTGGCCTTCGGCACGTATCCGGCCGCCCGGGCGTCGAACATGGACCCTGTTGCCGCGCTGCGCTACGAATAGGGGGCGATTGGCATGGCGTCCACCATCACTGGCAGGATCGGCGGCGTCATGCACGGGAAGTCCGTCGACATCTCCATAGCCGACACCCACCCTACCATCGTGTCCGCGCTCATGACCGCAGTGACCTACTATTACTACCTCGTCACCGTCCGCCGCCGAAACAGCGGGTCCTCCTCGGGAGGACGGCCTTCTCCCTAGGCGCAAGAAAGATGCCGCGCTGGCTAGAATCCAGCGCGGCGCTGCGGCTCAATCCGATGCGAAATCAGCCAGTTCAGTGCGAGAAGATGTACGTAGTCGGCGCTAGGTTATAGGGGTCGTAAAGCCAAGGCGTCTGGCGGCCCTCTGGCAAGTGCGGCTCGAGTTGATCCATGAAAAACGTGACCATCTCGGAGGCATAGCTGAAGGCCTCCGCGCACGTGATGTGACCATCAGGACCGTATGGGCCCGTGTCCGCCGGATAGTCGGGTCCCCAGATGCCATGCGCGAACGCCCAGGCGAAGAGCCCATATGTATTCTCCCCTCTGCCCGGTATCGGCAGGCCTGGGAATTCGTATGAGACTTCATCCTTTTCGCAGGCAGTCATCACGATCCTGTTGGGACCGGATATGTTCCGTGCCATAAGGTCAAAGCTGGTCGACCTCTTCATACCCGCGGGTACAGCGCCGGCGGCCGAGGCCATGCCTCCTGAATAACAGGCATCGAGGATGAACACGGTCCTGCAGGATGGCAGGTAAAGGTCCACTAGGTTTCCGAGTTCCGTATCGCTGATGTACGAACCGACAGTTCCATCATGATCCCAGGGCACGAGGTACTCATGCGACTCCTCCAGATTCCTGTATCCGTGCCCGGAGAAGGTCACGATAAAGGTGTCGTCAGACCCCAGCCCGTAGGACAGGCTCTGGATGCTGGAGATGATCGCGTCCTTCGTGGCCTGATCGTCCTTGAGAATCCACGCCTCGTTGACCAGCTGGTTGTTGGTGCCCAGACCATCGCAGAGCAGTTCGGCATCGTTCACAGGGCCGTCCAGCGCGCCTCCCGTCAGATACGCGGCTATCCCTATCGTGAGGATCCTCACGGAACCCAGGCGGTGCTGCCCAGTGACTCCTTCTACGTACTTACGACTGGTCAGATTACCCCAATGTTCCGCCCCAGCTCATCTTTACCTATGCGTGAAGGAGAACGGGGGAACACTGAGGAATAATCTCTGGAAGAACCGCGGGTCGACGTGTATCGGAGGGATGCATCCTTGAAACGAGCAGCCATCGCATCTCTGTATGCCGCACTGATCGCCTTACTTGCGTTCGCGCAGCCGCTGGGCGCGGCAAACGTGCGCCTGCCTTCGCTGCCGTCCCGTGCACAGCTTAACTCCCCCGTGAGCACGGCAGACACGTCGACCGAGCACAACTGGCTGTTGTCGCTGATGCCCGCCGCGCGGAACATGGAGGCACCCGACTGGGTGACGGAAGGCCTGCGGGCGTACTATCGCGTGGCAGCCGACACCGTGGAGAATCCCTTCCGCGACGAGCCCGTCGTCATCGCGCCGACCCCGCGGGCTGGCGAGCTGAACTCTGCCCCGGCGATCATGCGAACAGATGTGGTGGCGCTGGCGTCGCGCTACGCCGCCACCAGCTCCACGATATTCGTTGGCCAGCCTCCGATCCCATGGAGCGACGTGTTCTCCACGGGCTATCCGGGCATCTGCGACTTCTGGGTGAACATCAACGCCGTCAAGGCCCTCCAGATGAGCCTCCCGGCAGGCGTGTATACCTCCGCAACGGCGTATGTGTCCTCAAGCGGCGTCCATCCTGCTATTCGAGTGGACTACGCGCCGGCTGGGGCAGGGCACTACTTCACCTGGCTTTTCGACAGTGACACCGGGCTCGTGCTCTACCAGGCGGAATGGATCGTGCTGAAGGACGACAGGTACGCCCACGTGGTAGTGGCGGAGTTCGTCTCCAAGCGCTACGTCACCCTGCCCTGGACCTCCGGCGTCGCCCCGTCCTGGGTCGTGCCCGGAACGAGCTTCAGCTATCAGGGCTCCATCCGCACGTGGTCTCCAGCCACGGGCTTCAGTCTGCCGATCCCCGCGGTGCTGAACGTGGAGATACTGTCTGCCGATAGGAAATGGTCTTCAGTGAGAATACAGAGGATGTTCAGCGGCGCAATGGAGGACTCGGCCATCCAGGCGCACTCCGGCACCGGCACGCTGACGGGCGGGTTCTGGATCCCCCGGACGGGGCTTCTGAAGATGGAGGCCGGCGACATCCTCGACGCGTTCGACCCGGTGATAGGCAGCACCGTAGAGGTGGCCTACGTGGGCTACGCCTCCTACAACAGCCCGGTGGTGACGATCTTCGAGTGGGCGGAGAAGTACAAGCGGGCGTGGATCTACCGCATCGACGATGGGATGCTGCTCTACTGGCTCGACGAGAAGGTGGTGGATCCGTCGACCGGCACGGTCCAGCGCGCCGAGTGGCAGCTCATTGAAGACCGGCCAGAAGAGCCCGAAGTATCGCCGACGCCATAGCAAGCCCCGCGGCCGGGGGCACCGGGGCGAACGAACCCGGGGGCCGGCTGGCTTGGCTCGCAGGCGGCTCGTCTGAAAAGACCACTGTCAACCCACCCGTCACGCCGCGCTTGCGCAGGGCAGTCCGAACGGCGCGGGCCATGGGGCAGGTGTGGGTCCTGGAGATATCGGCTATCCTGAACCTGGTGGGATCCAGCTTGTTGCCAGCGCCCATGCTTGACACTATCGGCACGCCGGCCCTGAGCGCCGCGAGGATCAGCTCGATCTTAGAGCCGATGGAGTCGATGGCGTCCGCCACGTAATCCGGAGCACGGGCCAAGAGGGCATCGACGTTGCCGGCGTCAACCCACACCGAATGGGCAACCGCTTCGCACTGCGGATTGATCGCCCTCACCCTGGCGGCGGCCACCTCGGCCTTCTTGAGCCCCAGGGTTGTAGTATCCGCTATGAGCTGCCGGTTGATGTTGGAAGGGGCTACGACATCGGCGTCCACCAGGTCGAGGGCACCCACACCGGCGCGGGCGAGCGCCTCCACGCAGGCCGCCCCGACGCCGCCGAGTCCAACCACCATCACGCGCGAGCGCTCCAGCCGGGCCAGGCCACGGGCGCCGATGATGAGCTCAGTTCTTGAACGCCAGTCTTCACTTTGAATATCGGACAATGGACGCTCTCCCTTTCGTACGAGGTGATAACCAGTTGAATGCAGAGTATTCGGTGCACATGTCAGCGCCCAACGGACCAACCGCGGAGTTGTACAGACGGGATTGCATCGAAGGGATGCGCTCCCTGCTGGCTCCGGAATCAATAGATGTAGTGGTAACCTCGCCCCCGTACAACCTGGGCACAGGATACCTCACCTACGATGATACCGTGCCTCGCGATGATTACCTCGAGTGGACTAGGACCTGGGCCAAGGAAGTGGCACGCGTGCTCGCGCCCAAGGGTTCGTTCTTCCTGAACATAGGCGCCAAGCCCAGCGACCCGTGGGTTCCGCTGGACGTGGCTTTCGTCATGCGCGGCCTGTTCGAGCTGCAGAACGTGATACACTGGGTGAAATCCATCGCCATCAGCCAGTCTGACGTGGGCTCCAGGGCGCCCATCGACAGCGATATCGCCGTAGGCCACTACAAGCCCATCCGGAGCAATCGTTTCGTCAACGACTGCCACGAGTACATCTTCCATTTCACCCTCAGCGGCGACGTGCCCCTGGACAGGCTGGCAGTGGGGGTTCCGTACCAGGACAAGTCCAACATCGCCCGATGGGGCGAGGGCGGTGAAGGCCGAGCGGACCTTCGGTGCCGAGGCAACACCTGGTTCATCCCGTACGAGACCATACGGCGCCGCGCGGATCAGCGCCCGCACCCTGCCACGTTCCCACCCAGGCTCCCGCAGATGTGCATCCAGCTGCACGGCCTCGCGAAGTGCAGGAGGGTGCTGGATCCCTTCCTGGGGCTGGGCAACACGGCCGTCGCCTGCGCCGGCCTTGGCGTTAGCTTCGTGGGCTTCGAGATCGATGAGTTCTACTTCGCCAAGAGCGTGGAACGGACTCGGCAGGCGATGCAGGCGGCAGCAGGAGCGTCTGCAGCCGGCGCCCCTAGCCCATGATTTCGGAGAAGACGCGCGTCAAATTGCGCCCCATTATGGCCTCTACCTCGTGCTCAGGGCGTCCCCTGCGGCGCATCTCCTCGGCCACCAGGCCTATCTGGGACGCATCCGCGATGCCGTCGACGAGGCCGTCAGGGCCTACGCCGTCGAAGTCGGAGCCGATCCCGACGTGCTCCACCCCGGCGATCTTCACGAAGTGGTCGATGTGGTCGACGACCCCTGCGACCGAGTTGTAGCCGGGGCCCAGGAACGGCTTAACCAGCGTGGCGCAGACCACTCCTCCCCTCTCTGCGATGGCGCGAACCTGCTCATCCGTGAGGTTCCTGGGGTGGTCGAACAGCGCCCTGGAGTTGGAATGCGACGCCACCAGCGGCCCCGTGGTGTTCTGCAGAATGCTCCAGAAGGTTGCATCGGACGCGTGGGAGACGTCCACCACCATGCCCATGCGGTTCATCTCCCGCACCACCTGAACCCCTGCCTTGGTGAGGCCTCCTCCGGTGGGGTCGTAGGCTCCATCGCCCAGCTCGTTTCGGTCGCTCCAGGTGATGGTCATGAGCCGAACGCCCAGCCGGTGGAAGATCCTTATCATCTCCACCGACCCGTCCAGCGCCTCGCCGCCCTCGATGGCCAGGATGGCCCCGATCTTGCCTTCCTGCTGGGCCCTGGCAAGGTCGGCAGCGCTCCTGACGAAGGCCAGGTCGTCGGGGTTGTCCTCCACCTCTCGGTAGAAGGCGTCTATGTACTGGCACGCGCGCCTGGCACCGCTGCCCGGCAGGAACTCCCGCTCGATCCATGCCGCGAACACCTGGGCGCCGACGCCTCCCTGCCTTAGCCTGGGTATGTCGATGTGCCCTCCCTTACCGGTCTCCGCCAGACGGCGCTTCCCTGCCACCACGTCCATGAGGGTGTCACAGTGAGCGTCAAACACGAACATTCAGACCGCACCTGCCCTTCCTGAGCTGGACGCAGCTTTCTGCGTCATGAGTCGAGTATAGCACGGGCCCGATGCTATGGCGAGAACAGCCGCATCAGCCAGCTGCTGGCGTCCGTCACCCACTTGGAGGGATTGGGCACCGGCAGGTCCGCCGCCACCGCGACGCACAGCGCGAAGCTCAGGGCCATCACAGCCGCGAAGGCCACCACCTCCCGGCGGTTGGCCCGGCTCCGGGTGAGCGCCCTGCGCTCGACGACCCAGATAACCGCAAATCCCGCCACCACCACAGCCACCGCAAAGGTCTTCATCCAGCCTAGCGCACGGTGAACCGGCCGCTGGCAAGTCCCGTTCGCCTTATCGTGGCCTTCACCTGCACGTCCACCTCCATCTCGCGGAACACCTGGCGCCACCTGTCCTCGAGTCGTCTCCACGCCTTCGGATCCGAGGCCATCAGCAGCCTTCCGAAGCCGAAAATGTCGGCTTCGAGCCTCTGGGCGTGCTCCACCGCATCCAGCGCCTCGCGGCGCACCTCTTCGGCCATGAGCTGCTCGATCCTGGAGAAGACTACCTCCTCCTGTTCCAGCTTCAGCGGGGGGCGGGCTTCGCCTATGGCAGCTTTCACCGTCACTTCCACTGTGGCCCGCACCTTTCCTGACTCGTCATCCGCCTCCACCCTCACGCGCGACCCGGCCCGCAGCACCTCCAGGGACAGGTACTGCCTGAAATCGTGAGGGTCGTCGGCGTCAGGCGCCGGGATCGATATGATCGTGGAATCCACCTTCCCGCGGATCCAGTTGTAGCCCCTGGTCTGGGCCCGGTCCAGCCACCCCACGAGCCTGTCGTCGCGGAACACGGCTAGGCCGCTGAGCTGGGCTGTGGTCTCTATCTCATCCCTCAGCAGGTCACCCGACACTGAAGGCTTGTCGGAGTACGCCACGATGACCACGCGCGGCGCCACAGGATCAGCGCCTGGATCCTCCAGTGCGATGAGGAAGTCTTTCAGTGTGGTGGATACTGTGGTTCCTATGGCAGACGTCGCCCCGAGGAGCATTCCCCGTCCTCCCTCGGCCGGCAGCGGCTCCATCTCGAACTCGGCCCAGAGCAGATCCCATCCGCGCCCACCGTCAAGCACCGCCATCTGCGTCAGGATCCTGGTCTCGCCGTCCCTTGCGAAGAAGTCCAGGGCCGTTTCCACCCCGGCCCTGGCGAAGTCCTCGCCAAACAGCAGCCACCTGTTGTGCGACCAGAAGGGCCTGCGCGGCGATGCTTCGTTCAGGTTCCTGACGGCCTCGAACACCGTGAGCCCAGTTGCGGTCTCGGTGGAGAAGGCCCTCTCACGCGTGCTGTCCCTCTCCCCCATGCTCAGCGCCCAGGGCTTTACCAGCTGCACCGACACCTGCACTAGGCCGGCATCTGCAGGCCTGCTTCCGGCGTCGGCAGTGTCGATGGCACATGCCGTCACGAAGCCGAGGGTCTCGATCTCCCGCCTGTCCCAGCAGCCTGACGTGCCGGCGGCGATGAAGCACAGCGCCAGCACACAGGCGGCGGTCTGCCGCCCTCTCGGGCGCCTCAGCCAGTCTCCAATGAGCATCAATACAGATATGCCCACTATGACGGCCAGCTCCAGTGCGCCTGAACCCCTCAGCGATATGAAGTTGCGCAGCTCCATCGCGTCCTCGAACATGGAAAGCCCCAGCACGGCGCTGGCTGCGGCCAGTGGATACGTGAAGATACCTCTGGCATGTACCGACAGCGCTTCACCGATGGCCTCCGCCGCCGCCCAGTACAGCCCGGCCATGACGGCCCCGGTGCCCAACAGCCACGTGCCCATCACCAGCACCTCGACCTGGTCAAGGAAACCTCCTATCGTCGCCACGCGGGCGAGGTCATAGAAGAGGTAAGGCAGCTGATCCACGAGGGGCCCGAGGGCGGCCGCGATGGCGACGCGCACCACCACGATGAGGAATCCCCCAACCCCCACCGCGGCCAAGAGCGCCCTGAGGGGACTTCGCTTCTTCTCGTCGGTGATCCGGGGGTAGACCATCCAGATCAGGCTCGCCGGGCTCCACAGGTGCGCGGTCTCCACCACTTGAACCGTCAGCACTGACACGCCGTCAGGCAGCGGAGGCTTGAGGTTCAAGAGCTGGAACTGCCCCGCCGTGGCGGCCACCACCAACAGCACGACAGCGCAGGCCACGATCCCCAGCAGGTCAGCAAGGGCGCACACCAACCCTATGCCTCGCCGGGCGATCCCGGCGCTCACCACGGCTAGGGGCAGCATCAGCACCGCCACTGGCGTTGACGGCATGGACGACACGACGAACGCCTCGGCTGTGGTTCTTAGGTACGTCGCTGCGGTGATGAGCCAGTACCCAGCCACCACCGGCGCCAGCACCGGCACTGCCCAGCGTCCGATACGGCTGCGTGCCTTGGCTATGAGGCTCTCCGGCGGGTCCCCTGACACTGCCGCAACCATGAGCCACATGAATGGGACTGCCAGCACCGACCCGGCGGCCGCCGCTATCCACGCGCTCTGGTGCGGGAAGTCCCCGCCTGACCACGGCAGCGAGGTGACCAGTATGGTGAGTCGCACAAGGATCGCCAGAGCCCCAAGGCTGCGGCCTGACACGCCGCCTGCCCTTTTCAACTGCCTTCGCCTCCCCGATGTCTCCGCGTGTCCTTGGGTTGCACCTCCGAAGGCCGTCGCCTCATCAGCCACCACGGCACCCGCCAGAGGGCGTCTCGCAGGTCCTCTGGCACCAGCGGCGCCACCGGAGACATGTACGGCACGCCGAAGGACTCCAGGGCGGTAAGGTGCGCCAGCAACGTGAGAAGGCATACGGTAACCCCATACAGCCCCAGCGCCGAACCGGCCGCGAGGAAGACGAACCTCAGCACCCGCACTGCCATGGCGGTGCTGTATGACGGCGCCGTGAAGGAGGCCACTCCTGTGGCGGCCACCACGATCACCATTATGGGCGACACCAGCCCGGATCTGATGGCGGCATCCCCCAGCACCAGCACCCCCACGATGCTGACGGTGGGCCCCACCAGCCTGGGCAGCCTTATCCCGGCCTCCCTCACCACTTCGAAGGTGAGCTCCATGAGTATCGCCTCAAACGCCGCCGGGAAGGGGATCCCCTCCCGCTGGGCTGCGATGCTGAGGATCAATGGCGTCGGCAACAGCTCCTGGTGGAAGGTGATGACCGCAACGTAGGACGCAGGAAGCAGCAGCGACACGATGAAGGCCAGGATCCTGATGACCCTGGTCGCCGTGCCGATGGAGAAACGTTCGTAGTAGTCCTCGGGAGTAGTCATGGTCATGATGAACGTCTGGGGGACCACCATGGCGAAGGGGGTGGAGTCCGCCAGGAGCGCCACCCTGCCCTCAAGGAGCGCCGCCGCCACCCGGTCAGGCCTCTCCGTGCGCAGCATAGTGGTGAACAGGGAATACGGCGCGTCGGCTATGAGCTCTTTGAGGTGCCCTAGCTCGTGAACGGCGTCCACGTCCACCATGGACAACCTCTGCCTGACCTCGTTCACGACGGCGTCGTTGGCGATGCCGTCGATGTGAATCACGGCAACCTTGGTTCGGCTGATGCGGCCTATCGAGAGCTCCTCCACCCGCAGCCTGGGGCTGGCGACGCGCTGACGTATCAGCGACGTGTTCACCCGCAGCGACTCCACGAAGCTCTCCTTGGAGCCGGTGATGGTGGACTCGTTCGACGGCTCCTGCACCTGCCTGCCGAAGTAAGCGGAGGTGTTGCAGGCCAGGATGTCCGGGTCGCCTGCGCTGATGACCAGCGTGTGGCCGCGCACGGCGAGCATCGCGGCCTCGGCAGGGTCGCGAAGCCGCCGCACTGCCGCCGCAGAGAGCCGGTGCTCCTCCATGCGGAAAGGCTGCCCAAGGGTCTGAAGGGGCGCCCCCTCGTCCTGCTCCGCGTGGCCACACTCGTCCGCGCCCCGCCCGCTCCGACCCCTGGCGTAGTCATCCACCGCCGCGCTCAGCGGCCCGACCACGCCCTGCGTCATCAGGGAGAGGTCCGCCAACCCATCGATCCATAGGATGGCGGCGTCCAGCTGGGCGCCCTGGCCTTCCCCACCCCCGTCTCCACCGAAATACCTGACCAGCACGTCGCTGCTTTCAGCGAGGAGCCTCCGCAGCTCCTCGACGCGGGCGACGACGCCTCCCCCTGGCGGCGCGCTCTCCACAGTGCCAAGCGGCACCGGACGTCTCATCCTCAAGTTTCAACCCTCACCACCAATGCCAGTTTACGGGCATATCCTCCCTCGGGCGGAGTCCCGCTATGCGCTGGGGCCACATTGCCGCCTTCCGGCAGAAGGGTTCCGCATCGCTCTGTTGAAAAACCCATCACAGTCATTTTTCGGGGAGGGTTGCCCAGTGAGTAAGGACGATCGACTCTCGAAAGCCCAGAAGCCCTCGCAGGAAGCTTTGCGTCTCCACCCGTTCTACCGCGGCAAGTACCAGACGGTTCCCAAGGCCGCCATCAGGTCATTCCAGGACTTCGCCATCTGGTACTCGCCTGGCGTCGCGGCACCGTGCATGGACATCTACGCCAATCCTGAGAAGGTCTACGAGCATACGGCCAAAGGCAACACCATCGCCGTGGTGAGCGACGGCACCAGAGTGCTGGGTCTAGGCGACATCGGCCCGGAGGCCGCGCTTCCGGTGATGGAAGGCAAGTCCATGCTCTTCAAGTACCTCGGAGGGGTCAACGCCGTACCCATCTGCCTGAAGACCAAAGACCCCGAGGAGATAATCTCCGCGGTGAAGTGGCTGCAGCCTGCCTTCGGCGGCATCAACCTCGAAGACATCGCCCAGCCCAAGTGCTTCGACATCCTCGACAGGCTGCGCGCGGAGTGCGAGATCCCGGTGTGGCACGACGACCAGCAGGGCACCGCGGCGGTGTTGCTGGCTGGCTTCATCAACGCCCTGAAGCTCGTGGGCAAGGACATCGGCAACGTCAAGGTGGCCATGGTGGGCGCAGGCGCCGCCAACATCCGCACGGTGCACCTCCTGATCGCCGCGGGCGTGGACCCTGCCAAGATCGTGCTCTGCGACTCCAAGGGCACCCTGCACAAGGGCAGGACCGACCTGGAGGGCGCCCCTGGCCCCAAGTGGGGCATGTGCCAGCTCACAAACGGCGACGGCATCCAGGGCGGCATCGCCGAGGCCATGGCCGGCGCCGACGTGGTCATAGGCTGCTCACAGCCTGGCCCCGGAGTCATCCTGCCTGAATGGGTGCGCGGCATGGCTTCCGATCCCATCGTCTTCGCCTGCGCGAACCCAGTGCCCGAGATCTGGCCGTGGGACGCTGAGGAGGCCGGAGCCGCCGTGGTGGCCACCGGCAGGTCCGACTTCGCCAACCAGATCAACAACTCGCTGGGGTTCCCCGCCATCTTCAGAGGCGCCCTTGACGTCAGGGCCACCACCATCACCGACGAGATGTGCATAGCTGCCGCCAGGGAGCTGGCCGCGGTGGCGGAGGAGAAAGGGCTGCGCCCTGACTACATAGTTCCCACCATGGACGAATGGGAGGTCTACCCGCGCGAGGCCGCTGCCGTGGGCATGGCCGCCATCCAGCAGGGCGTCGCCAGGCGCACGGCCACCAGGGAGGAGCTCCTGGCCGAGGCGGAGAACATCATCCGCGAGTCGCGGGCCCTCACCACGATGATGATGGACCAGGGGTTCATCGCCATGCCCCCTGAGCCCGACGACCAGGAGTAACGAGGGGTTGAGCTCTTGAGCAAGGTGATAATCAGGGGCGGCGCCGTCGTCGCCCCCGACCTTGTTATCCCAAACGGCGTGATACTCATTGAAGACGGCACCATCGCAGCCGTGCACCCCACCGGCGACGCCGCCCTTCCCCCTGCAGACGGACGCGGCGCCACCGTCATCGACGCCGCAGGGTGCACCGTGTGCCCAGGCTTCATCGACATCCACATCCACGGCGCCGCCGGCGCCGACACCATGGACGCGACGCCTGGGGCCCTGCAGACCATGGCGGCGTTCGCGGCCTCCCGAGGGGTGACCGGCTTTCTGCCCACCGTCATATCCAACCCACTGCCCGACATGGTACGGGCCTGCCGCCACGTGGCAGACTACATCCAAGCCCAGTCCGCCGCCTCCACCGACGCTCCGGTCGTCCCGCGTGGCGCGGCCGTGCTGGGGATCAACGTGGAAGGGCCGTTCCTGAACCCCGCCGCCCGCGGCGCCCAGCCCGAATCGGGTATCCTATCCCCTGACAGGGCCGTCCTGGACGAGCTTCTCCAGGCAGGCGCGGGCCACGTCAAGATCATGTCGGTGGCTCCTGAGATCGACGGCGCGCTGGAGATCATCTCGCTCCTGGCCGAGGCGGGCGTTGTTCCCGCCATCGCGCACACCGAGGCCACCTACGAGCAAACCTGCGCCGCAGCGCAGGCCGGCGCGAGGCTCGTCGCCCACACGTTCAACGCCATGCGCGGGCTGCACCACCGCGCCCCCGGCACCGTCGGCGCCGCGCTCACCCTCGACGAGCTTGCGTGCGAGATGATCGCCGACGGAGTCCACCTGCACCCCGCCGTGGTGGACCTCATCGTCAGGGCCAAAGGCCCCTCGCGCGTGGCGCTGGTGACCGACGCCATGCGCGCCGCAGGCATGCCCGAGGGCCGCTCGGAGCTGGGCGGCCAGGTCGTCATCGTGAAGGACGGCGTCGCCCGCCTCGAGTCCGGCTCGCTGGCAGGCAGCACCCTCGCCATGGACCGCGCCGTCGCCAACGTCCGGCGCTTCGCCCACGTGTCGCTGGCGGAGGCCGTCCAGATGGCCAGCAGCACCCCGGCGCGCCTCATCGGCCAAGGCCACTGCAAGGGCAGCCTCGCCCCAGGGATGGATGCCGACATCACCATCCTCGGCCCTGAAGGCCAGGTGGTGCGCACGATAGTTGCAGGCAACACAGTCTACGAAGGAGTGCTATGAGGTGCCCACAGGTAAACGCATAGTCATCGCCCTCGGCGGCAACGCCATCCTCCAGCCTCGCCAGGCCGGAGCCTTCGACGAACAGCTGGCCAACGTGCAGTCCACCACAGACCAGATCGCCGAGCTCGTAGCCGCCGGCCACACCGTGGTGATCACCCACGGCAACGGCCCTCAGGTCGGCGCCATCCTCATACAGCAGGAGGCAGGCCGCAACCAGGTGCCCGCCATGCCCCTGGACGCCTGCGGTGCCCAATCCCAGGGGCTCATCGGCTACATGCTCCAGCAGTGCCTCGGAAGATCCCTCAAGCGCAAGGGCATCCACCGCCCCGTGGCCACCATCGTCACCCAGGCCGTGGTGGACCCCGCCGACCCCGCCTTCCAGAACCCGACGAAGCCTGTAGGCCCTTTTTGCCCTGAAGACTGGGCCCGCCAGCGCATGGCCACCACCGATGAACGCTGGATCGAAGACGCGGGCCGGGGCTGGCGCCGGGTCGTGCCGTCCCCAGACCCCAAACGCATAGTCGAGGCTCCAGCCATCGCCCAGCTGGTGGCGGCTGGCGCCATAGTCATCGCCAACGGCGGAGGTGGCATCCCCGTCATCGAGCGCGACGGCGACCTGGTGGGCGTCGAGGCCGTCATCGACAAGGACCTCGGCGCGGAGCGCGTCGCCCACGACGTCGGCGCCCAAGTGCTTATGATCCTCACCGACGTGCCCCGCGTGGCCCTGAACTACCGCACCCCCAATCAGCGCGACCTTGACCGCGTGACGCTGAACGAGCTCGTGGCCTACCAGGAGGAGGGCCACTTCAGGGCCGGCTCCATGGGCCCGAAGGTGGAGGCCTGCCGCCGCTTCCTCGAGAACGGCGGCGAGGAGGCCATCATCGCCAGCCTGCACCAGGCCCTGGAGGCCATCTCGGGTAGCGCCGGCACTCACATCACGACGTAGACCGCCTCGTGCGGCTCCATCCCTGCCTGCCACTTGTAGAGCAGCTACTCGCCAGTAACCACACCGAACGAGAGGGCCCCCGCCAAGCCAAGGCGGGGCTCTCTCGCGTTGACTTGACGCTCACGCCGGCGGCATCGAAAACGCTTGACGCCTCGGTGCACCGAGGGTACAATTGGCTTGGAAGTTAGTCTAGCCTAACTCTTGCCTGGCATCCGGACGGGAGGTGTTGGTGTGCCCAGCTATGGAAGCATATCGCCGTCTCTCGAGGATTATCTCGAGGCTGTGTGGGATCTGTGCGGCTCGGAGACGGACGGGGTGCGCACCACCGACATCGCGATGCGCCTGGGGGTCTCCAAGTCAAGCGTGAATCAAGCCATGGCCTCGCTGGCTGAGCGAGGCCTGGTTCAACAGGAACGATACGGCCCCGTAGTCCTTACGGAAGCGGGGTGCAGGTACGCGAAGATGGTCCGGAATCGGCACTCCACCATCAAGCGCTTCCTCGTGTCTACGCTGGGGGTGGACGATAGCACCGCGGAGCTTGACGCCTGCAAGATAGAGCACGTGCTGAGCCCGAAGACGATGGACGCGTTGATAGAATTCATGGAAGGCAGGGGTAAACAAGATGACGCAGAACAGCGCTAGCCTGGCCGACCTGAAGCCGGGGCAGTCTGGAACAGTTGCGCAGGTGGACTGCAGCAACCGCCTGGGACGCCGCCTGCTGGAGCTGGGGCTCACGCCAGGCGCGGTGGTGCAGGTGGAGGGTTGCGCTCCGCTGGGCGACCCGTTGATCATATGCGCGCGCGGCTGCCGTATGGGCATAAGGCGATGCGAGGCAAGATGCGTGCCGGTGCTTCCGTGTGGCTCGCCGTGTAACGCGCCGTGCAAAGCGCCGTGCGACTCCAAGGCCGTGTGCTGCGCCGCAGGCAGGGGACGGGTGCCGGCGGCGGGCGGACGACGGAACCGTCTGCGCAGGCGCCGCGGGGCGAGGCGCGGAGCGTGCGGATGCAGCTAGGCAAGCTGGGCATCTGTTTGGCGAAAAGTTAGTCTCCGCTAACATGCGAAGGAGAACGCGAGGACACTATGGTCATAGCATTGGTCGGTAACCCCAACTGCGGCAAGAGTGTGATCTTCAACGCCCTCACCCACTCCCATCAGCACGTGGGCAACTGGCCGGGGGTCACCGTCGACATCGCGCAGGGAGTGGCGCGGTCGGGTGATATAGAGGTTGACCTGGTGGACCTGCCAGGCACGTATTCGCTTTCGCCTGGTCCCCCCGACGAGACGGTGGCCAGGCAGTTCATACTGGAAGGAAACGCCGACGCCATCATCAACGTCGTGGACGCCACCAATCTCGAGCGGCACCTGTACCTTACGCTTCAACTGCTGGAACTAGGGGTTCCCACGGTGGTGGCCCTGAATATGATGGACGAGGCAAGGAGGATGGGCCTCGACATCGACGTCCAGGCGCTCTCGCAGGAGCTGCGCGTGCCCGTGGTGCCCACTGTCGCGACCACGGGCGAAGGCCTGAAGCGCGTGCTGAAGCAGGCGGTGGAGCTGGCGGCGGCCGGTGAGGCGGCCGGCAACGAGGCCGGCGAGGCGGTGAGTCGCGCTGGCGAAAGCGACGGATCAGCCCCCGGACGCCCCGGCACGCTGCAGGTGGAGGCCACCGTTTCGGAGGAGAACGCGGTGCGCCGCTACGAGAGGGCAGCTGCGATCGTCGCCGCCACCGTCCACGTCGACGAGGAGAGCGCCGGCGCCAAGTCGCTGACGCAACGCATCGACGCCATTGTCCTCCACAGATGGCTGGCGTTCCCGGTGTTTGCCGCGGTGATGGCGGCCATGTTCGGCTTCACCTTCACGCTGGGCGGACCGCTTTCCGACATGGCTGCTGAGCTCATGGGCAGGGTTGGCGGAGCCCTGGCGCGCGGCCTTGAGATGGTGGGCGCCCCCGAGCTTCTCACGTCCTTCGTGGTGGACGGGATCGCAGGCGGAGTCGGCGCGGTGCTGGAGTTCGCTCCTCCGGTGTTCGCCCTTTTCCTGGCCATCTCGCTGCTGGAGGACTCGGGCTACATGGCCAGAGCCGCCACGATATCCGACAGGTTCATGGCCATGCTGGGCCTGAGCGGGCGCGCCTGCATCCCCATGATCCTGGGCTTCGGCTGCAACGTCACGGGGATCCTCGCCACCCGCGCCCTCGACAACCGGCGCGAGAGGCTGGTATCGATCCTCATCAACCCGCTGGTGTCGTGCGCCGCCAGGCTCCCTGTGTACGTGCTGTTCGCGACGGCGCTGTTCCCCCGCTACCGCGCCCTGGTGGTGTTCTCCGTATACGCGCTGGGCGTGGCGCTGGCGGCTGGCATGGCCAAGCTGCTCAGCATGTGGCTCCTGCGCCAGGAGAGCCGCGCTGGCGAGGCCACCGCGCCTTCGGCGTTCCTCATGGAGCTGCCGCCTTACAGGATGCCCTCAGCCTCCACCGTGCTTCGCGCAACGTGGATACGCTGCTACGACTTCCTGACCCGCGCCGGCACCATCATCGTCATGGGCGTCGCCATCATGTGGGTGCTGACCAACGTCCCGCCAGGCTCTGACGGCGGCGAGGGCTCCCTCATGGGCTTCATCGGCGGGCTCATCGCGCCGCTGTTCAGGCCGGCGGGCTTCGGCACGTGGCAGGCGGCGTCCGCCCTGATAACCGGCTTCTTCGCCAAGGAGATGATCGCCGGCTCCCTTGGAGTGCTCTATGGTTCAGGGGAGACCGGCGTCAGCGCCGCCCTGGCCGCAGCGTTCACCCCGGCCGCGGCGTACGCCTTCATTGTGATGTCTATGGCGTACGTGCCATGCGTTGCCACGGTGGCAGCCATCAGGCGCGAGACTGGGTCCACTGGCTGGACCGTCTTCGCCGTTGTGTACCAGCTGGTTCTGGCCTGGATGCTGGCGGTGGTGGCGTATCAGACGCTTTCCTTGATCTGGGGATAGTGGTTTGCCCATCATGACCTGCCTGTCGAGCGTGATGGTATAATGGAACGTGCTTTCTACCATCTGCTCCGGAGGTGCCGGCGATGACGAGCGGCGGGAACAGCTCACCTGCACGCATCCGGCAGCTGCGCCGCGGCGCGCTGCTGGCGTCGGCCTTCGGCTTAGTCGCCGCGTACGTGTTGTTCCAGCTGACCCGTGGGGAAGTGTCGTGGGCGGAACTGGCGAAGGTGGACCCCAAGATGCTGGCCCTGGCGCTGAGCCTCGTGGTGTTCACGTGGGTCGTGGACGGCCTTCGCATGAAGGTGCTCGTGCAGGCGCTGGGAGGCCGCTTGAGCCTCGGGCGCGCGGTCAGGGTGGCAATCCTCGGCACCTTCGTGTCCAACGTGACCCCGTTCGACTCCGGCGGCGAGCCGTTCCAGGCCTACCTGCTCTCGTCGCCTGACTTCACCCCCGGGCAGGCCAGCGCCGTGGTGGCCGTAAAGACCGTCCTCAACGTCTTCGCCAGGGTGTCGTTGGGGCTCACCGCCTCGGTGGCGCTGTTGTGGCAGTGGCCTGACGGCGCCTGGCGGCTTTCTCCCGCCCTGGCCGTGGCCTGCGGCGCCGGCATCCTGGTGTCGCTGGGCGTGTTCGCCTTCGTCCTGTACTTCATCATCCGGCCTGAGCGGATCCAGCAGCTTGCGGTGGCAGCGGTGCGCAACAGGTTCACGCTACGCCTGTTCCGCCAGGAGACCATCGACAGGGCCATCGAGCGCCTCAACAGCGAGCTCATCGAGTTCCGGACCGCCCTTGACCGGTTCGTCACCAGCTACAGGGTGGAGCTGGCGAAGGTGCTGCTCCTCAGTTTCGGCTGGTGGCTCTCGACGGCGCTGGTCCCTGCCCTGGTGCTGCGGGGCCTCGGCTTCCCCTGCTCCATAATACAGGTGATGGCCATCACCGTCGTGTTCTACCTCGCCGCCGCGTACGCCCCAACCCCGGGCTCGTCAGGCGCCGCGGAGCTTGGCTTCGCCGCGCTCTTCAGCAGCGTAGCCCCGCGGGCAGTGCTGGGCGTGTTCGTCATGGTCTGGCGCGCCATCACCTACTACCTCAACCTGGCCCTGGGCGCCGTTCTCATGGCCACCGGGGTGCTGCGCTCAGGCCCCAGCGTCAACCCCGGCCGCAACCAGCGCGGGCGCAGCGAGACCGCATGATCACCCCTTCGGCAGCCGCCACGTCCTCCCACGTGTTCACGTTGAAGAACCCAAGCCCCGCAGGGTCCAGCTTGCTGCACTCTTCAGCTTCCATGTAGACCGTATCGACGGCATCCAGCAGCCTCGTGACCTTGGCAGTCCCCGAGGCCAGCAGGGCATCGATGACACCCACACACCTCACCTCGTAGACCGCGCACAGCGGCTCCGTTGCCCTCACCGGACCCAGGCGCGGGGCAGCTGCATCATGCCCCTGCGAGAGCCCTATCAGGGCCTCGAGCACCCCACGGCACAGAAACGGCATGTCGCAGCCCACCACCAGGCACCTGGCGCGGCCGCACGCCGCAAGGCCCGCCCTTATCCCCGCCAAAGGCCCCTGTCTCTCCCCCACGCCGTCGTCGGCGGGCACAGCCGCAACGCCATCGGGCCACTTGAGCCCGGCGATGACCGTCTTGGCCTCCTCCATCGTATTGCCCACCACCACGACCCTGTCCACCAGGCCCGCGACCACGTCCAACACGTGCTGCGCCATGGGCGCTCCGGCCAGCGGCAGCAGGGCCTTGTTCCCGCCCAGCCGCGAGCCGGACCCGCCTGCCAGGATCACCGCGCCGACGTCATCTATCACCTTTCGCACCGGGCCAACCACCTCGTCACCCATTGCCGCCATCAAGCGTATCCTTGAGTGTTCGACCAGACTGAGGAGGCGCTGCACGTGAACGACGATTCCTCAAGAAGGTCGGTAGCCGACCTCCTGGACCTCATAGGCACGTGGATATCTGTCGTGGGGACCATCGTATCGGCAATCGCCCTCACCGTAGAATTCTCGGAGAACAACAATTCCAGGCCGCTTTCGGGCAGGTTTCTCGTGGACGTGCGTCCGGCGCCACAGCAGCGTGCCGGTCTGCCAGAGGAACATGAACCTGACGCGTAAAGGCACAGGCCCCAGTGCCCCACGAAACCCATTGCGGCTGTGTCAGTTGGCGGTTGGTAGCAGAGCCCCTGAAGGCACAGGAACCCGGGCGCACCGCTTCAAGCTCGCCCGGGTTCCCCACCAACCGTTAACTGCTACGGCTGCAATGAGTTGCTGAGATCCTGGAACCTCTCGTCATAGATGGTGACGGGAGTGGTCCTCAGAAGCTCCGACACCAGCTGCCCGAACTCCGGGGTGCGCTGCTGCCTCATCATGGTGATGACGTCCTCCCTCACCTCTTCCAGCGAGTACACCTTCCGCGGGATCCTGTCGGTGAGAGCGATCACGTGGTAGCCGTAGTCCGTCTTCACCGCGCCGCTGGTCTCGCCCACCTCCAGCGCAAACGCAACGTCCTCGAACTCCTGGACCATGTCTCCACGGTAGAAGTAGCCGAGGTCGCCGCCGCGCACCGCCGATCCGGTGTCGATGGAGTACCGCATCGCCAGGTCTGCGAAGGACTGGCCCTCTTCCAGCGCGTCCAGAACCGCCTGGACCTCCTCTTCAGTCTCCACTAATATGTGACTTGCCCTCACCGATTCGGGAATCGAGAACACATCGATGTTGGCGTTGTAGTACTCCTCCACCTCTGCGTCGGTGATCTCGCGGCCGGCATTGGCGATCTCCACCGCGAGCAGGCTCAGCTCTATGTTGTGAAGAAGGTCGGCCTCGGTCATGTTGTACTGGATAAGGATCTGGTCGAACGCCGGGCCCAGCTGGCTCTTGATGGACTCCAGCTCGGCTACGACGTCCTCTTCGGTCACAGTCACGTTTCTGGCTCTGGCGGCGTCCCGCAGCGCCGCCTCGGCCATGAGCTGCATCAGCACGTCCCTGCCGGCAAGCTCCACCAGGCTGTCATAGAACGCTTTCGCAGGGATCTCCTCATCGCCGACGCGGGCGATCAGAGCGCCGCCGGCCTCCTGGGCCACGAACTGCGTGGAGCCGACGTGGAACGATTCTATGGCCTCGGGGTCCACCGGGATCTCCACCAGGATCTCAAGTCCGTCCTTGAGCTTTACCACGAGCTCAGTGTCGGCCGCCGCACCGGGCCATGCCACGGCAGCCACTAGGAAAAGCGCGAGTAGCGATGAAGCTAAGAGTCTCTTAAGTCTCATGAAGCCGACCTCCCATTATGAAGTTGCAGTGCCACTCTCAGTATTATAACGCATATCTTGCACTCACGTTTCCCGTCTTCCATTGCCAGTTAGAATCCGCAAGGCCAGCCCCGTGGCTATCCCCAACACGTCGAGGAAAATATCTGCCGTGGCGCCGGTGCGGAAAGGCGACGCGTGCTGACGCGATTCGTCTATGACGGCCAGCGCCAAGGCCCCCAAAGCTGCGAGGACAGCGCGGCCGAACACGTTTCTTCGAGAGGGCCTATCAGGCGCCATCGACAGGAAGGCGTTGCACAGGATGACGGAGAATACACCATATCCGAGAAAATGCGCGACCTTCCGCGCTGCGACCACGGCGAGCCTTATTTTGGCAGGCTCAAGCGTCGGGAACCAACGCGCGAGAAGGCGGATCGCGTAGTCGGCGCCGAACTCAGGCCTGGTCCAGGCGATGGCTATTGTCAACAGGTACGCTGCAACTAAGGCCCACCACAACAGGGCTCGGCGCCGTTGGCTCAAGGCTCATTCCTCCGAAAAACCGCCCAATGGGAGGTGACATTCACATGAAGACCAAGATACTGGCACTGTCAGTGTGCGTGTTCGTCGCAGTGCTGACTGCCCTGGCGGCGCCCGCGGCCTGCGACGCGAACTCCTGGGTTCAAGCTTCTTTTGTCCTTGGAGACGGCTTCAACATCGGCACGGGGTTCAGGCCGCTGGACTGGTTCAACCTCTCCCTGAACCTCGACATCCTAGAAGACGGCGGCTCAGCCACGGCGTCGGCGCTGCTGTACATACCGCACAGGGTGTTCGTGCTCACCGGAGCCTACGTCGGGGCCGGCGCCACGTGGGAGATCCACTCGAAAGAGGTGCATCCGTCAGTGCTGGCAGGCGGCGAGTTCCACAAGCTCTTCGCCGAGTTCGAGTGGGTTATGGCCCCCGCAAGCTACGGCAAGGTCAGGTCGGGGGTGCGCATCACGTTCTAACCCACCAGGGGCCGACCGACCGCAGCTTGCCCGGCGCCCGTCATATGTCCATTCTGACACCTAAGGATGCGGTGAACACCAGTTCAACCTCGCCGGACGGGAACTTTCCAGGCGGCGGCTTGTGCTCCGCCCACGGCTTAGCCAGCTCGCCCTCGCCGTGGCGCTGTACGGAGGCGGCCGCCTCGATGGTGGGCCCGCCCGGCCCGAGGGCGTATTCCGCCGCGAGCTCAAACATGTCGGCGTCAGGGCCCAGGCTGTGGCCCAGCGGCTTTCCGTCCAGAATGTATGCGGAATCGGGGTTCCTGTGCGAGTACACGAAGTTGGCTATCCTCACGTACTCCCCCCTCACGCTGAGCTTGCCCTCAGGCCCGAGGCCCGACACCCCCGCGCCCACCAGGTACGCTATCATGTCAGGCACCTTCGCCTTTTCCTCCAGGGTGGCCTGGGCGTCGTCGATGAGAAACTCGCCCCACAGCTCCGCCCGTCCCACGCTCACCCGGAAATCCGCGCCCAGCTGCACGTTTATCAGGGAGTCCTGCTTCGAGTCCGCCTGATATGCCGCCTTCTGAAGACCGTACAGCGGAAAGCCCGGGAATGGCCAGTACATTATCGCAGACAGATCCCCCGAACCCACAGCAGTCTCGCTCACCGCCACGACCAGCCACGGACACGGGCGGTACTCCAGCCTGTGCCCGACGAGCCGCCTCTCCACCCTCTGGCCCTCCTCCTGCAGCGGCGCCACGAGCCGCACGTAGCTGGCATTGCCCGCTGTCAACGAGTAGCCGAACCATCGAAACGGCGACGCCTCGCCGCTCAGGATCAGGCCTCCGCTGCGGCCGGGGCCCCAGCGCCCGAGCTCCTCCCCCATGACAATGGATGCGACCGGCATGCCTTCCTCTTCGAACCCATTGCAGCTGTTGTAGGTGACGGTTGGCGCGGCTTTGGCCCAGCCAGAGGCCGCCAACCACAGAGTAGCACAGCCGCAAAGGATCGCGAGCAAGGCCCTCCACCTGCGCTTCATGTTCAGCCCCCCAGTTGCGCTGGCAACGCCAACAAGTATATCATTCAAAGGATAAAGCTTCTCACATCAGGCGCTGGCCGCCTGCGGAGGGAGTGCATACGCTTGACACGGACGCCCGGCCTCGGCCCCGCGCAGCGGCGGGAGATCCTGGAACACCTGGTCAAACACCCGGCAATCCCTGCGCTCAGGCGTGCGGAGGACGTGGACGTTGCCGCCCGCTGCGGCGCAAAGGTCGTGTTCCTCTTGACCGGCACCATATATGACCTCAGGGACCTGTGCACCAGGTGCGAGCCCCTGGGGATATACCCCTTCTGCCACCTGGACCTGATCCAGGGGATCGGCAAGGACGGCCCGGGGGTGAAGTGGCTGGCCACTGAGATAGGCCTGAAGGGCATACTCACCACCAGGACCTCGCTGATCAGGGCGGCCATGTCCGAAGGGCTCGTGGCTATACTCCGCCTCTTCCTGCTGGATTCCGAGTCGCTCAAGACAGGGCTGGAGGTGGCCGCATCATCGAAGCCTGACGCCGTGGAGATCTTGCCGGCGCTGGTGCTCCCTCGGGTGGCCCCGCGGCTGCCCCTGGACAAGATGTCGCCCTTCATCGCCGGCGGCCTGGTGCAAACCGCCGAGGACCTCGAGGCGGTGCTGGCCGCAGGCGCCCTAGGGGTGTCCACCAGCAACCAGGAGCTGTGGGGCTACAGCCGCTAGAGGCGTCAGGCACCAACCGCCAAGGTCAACAGCTACAATGGCTTCAGCCCATTGGCCTCGAGCAGCATATCCGCCAGCTCGCCCACGTCCTTCACGATGACGTCGGGCCTATCGTCGGGGCCAAGGTCCTCGACGGCGGTCTCCCCCGACAGCGTGAGCACGGCGGTGAGGCCCCAGCGGGAACCGAAGCGCACGTCGGTGTAGAGCCTGTCTCCCACCATGGCGATGGCTCTGCCGCGCCAGCGGGTGCGCGACTCCACCAGCCGCAGCATTGGAAGCTCGGGCTTGCCCATGTACTCCGTGGTGGTGCCGGGGTAGGCCGTAAGCAGGCACGCGGTGATGGCGGCGCAGTCAGGGATGAACTCGCCGCCTTCGAGGGGGCATACGCGGTCTGGGTTCGACGAGATCATGGGCGTGCCACGGAGGATATGCCGTCCAGCGGCCCTCAGCTTTGAGTACTCCAAGGTGGTGTCGAAGCCCACCACGACGCAGTCCACCGAAGGCTCGGCGTCTCCAGCGACAGTGATACCGTAGTTCTCCAGCTCCTGGCGGAAGCTGGGGGTGCCCACCAGGTACACGCGGCGCCAGCCCCGCTCAAGCAGCGTCAGGGCCGTGGCCTGCGTGGAGCTGAGGACGGAGTCGACGTGGACGGGCCAGCCCATTTTCGTGATCTTCTTGGAGTAATGCTCTCTGGAGCGGGACGAGTTGTTGGTGAGGAAGAAGACGTCCATCCCGATGCGCTCGGCCGCCTCCTTCAGGCGCAGCGCGCCGGGGATTAGCTGGTCTCCCAGGTATATGGTGCCGTCAAGGTCCAGAAGGAGGCATCTTACTTGTTCCAACACGTCTAGCCGCTCCTTTGGCGTTCAGTCTTCACTGGAGATTCTATACTTGCGAGAGGTCTCATTCAAGGAAATCCTAGTACTAGCAGGCTGGAGGGTCGGAACATGTCCCACAACGAAGAGGTCAAGGCAAGGGCGTGCCAGCTCCTTTCCGAGTTCAAGGGAGACCGCTACGCTTACGGCGCCGGCGCGCTGGAGCGCGCGGGCAAGCTGGTCCGGGGGTTGGGCAGGCGGGCGCTGGTGGTGGCCAACCACAGCGCGTGGCTCAGGCCCACCGTAAACCAGGTGCTGGCGTCGATGAAGGACGCCGGGGTGGAGCTGGCATACGACGGCGTGGTGCCAGGGTCGAGGCCGAACTCGCCCTCGGACGACGTCTACCGCATCGCCCTGTACATACTGCAGCACAGGCCTGACTGCGTGGTGGCGGTGGGAGGCGGGTCCACCATCGACGCCACGAAGGCCGCCATAGTGGCCGCATGCTTCGCCGGCGTAAGTCCCGACCTGGAGGAATACTACGGCACTGACCTGGTGACCAGGCGCCTGGCTGCGACAGGGCTCGAGCTCATCCCCATGCTGGCGGTGATGACGGCGGCAGGGTCCGGCGCGCACCTGACCAAGTACTCCAACGTCACAGACTACTACCAGAACCAGAAACGCCTCCTGATCGACGACGCGATCACGCCGCCGGCGGCAGCGTTCGATTACTCGGTGACGGCAAGCTCCCCCAGGAGCCTGGTGCTGGACGGAGCGTTCGACGGTCTCTCCCACTGCCTGGAGGTGTTCTACGGGGCCAGCCAGGAAAGCTTCGAGAAGGTCAGCCGCATCGCGTGCACCGGGATAGAGCTGCTGGTGACCGGCATGGAGCTGGCGCTGGAGGATCCCGGCTCCCCCGAGTGCATGGAGGCTCTGGGGCTCGGCACTGACCTCGGCGGCTACGCCATAATGGTTGGCGGCACCAACGGCGCGCACCTCAACAGCTTCTCCTTCGTGGACGTCGCCAGCCACGGCAGGGCCTGCGCCGTGATGAACCCGTACTACACCGTGTTCTTTGCGCCTGCCATAGAGAGGCAGGTCAGGCTCATCGGCGACATCTTCAGCAGGCACGGATACATCGCCGACGACCTTGACAGGCTCAAGGGGCGTGAGCTGGGCCTGGCGGTGGCCAGGGGCATGCAGGCCCTGAGCCTCAGGATGGGCTTCCCCACCACCCTCGAGCAGCTTCCCGGGTTCACCGAGGAGCACATCGACCGGGCGCTGAAGGCCGCGAAGAACCCGCAGCTTGAGTCGAAGCTGCGCAACATGCCGGTGCCGATGACCGCGGACGACGTGGACGAGTACATGGGGCCGGTGCTGCGGGCGGCCAGGCGCGGCAACCTCACGCTCATAAAGAACATGCCCATGAATTGACATACGGTCTGGCAGCTTACGGCGGGGTATGATTGACGTGGAGGGATATCATGCCCCGCTTTCTCGTGTTCGTGTGCCGGCGAACCAGGGCAGTGGCGCTGGCGGCCGTCGCCGCTCTCGCCATCTCATCGCAGCTGTTGTTGTTGACGGTTGGCGCCGCGGAACCCGAAAGGTTCGTCATATACATCAACTGGGACGGATTCCGCCGCGACTACTTCGACTGGGCAGTGGCCCCTGGCGGGCCAGGCGCTCCGAACCTGGAGGGCCTGGTCAGCCAGGGCGCGTACTTCCCCAACGCGTACACAGGCGTTCCCAGCGTCACCACGGCCATGCAGACCAGCGCCCTCACAGGGGCATGGCCTGAAACCCACGGCAACGTCGGCCGCCACTACGACGCCGCCACGAACATGGTGAAGGTTTCCGGCAGGTTCAACAACGTGGAGACTGTGGCCGAGGCTGCAGCGAAGGCGGGGCTTTCCACCGCGTCGGTGCAGCAGTTCGTCCTGCAGGGCCGCGCAGACACGTACGTGCAGCCAGGCGGCAGGTTCGAGCGCCGGGTGGCAGAGGCCCTGAAGATCATCGAGTCCGGCATGCCGGAGTTCCTGGCCATCTACGGCGACGACCTGGACGCCGCCGGCCACAATGGGCTGGGCTACGGGACTCTGCCGTCCCTGGCGGAGCCCAGCTGGCGCCGGAAGATGGCGTCTGAGCTTTCCAGGATGGACAGGGCGCTGGGAACCCTCCTTGACGGCTTGCGAAAGCTCGGAATCTTCGAACGGACTACTATAATCCTCACGTCGGACCACGGCATGACCCCGTACTGGGGGCGGTCCAGCATGCCGGAGCTTCTGTCGCAGTTCAGCCGCGCGGGGCTCAAGGCCGAGGTGCTGGATATGGACGACCAACCGTCCAGTGCCACAGACGCGATCATCCTGTCGACAGGCATGGCCGTTCAGGTCTACTTCCTGCATGAGATGGACCGCGCCCGCCTCGACGCGCTGGCTGCCAGCATCGCCGCGCAGCCATACGTGGGCGGAGTCCTCACCAGGGACGAGCTTGATCACCTGGGCACAAGCCCCTTAAGCGGCGACATGCTGGTCTGGCCCGAGCCGCCGCACCACTTCTCCGCCAAGGACGTGCTGTTCGGAGTGGGCGCCAACCATGACGGCCGGCACCGGTCTTCCACCAACGTGTTTATGGTGTTAAGCGGCGCCGGAATACGCCAGGGGGTGGTGATCGAGGAGCCGACGCCCATCATCGACGTGGCCCCCACCATATCGTATCTGCTGGGGATAGCGCCGCCTGCCGGCGCCACCGGAAGGGTACTCTGGAGCGCTCTATCCTCTTCGGCGAACCCTGGCGGCCCGCTCACGTACGGTGTCGACAGCGAACGATAGCTCCCCGCTTCGCAAGAGCGCTGCGGCGGCCACGTAGGCCAGGCCGCCGGTGGCCACCGAGCCCGCCAGGCGCAGCGCCTGCCGCACCACGCCGGATCCCGAGAAGACCCTGGCAAGGTGCGGGTCCACCGCCACCACCGCTGCGCTCATGATGAGTGCTGCGGCCAGCGTCTTGGCCACCGAGACCGGCAACCTGTAGCCGTTCACCCCACCGACTTTCCTGCGCAGAAGACGCTGCCCCAGAAAGAACGTGAATATCGGCTGGAACGCCGAGCCTATCGCCAGGCCCACGTGGCCCAGGCGGCCAACCAGGAGCAGGCTCACCACGACGTTTGCCGCCACCCCGGACATGTTGATGGCCACCGGGGTCATGGTGTTGTGCGCGGAGTAGAAGGCCTTGTTGGTCAGGTCCGTCAGGGTCGTGAAGGGTATTGCCACCGAAAGGCACGTCAGCGACGCCGCAGTGGCCACGGTGGCTGCGGAGGTGAAGGCGCCGCGCTCGAAGGCCAGGCGGACCACTGGCGACGCCAGGATCATCAGACCGGCGGCCATGGGGGCCAGTGTGAAGAAGATCACTCCAACGGAGCGCCTGAAGGTCTGCATGAACCTGGACCTGTCCTCGGCGAACAGCCTGGCCATGGTTGGGTACAGCACCGTCACCAGGGCCGTGCCGAACACGCCGGTTGGCAGGCCCACCAGGCGCTGGGAGTAGTTGAGGTATGTGATGCTGCCCTCGGGCAGCCTGGAAGCCAGGGTGCGGATGACCAGGGTGCCCGCCTGCGACGCCGCCGTGCCGGCCACGATGGGCCCCATGAGCTTGCCCACCTGCCTGAGGCCCCGGTCCCGCCAGTCCAGGACGAACCTGTGGCGGTACCCCGCCCCATACAGCACCGGAAGCTGTATCAGCAACGTCGACAGTGACCCCAGACTGGTCCCCACTGCCACCGCGGTGATCCCATACTTTGGACCGAACACTAGGATCGACGTGATGATGACCACGTTCTGGACTATCCCAGTCAGGGCGGGCACGGTGAAAAGCCCCAGCGCGTGCAGCACTCCGGTCACCGAGTGCGTGATGACCGAGAACACCGCGATGGGGAAGAGTATCACTGTCAGTTTGACCGTGAGGCTGTAAGTCTCCCCGGAGAACCCAGGCGCCACCACGCGGACTATGGGGCGGGCCAGGAGCATGCCGGCTACCATGACGCCGGCGGCTATGAGGGCGGTGGCGTTTATTATGACGCTCACAGACGAGAAGGCCGCGCTGCGGCCCCTGCGTCGGTCAATGTCGGTGAAGACCGGGATCAGCGTGGTGGTGACGGCGGGGCCGACCCCCATCAGGAGCAAGGTGGGTATCACCATCGCCATGAAGTAGGCGTCGGTGGCGAACGTTGCCCCGAACTGCGAAGCTAGGGTGGTCTCCCGCAGGAAGCCCAGGATCTTGCTGAGGACTGCGCCCATGGCTACGACGCCGGCGAACTTGGCGATGGAAGCTGTAGCTCTCTGAGACAAAGTGTACCCGTCTCCGTTTCGTTGAAGTCATTGCGGCTGTGTCAGCTAACGGTTGGCAAGTGAGCTTCGCAGCCTGCGGCGTCCGTGCGAACCAGGAGAAGTAGCCCAGAAGGTACTTGCGCTTGACCCCGAAAAAGGGCCTCAGCCACAGGCGGAACTCCCTTATCATCTGCCTGGCGCGCCTGGTATTGAACCCTGGCCCCTTCCCGACCACGTCCACGGGGCTCCACCTTCCCCGAATGCCCTCCACCCAGCAGATGCTGCGGATGCACGTCGGCTCCGGCCTGCGCGTTCCGTAATGCCGCTGTTCCATGAGGAGCGCGTCACGGGTGGTCATGGAGTCCAGGGCCTGCTGGTGCCCGTGCCCCGGGGTGTTGTCGACGATGGCGCACCTCATAGGGCCGCCCCGCTTCCACGCCAGGAGCAGCCACGCACGCTCGCGCTCCGGCAAACGCGCGTGCACGTAAGGGTCCCGCACCGGAAACTGCGCCAGCTCCACCACGCCGTCCAGCAGCACGGCACGATCCTCCCGCTCCATCTCCGCAAGCAACCGATGCCGCCACCGCATGATAGTCCGCGTGGACATCCCTAGGCGCCTCGCGGCGTCCCTCACCGTGAGCTTCTCCTCGAAGCACTCCAGGAACCTCGTCCACATGCTCCTGAGGCGCAGCCGCTCCACCGCGGTGCCAGTCACCTCGGTGAAGCAGCGCCCGCAGGCCCTACACCTCAGGCGCTGTACGCCGCTGCGCCTGCCCCACCTGATCACCTGCACGCCCCCGCAGTCGGGGCACGCCTTGGCAGGCAACGCCGTCACCTCCGCACCCGTCTGGCTCTGCCACAAGGCTACACCAGACGGCCGCGGAGGAAAATCGCCCTTACGGGCGATTCTTGCGGGGCTATGCCAAGTAGAAGTCCACGTAATCCCTTACGATGTCAACGAAATCCCCTTTGACAACGATGTGATGGTTGCCCAGGGGCCTACTGAGAATTCTAGCAGCTTCGGCCGGCGAATCAAGCTCAATCATGAGCTGCGTCCGGCACAGGTCCGCCCTGTCGGTGCACTCCACCAGCGTGCCAGCGGCCACGTAGACTTCTCTGAACTCAGGTCCTCCTACGCGAAGCAGGGTCACCCTCCCCGGGAGCAGGCTTCCCTGGATGCCGACGCCGAAGCCTGACTCGTAGTGCGAACGCAGGGTGAAATCGTCGCACATGCTCATGGGTATGGTGCAATGTGCCAGAAGGATCCTGCCGCCTCGCTCATCTATCTCCGCCGGGTTTGCCATGAACCCGGGGCTGCCCGCCAGGTGCTTGGCCAGCATCATGGTGACGGCCGCGCCCATGTCGCCCTCACAGGCCGCCGGCACCCCCTCGTCGTTGAGGCGGGCCAGCGCGTAGCACGCCGTGGCCTGCAAAGGCGCCAGCAGCTCGAAGCACCGCACCGTCACAGCCGTGAGACCATATCTGGTGATGATGCCCTTCAGCGCAGAGTACAGTTTGGCCGAGTCCATCATGTTCTCGCCAGTGGGCTCGACGCACCCCCGGGCGGCGGCCGCCAGCTCGTCGGCGATGCGCCTGGCCGGCTCGTCCTCCTCGCCCCTGTAGGCGTCCATCAGCTCGGCCATGGCGATGCGCCTCACGTCCACGCCCCAGGTTCGGCGAAACTGCTGGTCCAGCACCCAGTCTGGCACGGGCTCGATGTCGCGGGCGCCCACGGCCCCCAGCACCGACGTGGCCATCATGTGGTGGGCCCTCATGACCCTGAGTGCGCGGCCGATCTCCTCATTCCAGCCGGGCCGTGCCTGCACTATCCTGCAGCGCGCCCCGTCGGTTCCGGCGACGCTCAGCATCTCCAGCGCCGCGGCGAGCGCGTTGTCGGAGCTGTGAGCCAGGAGCACGCACGGCCCGCCCCACCTGGCCATCAGCGAAAGACCTGCCCGCTCGGTTCCGCCGCTTAACACCAATACTATGAGACCGGCGCCAGCGCCAAGCTCAGCAGCGGTGGCTTCCGGCCGGAGCCACGCCAGCTCAACGCCTGCCGACTTCCCCACAGCCGCAAGACGATCCCTGTACTCCGTCTCCCGCGCCTCCATGACGGAGCGGTCTCGAAGCGACGACGCCACGGTCACTACGTTTACCCTCATACCGCATCCTCCCTTCGTCAGTTGCTGCGATGTATGACAGCTCAGGATTTCGCGAAGTGTGCGTCAAATCCTACCGGACAGGCCGCGGCTTCGCGGCCCCGTCCTGCCCCTGTCTCCACAGGCCCATTGCGGCTGTGTCAGTTGGCGGTTGGCGGCGCGTGCCTCACTGCAGATACTCGCGGACCGCCTCGCCGTAGTCTGGAGTGTAGTGTGGCGTGGTGTCAACCTTCACCACGGCTCCAGCCGACACGGAGTGCAGGATGTCCATGACGGTCTTGAGGTCGCCGTACTCCATCTCCGGCGGCACGCTGATGGGCTCCTCTCCCCTGAGAGACTTGGCGAAGTTCAGAAGCTCGTTGTAGAACCCGGCGCCGGGCTCGTACGTCACGGTCTCCGACCGCCCGTCCGGGTACGACAACTCGATGCGCCCGCAGTCGGGATGCTCGAGGTAGATCATGCCGCGGGTGCCGAAGATCCTCAGGCCCGATAGCGGCCGCTGCGTCTCGCTGCCGGCGCAGAAGAAGCTGAACTGCCCGATGACGCCGCTGGCGAAAGTGAGGTTCACCAGGACGGCGCTGTACGGCGAGAAGGGGGCCTCCTGTGGTTGGCCGATGGCGTGAAGGCTAGCGATGGAGCCGAAGATGTGGCGCATGGCGGCGATGTCGTGCACCGCGCTGTCGGTGATGGCGCCGCCCGGGTAGTCCGGGTGCTGCCTCCATTCCCTGGCGGCGAAGTCGTCTCTCATCATCTGAGACGGGAAGTCCGTGGTCCGGCTGTAGGTGAAGTAGACCACGTCGCCGACGCGGCCGCTCTGCACCATGTCGCGGATGATGTTGGTCTCAGGGCTGTACCGGCGGTTCTCAGCGATCATGATGGGAACCTTGAATTTCGCGGGAAGCTCCCTCGCGGCGGCGGCCTCGCGCAGGTTGGCGCCTAGCGGCTTCTCGCAGATTATGCCCTTGCCCGTGCCGGACACGGCGTGAGCCACGGCCTGGGTGATGGCGAAGTTCAGCTCGATGGGAACCATGATGTCGATGACGTCCACGTCATCGCGGGCCACCATGGGGCGCCAGTCCTGGTATATCTGGCTTTCGGACAATCCGAGCTGTTCTCGGTAACGGTTGGCCCGGGCGACATCCCGGTCACAGATGGCAACGATCCTGTAGTAGTCGCTGAGGCGCTGGTAGGCGGGAAGGTGGAGCCGCTCGAAGGCCATGCCCGCCCCGATGACGCCAACCCCTAAGTGCGACAGCTCAAATCACTCCTTTCGAAAGGGGTGTTCTCGCTGTCTATTGTGTCAAGGTGGCGGGCTCGCTAACCGCTTTCCCCCTCCAGCTCACTTTCACAGCTGGGCACCGGGTGCACTCCAGGCACCTGATGCATGAATCGGAGCCAGGGTCCTGGTACACGCAGAGGTCTACAGGGCAGACATGCTTGCACGCGTTGCACTGCGTGCAGGCGGTCCTGTCTACAGAGAGCTGCATGAGGCTGATGCGGTTAAACGGCGAATAGATGGCGCCCAAAGGGCATACAAACCGGCAGAAGGGGCGTTTCACCAGGAGGGCAGCGACGAAGAAGGCCGCCAGGATCGCCAGTTTCGCCCAGTAGAGGGCGCCGATCAGGCCCCTCAGGCCCGGCCTGAGGATCACCTGGGGTATGCCGGCCTGCAGCGTGCCGGCGGGGCAGAGCTTGCAGAAGAGCGGGGCGCCCACGGCGTACGTGGCCAAGCCGGCCACACCGACGAGGACAACGTACCTCAGCCACGAGCCCCTCTGGGTGCGAAGGCGCTTCCGGCGGGGACCGATGCGGGCGAGGATGTCCTGGAGGAAGCCGAACGGGCATACCCAGCCGCAGACTGCCCGTCCGAACGCGGCGCCCACAGCCAGGAACAGCCCGGTGAGGGCGTACGGGATCTGCCTCAGGACGAAGAAGTTCTGAAGCGACCCCAGGGGGCAGGCTACGGAGGCCAGGGGGCAGGCGTAGCAGTTGAGCCCCGGATACGGGCACATCTTGAGCGCCGGAAACCCGGAGTTGGCGAAGGCCGTGGCGGCGGCCTGGATCACGGTGCGGCGCGGGGATATCGGTCTCGTTATCGCCATGCGCTCACTCAATCCCTATGCATGAAAGGCAGATGGTCCGAGCGTTGGCCAGGATGGTCCAGTAGTCGCCCCTGAGGCCGCCCAGCACCATCAGCGCGACGCCAACGGCTATCAGGGCGAGGAGGGCGTTTCTCCGCATGGCTAGCCCTCCTCCGCAAGCTGGGACACCAGGCCCAGAAGCTGCTGCTCCCAACCGGCGCGCAGGCCGACGTGGACGTCGCGGACTATGCCTTTCCTGTCGATGACGACGATGGTAGGGGTGGCGTACACCTTAAACAGGCTGGTCACGTTGCCGATCCTGTCAACCACCTGGGCGTATGTCAGCCCGGCCCTGCTGACGTACTGCTGGATGGCGGCGGCGGTATCAGCTATGTTGACGCCCACCACCCTGACTCCCTGGGAATCATACTGGTTGTGGACGGCCTCAAGCACCGGCTCTGCGATCTTGCAGGCGGAACACGCGATGCTCCAAAACTCCAGCACGTAGACGTAGCCGGGTTTGTCCCTGAGTCCGTAGGTGTCGCCGCCCGTGGTATTGAGGGTGAACACCGGTGAGTTCCTGCCGACGAAGCCTTCGGGGGTGTTGATCCGAAGCGCCGCGTCGGCGTTGGCCGCAAAGATCAGGCCGAGCATGAGCACTAGAAATAAGAGTCTCTTCACAGAATGCACCTCCGGGTGGCATGTGACTTAACCATTTCGCCCGCCGCATGGGGTGTTCCTGCTAAAGCCCTGCATGTGACGGAAATAACTACTGTGCGATGGAGGCGTGTAGATGTTCATCGAGGGGACCAGGATCCGGATAACCGAGGGCGAGATCCGTGAGGCGGCGGCTGCACTGGCGGGAGCCGGCGACGTGAAGGTACGCGACATACACCTTGCGGAGAACGGTCTCGCTGTGGAGCTGGAGCTGAAGTCTCCAGTGGCGCTAAGCCCTAGGCTGCATCTGGAGCCGCTTCAGCCTGAGGGGGCGCACTTTGGGCTCAGGGTAAGCGGGCAGCTGGGGCTCGGGCCGGTGACGGCGGATATGGCCATAGCCATGATGTCAGCGAGGTTCCCGCCGGGGGTGTCGTACGTGGGAGCGTCCACCATCGACGTGGACCTGGAGCTCGTCACCAACGGGCTGCTTTACGATGTGGATGTGGAGAGCGTGGAAGTGGCTCCCGGGGAGGTGCGGATAAGCCTCAGGCAGCTTTCGGTGTCAACTCCGCGGCTCATCGCTGCGCTGGCAGATGTACACGATGTCCCTGGTGGATTCCACTAGCCGGCCGTGGCGGTATCCGGTCCAGGTTCTGACCGTCCTGAAGCCTGAGGATCGCAGGGCAAGGGCAACTTCCCTGGGGAAATAGAAGGCGCGCTGCGTCGTGTTGGTGGCCGCACGCAGCAGCCGGTCCCGGTCGAACTCCTGAAGGTGCATGTAGATGGTCTCCAGCTGGCGGATGAAGTCGTATTCGGCGCGGTAGGTGCAGACCAGCTCCGTGCCGGCCTCGGGATGGGTGACCCGGAACACCTCCTCGACGCCGTCGGACTCCAGCATCTTCTTGACGTTGGGGATGTTGAAGTCCACCACGAAGAGGCCGTCGGGGGCCATATGGGCGCGGGCCCGCTCGAACAGGGCGAGAAGCTGGTCGGTGGAGACGCAGTGGAGTATGGTGTTGCAGGCGGCAAGGACCAGGGAGAAGCGCCGGGGCAGGCTGAAGGCGAGCATGTCGCCGTGCTCCAGCCTGACCCGGTCGCGAACCCATTGCGGCTGTGTCAGTAGACGGTTGGCGCACCGCTTTAGCATGTCCTCGGATGCGTCGAGGCCGGTCACCTCATGCCCCGCCTCTGCCAGGGGCACAAGTAGCCTGCCTGAGCCCGATCCCAGCTCGAGGATGGGCCCTCCGTGCTTGCGAGCAAGATCCAGGTAGAACGGGATGTCGGCGTCATACGTGCCGTGCAACACATCGTAGTACTCCGCGAAGAACCCGTGGTACTGCCTGTCCTCATGATGCTGTGCGTCTCGGGCCCGTCTCATGGTCGCTTTCGGTAGCTCCTCTCCGTCGCCTGCGCCTGAACCTGCGCCAGCCGCCGATGCGGCAGGCGCGTCACCGGCTTCGCCAGCCTTACCAACCTCACCAGTCCAGCAGGCGCTTTTCGCCTTCCAGCGCCTTGATGCCGCTGATCTCCTGGCTCACTTCGAGGGTGCCCCTGTATTCTCCTGCGGCGTCCCGCACGGCGAAGTACCGTATGTACACGAACTTGGGGCCCATGTGGATCCAGAAGTCGGCGACGTCGCGCTCGCCCCGCCTGAAGCTTTCGAGGATCTGCTCCACCACGTGCACGCTGGTGGGAGGATGGCAGTTCTGTACCTTTCGGCCGATGATGGTCTTCGGTCTAGTGAAGATGCGCTCCCGCGATGCGGAGAAGTACCTGACGGTGTCGTTCTCGTCTACAAAGGTGATATCAATTGGCAGCGAGTTCAGCATCAGCTCCAGCTGTGACACGGTGAGAGCGCCGGTGGGAAGGTGTATCACGTCGCCTGCGGTGGCCAGGCTAGCGCCCTCGCCCTCGGCCCCGAACCTGGCGATCCACTCTATGGCGGCGTCGGGCTCCACCAAGCAGTAGCCGATCTCGCGGGAGGCAAGGGCGATGTCGCGCCACTCTTCTGGCTTGAAGTGCTGGTCCGCCATGGGCAGGAAGATCTTCTCCTCCTTGAAGATCATCTCCTTGATGCCCCTCAGCGCCTTCTCCACCGCGGCCGCAACGTCAGCCCGCGCGCCCTCGGTGCCGTCGAAGGCAAGGAGCTTCGCCCGGGCTTCCTTCAGGGAGGCGCGGATCTCGTCGTCTACGCCCCACATCACCTTGGTGGGCCCGTAAACGCCGTACTTCTCGAGAAGCGGGAATAACACTTCCTCCTTGCGCTTGTAGTGCTTGTCCACGTCGAAGAGCAGGTTGAAGTCGTCCAGGAACTCCATGGCGCTGGCGGCGCCCTCTCGGAAGGCCTTCAGGGCCGGCTCCACCTTCTCCTCCATCACCCGCTCAAGGGCGCGGTTCTCCTCCATGAAGACCTGCATGGGGTGGCCCGGCGCCGCCTTGGGGTCAGGCTGGAGCTCCAGGGCGTCCGCGAACACGCTGGCGTGTACGTCGCAGAGCCTCTGCACTTCCTCCACTGGTATGCCCTGTTCGATGAGGGACTGCTCCATGGCGGAGATCTCCTGCGCGGTGACGCCCTGGATCACGTCTTTGAACTTGGCCTTGACTTCGTCCACTGTCTTGCCGGCGTGGAGCTCCATGATGACTTCTCTGAGCTGCTCCACGCGCTTCTTTCGGAGGTCATCGTCTTGGACCATGCTCATGGATGCTTGTCTCCTTTCTTCGCCAGAGTGTGCGCGGGCGTCCCGTCTGGGCACTGCCCGCGCCCATGGATCATCCTCAGCTGCTGGTGGTCTGCACTCGGGTTGGGATGCAAACGAGCTGTCCTATCTGAAGCGCGTTGGGGTTCACCCCCGGGTTGGCGGCCTGCAGGTCTGCGACGCTCACCCCGAAACGCTGCGCCAGCGCGAAGAAGGTGTCGCCGCTGCGGATCACGTACGGCCTGGTGCCAGCTGGGCACGCTCCGGGAGCTCCGTCAGGCGCGCGACCTGGCACGCAGATGACCTGCCCCACCCGAAGCGCGTTGGGGTTCACTCCGGGGTTGGCCCTCTGGATGGCCTCCACCGTGGTGCCTGCCCGCTGCGCGATGGAGTAGAAAGTGTCGCCGCTGCGGATGGTGTAAGGGCTGGTGCCGGCGGGGCATCCGCCTGGGGCGCCCGCCCTGGGTATGCAGATCAGCCGCGCCACCTGCAGCGAATTGGGATCCAGGCCTGGGTTGGCCGCCAGGATCTGCGTTACGGTTGTCCCGAACCTCTGGGCTATGGCAAACAGGGTATCGCCTGCTCGAATCTGATACAGAAACCCGTTGGGGCAGGGCGGAGGCCCCTGGCGCATTCCGACCTGACCGGCCTCGATTTCGGCCATGTCCATCAACTCCCTGGGTATGAATAGGTGCTGAGCTCATTGCAGGATATGCATGCTCAATCCCCTTGCGCCCAGGGCAGATGGCCCGAACGGAGCCCTGCGGCCTAGCCCACCACGAACCTAGCCCTGCTTCCCCTCTCGGTCATGGTCACCTCCAGCCTGGCATCGATCCTCTCCGCAAGCTCCGGCACGTGGGATATGATCCCCACCAGCCTGGAGCCTGCAAGCTGCAGGTCCACCAGGGTGTCAATGGCAAGGTCTAGGCTCTCCGGGTCAAGCGTGCCGAAGCCCTCGTCGATGAAGATGGTGTCGAGCCTGATCCCTCCTGACCTCGCCTGCACCACGTCGGACAGGCCCAGCGCCAACGCCAACGACGCCATGAACCCCTCGCCGCCTGACAGCGTCGACACCGGCCTCTCCCTGCCGGTGTAGTGGTCGTACACCTCCAGCTCCAGCCCTGCGTGCGACCGGGCGGTCCTGCGCTGGTCTGTGCGGCGCAGGCGGTAGCGCCCTCTGCTCATCACCTGCAGACGCGCCGTTGCCGTCTCCGCCACCTGATCCAGCATGGACGCCAGCACGAACCTCTCGAAGTTCATCCCCAACCTGTTCGGCGCCCTGCCCGCCGTCACCTCCGCCACCCGGTTCACCACGGCGTACTCCTCCTCCAGCTGCCTCCGCTCCTCAAGGTGCCTCAGCAGTGCGCCGCGCGCCCGTTCCAGCTCCTGGCATCGGGCCTTCGCCTCGGCCTTCGCCGTGATGGCCTCCTTCTCCGCCCTGTCGGCGGCCTCGTACGTCTGCCTGAGCTGCTCCAGGTCCGGCCTGTCAACGCCTTTGGCCGCATCCTTCGCCCGCTTGAGGCGCCCCGTCGCGGCGGCAAGGTCCCTCTCGAGCTCTGAGACCTTACTGCGCAGCCCCTCCATGGCGTCGGCGTCCCGGATTGAGCCGAGGAAGTGCGCCACCGACTCAAAGCCCGCTCTTTCCACTGAAGACTGGAGCCTCCGGCTGGCCTCGTCCTTGCGCTTGGCCGCGGCCTCCACCCGAGACTGGGCGGCCTTCAGCGCCGATTCCGCTGCGGAAAGCTTGCCGACAGCGTCCTCGTGCTCCCGCATGGCGGCCTCCAGAGCCTTATCCAGCGCGGCCCTTTCCTTCTCCGCTCGCTCCTTCGCATCGCGCAGGGCGTCCATGGACCTGAGCTCCACTGGCACCCGCTTGGAGCAGGAGTCCAGGGCAGCCCGGGCGGCGGCTTCCTTGGCGACGGCGTCGACCCTCTCCGATTCCCATTGCAGCTGTGTTTCAGAACGGTTGGCGACGTCGTCCCTCGCCCGCTTCAGCTCCTCCTCCACCTGAGCCAGCCTGTCCTCGGCGCGAAGGCACGCATCCAGCGCCGCAGAGACATCCCTGTGCCGCCGGGTCAGCTCCTTGACTGACGCTTCAGGCTCGGTCTGGCTCTCCTTCAGGGCCTGCACCCGCCCCTTGAGCACAGACAGGGCCGTGCCAGCCTCCTGGAACGCCTTGGCCGCTGCCTCTGCCGCGGCCTGCTTCCTTCTGGCGGCAGACTCCGCCTGCTCCACCTCTGCAGCCCCCACCAGCTTGCCGCCGTCGCCCGGCTTTGCCGGCGCCGGATGGTGCACCGATCCGCACACCGGGCATGGCTCGCCCTCGGCCAGGCTCGCCGCAAGGAAGGCAGCCTGGTCCCGCATCATGGCCTCGCGCAGCGCATCGGCTCGCGCCCTGGCAGACCTGAACTCCTCGTCGGCGGCCCTGGCCCTGGCCTCGGCGGCATCGGCTTCCTCTCGGGCCTTCTTCAGCTCCCTCTCTAGGCGTTCAAGACTGGCTGCGCGGTCCATCGCCGTCTCGAGCGCTTTGAGCTGTTGCCGATGCTCTCCGGCGGCGGCCGCCTGCAGCCTGAGCGCGTTGCGCTCCTCCTCCAGTCTCCCGAGAGACTCCTTAGCCTGCTCAAGCTCCTTGGAAGCCTGTTCGGCCTTGCCCTGCGCTTCCTCACACCGTCGGCTTGCCTCCACCAGCGATTCGCGGGCGGCCTCGATCTCCTCCACGGCTCCTTCCAGCTCAGCCAGGCGCATCACCTTTCGCTGCGCCTCCTCGCGGGCATGCGCACGCTCCGGGCTCCGCTCCCTATAGAGGCCGGCTTGAGCAGCGTCGTGCTTGGCTTTCGCCTTCACCAGCGCCTCTGCCGCGGCGGCGTGCTCCCCAGCAGCGTGCTCCTCCTCGGCCACGGCGAACTGGAAGGCCTCGTGTGCCGCCGCGCATGTCAGGGCCTTCTCCGCCAGGGCAAGTTCGCGCCGGAGCGCCTCCACGGCGGGCCGCTGCGCCTCGATCTGGTCAAGCTGCTCCTGCGCCGCCGCGACCTCCTGGTGCAGCTCCATGGCCCGCTCGCCAGCCTTCAGCGCGGCCTCGGCCACCTTCACGGCCTTGTGCGCCGCGGCCTCCGCGTCTTTCGCCCGCTCGAAGCGCTCGGACTCCTCCTGGATCTTGGACTCCAGCTCCTCGCGGGTGCCGACGCCTGCCCGCTCCAGGTCAGCCCGGATGGCGGCATCAAGATCGCGGAGGCCCGCCTTGAGCTTGGCGACGTCGTCCAGCAGGGCTCGCTCGATCTCGAGGTAGCGGACCGTGTCGAAGAGCAGCTGGAAGATCTCCTGGCGCTCCTGGGAGCCTGCGGTCAGCGCCTGCCGGAACTGACCCTGCGGCAGCAGCACCACCTGCCTAAACTGCTTGTCGCCCAGGCCCAGCAGGGACGTGACGTGCTGCGTCACCCTGGTGAGGCCGGTTGCGAGAACTCGGCCCTCGCCGTCGATGTCGCAGCCCTCCATGTCCCACAACGTGGCATCGGCCTTCAGCGGGGTCTTCCTGCCCTCCACCTCGTGGTCCAGGCTGCGCCTGACCTTGTAGCGGCGGCCGCGCACGACGAAGTCCAGCTCCATGCAGGTGGGAGTGGCCGGGTCGGCGTGATGGCTGCGCATGCCCCGGGCTTCGCGCTCCGAGCCGCTGGCCACGCCGTAGAGGGCGAAGCAGATGGCGTCCAGCACCGTGGTCTTGCCGGAGCCGGTCGGGCCGGAGATCAGAAAGAAGCTCCTTGGGCCCAGCTCGCGGAAGTCCACCACCTGGCGGCCGGCGTACGCGCCGAACGCCTGAATCACGAGGCGGACCGGCCTCATGACGCCGCCACCTCCTTCTCGTCGGAGGCCACCCTCTCGGCGGCGTCCAGGAAGGCTTTCATGTGGCGCTCCTCAATGGGAGCGCCTGTCGTCTGCTGATAGAAGTCGCGGAACAGCTGCACCAGGCTGCGCTGGCTCCAGTCGGCGCCGGCTCCGGCAAGCTTCGGGGCCTGGTCTTCGGCGGAAGTGAACTCGAACTCCAGGTGCATCACGTTGGGGTAGTGCTCCCTCAGCCTAGCCAACGCGTCCCAAACAGCTGGCGCGTCTACAAGGGTGATGGATATGTAGTCGTCGCGGGCAGGGTCGCGCCGGGCTCCCTCCACTATCTCCTGGAGACTGCCCCTGAGCCTCCGCACATCGCGTCGGGGCGTCAGGGGGATCGCCATCACGCTGGCGTTGCCCTGGCCGTCGATGTCAACCACCGAGACGGACTTGGCGTGGTCAGCCTCGTCGAAGGAATACTTCATGAGACTGCCCGAATATCGGCACCCGGTGCCGGTTATCTGCTGCGGCCTGTGCAGATGGCCCAGGGCGGCGTAACAGAAGCCGTCGAAGCGGGCCGCATCAACCGCCCCCGTGCCTCCCAGCGTCAGCGGGCGCTCGGAGCCGGAGGTCTGGCCGCCGTAGGTCAGGGCGTGGGCCACCGCGATGCGCCGGGCGTTGGGCGGCACTGCCGCCATGGCCGCGTCAAGCTGCGCCCCTAGCGCCGCGTCGTGGTCAGCGGCATCGGGCGCCTCGAGCCTGTCGCGCACCACGGCTGGCTCGGCATACGGCACCGGCACCACCCACACCGGGCCGTGCTGGTCGCAAAACTCGATGGGCCGCGCCGTATCCGCCGCGCCGACCATGAACAGCCCCTTCGAGCTCAGCAAGCTCGAGCAGAACCCCAGGCGCTCCGGAGAGTCATGGTTTCCGGCGATGGCCACCACCGGCACTCCAAGGCCCAGCACGATGCGGCTGAGCGCGTCGTCCAGCAGCTCCACCGCCTCGGCCGGCGGCGCCGAGCGGTCGTACACGTCGCCGGCGATGACCACCAGGTCAGGCCGTTCCTCTCTCACTATTCCGACCAGCTGGTCCAGCACGTAGGCCTGCTCCTCGGTGAGGTGGACCTTGTAGAAGATCCTGCCCAGGTGCCAGTCGGATGTGTGGATGATCCTCATGCCGTCACCAGCAAGGACTGGGCAAGCCTCGCCGCCGCCTCGAGCTGGCTGATGGCTATGCGCTCGCGGGTGGAGTGCACCGCCTCGCAGCCTATCCCCAGCACCACGCTGGCTATGCCGTTGGCGTTGAATATGTTGCCGTCGCTTCCTCCCATCGAGGACTCTATCGTCGCCTCAAGGCCCATGGCCTCGATGGCCCGCACCACCCTGCGCACCACCGGCTCGTCAGACGGGATACGGTATCCCCTGTACTCCACCTCCGTCGTCACGTTGGCCCTGGCGCCCACCGTGGCCGCCTCCAGCGAGATGACGTTGGCGAAGTGCTCCGCCAGGGCCACAGCGCGGTCGTGGTCCAGGCTCCTGACCTCGGCGCGCATCAGCACGTCGTCGCACACCACGTTCGTAGCCGTGCCGCCGGATATCATGCCCACGTTGGCCGTGGTGTGGTCGTCAACCCAGCCGAAGGGAAGCCGCACGATGCCCCTGGCGGCAGCCTGTATCGCGCTGACGCCGTCCTGCGGGTTCACGGCTGCGTGGGCCGCCTGCCCCATCACCCTGGCGGTGATCCCCACGTGCGTCGGGCTGGACGTCACCACCACCCCCACCGGCCTCGACGCGTCGAACACATAAGCCATCTTGCCCCTTACTGCCCCGTAATCCAGCCGCCTCGAGCCCGCAAGGTGGGTCTCCTCCCCCACTGTGAAGATGGCCTCCACCGCCGGAAGCGCCCCCAAGGCCTCCTTGGCTCGCCTGAGCCCCGCCAGGATCGCCACGATCCCCGCCACGTCGTCTGCAGCCAGAATCGTGTCTCCTGAAGACCGGATCACCCCGTCCTCCACCACCGGACGGATGCCCTTGCCAGGCTTAACCCGGTCCAGGTGTGCGCAGAGGATCACCGGCTCCCCTTCCCCTGCACGGCCTATCACGTTCCCGGCGGCGTCTATCTCCACCTCCAGGCCGATGACCCTGAGCTTGCCTGCCACCGCAGCCGCTATCTCCCCCTCATCTCCTGACTCGGCGTCAATGCTCACCAGTTCCACGAACTCGTCCACCAGCGCCTGCTGCATCCGGATCACCACTCCCCGCGATCTTAGTCTTTTCCCTTGGAGACTAATTCTGACCAAACCGGCACTCTCCTCCACACCTATCGCGCCCCCCTTTCCGAAAAGCAATCGCGGCTGTGTCAGCAGACGGTTGGTGCCCAACACCAACCGCCAACTAACACAGCCGCAATGGGAAAGACAAAGGGGCCCCACTACCTACGGCGGGCTAGCACCTCCGGGTTCACCACGTGCTTCGGCACCCTCCCCTGCAGCGCGTCGAGAAGGTTCTCCGACGCAATCTGGGCCGCGGCGTGGAAGGCCTCGGCGCTGGCGCCGCCGATGTGCGAGGTGAGCACCACGTTGTCCATGGACAGAAGAGGCGAGTCGACGGGAGGCTCGGACTGGAACACGTCAAGCCCGGCGCCGGCGATGACCCCGCTCTGCAGGGCAGATATCAGGGCCTGCTCGTCTACGATCTCGCCGCGGGAGGTGTTTATCAGGATCGCCGTGGGCTTCATCTGGTCAAGCTCAGCCTCGCCCATGAGCGAGCGCGTCTGGGGCGTCAGGGGGACGTGCAGGCTCACGTAGTCCGCCTCCCGGAGCAGAACCGGCAGGTCGACGATGCTCACGGAGTTGGCCCGGGCCCATTCATGGTCAGGAGTGCGCGTGGCTGCGAGCACCCGCATGTCGAAGCCCTGAACCAGCTTGACCAGGCGGCGGCCGATGGCGCCTGCTCCCACTATGCCCAGCGTCTTGCCGGAAAGCTCCGTGCCCACGTGGCCGCGCCAGACGCCTGACCGCACCCTGCGGTCCACCAGGCTGATGCGCCGGGACACGTCTATCATCAGGCCCAGGGCCAGCTCGGCCACGGCGGCGGCGTTGACGCCTGGAGCGTTCGTGACGATTATGCCCCTGGACGTGGCTGCGGCAATGTCGATGTTGTCCGTGCCCACTCCGAACCTGGCTATGGCCCTAAGGCGCGGGGCCCTATCCATGATGTCGGCGGTAATGCGCTGCAGGCCCACGACCATTCCCACCACGTCTGGCAGTTCCTGCTGGAGCTCTTCGGCGGTGACGTAGCGCAGGGCGTATCCGGCGGCGCGCAGCGTGTCCGCCGGGGCGGTGTTGCGCCTGGCGAAGGATGAGTGCGTTATCAGGATCGTGTCTGGCATGCTACACCCTCTCAGCCTGTGATGTTCCGCCCGCCCTCTCGGTAGAGCCTCTGTGGCCCTGCGGGAAAGCGGCTGGCGCGGCGGCGTCCGCGTGCTTCATGCCTACTGGTACAGGCCGTAGGTCTTGTCAACGTCCAGGACGAAGATGATGCCGCGGCCGGGCTCGTCCACCTTGCACGCCTGCCGTATGGCCTCGCAGATGGCCTGGGTCTTGCTGGCCTCCGACAGGATCAGGACCATATCCTTCTCGGGCTCGATTGGCATGGAGAAGAGCATGGCTGTCTCATGGATGCCCGAACCTCGGGCGTTGATGACGGTGGCGCCCTTGGCTCCGGCCGACTTGGCGGCATCTATCACCGTGTCCGCCCCACCCTTGTCCACAATGACGAAAATGGCATGGTACATGGGACTGGCAACACCTCTGCTCTCATTGATTCCTTCCATGGTTCCGCAGCGCAGGCCGAGCACGCCTTTCACCGGCATGCTGAAGGCTATCCCGTGGTTGGGTTTCGTCATGTCCAGCCGGTCCACCAGCCGCTCCAGAGCAGCTTCGCCGACGCGCTTTTCAGCGACCATGAAGACGATCTCCTTGCGTACGTCCGCCAGCTCCAGAAACTCCAGTATGCGGCTGCGCATCGTGCCCTTACCCAGGATTACGGTGCCGCCGGTGACTCCGGCCTCCTTCGCTATCTTCAGGATCCTGCTTCCCAGCGCATAGTTGACGATGACGCAGAACAGCCCCATGTCTGCCTTTTCCGGACTATTCTCCATCTGCGGCCGTGCCCCCCTTCGCGGTCTTCAGTTTGAAGGCTAAGCCCAAGAGCTGCAGGGCTATCAGCGGCATCATCGCCACCATCGCGATGACCCCGAAGCCTTCGGCCATCGGATCGGCCCCAGCCGTGGCCTGGGCGGCGCCCTGGGCGAACGCCAGGATGAAGCTGGCTGTCATGGGACCTGACGCCACTCCCCCAGCGTCGAAGGCGATGCCCACGAACAGCGGCGGGACCTGGAACGCCAGTATCAGCGAGATGATGTATCCCGGCAGCAGGTAATGCCAGAGCTGCAGAGTGGGAGTGGTGATCCGCAGCATCGCAAGGGCCACCGCGATCCCGATGCCCAGGGATAGCGCCAACAAGACCAGCCTTCTCTTAACGTATCCTGCGGTGACCTCTTCGATCTGCTTCGTCAGCACGTACACGGCGGGTTCAGCCAGCACCACCACTGTGCCCAGGGCGAAGCCGATGCCCACCAGCACCCACTTGCCGGCGACTGTGACCACCTGGCCACCTACAATGGACCCCACGTCCATGAAGCCGGCGTTCACCCCTAGGAGAAACAGCACAAGGCCGATGAAGGTATACACCATGCCCTTGACTATCCTGCTTACCTGCCTCCGAGGCAGCTTGAACGACACCGGTTCAAAGATCACGAACGCCACGAGCAGCGGCAACAGCGCCAGGATGGAGTCCCTGACCACGTGCGGCAGCTGTTGGACGAAGGGAGCCAGAACCGATGTGGATGCTAAGAAGGCCGACTCCACCTCCGCCACGGCCTGCACGCGCTTGGCCCCCAGGCTCATGGCGATGACTCCCAGGATGGCTCCGGCCGACGCCACGCCCACCAGCCCGAAGCTGTCTTCCTCAGAGGCCTGGCCGTCCTTCTTCAGGGAGGACACGCCGTATGCTATCGCCAGCATGAATGGCACCGTGATTGCGCCTGTGGTGGCCCCGGAGGCGTCGAAGGCTATCGCCACGAACTCCGGCGATGAGAAGACCGCCATCGCCCCGATGATCACGTACGCCGCAGCCAGGAGCTTGTTCAGCGCCCTGTTGAAAACGATCCTGAAGAGACCGGTCGTCATCAGCGCAGCCAGCCCGATGGAGACCACGACCACCATCAGTACCTTGGAGACGCTTCCGCCGGAAACCGCCTCCACCTGCCCAGCCAGGATGTGCAGGTCTGGCTCGGCGATGGAGATCATGAAACCCAGGGAGAGGCCACCCAGCGCCACCACCCAGACCTTGTTGCTCTTGGCCATATGCGACCCGAAGAGGGTGCCTATGGGGGTCACGCCGATGTCCGCGCCAAAGAGGAACACCGATAGCCCCAGGATGATCACGAACGCTCCAAGGATGAAGCGGAGCAGCAGGTGACTCTCAAGCGGAGTGATGGTGAAGTTCAGGATCACCACGATCAGGGTGATCGGCAGCACCGCCGACACCACGTCCCTGAACTTCTCAAGGAGAACGTTCAAACGCTATCAGCCCCCATTCACTGCACTAACACTCATTGTATCAGAAAAGCGATGTCTGCTGGTGGAATGGAAAGAAGGGGGGGTCTCAAACCCATCGCGGCTGTTGCAGTAGGCGGTTGGCGCCGGAACAGCGGGCATCTCCGGCCCCAACCGCCGCCAACCGTCAGCTAACACAGCCGCAATGACTCTATTTTTTTGACGCCACCTGACTCTTTCCTGCACCGTCCACATGACCGCCAGCCCCGTACCACAGCCTGTCCGCCACCTCCGCCCACCTCTTAGCCGCCAGCTCCGTCCTGCCGCACAGCTCGTCCACGTCGTCAGGCTCCGCCATGTCGGTGGAGACGGCCCGCGACTCCTTCACCATGTCGCGAAGCATCTCCGGGTTGTCCAGGAGCGGGCACGGCCGCAAGTGGTTCTGGTTGAACGGATGCCGCTTGCGGTAAGCCATGAAGAGCGGGGATTGCAGCGCTTCAAGCAGCGTCACGTCGTGGATGTTCACGTTGGAGAAGTGTATGAACGCGCAGGGCTCCACGTCGCCGTTGGCGTTGATGTGCAGGTACCGACGTCCGCCTGCGATGCAGCCGTCGGAGAACTCGCCGTCGTTCCAGAAATCCATCGCGAAGATTGGCTTGGTGGCTCTTATATGCCGGATGCGCCGGTACATGTAGGCCCTCTGCTCCGCGGTGGCCAGCAGGTCGGTGGGGGCTCCCTTACCCACCGGGATGTACGTGAAGTTCCAGCTGAACTTGCAGCCCCTCGCGATCATGTCGTCCACGAACTCGTCGGAGGCCACGGACTCAGTGTTGTACCGGTGATAGCACGTGGAGTAGCCGAACAGCAGCTTGTGCCGGCGGAGCCGCTCCATCGCCTCCAGCACCTTCCGGTACGTGCCCTTGCCACGGCGCATATCCGTGGCTTCCTCGTCTCCCTCGATGGACAGCGCCAGCGCGAAGTTGCCAACCCGCAGCATCTCCTCGCAGAGCTCGTCGGTGACTAGGGTGCCGTTGGTGAAGGCCATGAAGAAGCAGTCCTGGTGGGCCTCGCAGAGCCGGATGATGTCGTTGGCGCGAACCAGCGGCTCGCCGCCGGAGAAGATGTAGAAGTGTATGCCCAGTTCCTTGCCTTGGCGGCAGATGGAGTCCATGTCCTCGTAGGATAGGTTGGAGTGCCTGTCGTACTCCGCGGCCCAACACCCTTTGCACGATAGGTTACAGGCGCTGGTGGGATCCATCAGTATCGCCCACGGCACGTTGATGTCGCGTTCCGCCTCCATCGCCCTCATGCGGGCCGATCCCTGAAGGGTGGCGTTGACTATGAAGTTGCTCACGCCCTTCTTGATTATCTTGAGGTCGACGTCGCGGAACAGGTTCTCAACGAAAGTCCTCCATACGCTGCCCTCGTCCAGCAGGGCCTTGCGTATCCCCCGGATCTGGGACCTGTGCAAGCCTCCACGATCCAGCCTCTCAGCCAGCGACAGCATGAGAGGAAGCTTCTCCACAGGGTTGGTTGAAAGGTAGCTTAGCATCAAGTCCACTGCGGCCCTCTCGGCGCCTATCATCTCGATCCCTCCCCGGATGTGAAAGTGTGGCTGACTGAATAGTCAGTCAAGTCCGACACGACAGCAGTGGCGGCCTGCCGCCGAAAGGCGCCATCTTGTAGCCCACCGTCTGGACGGGGATGGGCGCGGCCCCTTCCGGCGACTGTAGGCAGGTCCGTCTACACATTATTACGACATCTTTCACATATTGAGTTCCCAGCCCAGGCCCTGTATTGACCGGCCCTTGGCCAGCCGAGGCCCGCTACTTCACGACGAAGTCGAAGTATGTGTCGGGATAGGGCTCGTCCGCCAGGGTGTAGTGCCACCACTCCTTCGGATACACCAGGAACCCCGCCCTGACCATGGCTTCCCGCAGGATGCTCCTGTTGGCCGCCTGCTCCTCGGTGATGAGATCCGTGTCATGGTGTGATATCTCCCCAAGGAAGTCGAACCCGCTGCCCATGTCCACCTCTTCCAATGTGTCCATGTAGACGATGGTGAGGTCCACCGTGCTGCCCCTGGAGTGCCCAGACCTCTCAGCGATGTAGCCCAGCTCGAACAGGACCGACTTGTCAAGGTCGGGATAGAACTGCTCCTTCATCTTCGCGTCAGCAGGGTCCTTGGACCACCTCACGAAGTGGGCCACCGCCCGCTGCGGACGGTACGCGTCGAATACCTTGATGTAGTACCCCTGCTCCTCCAGGAGGTCCGCCGCCGTCTTCAGCGCAGCCGCGGCCTCCTCGGTGAGGATGGCCGTCGGGGCCTCGTAGCCGTCGACCCGGGTACCCAAGAAGTTGTTGTCTCCAAAGTACCTGATATCCAAGATGGCAGTGGGGATCACATCCGTCACGTACACGAAACCTTGCGGAAGAGCGGCGGCGCAGCCCAACCACGCAACTGTTGATACAAGCAGTGCAACCATCACCGCAAGCCGCATCTTCATCTTCATCTTCATGGAACTGATGACCTCCTTCCAGTCGCTTCAGGCAGCCGCTCCACTGGCGCCTGTCATGAGCTTCGGCGCATGCGCCCGATCCTTCAGCGTCGCCTCTCCAGGAACCTGATGGCATCGTCCTCATCCAGCGGCACGCTGATGAGGTATCCCTGCACCATGTCGCAGTTATGGTCCTTCAAGTACTTGAGCTGGACGTCGTGCTCGACCCCTTCGGCGACCACGCGGTGCCCAAGCCTATGAGACATGGAGATGATGTCGCCAGTGATGGCGCGGTTCCTCTCCGTCACCAGCAACCTGTCGATGAACTGCTTGGCGATCTTGATGCAGTCCACCTTGAGCTCCTTCTCCCTGGCGAGGGAGGAGTAGCCGCTGCCGAAGTCGTCTATGGCCACTGAGATCCCTGCGTCTCTCAGCTCCTGAAGGATGCTGTTTATGTGTTCAAAATCGGCTGCGAAGACTGATTCCGTGATCTCGATGCCGATGTTCTTGGGGGCCACTTGCATCTTGCGGATCAGCTCCAGCAGCCTGTCGGCGCAGCCGGGGTTCAACAGCTGAATCGCGGAGATGTTTATGGAAACGTTGACGTCATCGCGCCCCAGCTCCTTCAGCCTGTTCAGGAACTGGAGGGCCTTGACGATCACCCGCTCGCCTATGGGGATGATGAGCTTCGTCTTCTCGGCGATGGGGATGAACTCCATGGGCGGCACCAGCCCCAACTTGCCCGTTCTGAGCCTTGCCAGGGCCTCGAAACTCAGGATCGAGCCGGTCTTCAGGTCAATGATGGGCTGGTACTGCAGGAACAGATCGTCTCTGGAGTAGTCATGCTCTGCGATGGCGTTGAGCGCCTCCACAACGTCTCTTTCGCGGTTAACCAGGGCTTCCAGCTGGTCATCGTAGAAGCAGGTGCGGAAGCCCCTCTCGAACAGGCTCAAGGACCTCTCCGAGGCGATCATCAGCCTCCGAAGGAGCATGTCGATGTCGGCTTCGTCTCCGCCCTGTTCTATCTCGACGATGCCGATCCCGCCGCCTATCCTTTCAGTGACCAGCACCGACATGAGGGTGTCTGCGATGGTGTTGCTGAAGGCGATGAGCTCGTCTTTGTCTTTGTAGTCAACTATGTAGAAGACGAACCGGTTTTCCCGCGGCTGAAACAGGATGCGGCTTTCGGTGCAGTATCGGGCGAGGGCCTGCGCCACCCTCTTTATGAGGTTCTGGGTGTACTGGAACCCGTAGTTGGCCACCAGAAGCTGCACCGTGCTGAGGTCGATACCGATTAAGGCCCGCTTCAGCCCCTTCTTGAGTTTCGCGTCGGCGGACAGCAACGCCTCTAGGTAGTTGCGGTTGTAAAGCCCCGTCCAGCCGTCGTGCTCGTATATGTACCTGAGCTCGTTCTCGATCTTCTTTTTTCTGTCCGAGATGTCCTGGATGAAAGATATGTAGTTCACCGTGTTGTCGTCGGTTGGAGAGAGGGCGGCGCACACGATGTGCACCCACACGATGGACCCATCGGGCTTGATGTACCGCTTCTCCATGGAATAGCTCTTTATCTCGCCGGCGTACAGCCTGCTCAGCTGTTCGAGATCGCCTTTCAGGTCGTCTGGGTGCGTGATTTTGGGCCATCCCAGCCTTCTCAGTTCCTCCGTCGTCCTGCCGGTGATCTGCTCGTACGCGGGGTTGCCCCGTAGGAGCACCCCCTCAGGGTGTTCTTCATCGCCGCCGCGGGAGATGGTAATGCCGATGGGGGCCTCCTCGAAGACCCTATCGAACGAGAGCTTCTGTTCAGCCAATTGCCGCTCCAACGCCTCCTGGGCGCGCAGGAGGGCGGCATGAACCTCGATCCTGACCCGGAGCGAATCCATGTGAATCGGCTTACGAATGAAGTCCACCGCGCCCAGCTTGAGGCCTTTGATCTCGTTCTCCAGTTCGTCGTAGTTCGTGAGTACTATGGTGCGAAGCTTCCTGAACCGCTCGTTTCCCTTCAGGGCCTCAAGGACCTCGAATCCGTCCATGTTGGGCATCTTGAGGTCCAGTATGAGCATGTTGATGTCATCATGCTCTTCCAGCATGCGCATGGTCTCCACGCCGTCGCAAGCAGTCAGTATGTGGTAATCGCTGAGCATGTTCTGGATGATCAGCCTGTCGGGTGCCGAATCGTCTGCTACCAAGATCTTAATCTGCATTGTGACGCCTCCCTCCTCGGCCGCACGCAATCCTGGCCTTACTCGATGTCACATCAGTTCCTCGAGCAACCTCCCCAGCAGTCTGGAGAAGCCTTCTTGAAGCGCCGGTATCTCGTCTTCCCTTTCCTCGGCAAGCGCCCTCTGCAGCGAAACGGCGGCCTCGTACACCTGTGTCGCCCCGATGCTTCCGGTACTCCCCTTCACCTTATGGACGATCTGCGTGGCATCAGGGTACCTCTTCTCGCGCACCGCAGCCTCAAGCCTCTGGATGGTGTCGCGATTCTCGTTGCGGTACTCCGTCAGCACCTGCCGGTACAGCCTTTCGTCGCCACCCATGTTCCTCAGGCCCAATGCCCGGTCCAGGACGGGGGCATCCGAACCTGGCTTGAGTTCGTGCTCGAGGATGATGTCGCTGATGATCTGGAGCATGCGCTCGGGATCGAAGGGCTTGCTGATGTAGTGGTGGATGCCGCTCCTTTCGCACCTCTCGCGAACGCCCATGACAACGTCTGCCGTCATGGCCACGATGGGAACGGTTGCCGACAGCTCCCGGATCCTCTCCGCAGCCTCGAACCCGTCCATCACCGGCATGTGCAGGTCCATGAGTATCAGGTCGATGCTGTCCTTCTCCTGCTCGTACAGCTCCACCGCTTCCCTGCCGTCGCCTGCAACTATGACCTCTATGCCCAGCTGCCCCAGCAGCGACTTGACGATCAGCTGGTTGGTGGTGTTGTCCTCCGCCAACAGCACGCGACGCGGCCTGTCGAGCTTCGGAAGGCGGTGTTCGCGCGGGGCCGCAGGCTGGGCCCTGGAGACCGCTTTCAAACTGAACATATCCAGGATGCCGTTGACAAGTATCGACGGTATTATGGGCTTACCGATGCCCAGGTCGATTCCGTACTCGCTGAGCTGGTCAAACAGGTCCTCCCGCATCATCGGAAGGAGCATCACAACCTTCGGCATCCTCACTATCCTGCCGTTGCTCCGCAGGGCCTCAACGAACCTGAAACCGCCCTGAGCAGGGGTGTCGTAGTCTATGATGAACACGTCGAAAGGCTTAGCGAACTTGCCGTCTGCGGCCTCCAGCATACGGACCGCGCTCGCCTCTGAGCTGGTGAGCTCGCACTGCATCCCGAAGCTGCTCAAGTAGCTCTCGATCAGGTTCATGTTGGCCCCGGACTTCTCCAGCACGAGAGCCCGAACATCCCGAAACTGGGTGCCTGACAACGCTTTCGCGTGTGCCGCCTCTCGCTCTCGGTCGACCTTGAGCGGCAGTCTCAGCACGAAGGTGGAGCCCTCTCCGGGGGTGCTGAACACCTCCACGTCTCCGCCCATCAGATCCAGCAGACTCTTGACGATGGACAGCCCCAGGCCGGAGCCTCCGTAACGCCGCTTGATGCTGCTGTCTCCCTGTTCAAAAGGAAGGAAGAGCCTATCCAGCTGCTCTTCGGTCATGCCCACCCCGGTATCCCTCACCGTGAACGAGAGGTGATATGTATCCCTCTCTCTGGCCACCAGACGGACGTCAAGCGTGACCTCTCCGGCGCTGGTGAACTTGGCGGCGTTGTTCAGGACGTTCACCAGGGTCTGCTCGATCCGCTTGGCATCGCCGAAGAACCAGTTGGGAACGAGCGGATCCTTTGTGAGGCGGAAGCCGATCCCCTGTTCGTTGATCTTGTATGAGACGATGTTGACTACGTTCTGAATCACCTGATCCATGCTGAAGGAGGCGATCTCCAGCTCCATCTTGCCGGCCTCGATCTTGGAGAAATCGAGGATGTCGTCGATGATGCTGAGCATGCTGTTGGCCGCCTGTATGATCCGGTCGACGTACATCCGCTGCGTCAGCGACATCTCCGTTCTCTTCAGCAGGTATGACATGCCGGTGATGGCGTTCAGCGGCGTCCGTATCTCGTGGGACATCCGCGCAAGGTAACTGGACTTGAACCTGTTGGCCTCGTCGGCTTCCCGCTTAGCCTTCTCAAGCTCTGCCTGGACCTGCTTTCTGTGCTGAATCTCCCTGCGCAGGTGCGAGATCCAGTACAATGACACCGCCAGCACGACGGCGATCAGCGCCACCACCATGCGCAGCACGCGAAGGATGGGCCCATGGTCAATGTCAGTATCCAGTTCGATCCACTTGTCTCGTATTGCGATGCGCTCGGTGTCGGGGATGGAGGCCAGCGCCTTGTTGAGGATGCTCACCAGTTGGGGCCAGTCCCTGCGCACGGCAAGGTGCAGAGATTGCTGTCGTTCAGCCTCAAACGATATGAACCTTAGGTTGGTTATCCCGTGGGAGCGGGCCAGGTGGTTCGTGGTGGCGAGGTTCCCAAGGAAGGCCCTCTCCTCGCCTGTGGCCACAGCGGCGAGGGCAGCTTCCACGGAGTCGTACAGGCTCAGGTTGATTCTGGGGTAAGACAATAAGTAGCTGTGATGCGAACTGTTTCGCTGCACAGCCACGGTGAGCCCTTCCAGATCATCCATGCCGGATATCTCGGTATCCGTGTCGCGGGTCACGATAACCCGCTTGAAATGGTAATATGGCTCGGATAAGAGGAAGCGCTCCTCCCTTTCGGGGGTTCTGCCCACGGCGGGCAGCACGTCGATCTCGCCTGAAAGCGCCATGTCGTAGGCCACAGGCCAGGTCAGGCCCTTCATGACCTCGAACTCGAGGCCGGTTATCTCGCGGATCAACGCAAGGTAGTCCGCGGCGATCCCTCTGTACTCGCCGTTCTCATCGATGAACTCGAAGGGCACGAACCCCGGATCCACGCCAAGCCGGATCACCGGGTGCTCTTCCATGAAGGCCAGCTCTTCCTCTGTCCAGCTAATGTCGCTCTCGGAAGCAAGGCAAGGCATCATCGCGGCCGCCACGATGATGGCTGCGAGGACTATCCACCGTGCGCTGGCCAGCGAAGGCTGTCCGTCGTGCCGCTTTCTGTGGCCGCTGAGGCAAGCCATAACCGCACCACTCTCTTTCGTGCACGCTCCCATCGGTACGGATTCAGATAGACCCATCCACCTGATCTGGCGGAAATGGAACAATGCCCCACGTTCAATTGTTCGCCGCGGCTGCCGTCAACCCTTCATTGGTTTCTCCGAATTTCGACGTTTTCCCTGTGAGGCGTGAGCGGGTCAAGTCCTAGATGTGGTGTAAATTCGTCTCCTGGCTGTTGAGTTCAAACTTAGGCTG
>LFRM01339068.1_pt2 | contig 165118 bp, 144 predicted proteins | sample 618341 | NCBI WGS metagenome assembly LFRM01 (sample SAMN03654438, study PRJNA283298) | anaerobic digester metagenome | isolation source: pool of bioreactors CSTR01a, CSTR02a, and CSTR03a thermophilic anaerobic... | place: Denmark: Kgs. Lyngby | collected 2014-05-21 | reverse complement strand
CATGAAAGCAGCAGTTTATTTGGGGAAACATATTTTAAAAGTACAGGATGTTGAAGTACGGCCTCCTGCGGCTGATGAAGTGGTCATAAAGGTCCAGGCATGCGGGGTATGCGGAACGGATATACATATATATGAAGGCGCTGAGGGTGCTGCAAAATGTGAGCCGCCGACGATCTTAGGCCATGAATTCTCGGGAATTGTTTATGAAATGGGTTCAAATGTAAAAAACTTTAGGCCCGGTGACAGAGTGTGTGTGGATCCGAATGACATGTGCGGCCACTGCTATTTCTGCAGGAATGGCAAGGCCCATTTCTGTGAAAATATGATTGGCATCGGAACAACTGTTGACGGGGGTTTTGCTGAGTTCTGCACTGTAAGGGAAAAACAGGTCTACAGCATCGGAGACAGTTTGTCCTTCGAAGAAGCGGCGATGGCAGAGCCGGTCGCATGCTGCCTGCATGGAATGGGTCTGACCGAAGTAAAACCGGGAGATACGGTTTTATTGATAGGCGGCGGAACCATCGGCCTTATTATGCTGCAGCTTGTGAAACTGTCAGGAGCATCAGCCATTATCCTTGTTGAACCTGTAAAGGAAAAAAGGGAACTGGCTGTCAAACTTGGAGCCGATATTACGGTTGATCCCGTCAAAAACGACTTGGGTGAAGTTCTAAGCGCGAATGGAATAAACCATATTGACAAGGTTATTGAATGCGTCGGATTAAAAAGTACTGTTATGGATGCCCTGAGATATGTCGGAAGAGGTGGCACGGTAATGCTTTTCGGGCTTACCCATCCGGACTGCGAGGTTCCGCTGAAGCCATTTGATGTGTTTAAAAAAGAGTTCAGCATAAAAGCATCGTACATAAATCCGTATACCCAGGGGAGGGCAGTGGAGCTTCTCAATTCGGGAAGGATTAATGTAAGGGACCTTATAGCCGACAAGGTGAAACTTACCGATATAATCAAAGTTTTTGAGGACAGTTCATACAGAAGCTGCGGCAAGATTATAATTGAGCCCTGATATAAGGGCACGGTAAAAGCGACAGGCGTATTCATTCGCAAAACTATATATGGGGAGAGAGTAGGATGTTTGATTTGGTTGCTCTCGGAGAAATATTGATTGATTTCACACCTGCTGGAGTATCAAAAGAAGGAAATGCCTTGTTTGAGTGTAATCCCGGAGGGGCACCCGGGAATGTGCTGGCCATGGCCGCCAAATTAGGTAAAAAAACCGCATTGATCAGCAAGGTTGGCGCAGACCGGTTCGGGCTCTTCCTGACAAATATTCTGAAAAAATTAAACGTGGAGACAAAAAGTGTGCTCGCAACAGATAAAGCAAGTACGACGCTGGCATTCGTGCATCTTGATCAGAATGGTGACAGGAGTTTCAGTTTCTGCAGGAAGCCCGGTGCCGACATGCTGCTTGAGAAATCGGAAGTAGATGTTTCACTAATTAAAAACTGCCGTGTCTTCCATTTCGGAACTGTTTCAATGACTCATCAGCCATCAAGGGATGCAACGCTGTATGCGGTAAGAACAGCCAGGGAAAGCGGTGCGGTTGTATCCTTTGATCCGAATCTTCGTCCCCCGCTGTGGGAGAACCTTGATGACGCAAGGCTGATGATTGAGGAAGGAATGAGATATGCCCATATACTTAAGGTTTCGGGCGAAGAGCTTGAATTCATAACAGGAACAAAGAACGCAGAAGAGGGATCACGTCTAATCACGGATAAGTATAATATACCTGTTATTCTTGTAACACTTGGCCCGTCGGGCTGTTTTTACAGAAAAGGGGCATACAGCGGGCATTTACCAGCCTATAAAGTCAATACCGTTGACACAACCGGTGCGGGTGACGCGTTTGTTGGTGCATTTTTGTCCGGGTTTATTGACAGAGGCTGTAATTTCGAAACAATAAACAAGGATGAAATAGAAGATATGATCGATTTTGCAAATGCCGCGGGATCACTGACCACCACGAAAAAAGGCGCCATTCCGGCCCTGCCTGGTTTGAAGGAAATCCTGAAATGCCGGGAAATGATGAATAGATATAGTCAGCAGTAGTTGTATCTGCGGGTTTTGTTTGGATTTATCGTGTAAAATATAGGTATACTACATATTTGATTATGCTAAAAAGCAGAAAATCGTGGAGTTATGCTTTGCTTTCCATAGATAACAGGCAGTAATAAATTAATGATGTCATTTTTTCAGTAACCGGGAAGAGGATAAAATAACGGGTATGATGAAAATACAGGATGTGCTGGAAAAGCTGGTTGAATTAAGTTGTAAAAACTTTCGGGAATATGCTGACCGGGGTATATGTGCATGGTTCTTTTGCCATGGGCTGCTTTAACCCGGCGAAAAGCGATCTGGATGTTCTGGTTGTAGTGGAAGATGCAATTACGGATTTACAGAAGAAGATGTTTATGGATGAAATCATATTCTTGAATAATAAACTGCCGCCTAAGGGTATTGAAATAAGTGTGGTAAGAAGTGAGTATTGCAAAAACTTTGTTTATCCCACACCATATGAATTACATTTCTCAAACATGCATCTTTCCTGGTATATGAGCAATCCCGCTGAATATATCAGAAAAATGAACGGTACCGACAATGACCTTGCAGCACATTTCTTTATTACGAAAAGAAGAGGCATGGTATTATACGGAAAGAAAATTGACGATGTTTTCGGGGATGTACCGCATGAAGCGTACCTGGACAGCATAAGGCGCGACATTATGAATTCGCATGTTGAAGTGATGGAAAATCCTGTTTATTTTATTCTGAACCTGTGCAGGGTTCTGGCATATGTACAGGAGGCTCTTGTGCTTTCAAAGAAAGAGGGCGGGGAATGGGCGTTAAAGAATATTCACTGTGAAAAGTATCATGGATTAATTAATGAGGCATTAATATGCTACGGATCAGATAAAACCATGGACCCGGATGAATCACTTGCCGTGGACTTTTGCGAATATATGAAAAATGTGATAGGATAAAAATAAATAAATTCTCAAAAAGGTTAAATAATGGTATAATATGACGCTTACCTTTATGCCGGCGAAAAGGATAATGTCAGAGGAGTGAAGAAATTTGAAAAAGGGAAAATCAATAAGGATTATTATTGCAGTGCTTACTGTTATGTCCGGTTTAGTGCCAATTGTCAATTTGCTTTACGGATCATTGCTTCCTCTGTTTTTGATGAATAAATATGAAGTTAAAGTCACCGGTGCAAACCTGGGAGGAGTTATAGACGGACCTGACGGGCCAACAGTTGCTTTCATGACAACTAAACCCTCTTTCCCCTGGATTACCGCATTTTTTGCATTGCTGACTGTATTGGGAATAGTTTATCTTGTTGTTACCCGAAGCAGGAAAAGTGTGGGTTAAAAACTGCAAAAATACTCCATTGATACGGAAAGGAAATAGCAATGTCAAACAACACGAACTTAACAAGAGAACTTGCAATAAAACTGATCAGATCCCAGGAAGTATTATGTCCGAAATGCGGTAAAAGCATACTGGTTTCAAGGTATTCCTATAAAGACACTAATACTGAATACAAATGCCCTTCCTGCGGTGAGATATACCATCCGTGTAAACTGATATAGATTGCTTCCGGAACAGGTGGTTATATCTTCGTCCGGTAAGGCCGAAAAAATATTTGAGAGGCGTGGACCTGTATTGCAACAGGGATTAGTAGTTCGGGCTGAACCTGGCCGAACCTGGGTAACAGGTATTTCTCAGGAGTTCACTGTGATTAAAATTATTAGGTGCAAGGCAGGGGAATTTTTTTATGACGCTTAAAGAAAAAATTGCGCTGTGTGAGGGCAAAAATTTCTGGGAAACCCGGGAGTTTCCGCAGTATGGCATCCCGTCAATGTTTATGTGTGACGGACCGCACGGGCTGCGCAAGCAGGAACATGCGGGTGATCACCTTGGGGTGCACAAGTCACTGCCCGCTACATGTTTTCCATCGGCAGTGTCAACAGCCTGCAGCTGGGATGTGGAGCTGGTTGGAAAGATTGGTTCGGCCATTGCCGAGGAGGCTTTGGACCAAGGGGTTGGCCTGCTTCTCGGACCCGGTGTAAATATCAAGCGAAATCCGCTTTGCGGAAGGAATTTCGAGTATTTTTCCGAGGACCCGTACCTTGCAGGGAAACTGGCGGCAAGTTTTATCCAAAACGCACAAAAAAACGGCATTGGTACATGTCTTAAGCATTTTGCCTGCAACAACCAGGAATATAAACGGTTAAGTTCCGATTCAATACTTGATGAACGAACATTGCGGGAGATCTACCTGGCACCCTTTGAAATTGCTGTAAAAGAGGGAAAGCCGAAAACGGTTATGTGCGCCTACAACAAGGTAAACGGTGTATACTGCAGCGACAGTAAGGAACTGCTTACCGGTATTTTGAGGGATGAATGGGGTTTTGAAGGTCTTGTTGTTACCGACTGGGGCGCGATGAACGACCGTATTGCGGCCTTTAAAGCCGGCTGTGATCTGAATATGCCAGGCGGAAGCAATTACATGGAGCAGGAGATCATGGACTCGGTAAGCCGTGGTGAACTGGATGAGGCTGACATTGACCGCAGCGTACAGCGTGTTAAAAAACTGGTGACAGAGGCTCAAAAGGCCCTAAAAGACAGGGACGGCTGCGATTATGATGCCCATCATGAACTTGCCCGTATTGCTGCCGAGCAAAGCGCGGTACTCCTGAAAAACGAGGATAATATTCTGCCGCTCAGGGAAGGACAGAAAATTGCTGTCGTCGGTGACATGGCGAAGGACATGCGCTACCAGGGCTCAGGCTCAAGTCATATTAATCCTGTTAAGCTGGTACATCCTGCTGATGTCCTGGAAAGCAGCGCAAGTGTGGAACAGGCGGACGTGACAGTTGTGTTCGCGGGACTCACGCCCGATTATGAAAGCGAAGGCTTTGACCGCGACGACATGAAAATGCCGGAAGAGCAGGTAAGGCTGATTGAGGATACGGCGGCCAAAAACCCGAATACAGTTGTGGTACTGTTCTGCGGCGCACCAGTTGAAGCACCATGGGCAGACAAGGTAAAAGGAATTTTGTACATGGGCCTTCCGGGACAGGCAGGCGGTGAGGCAGTGAAAAACCTGCTGTATGGTGCAGCCAACCCGTCGGGTAAACTTGCTGAAACCTGGCCGCTGAAATATAGCGATTGTCCGTCGGCGGCATACTATCCCCTGTGGGATGCCCAGTACCGCGAGGGAATCTATGTCGGCTACCGTTATTATGACAAGGCCGGTGTTCCGGTCCGCTGGAAGTTTGGTTTCGGATTGAGCTATACCGGGTTTTCGTATACTGACCCGGAGATTGACGGTGAAACGGTCAGCATTACGGTAACAAACACAGGCGACCGGGCAGGGGCTGATGTGGTGCAGCTTTATATAGCCCCGCCCCAGAATGGGATACATCGTCCCGTTCGTGAACTGAAAGGCTTTGCAAAAGTCTTTCTTCAGCCCGGTGAGAGCAGGGAAGTAAGGTTCAGCCTGGACCTGCGCTGCTTTGCGGTCTGGGATAACGGGTGGAAGGTTCCGTCGGGCCGGTATACGGTTCTTGCAGGCGGGAACCCTGATAAACTGGTTGTAGCAGGAATTATAGAAAAATCCGGTGAAACAGTGGAGATCCCGCACTGGCAGCCGGGTTCGTGGTATGAAAAACCCTGCGGTTCGCCTTATTAGAGCAGTGGGAGACTATGCTCGGCAGAAAATATGTGCCTTATACACCTCAAAAAGGGAAGTTCACCATGAACGATACCGTTATGGACATGAAAGACCATTCTCTTGTTATGCGGATTCTGTACTGGTATGTGAAAAGGTTTATTTCCAAAGGCGCCAAGCCGGGCACAACCGAGTACCGGATGCTTTTGGAGTCCAGCGCCGGGAGCCCGCTTCGAAGCATGCATATTTCCAGCGGCATAAAAGCCGGTGTTTTCAAAGGCCTGCTGGCAATGGCAAACGGTAAATTCCTTAAAGGGCTGAAAATCCTGTTGAAGGGATGATTACACAGCGGTTCGCAAGGTTTTATGGCTTTTAGGTTATTCAAACAGGTATGTAAAGGAAGACGCGGGCAGAATTAAATATAACAGATAACAATTTTGATTTCGGGCAGGTTTTTCGGGTGGTAAAATAACGTACTTATAATGAAAAAAGCGCTTTATCCGGGCAGGTTCAGGGTATAAATATACTGTGCCGAATTATGCATGTACATTGTATAACGGGGGTCTTGAAATGCAGAATCATCCGGTCATAAAACTGATCAGGCGGTCAAACTGCATACCTGAGATTCCAAGAACATTCGGGGAAGCGCTGAACATGCTGCTGGAACCCTATGAATTCAGCATTGACGAATGCATCGACAAGCTGCAGAATGTTCCGGGACTTGAAACGGCTTTATTACGGGTTTTGAACTATACCTCGACACTGGACAGGAAAATGCTGACTCTGAAGGACGCTGTCCTGTACCTGGGTGCGAAAAACATCAGGATAATTGCTATTGCATATATAACCAAACTACTGCTTCCGAACAGGAGCGGGCGGGCGAAAATTTTCAATAACAGGACATACTGGAAACACTGTATCGCTACATCAATTGCAAGCCGTATGATTGCAGCAAGGACGGGCTTATGCGATAAGGACAGGATTTTTACATATGGACTGATACATGATATTGGAATAACCGTTCTTGACATATGTCTTCCCGAATATTTGGACAGGATTTATGAAATGCAGATGGAACGGGGTGTACACCAGATAGTCGCGGAGAAAATAGTGCTTAAAGGTATAACCCATTCCAAAATTGGAATGTGGTTATGCGGTGAATGGGGGTTGCCGGAAGAGATAAAGGAAGTGGTAGGACATCACCATTACCCGTTCCAAAGCGTTTATGCCGGCAATGAAGTAAGAATAATATACCTGGCCGATTCAATAAGCACGAATTATTATGTGAAGCTGCTCGGGACCGATACAACTTTCAACTATACCGATATAACCATGGAAATGCTGAATCTTTCACGGGAAGTGACAGAGGATATAGCACTCAGGCTTCCTGAAGAAGTTGAGAGGGTAAACCGTATTGTGGACTTTGATCTGTTTTAAATTCATGAAAAATAAATAAAGACTGAAAAACACTTCCAAAATTATATTTCCTGTTATATTATATTAAATAAAATATTCGCTTTGTATCAGCGCCATTATCATGGGACTTATTATCAGCGGGCTGAAACATGTGGGGATTTTGCGGCTGTTTGTATTAAAACAGCGCTTTGAAACGGGATTTATGAATGGGGAGTGTACCGATGACTGGCAGTGCGGCCGGAAATTGCCCGAACATGAAACTTTTGAACGGGAAATATGGAATATGCAGGCTGGACAGCTCCGGTTCAATACCCGGATGGGTGCACCGGGGTGAATTCTTCTCTGTCACGGGAACACCTGATGAATTATCGGTCGTCTGCAGTGAAGCGTGTATTCCCGAAAACGTTAAAGGTGAAAAAGGCTGGAGGATCCTGAAGGTGGAAGGGCCGCTGGATTTTTCACTGGTCGGCATACTTGCTTCAATAAGTGCGGTACTTGCCCGGAACAGGATAAGTATTTTTGCTGTCTCAACATATGATACGGACTACATCCTTGTAAGGGACGGGGATATTGATAATGCTGTTGAGGCATTGCTTAAAGAAGGATACAAAGTAGAAAAAGAGGGTAAATGATTATGTCTTTGATGAGGATTTTTTTCAGTTCTTTTTTTATAGGTTTTTCAGGGGCATTGATGCCCGGGCCGATGTTAGGCGTAACAATTGAGGGCAGCCTGAAAAGGAAGAAGTGGACGGCAGGTCCATTGATAGTATTAGGGCATGGAATCCTGGAACTTGCTTTAATCATAGCGATGACTTTCGGACTCAGGGATTTCTTTTCCAACCCGGTAATTGCAGGATTTATCGGGTTGTTCGGCGGCGCTTTCCTTGCCTGGATGGGGTACGGGATGATAAAGTCAGGCATAAGAAAGACAGTTTCGCTGAACAACCAGGGCCAGGGAAGCGGTACGGGCATGAATAACCTTGTCCTGGCCGGAATTGTTGTAAGCGCCACAAACCCGTATTTTATTATGTGGTGGGCCACAACAGGAATGGAATCGGTACGCCAGGCTTATACATTAGGTATAATCGGTGTTCTCCTGTTTTTTCTTGGTCATATCCTGTCTGATTTCGTGTGGTATTCATCTGTTTCGGCCGCGTTTGCAAAAGGAAGAAAGCTGATAAGCGATGCCGTATACTGCCGTATTCTCCTCGTTCTTGGCATATTCATAGCAGCCTTTTCGATTTATTTCATGGGCAGCGGGTTGAAGCTGCTCGGGGTATGGTAATGCGGATTGATTCCCGGTCTGGTAATTATCCTTTTATAGTACGGGATATTGCATTATAATGGATTTGTTGTATTTCAATTTAAAACCTGTGCTGTGTTTTTTGCGGAAAGGAGTTTCAGATGGTTTCAAGGCCGGACGGTACGATAAAAAGAATAATTTACTACGGTGAAATAACGGCTGTATGCTTCCTCTGCATTCTGCTTATGTGCAGCATTTTATCCGCCTTTCCCAGGTCCTTTTTTACAGTTTGCTTTTATTTGCTTTATTGCATTATAAGCCTTCTTACCGTTTATTTTCTTAAGGATCGCATATTCAGAGGCCATGTTGTGAAACGAATGATATTCAATATGGCTGCTGCGTTTATAATACGGTTTATTGTCATTTATTTCATCGGGCTCACGCAGCAGGGGGATTATGCGATATACCTTTCCACGGCGAGGAAAATAGCAGATGGGACATTAAGCGAAAGCAACAGGTTTTATTACGGGATTTTCCCGCATGCTCTCAATTATCCAATCTTTATATCCTTCATGTATAAACTGATTGGCGAGACAACATGGCTGACGAAGGTGATCAACTTATTGTTCGGTGTTATCGAGGCAGGGCTTGGCACATATATCCTTGAAAAATCAGCGAACCCTAAGGTCGGGTTGGCGGGCGGACTGGCTGTTGCATTGAACCCGTCTGTAATTATATTTACCCTGCTTGCCGGCGGGGAACCCATATATTCTTCAGTAATCCTGTGCGCTGTTTTCTTCCTGGTATCAGGACTTGATAAGAAAAAGCCGTACCTGTTTTCAGCGGTCTTCGGCATTGCCGCTGCAGCTGCAAATTTCTTCAGGCCGGCAGCCCTTATCCTTATTATCGCGTCGGTATTGGCAATAGTTATTTACAGTGATAGTAAAGCAGGCGAAAAACTCCTGTCAGTTTCAGTAATTGTTGTATCGTACGTACTTGCCGCAATGCTTTTAGGCTCGGTCACCGCCGGTGTCAGCGGATATAAAAGCCCTTCACGCAGTTACGGATGGAACCTGTTTGTCGGTGCGAATGAGAATTCGCAGGGCAGGTGGAACGAAGCGGACGGTGAACTGTTCAATGCTGCCAGGGAGGAATACGATGACCCGTCGAAGGTCCAGGAGCACTTTTTCAGGCTGGGAATTGAGCGTTATAAAAACATGGGAATAAGGGTTGCTCCGCACTTTAAAAGAAAGCTGAGCATATGGTTTGATGAAAGCTATCCGGCAAGGGCTGTCACCGAATGGCAAAACCAGTATACACGGTTCAGGTCGGCGGATTTAGGCCAGACCTTCCAGCTGATTGTGAGTTCATTCAACCTTCCTGTTGTGCTGGGAGCCGTTATTGCGTTGATTCTTCTGTCACTGAACAATAAGGCTCCGCTTGCCATGAAAACGCTGTCGTTTTACATGATTGGTTCCATGATGCTTTTCATGATTTTTGAGACCGCAACCCGGTACAAGGGAGCATATTACAGCACGCTGACGTTACTTGCGGTATACGGATACTGGAAAATTTGTTATTATATAAAGGAGAAGTATATTAATAAAAGCAACAGGGTGGAAAACCCGGACATTCCTGGCAATGCCGGTTGAAGCAATACAAAATGGCTTTATCCGAAGCTGTGTATTTATCAGGCTATTTGAAGGGACCGCCTTCCATTGAAGGCGGGAAAGCATTCAAAAAAGAGATAAAGCTGATGAATTATTAATAAAATATTTAGTATCAAATACTGGAGGTTAAAGACTATGAAAGTACATAAAGCCATTATTCCTGCTGCGGGGCTCGGAACAAGGTTTCTGCCGGTCACAAAGGCACAGCCCAAGGAAATGCTTCCGATAGTTGACAAGCCGACTATTCAGTTTATTGTTGAAGAAGCGGTCACATCAGGAATAGAAGATATAATTATTGTAACAGGCAGGAACAAGAGAGCGATAGAAGACCACTTCGACAAATCCTACGAGCTCGAAGAGGAGCTGAAGCGTAGCAAAAAAGAAGAACTGCTGGCCCTGGTAAGGGACATTTCAAACCTGGTAAATATCCACTATATCAGGCAGAAAGAGCCCAGGGGCCTGGGACATGCAATATACTGCGCCAAAGCCTTTATAGGCGATGAACCTTTCGCGGTGCTTCTCGGCGACGACATTGTAAAATCGGAGGTACCGTGCCTGAAGCAGCTCATTGATGTTTATAACGAGTATAAAACAACGGTGCTCGGGGTTCAGACAGTTCCCCGTGAAGATGTATCAAAGTACGGCATTGTTGCCGGTAAACAGGTTGATGACAGGGTTATAAAAGTGAATGAAATGATAGAGAAGCCCGAGATTGACGAAGCACCGTCAAATATAGCCATACTGGGAAGGTATATCCTTTCCCCGTCGATTTTCAGGTATCTTGAGAAAATCCCGCCCGGAAAAGGCGGTGAAATCCAGCTGACCGATGCAATACGGGAAATGATGCTCCATGAAGCTGTGTATGCCTATGATTTTATAGGCAAAAGATATGATGTGGGAAATAAAATGGGCTTTCTGCAGGCAACAGTCGAGTTCGCCCTCGAACGTGATGATCTTAAGGACGAGTTCAGGGCATGGCTTGAAGAAATACTGAGGAGTTAAGATTTCACTGTAAAGACGTTAATAAAAAGCCCAAAGTCAGGTGAGACAATTCCCACCTGACTTTTTTATGATCATGGAACAGCAGTTTTAACTCAGGCAAGGTCTCCCAAATAACCGATGGCATTATTCTCTACCATCAGGGTTCCGTACTCGTTAAGATACCCTTCAAAAAACATGACATTCAGGACCCTGTCTCCATATTCCGACAAAATGCTCTCAATTCTGGCCGGGTTGTTTTCTATGTCATCCATCCTTTTGAGCACAAGGTAGTAAGAGCCTTCGCACTGGTAAGCCGAACTGTCGCCCAGGTACAAAGGTTTAAGCCTTGCACATAAGGAGCATAAATCATCAAAGTTTTCAAGGTTGTAAATCATTACCGCAGAACCGATACTTCCCGGCTTTTTCTTAAACTTCAGATCATTGCGCCTGTACCTGTTCTTGATGAATTTATGGATGGATTCAAAATCACCGTCATCTTCAATTTTTGTTATTGTGATAACAAACCCCTGTTCAACGTCTGTAACTGCTTCAATGCACAGCTGGGATTCATTGGTTTCAAACCCGAGTTCCAGTTCAGCCTGCTCCATCAGGTCCCAAAACAGTTCCTGGGTTTCGGGAGAATTGTAATTAAAGGAAGACAGATCTATGTCGCGTTCTTCAAGGTCATCAAAGGAGACGAAAATCCGTATTTTGTTGTCGCTTATCTTTTCAATTCTCATATCGGTATCCTCTGCAAAAATTATAGTATATCAAATAATACGTCATCCTTAACCCTATTATACTTTTTTATACCTGTATTGAGAAGTAGCAAATTGTGAATAATTTATTAAGTATTTTTAAGGATTTCGTATATATTATATATATCATATTTCCCCATAAAACGAATGGTTAATCAAATAAAAAGAAACAATAAAACTAACAGAAAGATTACATATGGACCTGTGCAAAAAAATATTTCCATATATGCCTGCACTGGTGTATAATGTAGAATAATAGAACACTGTGTAAGAAGGTAACTATGAAACAACTGATATTGGCTTCACAGTCGCCGAGACGCAAAATGCTGCTGAAACAGATAGGAGTAAGTTTTCAGACTTATCCTTCAGACATTGATGAAGCAATAACGGGAAATGAAGAAGCAGAGGATTACGTCCGTTTTCTTTCAGAAAGAAAGGCATTAAGCGTTAAGGAACATCTTTGCTCAAACGGATGTAATTCTTTTGTTGTGCTCGCGGCAGATACAATAGTCGTGCTTGACGGGGTTATTCTCGGCAAACCTGCCGACGAAAGCCACGCCTTTGATATGCTGAAGAAGCTGTCGGGCAACTGGCATGAAGTAATAACGGGAGTTTCTGTTATTGACGGCGACGAAGAAAAGAAACTTACCCATGTTGAAACTACCCTTGTGAAGATCAGGGAACTTACATCCGGCGAGATAAGGCGATACATTGAAACGAAGGAACCTCTTGATAAGGCAGGGGCCTACGGAATACAGGGAATAGGGGCATTGCTCGTGGAGAGAATTAACGGCTGCTATTATAATGTTGTGGGTCTTCCGTTATACAGTGTATCGGTTATGTTATCACAGTTTGGTATTAAAACCATACTTGGATGAAATAAGAATTAAGATACAAATGATCAGAAAAGGAGAGGAACTATGTTCACGAAAGATATCGGGATTGACCTTGGAACGGCAAACACCCTTGTTCATTTGAAGTCGAAGGGTATTGTAATAAGAGAACCATCAGTGGTTGCGATAAACAAAAATACAGGTGAAGTGCTGGCAGTAGGGCTTGAGGCGAAAAACATGATAGGCCGCACCCCGGGCAATATAACTGCGATAAGGCCGATGAAGGACGGTGTTATTGCAGATTTCCGGGTAACCCAGGGAATGCTCAGATACTTCATACGCAAAGTAATCGGAAAGAGCTTGTTTGTAAAACCCAGGGTGGTTGTCTGCGTACCGTCGGGAGTTACCGAAGTGGAAAAACGTGCTGTTATAGATGCTACTCTCCAGGCAGGGGCAAGAGAAGCATTTCTTATAGAAGAACCAATGGCGGCAGCGATAGGAGCCAACCTGCCCGTGGGCGAACCAACGGGCAGCATGGTGGTTGACATAGGCGGAGGGACCAGTGAAGTTGCAGTCATTTCGCTCGGTGGAATCGTGGTAAGCAGGTCGCTGAGGATTGGCGGCGATGAATTGGATGATGCTATTGTTCTTTATGTTAAAAAGGAATATAATCTTATGATAGGGGAACGTACTGCCGAAGACATTAAAATAAGAGTAGGTTCCGCGTATATGCTGGAAGAGGAGACCAAACACGTTATTTCGGGACGTGATTTGGTAACAGGGCTTCCGAAGGAACTTGAAATAAGTTCTGTTGAGATCAGGGAAGCTTTGGCTGAACCGATAAATTCAATTATTGATTCAATAAAATACACTTTGGAGAAAACACCTCCGGAACTGGCTGCAGATATAATGGAAAAGGGAATAATGCTTACAGGCGGCGGAGCATTGCTGAAAGGTCTTGACCAGCTTATCCATAAAGAGACCGGCATACCTGTAAAAATAGCAGAGTATCCGCTTGACTGCGTGGCTCTTGGAACGGGCAAGGTTCTTGACAGCCTGGAAACGCTGAAGACTGTGTTGATTACCTCAAACAGGGGCAGATAAAGGCTGAGAGAGATAAGCATTTGATCTTTGATAATTATTGGGAAGGGGTCTACCTTGCGGAGGATTTTCGGAAGTAAAATATTCATTATATCGGTAGTCATAATTTTGCTGTTGCTTCTTGCAGCTTTTACAGCACCGGAAGACAGCAAACTTGGTGCTGTCAGGAACATCCTTACTGCACCGTTAAGCCCGTTGCAGAAAGGCATTGAGACCGTTTCGGACAAGATTAAGGATTCTGTGAATTTCTTCCGGGAAATCCGTACAGCAAGGGAAGAGAACCAGGAACTGAAAAAAAAGATTGAACAGATGGAGCAGGAACTGGAAAAAGTATACCGGCTTGAGAAAGAAAATGAAGACCTGAGGAAGATTCTGTCCTTCAAGGAGCAATTCACGCAGGAGACTGTCGGTTGCAATATAATAGCGAAAGATTCAGGAAACCTGTTTGAAACCTTTACGATAGACAGGGGCAGCAGGGACGGGATAAGCGTAAATGATCCTGTAATAAATGCAAATGGCCTTGTTGGGCGTGTTGCACGGGTGGATTTGTTTACTTCAAAAGTTGTGTCGATAATTGACACCGAAAGCTCGGTTTCAGCAAGGCTTTCGAGAACGAGGGATCTCGTGATACTGAGGGGCGATGCCCAGCTCAGGCTGGAAGGCTTGTGCCGCCTGGACTATATACCCCCCGACGTGGAGGTTTCGGTCGGGGACAAGGTTGAAACATCAGGAATGAGCAGTCTCTATCCAAAAGGCATTATAATCGGTGAAATCATTCAGATTACGAAAAATGAGGGGCAGTTTGATTACCATGCCATAGTTAAACCTGCCGTGGATTTCAGAAGGCTTGAGGAAGTTGTTGTTATAAAAGTCGGCGCAGAACAGGGAGAATAGAAATGAGAAAGAAAATCCTGATTCTGGTATTGTTCATTTACGGCACATGTCTTTTGCAGAGTACTGTTCTTGAATTTATTGAGATATACGGTGTAAGACCCAATCTATTGCTTGTTGCAGCCATTTCGGCCGCCCTTATAAGGAATGACATGGAATCTGCCTTTATGGGTCTTTTCCTGGGCCTGGGAATGGATATTCTTGTCGGACGGGCCCTGGGATGGTATGGCATGGCCTTTTTCCTGGCATGCTTCCTTATTGCCCTGATAAACCCGAAACTTTACCGTGAAAACCCGCTGGTACCGGTTTTCTTTGTATTCGTTTCAACCCTGGCAATAGAAACGCTGTACTATACAATCACCTTTTTCCTGAAGGGATACGATTATTTTGTTTTTGATTTTGTACATGTGATTCTTCCTGAGAGCTTGTACAATGCCGTACTGGCATATCCGGTATTCAGGCTGGTTTCATACATGTATAAAAGGATTGATAAATACGATTATAACCGTACAAGACTGTAGGGAGGTGTTGACATGACGGAAGAATACAAGCTGAGCGATAAGGACAAGGAAAAAAAGAAGACTAAGGACATAAAACGGAGATATATCATATACCTGGTAATTATAATACTATGCTGCATAGTTTTTCTTCGCCATCTTGTCAACCTGCAGATTGTAAACGGGCAGGAATACCTGGATACTTCAATCAAAAGGATAATCACCAACGGGGTGATTTATGCAAACCGCGGAAACATTTACGACAGGAACGGCATTCCCATTGCAGGGAACCGTATGGGCTACTGCATAGAATATGTTGACACAGATTTATCGAACAGGGAAAAAAACGAGATGCTTTATAAGCTGATAAAGCTTCTCGACCAGAACGGGGATACCTACAAATCCACCCTGAGGACAATTTTCAACTTCAGTACCTTCACATTCAATGTAAACAGGGAAGGGCTTATAAAGCAGGTAGGTTTGAGCGATGAGGACAAGAAAATTTTAATGGATGCCGATCCGGAGGAAGTATTTAAATATATGCGTGAGAAAACCTTCGACATAGATCCGGGATATACCGATGAAGAAGCATTCCGGATTATGGAGTTCAGGTACGAGATGCTGATAAAGCCGGCCACATTAAGCAATCCTCTTTTAATAGCCGAAGACGTTTCAATTGAAACGGTCACGGTATTGGAGGAAAGGAACAGCGAATTTCCCGGGTTCAGCACATTTTCAAAGCCGTTCAGGGAATACTATGATGCCGAGGCTATTGCGCATGTTTTGGGGTATATGGGCAATATCGGCTCATACTACGAAGAGTGGTCGAAAGAATACCCCGAGCTGGGCTACACGCCTAACGACAAGGTGGGTGTAGCGGGTATTGAATTTGCCCTTGAACAGGATTTAAGGGGAATAAACGGAAAGACCCGGAAAGAGGTGGACACCGAGGGCCGTCTTGCCTCCTACGAAGTGGAAGTTGCTCCGAAACCGGGGCAGGATATTTATTTGACCATTGATTTAAACCTGCAGAAGGCGGCATTGGATTCCCTTGCAAGGAATATTGAAATAATCAGGGAAAAGGAACACAAGGATAACTTTCACGATGCAAATGCCGGCGCAGTGGTGGCTATGGACGTAAGAACCGGGGAGATACTCGCAATGGTCAGTTATCCGACATTCGACCCCTCGGTTTTTCTTGAAGGTAATTATGAACAGATAAACTACCTGATAAACCATCCCGATAATATTACCCTGAACCGGGCATGCAACGGCGCATATGCCCCCGGGTCGACATACAAACCCCTCGTTGCGATAGCAGCATTGGAAAGTGGTGTAATAAAACCCGAAACAAAGATTGACACCCCGTACAAAAAGGAAATAGGCGGACTGATATGGACAAACCCCGAGGGTAATCAGAAGGAAATCAACCTTGAGAAAGCACTGGCAACATCCAGTAACATGTTCTTTTTCCAGATCGGTTACGAAACCGGGATAGACAATATAGTGAAATGGGCAAAGAATTTTGGCTTCGGAAGCAAGACGGGTATTGAAATTGGTGAAAGCATCGGCTCCCTTGCTTCAAGAGAGTATAAACTGAAATACCTGAATGAGGGATGGGTGCCCGCAGATACATGTAATGCTTCCATAGGACAATTATACAATGCCTTCACTCCCGTTCAGCTTGTAAACTATGTTGCAAGCATAGGGAACGGCGGAAAACTGTATACTCCGCACCTGGTAAGGAAAAGAGTGGAGCCGACAGGCGAAGTTATAAATACTGAAATAACATACAGGGACTCCACGGTTAAACAGTCAACAATAAAGGCGGTCCAGAAGGGAATGGTTGCGGTTGCAAATTCCCAGGACGGAACCGCGGTTGAAATATTCAAGGATTTTCCTTTTAAAGTAGCCGGTAAAACAGGTACCGCCGAAACATCGAAAAAAGGTACGCATTCATCCAATGCATTGTTTGTATGCTATGCTCCGGCCGATGATCCCGAAATTGCTGTTGCAGTTGTGGTAGAAAGAGGTGTCAGGGGTGCGTTTACCGCGCCGATAGCGAAAGATGTTTTAATGACATACTTTAATCTGAAGGATTCGGCGAATTAGGCTGTTTTGCCTTCGGCTCGGGAAGGCATGTAAATATATGGATAAAGGGGTCTGGACATGGATAATGAGACAAAAAGCATTTCATTCAAAGGCACCGCGGAAGGTCTTGTGATTCTGATTCCGAAAGAAATGGAAACAGGCGCTGTAATGACCCAGGTTGCTGAAAAAGTCAGGGCTGCAGAAAAATTTTTCCGCGGCGCAAAACTGAATGTTATTTACAGGGGAAAGAAACTTACCGGGGATGAAGAACAGGAACTTATCAGGGCAATGACCGAAAACAGCAGCGTTACAATTGAGGGTATAAGATATGAGGAAACCCCGAAACCGGTTGAGCGGGAAAAATCTGCGAATATTTCCGGGATGCCCATCCGAAGGATCTTTTTCAAGGAACTTGAAGAGGGCCCGTGTAAGTTCGTACGGGGTACAATACGAAGTGGAACACGCATTTTGTATGAAGGAAACGTTGTTGTAATAGGGGATGCGAATCCGGGAAGCGAGATTGTGGCTTCGGGGAATATTGTGGTTTTCGGGGCACTGAGGGGAATGGTCCACGCAGGTGCGGACGGAAACAGGGATGCTATTATAGCGGCATTGAAACTTGCCCCCACCCAGCTTCGTATCGGGGATATTATTACAAGATGCCCCGACACCTCCGAGGAAATAGAATTTTTGCCTGAAATTGCATTGGTCAAAGACGGTATTATATATGTGGAGCCGTTATGATTTTTTCCCTGATGGCAAGCGACTTTGGTTGACAATTAAAATAAAAACCGATATAGTTACAATTAGATGATAGTTTGTGAGGTATCAAGTCAGAAAGCATACAATGCCATGTTAATTGATAGTTGTTATATACGGAGGAATGTATATGGGTGAGGTTATTGTTATCACTTCCGGTAAAGGCGGCGTGGGCAAAACCACTACCACTGCCAATCTTGGAACAGGTTTAGCTCTGAAAGAGAAAAAGGTTGTACTGATTGATGCTGATATCGGGCTTAGGAATCTTGACCTGGTAATGGGTTTGGAAAATAGAATAGTATATGACCTGGTTAATGTTGTGGAAGGTACTTGCCGCATTAAGCAGGCGTTGATAAAGGATAAGAGGTTTGAAGGGCTGTTCCTTCTTCCTGCCGCACAGACAAGGGACAAGAATGCCGTGTCCCCGGAGCAGATGATCAGGTTGTGCGATGATCTGAAAGAAGAATTTGATTACATACTTGTCGACTGTCCTGCAGGAATTGAGCAGGGTTTCAAGAATGCCATCGCCGGTGCCGACAGGGCAGTAGTTGTAACAACGCCGGAAGTTTCTGCAGTAAGGGATGCCGACAGGGTAATAGGAATCCTCGAGGCAAATGAAATACGAAAATCCATGCTTTTAATAAATCGTGTCAGACCGGATATGGTTAAGAAAGGGGACATGATGTCCATAGAAGATATTATTGATATTCTTGCCATAGACTTGATTGGTGTAGTCCCGGACGATGAAAACATTATTATTTCAACAAACAGGGGCGAGCCTGCGGTAGCTGAAGCCAAATCACTGGCAGGGCAGGCATATCGGAACATTACCAGGAGGCTTATGGGAGAAGATGTACCCCTCATTAATCTTGCCGGTAATGACAGTTTTCTGTCGAAAATGAAGAAATTGCTCGGATTTAAATCGGCTTAGGGGGGTGCAGTTATGCTTCAATCGTTATTCAGTAAGCTGAGCCGAAAACGCACATCCAAGGATGTGGCAAAGGAAAGGTTGAAACTGGTTCTGATACATGACAGGGCTAATGTTTCCCCGCAGTTTTTGGAAATGGTCAAGGGTGAAATAATAAAAGTTATTCAGAACTACATGGAGATTGACGAGGAAGCCCTTGATATACAACTTACAAAAACGGTCAGCGAGGAAAGCGACAGTGTAGTTCCTGCTCTTATAGCCAATATACCTATTAAAAGCGTGAAAAATGTTGGAAGATGATATATATAAATCTGAACCGCCCGGAGGCAATTGATGAATATAGCGTTAATAGCACATGACAACAAAAAAGAATTGATGGAAGCATTTTGCATAGCCTATAAGTTTATATTGAAAGATCACACTCTTTATGCCACAGCGGGAACAGGGGCGATGATTTCCGATGCGACGGGGCTTTATGTAAACTGCCTCGAATACGGTCACCTTGGTGAAGAGCAGATGGCGGCAAGGGTTGCATATAATGAAATGGATCTTGTCATTTTCTTCATGGATCCCAACAGAAGCGAGGAGAAACTTGTAGGTTTTAACACCATTCGTGCCCATTGCGATACAAACAATATTCCATTTGCAACAAACCTTGCCACTGCGGAAATATTGATTAACGGGCTGTACCGCGGTGATTTCGCATGGCGTGAACTGGTCCATACGCTGGATAAGTAATAACGGGTTTTTACGGGTTTTCCGGAAAGATATCCTCCGTTTGCGCAGTTTCCGATATGTTATCGGCAGACGCGGACGGAGGTTTTTTATCTGTATCATATACTGCGTTCAGCTCGATTCTTTCCAATAATTCCGAATATGAACGGCTTAGGTACGCTAATTCTTTTTCAAGGTTTTTCTGTGTAATCCAAAGTTTTGTCAGTTCCTTCTGCATGGCCCTGAACAGGTTTTTAAGCAGTGTGATTTCCCTTTCCATTCTGTCATGGCTTAAGTCTGCCCGGTTATTTATTGTTGGCATTTCCCGGCTGACGGGTTTGCTTTTTTCCTCGTTTATAAACGCAAGCTGGTAGCCGCGGGTGAAATTTCCGGGTATTTCTCCCGCGAATATGCCTTTATCCCTCGAATGGTTGGATGAATACGAAAAACAAACAATATTGTTTGCAAACGGGTATGGTTCCTCATCCGACCAGGTTGTTCCGCCGTTTTCGGATTTTCTCAGGTATATGTCTTCATCAGTGACCCTGAAAAAGAGGATTATGCCGCTGTTGTATATCAGTCCGAAAAAGCCGGGCGCTGTTTGGCTTCTGTACAGCGTTCCGGGCTTTCCGCCGGCTGACAGGTCCATGTGCATGATCTCGTGAAAGTCGTCCCCGGAGACTTCAAAAGCGATATGAATTTTATTGGCTTCGGTTAAAACCGCCGAAATAAAGCCTATGTTGTCCACTGTTGAATATACCTTCCGGGTTAATTCAAACGTACTGAAATCATCATTCAGAATTCGGTGATATAAATGTTTTACGGCTCTGTCCGAGCCCGGATAGAAAAGATGGCATTTCCCGTCCCTGTCCGGAACCGCGGCATAGCTGGTCCCTTCAATATAATCGACGACAACAGGTTTGGACAGTTTTCCATCGTTAATTGTCTGCATTGATAACATGTACCTGTCATGGTATCTCAAAACATAAAAAAGTATCACCGTTCTTTCGATAACCATAAGGGATACGTATTTGGGCCATGGGGTCGGCTCCCTGCTTTCGAGGACCGGCCGGAATTCAATTTGTCCGTGCATGCCGTGGCCATACATCAGCTTTCCGTCACGGGTCTGATAGAAGAAGTGGATAATGTCGTTTTTGTCAAGGACCGCGGCAAAATCATCCACGGCTGACTTGTCGAGCACATACCCCCTTGACCAGATTTTATTTTCGCTGAGCATCCGAATGCATAAACCGCGTCCCTGTTCAAGATAAACATGGTATGGCACGCCCAGGCTGTTTTTCAGTATATGCTGCCTGTGTTTCGGATCATACATTTATTCTTCCCCCGTTACCATACGAACATAATGAATATATTTCCGGCCTGCATGCCCTGCAAAGCCGCAGCCGTCATCATCACAGTTCAGGACATGGCAGGCCTTTTCCACATGCCACGGGCAGGGCTCCCTCCCTGCATTTATATTCACCTTTAAAACGGATTATTCATGGCATGCTTTTTATCACCAAAAAATACTTCAATCATATTATGTAATTGAGATACTTTTAACTAATGGGGGAATGTATTCTATGAAAAAAGAGCAGGTTGTTGCCGGGCTGATTGACGGCGAAGATATCTGCAAACTTCGGGAAGCTGTTTGCGTTCAGGTTGAAAAAGTATACGATCATTGCAGGGAAAAAGATTGTATAGAAGATGCAGTGGTAGATTTCGTGGATGATGTACAGAACCTGATCGACAGGGCTGTGAAGGTACGCGTAAGGGATGCGGAGGTTGTTAAGGTATTTACCGATTTGGATGACGTACCTTTCAAGAAAGGATTCTTTACCGTAAATGTCCGCTACAAGATAAAGGTACGTGTTGAATTTACTCACCGTGACCAGTTCGGAAATATGTGTGTCTCTGACACAAAGGTCGGGTTTGTATGGTTCAGCAAGACTGTAATCCTCTTTGGTTCCGAAGGCCAGGTGAAGATATTCAGCTCTGTCGATCCGTTCAACTACCACGGAAATGACGAGGAAGGATGCAACGCAACAATACAGCAGGATAACCTGCCGAATGTCAAGGTTGAGGTTGCCGAACCTCTGGCACTGAACGCCCAGATAAAACGCGTGCACTGCAGTCCTGTAAGGCCTTTTGGCGGGGATTTCGACGACGATGACGAAGACGACAAGAGGGATAACGTTGTAGCCGGAAGGAGGTTCTTCCCTCCTAAGCGGGTAGTGGTTACATTGGGGCTGTTTTCAATAATCAAACTTACAAGATTGGTACAGCTTCTGATCCCTGCTTTCGATTTCTGCATTCCGACACGTGAATGCATAGCAGCAACAGATGAAAACCCCTGCGATCTGTTCGAAACAATTGAGTTTCCCTTTGACCAGTTCTTCCCGCCGCAGATATTTGACTTCCCTGTTGAGGAGGCCGAAGAAGAACGGGATAAAAGGAAAAAGGAAAAAGATGAGAGAGAAGAAATCGAGGAAGACAGGCGCCGCAGAAGGTAAATATAAGGTAAAACCGTGGGAGGAGAAAAACCTCCCTTTTGTTTTGCAAAAATAATTACAGGATTTCCTTACAGGCCGGAAAGCGTTCAGAAGGGCATTAACAGGTTGTTTTATGAATCCGGGTATTATATAATAAAATGTAGAACGGTTGTATTTTCTGTAATATGGCATTTGCAGGTCCGCAGGTTAAAATAAACAGCCTTAAAGCATTGGTGTGAGGGCTTTATGTTCAGACTGGACAGTAAAAAGGTAATAGTCGCGGTCGTCCCTTTTTTTATATTGCTGATAGCCTGGATGCTGGCAATGGGGACTTTCGTGTCCAAAAACGAACTGAATGCCATTTTTATCACCATTCCCTATATATTTGCATTCTTCGCAATGGTTCTGAGCGTATGGTTCCAGCACAGCAGGGTTTTTTACTCGGTTTGCGTGATTCTCTTTTCTGTTGCGGTCCTGTCAAACCCGGGCAGGCTGAATCATAAGGCGTTCAGAAACGGCATATCCATTATTCTTCCGATTGTTTTTATAATACTGGCCATCGTAGAAGAAAGGGGCGTAATAAGTAAACACGGCCTGTTCAAAGGTCTTGTTGTAACAGCACTGGTACTTGTTGTTGTACTGGACTCAGGCAATGTAAATCAGATGTTTGGAAAACTCAAACCCATGGAGTTTATGCTCAGGGATGTGGAAAATGTTCAGGGAATACCTGTATTGAGCGTTCTTCTGTTTTTTGCATGCCTCTGTGTATTACTGGCAAGGTTTCTGCTCCGGTCATCAAATATGGATATGGCTTTTACAGGAGCCACCCTCGGTTGCTTTATTATTCTGCATTTTACCGGGTTTCCCGATGTTCTGGCACTATTCTCATCAGCGGTATTCCTGATTTTTGTCATCGCCTTGTTTGAAGCGTCCTATTCCCTTGCATTTAATGACGCGTTAACCGGGCTTCTTTCAAGGAGGGCGATGGAGCAGGAGTTTTTAAGGATTGGCAGCAGGTATACGCTGGCAATGGTTGATATTGATTTTTTTAAGCAGGTTAACGACAGGTTCGGTCACCAGGTCGGAGATGAGGTTCTCAGAATGGTGGCATCATGCCTTAAGAAATACGTCAGGGGCGGAAAAGTTTTCCGGTACGGCGGCGAGGAGTTTGTTATCATATTCCCGAGAAAAACCATTAAAGAAACACTGCAAATACTGGAACGCGCAAGGCGGGGCATACAGGGAAGGCCGTTTGTCATCAGGGGCCCGAACAGGCCGAAGAGAAAACCGAAGAACGGGAAACTCCCTCCGGGCAGTAACGAAAAAATACGGATAACCGTCAGCATCGGCGTTGCTGAAAAAACCGAAAAAATGCGTAACCGTACCGATGCGGAAATAATTGAAATGGCTGATAAAGCGGTTTACCAGGCAAAGGCAAACGGCAGGAACTGCATAGTATACTGATCACAGAACCGCGCTCCCGGTGAGAAAATTATCTCAATGTCATGGACTGTCCGGTCTGTCGGCGACAAACAGGGCATATCCGAAAGGTTCGAGGTTTTCATTGTTAACAAGTCTTTTCCAGTTTTCCGCTATTGCTATTGTCTGTGGTCTGTCAGTATGATTAAGGGCAAAAATGTAATCGGCATCCTTTGTGCGGCGTCGTACGAATTCCACTTCTGCAGGCTTGTCGTATATCCTTTCAATCCCCGCAGCATTTACAATATCGGACAGAAAATCATCAATCAGTTTTTGCCCGGGTTCTGTCCCGATATAATAAACCCTGCCATTTCCGACATGGTTTACCGTTATTGCAGGTTCGTCCCTGTAGCAGTCATCGGTGTATGTGCCTATGCATTCGGCGCTGACCGGCTTTAATATGTCGCACCATATCCTGCAGCGGTAGTCCTTGCCGTTGTATCGTATTCCGATGTCCTGATCCCTCAGGCAGTCGTAGTCGGTAATAACCGCACCCGTAAGTTCGGTGAGTTTTCCGGGAAGTTCGGATTCGATATGGCATTTGTTGTTCATATCCTTTACTCCTGAGCGCATTGTAAGCACAAGAATACCGCCCTGCACAACATACCTTGTCAGTTTCTCAACCAGTTCATCGCTTACAAGGAACAGCAAGGGCGCTATAACCAGTTTATATCTTTCAAAATCGCCCTTTTCGGATATGAAGTCCACCGGAATATTCTGATTATACAAACCCCTGTGGAAATTCCTGACATAATCTATATAGTTCAGTTCTGGGTGATGAGGCTGTATCTCAAATGCCCAGCTTTGTTCGTAGGAAAAAAGTATTGCAGCTTCTGATTCGGGCAGGGAGTCTTTGAATTTTTCCATATACGGTTTTATTTCGCTTATGAATTTCTGAAGTTCATAATACCTGCGGCCCGGGTTCCCGCTGTGCGGAAGTATTCCATGCCAGTACTCCTCAGTCCCGAATGCGCATGTTCTCCATCTGAAATAAACTACCGTGTCCGCTCCATGTGCAACCGACTGAGCCGACCATAATCTAAGCTGGCCGGGCTTTGGGGTTCTGCCGAGTATTTCCCAGCCTGTCGGTCCTGCCTGCTGCTCCATAATCCAGAATGTTTTATTCTTCAGGCTTCGCATCAGGTCCAGGTCGGCTGCAAGCACAGAGGGTTCCTTCATTGGCTGGGGATTATCAAAAAAGCCCATCGGATACTGATCATGACTGACAAAATCAAGGTTTTCAGTAAGGTCAAAATAGTCAACCAGGTTGAAGAACCCCATAAGGTTATGGGTTATGAAATGGTTGGGACATATCTGGCGTATTATATCAATCTGGAACTGCTGAAATTTTACAATCAGATCAGAATGGAACCTTTTCCAGTCCAGCAATAATGACGGGTTATGGGAATTCGGCGTTATCATTGGTGTGGGAATCTGCTCAAACCTGTCATAAGTCTGGCTCCAGAAACTTGTTCCCCATTCCCTGTTCAATTCATCAATAGTTTTATATTTGGATTCAAGCCACTTTTGAAACCGCCTGCGGCAGGATTTACAGTGGCATAAATCATTATGGCTGTTTCCAAGTTCATTGTCGATCTGCCATCCGATAACATTTGGATTGTTTTTATAATGATGCGCCATTTTGCTGACAAGCCTTTTTATATGCTCCCTGAAAGCAGAATTTGAATGGCAGTTGTGATGCCTGCCGCCAAAACCCCTTGTTCTGCCCTGCGAATCAACTGGCAAAAGGTCGGGTATTTCATCTATGAGCCATGCAGGAGGAGCGGCTGACGGGGTCCCGAGAACAACACGTATATTGTAATTGGCAAGGATATTTATCACATTGTCCAGCCATTCAAACCGGAAAACCCCATTTTCCAGTTCAAGTTTGCTCCAGGCGAACTCAGCCATCCTGACAACGTCAATTCCTATTTCATGCATCAGCTTCGCGTCTGTCTCATGGCGTTTCTCGTCCCAATGCTCGGGATAATAGTCGGCTCCGAACCTTATATCCATATTGAACTCACTCCCAGCTAAGCCTGGAAAACTTTCATCGGGAAGTTCAGGTATCAGCGGCCTGCCCTTCCGCGTAATCTGAGTTTATCATAACACCGGCTGGGAAGCAATGAGTAAGAGTTATTTAAACTAAATTTATGTCAATTAAAATCCGAATATATATTGTGAGCAGCTTTTGGATTATGTTTACTGGTTTGCATGACGATTCAGACGATAAAGGGATAATAATTTACCTGTTTTAAGTAAATATTGAGTGACTTTGTTGTTTAACAAAGAAAAAACTGTTATAATGTATCGAGGTTAATGGATTACAGGTACAGCTAATTGTAAATACTTATATTTATTGACGGGTAGTATGAAACTGAGGTGATTCTGATGGCGATTTCGTTATTGAAGGATATTATATCGGTTGAACAGATGGTTGAGAAGAAGGAACAGGAAACTCTCGCGAAGGCAAGGGAGATTATAGCTTCAGCCAAAAAGGAAGCCTCAGCATTACTGGCAGAAAAAGAAAAGGCGGCCGAGCTTGAAGCAGCGGAAATCATAAAAGCCCGGCAAAACAAGGCTATGGCTGATATAGAAGAATACCGGCTTAAAATTGAAGAGGAATGCAGGAATATACGCGAAAAATCGGGCACAAGGATTGAGCAGGCTGCAGATTTCATAGTTGGAAGGATTGTGAAGCACAGTGATCGTTAAGATGAACAAAATAACTTTGCTCGGGATGGATTACCAGCGGGAGGCTCTGACAAAAACACTGATGGAGCTGGGAGCTGTTGAGATTAGTGAAGTTATTGCGGACGATTACAGTGAATTAGTTGAAAATCCGAAAGTACAGGAAGAATTATCCCGCATCGAAACCGAACTGGCAGAGGTTGATTCATCATTAAGCTGCCTGAAAAAATACTCCCCGGTGAAAAAGCAATTGTTTAAAAACCGCCGGGATGTTACCGTATCCGAATTCAACAAGGTAATCAAAAACATTGGCAGGGTCCGGGACATGGTTAATGAAATACTGCAAAAGGAAGAACATCTTGTAAGTCTCAGGTCGGAGGAAAACAGGCTGAATAACCTGTATATATCACTTCTTCCATGGAAGGAGCTTAATGCTCCGCTGGAATATTCCGGTACGAAAAAGACCGTTTTTCAATACGGAACGATACCTTCAATTAATGACTGGGAACTGATCCAGTCTGAGGTCAGTGAAAAATTTCCTGACGCATACATTGAAAGAATAAACAATGACAAGGATCAGCATTACCTGTTTTTTATAGTCCATAAGGAAAGCGAACAGGAATTTTTGTCATATTTGCAGTCAAAGGGATATAACAGGGTCACGTTTTCCAACCTGACAGGGACTGTGGCCTATAATATGGACAGAATAAGCATGCGTATCGAGGAGATATCTGCAGAACGGGAAAAGACCATTGACAATATTAAGGATATCGGCAAGGACAGAAAGGACCTGGAGATCCTGTACGATTGGCTGCTGATGGAAAAAGGACGCCTTGAGGCTACAGAAAGAATAATAAAGACAAAAAAGGTGTTTCTTATAACAGGGTGGGTTCCCGAAAGATACGCCATGGAAGTGAAAAAAATCATTGAGTCGAAATATATTGTAAGCGTGGAGATAGAGGAACCGGCTGACGACGAGGAATTCCCGGTATTGCTTGAAAACAGGGGGATTGCCGAAGCAGGCGAACCGGTTATGCAGATGTACAGCCTTCCGAACAGCAGGGAAATAGATCCGAATACCGTTATGGCCCCGTTTTTTATAATACTTTTCGGAATTATGTTTTCGGACGGCGGCTATGGATTAATTCTGGCACTGTTGTCCGGGATTATTTTATGGCGTTTTGAACTCGAAGACAGCATGAGAAAATTCATGAAACTGATGTTTTTCTGCGGCCTGTCCACAATGTTCTGGGGACTGATGTTCGGAGGCTGGTTCGGCATTAGTTCCCTTGTACAGTATGCCGTGTGGTTCGACATGGTCAGTGAGCCTGAAAGAATGTTAAGCTGGTCGCTGCTTTTTGGAATAATCCACATTTATGCCGGTTTTGCCCTGAAAGCAGCCAACCTGATTCGCGAAAAGAAGTATCTTGACGCCCTGTTCGACGTAGGCTTTGTATATGTTTTCTATACCGGTGCAGTATTATGCCTTCTGCCCTATATACCGGCAATAAATGCAGGGAAAGCTGCCCCTCTTGTAAACACAGGCAAGTACATGCTTGTTATAGGCGGTGTTCTGTTGATCCTTACACAGGGAAGGTCCAAAAAGAACATATTCAGTAAACTTGCCGGCGGGTTATTCAGCCTTTACGATGTTGTCGGCTTTTTAAGCGATGTGTTGTCATATTCAAGGCTTTTGGCCCTTGGCCTTGCAACATCAATAATTGCTTCCATTATCAATGAAATAAGTTTTATGTTTGACTTTCCGATTGTTCTGAAAATAATACTGGCCGCTGCAATACTTCTTGTAGGGCACACTGTAAACTTTGGGATCAATGCCCTTGGCGCCTATGTTCATTCCTGCAGGCTTCAGTACCTGGAGTTTTTCGGTAAGTTCTTTACGGGCGGAGGCCAGGCCTTCAGTCCCTTAAAAATCAATACAAAATACACAAAATTAAAATCCGATGCGGAACAGGAGATTATGCCTGTACACACCGCATAAGGAACGGAAAGTGGAGGTTTTATTATGAATATCTTTAGCGGACCATTTCTTGCTTATCTTGGTGCTGTTATTGCCTTTTTGCTCGCAGGCTACGGCTCATCAAGAGGAGTTGGCCTGGCTGGGCAGACAGGCGCAGGTGTATTGACGGAAGACCCTTCCAAATTTGGTTCTGTAATGCTTTTGCAGGCACTTCCGAGTACACAGGCCATTTACGGATTTGTAATTGCCTTCCTGATTGTTGGCAAGATAGACAGCGGAATGGCTGTGCAGGAAGGGTTAAGGCTTCTTTCCGCGGGATTGCCAATGGGTATAATAGGGCTTTTCTCAGCCATCTACCAGGGCAAGGTTTCGACAGCAGGCATACAGTTGATTTCCAAACGTCCCGAGGCTCTGGGAAGTGCCATTACCCTCGCCCTGATGGTAGAGATGTTTGCCATCCTGGCCCTGATAGTATCCATTTTAATGATAGGTTAATATCAAATATAATGAGAAATTGTTAAAACGCGGAGTATAACAAAGGAGCGTTCCAAATGTCAGGAACAGAAAGAATAAAAGCCAAAATTATAGAGGATGCAGAGGCAAGGTCAGGTCAGATACTTGAACAGGCCAGGGCTGAAGCACGGGAGATTATGAATAATGCTTTGAAGGAAGCTGAGCAGAAAAGGGCTGAAATACTTAAAAAAGCTGAAGCTGAAGGCATGGAAGTTTACCGCAGGATGCTTTCCGAGGCAACTCTTGAAGGGAGGAAGGCAACTCTCAGTGCCAGGCAGGATGTGGTGGAATCGGCTTTTTCCCGTGCCATGGATAAATTATGCAGTCTTCCTGACAAGGATTATCAGAAACTGCTTGAGGATATGGTTGTTGATGCAGCTAAAAACGAAGACGGAGAAATCCTTTTGTCCGAGAAGGACAAAAAGAGAGTTGGTAAGGACTTTATCAAAAACATAAACAAACGGCTCTCCTCGGCAGGAAAAAGCGGGAAGATTACATTGTCGCAGGACAGCATAAAAGCAGCAGGCGGTTTCGTTTTAAGATACAAAGAAATGGAGATAAACAGTACCTTTGAAGTCATAATTGAGATTATGAGGTCCAGGCTTGAAAATGATGTTGTAAAAATACTGTTTTCATAAAAGCCGTCAAATAAATGAGGGATACAATGGTAAAGATCAACCAGGATAATTACGCCTATGCCGCTGGCAGAATAAGGGCAAGGGAAATAAAACTTCTGGATAAAAGCAGGTTTGACAGGATGCTGGAGGCGCAGAGCGCTGAAGAAGCATATAAAGTACTGGCCGAAGCGGAATACGGCCTGGGCACCGAGAGCATAAAAAATGTTTATGCCTTTGAGGCTCTTCTGGCCGATGAGATGAAGAAAACCTATGCCCTGTTGTCCGAAATAGCGCCTGATTCGCAGGTGGTGGAAGCCTTCAAAAGAAGGTATGACTATTTCAATGTGAAGGTTCTTCTGAAGGCTGAACTGTCAAACCAGGATGTACCGCCTATTCTCGTTGAAACAGGAGTATTCTCTGCTTCCGAAACAGTGCGGATTATCCGGGAACGTGATTATGAGGTGCTTTCTCCGGTTATGCGCGAGGCTGTTCTTGAAGTATACGACGTATTTTCAAGAACGCGGGATCCCCAGGCCATAGATTTGATTCTCGACAGGGCATCGTACCGGCAGTTTTATAATGATCTGAAAGATATCAGGAATTCGTTTGTCAACGAGCTGGCTGACATCATTGTGGATACTACGAACATAAAAATGTTTGTCAGGGCGCGGACTCTTAAAAAGTCACTGGCCTTCATACAAAAGATTCTGCTGAACGGTGGGAAAATCGACAAGAACCTGTATTTCAGCAATTCCGACAAACCGGTCGGTGATTTTATAAACGGCCTGAATAAAACCGAATTCGGGGCTGAACTGCTGAATGGCCTGAAAATGAAAGAAAATGCAAGTATCCAGGCCTTAGAGAAAGCCTTTGATGATTATATTATGAAATATATGCACAGGGCAAAACTTGTTACAATCGGAATTGAACCTGTTATAGCCTTTCTTTTTGCAAAAGAGGCTGAAATAAAAAATGTAAGGATTATACTCACAGGCAAGATTAACGGGTTGTCCAGCCAAATAATCCGTGAAAGGTTGCGCATGATTTATGTATAAAATTGGTGTTATAGGAGAGAAGGACGCGGTATTGGGTTTTATATCCCTGGGTTTCTCGGTTTTCCCGGTTGAAAACAGGGAACAGGCCGAGAAAATCCTGGCAGAACTTGCCGAGAGTAATTATGCCGTGATCTATATAACCGAGCAGACAGCTGAAAAAATTACAGAAAAAATAAATCAGTACAGGGAAAGACGTTTTCCGGCTGTTATTCCGATTCCGGGTATCCAGGGCAGCCTGGGTATCGGGATGCAGGGCGTGAAAAAATGTGTTGAGAAGGCAGTTGGAGCAGACATCATCTTTAACGAATAAAGCCATATTAGGCACTGAAAGAGAGGGATATGGTTTGAGCCAGGGAAGAATAGTAAAGGTATCGGGTCCACTGGTCATTGCAGAAGGTATGAAGGACGCCAATATGTTCGACGTTGTACGGGTCAGCGAACATGAACTGATAGGCGAGATACTTGAAATGCACGATGACAGGGCGTCAATACAGGTTTACGAGGAAACTTCGGGACTCGGTCCCGGAGGACCTGTTGTATCAACGGGACACCCCTTAAGCGTTGAGCTTGGCCCCGGTCTTTTGGAAAATATATTCGACGGTATCCAGAGGCCATTGGAAGACATGCGCCAAATGGTAGGAAGCAACATTACCCGCGGCATTAACATAAATGCCCTTGACCGCAGCAAAAAGTGGGCTTTCAAGCCTGTCCTCGCAAAGGGAGACAAGGTTGCTGCCGGTGATATTATCGGTACGGTCCAGGAGAATGAGGTTTTTGAGCACCGGATTATGGTACCCTTTGGAACCGAAGGTACAATTACAGACATAAAAGAGGGGGAATTTACGGTTGAAGAAACCGTGGCTTCGGTTAAAACCGTTAACGGCGAAATTAAAAACATTACATTGATGCAAAAATGGCCGGTGCGGAAAGAAAGGCCCTACCGTGAAAAACTTGCACCCAACGAGCCCATGATTACAGGACAGAGGATAATTGATACGCTGTTCCCGATTGCAAAGGGCGGTGTTGCTGCAATTCCCGGGCCCTTTGGAAGCGGGAAGACCGTTGTGCAGCATCAGCTGGCAAAATGGGCCGATGCTGATCTGGTTGTTTACATCGGCTGCGGCGAACGCGGAAATGAGATGACCGATGTTTTGATGGAATTCCCTGAGCTTAAGGATCCGAGAACAGGCAAATCGCTGATGAAGAGAACGGTATTGATTGCGAATACATCGGATATGCCTGTTGCAGCGCGTGAGGCTTCGATATATACAGGGATAACAATTGCAGAGTATTTCAGGGATATGGGATACTCGGTGGCATTAATGGCCGACTCAACATCACGCTGGGCGGAGGCGCTGCGTGAGATGTCGGGACGTCTCGAAGAAATGCCGGGTGAAGAGGGTTATCCGGCATACCTGTCATCGCGGCTTGCACAGTTCTACGAGCGTGCCGGCAAGGTTGTAACCCTCGGAAAAGAAGGACGAATCGGTTCGGTTTCGGCCATAGGTGCCGTATCACCTCCGGGCGGCGACCTGTCAGAACCTGTAACCCAGGCTACACTTCGTATAGTAAAAGTGTTCTGGGGTCTTGATTCGAATCTTGCCTACAGGCGGCATTTCCCGGCTATAAACTGGCTTATCAGCTACTCGCTTTACACCGATCGCATGGAAAGCTGGTATGAAAAGAATATATCAAGAGATTTCAACAGGTACAGGGCTGAAATGATGAGAATTCTCCAGGAGGAAGCCGAACTTGAGGAAATCGTAAGGCTTGTCGGCATAGATGCCCTGTCGCCGAAAGACAGGGTAACTCTCGAAGCAGCCCGTTCCATTCGCGAAGACTATCTGCACCAGGACGCTTTCCATGAAATTGATACTTATGCTGCGCTGCACAAACAGTTCAGGATGCTGAAACTTATCCTGACGTACTACCACATGTCTCAGGACGCCGTTAAAAAGGGAGTTGATTTGAAAAATCTTTTCAGCCTTCCTGTTATTGAGCGGATAGGACGTGCAAAGTACATCAGTGAAGACAAGGTGGATGAAGAATTTAATAAAATAGAGAAAGAACTGGCTGAGCAGATGGATGCACTGATAGCAAAGGAAGGTGAATAAAGATGCTTAAGGAATACCGTTCCATTTACGAAGTAGCCGGACCCTTGATGCTGGTGCAGGATGTTGAAGGAGTTACTTATAACGAACTGGGTGAAATCGAATTGGCAAACGGTGAAATACGGCGCTGCAAGGTGCTTGAGGTTGATGGTTCCAATGCGCTGGTTCAGTTGTTTGAAAGCTCGGTTGGAATAAACCTGTCCAACAGCAAGGTGCGTTTTTTGGGCCGGGGTCTTGAGCTTGCAGTTTCAATGGATATGCTGGGCCGCGTTTTTGACGGCCTTGGAAAGCCGATTGACGGCGGCCCTGAAATAATTCCCGATAAAAGGCTGGATATCAACGGCGTTCCGATAAATCCCGCCGCACGGGATTACCCGTCAGAATTCATTCAAACGGGTATTTCAGCAATAGACGGCCTGAATACTCTTGTGCGCGGGCAGAAACTGCCGATATTCTCCGGTTCGGGTCTTCCCCATGCCCAGTTGGCAGCCCAGATAGCCCGCCAGGCAAAAGTGCTTGGAACCGACAGCAAGTTTGCCGTTGTTTTCTGTGCCGTTGGTATAACCTTTGAAGAGGCTGATTTCTTTATAACGGATTTTAAAAAGACGGGTGCTATAGACCGGGCGGTTCTTTTCATGAACCTTGCGAACGACCCTGCCGTAGAGCGAATCGCCACGCCAAGAATGGCGCTGACCGCGGCAGAATACCTTGCTTTTGAAAAGGATATGCACGTTCTGGTTATAATTACCGATATAACGAACTATGCCGATGCACTCCGCGAGGTTTCGGCAGCCCGGAAGGAAGTGCCGGGGCGACGCGGTTATCCCGGCTACCTGTACACCGACCTTGCAACGTTATACGAACGTGCCGGAAGGAAAAGAGGCTTTGAAGGCAGTATCACATTAATCCCCATTCTTACAATGCCCGAGGATGACAAGACCCATCCTATTCCCGACCTGACGGGATATATTACCGAAGGGCAGATTATCCTGAGCCGTGAACTGCATAAAAAGGGAATTACACCTCCTATTGACGTACTGCCGTCACTGTCGAGACTTAAGGATAAGGGTATAGGCAAGGGAAAAACCCGTGAGGATCATGCGAATACAATGAACCAGCTTTTTGCGGCGTACGCCCGCGGGAAAGAGGCCAAGGAACTGGCTATAATATTGGGTGATGCCGCACTGACCGATATCGACAGGATGTATGCAAAATTTGCCGATGCGTTCGAAGCAGAATACGTCTCTCAGGGGTTTGACACAGACCGGGACATAGAGACCACACTGAGTATAGGCTGGAAACTTTTGTCCATACTGCCTGTAAGTGAGCTGAAACGTATCGACCAGAAGTACATCGACAAGTATATGCCTCGCTGAAAGTAACCTGATATTGCGGTTAAAATATTCAGACGGCAAGGAGATTGTTTCATGGCAAGATTGAACGTAAACCCCACCCGGATGGTTTTAACCGGGCTTAAGAAAAGGCTTCAGATGGCCAGAAGAGGCCATAAGCTGCTGAAGGACAAACGGGATGAGCTGATGAAGAAGTTTCTTGAAATAGTGCGCGAAAACAAGGTTTTGCGCGAGGAAGTGGAAGAGAAACTCAAGGTTGTCCATTCCCGCTTTGTCATGGCAAGGGCCGTGATGAGTTCCGAGATTGTTGAGGAAGCCCTGATGTTTCCAAAGGTTGAGGTAAGCCTTAAAACCTATACCCGGAATATAATGAGCGTTGATGTTCCGGTGCTTGAGTTCACAACCGAAACAGGCACCGAGGGTGATATTTATCCCTATGGTTTTGCAAACACCACGGCAGAACTCGACGATGCAATTTCAACCCTGTCGGAGTTAACGCCCAAACTTCTGAAGCTGGCCGAGATTGAAAAGAGTGCACAGCTTCTTGCCGATGAAATAGAGAAAACCAGGCGCCGCGTTAATGCGCTGGAATATGTTCTGATACCAAACCTTGAAGAAACAATAAAATATATTGTGATGAAACTTGAGGAAAATGAGCGCTCAAACCTTACACGGCTTATGAAGGTTAAAGACATGATGCTGGAACAGGCTCACGGATACGGCAGAAGCAAATAGCCGGCAAGCACAGTGGAAAAGACAGTATATGATTTATATGGGGCAACCGGTAGAGTTGCCCTTTTTATTTGCGTTCATGCAGCTTTCAAACATAGGCTTTAAGAAATCGGAAAAATATAAGAATCGGCAGTAAATAACTTCTTAAACCTCAAAGGAGGAACGGCTGTATCCTGTTTATTGTTGAAGTGTTGCCCAATGTCTGCTATTATCGTATTTAGCAGGTCAGTAAAAATCTGAATCGGTGAAAACATGCAAATCAGGCAGGAAAACAGGGTATACTGTATTCCGTGGGAGGTTGGCTATGGACGGTTTGGTAAAAAGGTTTTTAAAGTATGTCTCTTTTGATACGCAGTCTGACGAGAATTCCGATTCCTGTCCCAGTACGCAGAATCAGTACGAGTTCGGTAAATACCTGGTTGAGGAACTTCGTGAAGTCGGTCTTAAGGATGCTGAAATTGACGAAAACGGCTATGTATATGCAACCCTTCAGGGAAATACTTACAGGAAAGTACCTGTAATTGGTTTCATAGCCCATATGGATACAAGCCCGGACATGACCGGTACGAATGTAAAACCCCGGATTATTGAAAACTACGATGGTAATGATATAGTGCTTAACGAGGAAAAGAATATAATCATGCAGGTTGGCACTTTTCCACACATGCTCATGGCAAAGGGGCATGATATTATAGTTACCGATGGAACCACGCTCCTTGGTGCCGACGATAAGGCAGGAATAGCTGCAATAGTCACAGCCTGCGAATACCTGGTACAGCATCCGGAGATAAAGCACGGAACGATTAAAATTGCTTTCACTCCTGATGAAGAGATAGGCAGGGGCGCAGACCGTTTCAACATAGAAAAGTTCGGAGCCGATTTCGCATATACGGTTGACGGCTCGGTTGAAGGTCAGCTTGAGTATGAGAATTTTAACGCTGCGTATGCGAAAATTACAATAAACGGGGTCAATGTGCACCCGGGAAGCTCAAAAAACAAGATGAAGAACTCAATACTGATTGCGATGGAACTGAATGCGATGCTTCCGCAGGCCGAAACGCCTTCGCATACCGAGAACTATGAAGGATTTTTCCACCTGAACTCCATCGAAGGCTCGGTTGAAAGGACGGTTCTGAACTATATCATCCGTGACCATGACAGGGAAAGGTTCAGCGAAAGAAAAACGCTTATGGAAAGAATAACCGAGTTTCTGAATTTTAAATACGGTGAGGGTACCGTTGTTCTTGAACAGAAGGATCAGTATTATAATATGCGGGAAAAGATAGAGCCCGTGATGCATATAATCGAGCTGGCGAAAGAGGCGATGGAACAGGTCGGGGTTAAACCCCTTGTCACCCCGATCAGGGGAGGAACGGACGGAGCAAGGCTTTCATACATGGGACTTCCGACACCGAATATATTCACAGGGGGGCAGAACTTTCACGGTAAATTTGAATTTGTATCAATAAACTCGATGAAGAAGGCTGCTGAAGTAATTGTGAAAATAGCCGAGAATGCAGCAAAGTGATGAGATTATGTTTTCAGGGCTTTTTAGGTGTAGTTTAAATATTGTACAAAAAAACCGGAGGACGGATGAAAATGCTTAAAGCTGTTATTTTCGACATGGACGGGGTTTTAATCAACAGCGAGCCGCTGCACTTCAGTGTGGATAAAAAAGTGCTGGGCAGGTTTGGTATAGATGTCGATGACAATTTTTTAAGCCGGTATGCCGGTGTGGCAAACCCTGAGATGTATGCCGATATAAAGAAAAAAATGGGTTTGAGCCAGAGCATCGATGAATTGCTGGAGTTCAGGCTGAAACTTTCGCTTGAGGCACTGGACGAATCCGAAATGGATGCGATAAGCGGAGTCAGGGAACTGCTGCAGGATCTGGCATCGCACAACGTTTCAATTGCAATTGCCTCTTCATCACCAATGGAATTTATAGAGGCTGTAATCAGAAAACTCCGCCTGGAGCAGTACTTCAGGATTATTGTCAGCGGCGAGGAACTGGAGAGAAGCAAACCCGCCCCGGACATTTTTATCAGGGCGGCAAGCCTTTTGGGTGTTGAACTGAATGAATGCGTTGTTATAGAGGATTCGGCAGCGGGGGTTGAAGCGGCATTTGCTGCAGGTATTAAATGCGTCGGCTTTTTAAATCCCGGTTCAGGGAACCAGGATCTGTCGAAGGCTGATGCAGTGGTGGATGACATGAGTAAGATTAATTACAGTTTCATATGCAATATTCTTGGGTAATTTTCACAGGGTTCGCCCTGCGGTTTGTCTTTGATAAACCAGGGAGGGTGGTTTTATGAAAAAAAGGAAAATGCACATATGGTTTCTTTCGCTGATCCTTATATCATGCTTCTTTACAGCGGCATGCACTGTTTTGAACGATAACACGGATGTACCCGTGGATAATGCCGGCAAGGATGCTGAAGCCGGTACAGGAGGCCATGGTGATATAGTTATTGGCTATGCCGATCTGACCCATGACGGCATTGATGAGAAAATAACGGTGGATATATCAAAAATCGAAGAAACCCAGGAAGCAATACTGAAAATCCTTGATGATGAAGGCAATATCATCCTTAAGGAGCCTGCAGGCCTGGCTCATGCCGGCTGGAACTCTGTTTATTTATGCACCATTGACGATAAGGATTTTCTGTTGAGATACAATCCGTATATGATCCAGGGATGGGGAACATATAATTACAGGCTGTTTTCAATAGACGAACAGGGGACTGAAATTATAGCCGATGAAGATGAAATCAGGTTCAACATTACAGGCCAGGTGGAAGAGTTTGATATAGAGAAAATGGCATCCTTCCATGACAGGATTAATGAGTATCTTGACAAAAGCGTGTTATTGCTGAGTACGGAACAGGGAGACATTGCGTACAGCACCGAAGACCGGAAAATAACCAGGAAAGAGGAGTATTCCTGGTTATACGGCGGCAATACCCGATATGATGAGAATGATTCACTAAAAGAAAAATTAAGAAAGTACAGGGACAATATTAGATGATGCCTGTTACCTGTTAAAAGCGATATTCATTGTCGTAATGAAGTTTCCAAGCCCGTGGATAATAATAGTGGGTATAATAGAGCCGTTGAAGATTTTTTCATTCAGGTAGCCTGCCATGAATCCGAAGGCACCTGCCATTAAGAAAATGTAAATATGGTATGACAGGCTGACTTCAACACCGCCAAGCAGGCACAGGATGTTATGTACCAGTGCAAAAACGGCTGCCTGGACCGTAATACCCTTGATAACCCCGATTCTTGATATCAGCCGCTTTCCTAAAAATCCGCGGAAAAACAGTTCCTCGCATAATCCGTTTGCAAATAAGTTTTCGATAAAGGCCGGAATAACCGCTGCCCATGCAAGCCCGGCATATGCATTGCCTGCGAATGCCTCGCTTTGCTCAATTACTTCAATGTCCGAAGACGGCAAAAATACCGTAAAGTCAAATATGAAGGGAAGAACAAAAACAAGCCCGCAAATTAATGCAACATGCCAATGCACTGTAACTGAAGGCTTATACAGGCCTATCCACCTGAAAAAGGATTCCTCTTTCCGGTGGCGGATCAGCCACCACAAAAAAGGAACGGGCAAAAACAGGGTCATATTATTAATGATTTTTGAAACAGAAGAAATAATCAGTTCCATGATACTTACCTCCACCATTTTCATGATTGTTCAGCACCGGTTTCATGCCGTATTGCAGGCAAAACTGCCGGCAGATTATTGATGAGGTGATTCCGGCAGTCGCCCGAAATGCATTATATTTTTCCCGCTGGCATCACTCCCCTGAGGATGGTTGTCAGTATGGATTTATATATGCGTAAAAAGTTATGTATTTCTGAAACCGAACCTATTCAAGGTTCAGCTTCCTTTTCAGAAGATAACTTGTCAGGATGAAAAACCCCGCAGCAGAGACAACAGCTATGAACAGCATTGGATTCAGTGTACGACTGATTTGAAGTTCAGCGCTGATGCCCGGTCTGTACGTCAGTCCGGTGAAAATAACTATAATCAACGATGATACAAACTGAAGGACTGAGCTGATACCAATATACATGCCGAAGGAAATCAGCAGTTTATGCTTGTTGAACAACTGGCCGAGGGATATTGCCGTATATATCTGCAGTATACTGGACGCGAATCCCAGGACGGATCCAATGGCAATTTTAACGACGGCAACCGTACCCAAGCTGTCTGCGATTGATTTTAAATCACTTGCGAGTATGGCAAGTTCCTCTTTCGGTACAAGGATACATAATGAACCGAATACAACCATTAAACTCAGGAAACACCAGATCATGGAGACAATCAGTTTGTTAAGTACATGCTGCCATGCCTCGACAGGAAGGGTGAACATGAGATATCCTTCGCTGCCCAAAAGGCTTTTATAGAACCTTTGTATTACTATAATCAGGGTAACAGCAAATATTCCGATAAACATCATCACATATATCGCCATTAAGAACGACGATACAGTGCCTTTTACAGCCAATTGGAAAGAGCCGGACGGAAACGCAGCGGAGTTATCAGCCGGCGGATTTGTGAATGTATATTCAGTTACCATGAACGGACTATACAGTGTAAACCTGTTTATTAATGCAATAATCAGCATTGTTGCATACAGCGGCAAAAACCAGCGTGCAGTGGCTTTTATTTCATATTTCATTAACCTGGCTAACATCTGAACACCTCCCTGAAAAGAGCATCTATTGATTTACCTGATTCATCACGGACTTCATCCACTGATTTGGAAAGTATAACCTTACCGTCTTTCAAGAAAATAACATCATCAAGTATTCTTTCAATATCGGCTATTAAATGGGTTGATATAATCACGGCGGCATTCTCACTGTAATTTGAAATAATTGTTTCAAGTATATAATCACGGGCAGCAGGATCAACACCGCCTATTGGTTCATCAAGAAGATACAGCTTTGCCTCTCTGCTCATTACAAGCACAAGCTGGACCTTTTCCTTGGTTCCCTTTGACAGGGTTTTTAACCTTGTTTTTGCGTCAATTTTCAGTCTGCCGAGCATATCATAGGCTTTATCCCTGTTGAAATCTGCATAGAAATCCTTAAAGAATTCCACTATTTCCGAAACCTTCATCCAGTCGTTCAGATACGACTTTTCAGGAAGATAGGAAACTACCTTTTTTGTCTCAACGCCCGGTTCAAACCCGTCAATGAGTATTTTGCCTTCTGAAGGAGTAAGGAGAGCGTTGCAGATTTTGATAAAGGTTGTTTTCCCGCTTCCGTTTGGTCCCAATAGTCCTGTAATTCTGCCCCGGGGAATGCTCAGGGTAACAGAATCAAGTGCCTTTACGGGTCCGAAGTGTTTTGACAGGTTTTCACACTCAAGAATATTACGCATTATCAGCACCTCCCGTCATCTTTGCGATAATTGATAAAATCTCATTTTTATTGAATCCAAGCCTTGTCATGTTCTGAAGAAATTCCTGAACGAGTTCCCGTGCCAGTTTGTCTTTGACTTTCTGAACCATTTTCACATCCTCCGTTACATACCTGCCGCTTGTGCGATGTGTATACAGCAGGCCGTTTTCTTCAAGTTTCGCAAGAGCTCTTTGCATTGTGTTGGGATTAACCGAAGCCTCCTGGGCCAAATCGCGGACAGAAGGAAGTTTAGAGCCCAAAGGATAGACTCCCGAACAAATCTTAAGTTCTATCTGTTCGATCAACTGCGGATAAATCGGGCGATCGGGTTTCAGATCCCACGGCATTCTATCACTCCTTTGTATTACTGTATTATTGTATTAAGCGCTTAATACAATAATACAGTGCTTTTATTTTGATGTCAATAGTTTCCGGTAATTTTTTTTCACAATATAAAACCCGATGCCGGTATTACCTTTTCAACACCTTGTACATATGATGAAGTAAAACTGATTGTAAAGGAAGGGATAAAATGATTGTCGTGAGAAGGAATGTGGTTGATGAGAACCTGCTTTCGGAAAGGTATGGCCCGGACGGGGTGAAACTGCAGATTGCGGGCATGATGCATAAGGCTGGTGCTGTATTTTCATATCCGGACGAACAGATTCTTGATTTCGAGGTTTCTGCCAGGAAAGAAACAGTAAAAGCCGCGGAACGGCTTAACAACAGTTTTTTCTCATTCAGGCTCTTCAAGGATTCGATCTGCAATAAAAGGTACTGGGACAGGACCGGGGAAGGCGGATTCCGGCTGAAAAAGGATGCCGATGCTTACGACGCCGTACGGGATATCCTTAGAAACAGCAGGATGTATGGAACAGAATGCGCCACCGCAATCGTAATTGTGTTTTACCTTGCCATTACTGAAGTATTTCCAAAAGAACTGTTCAACAGGCTGTTCTCCGACATTTACCTTATGGACTGGAAGTACCTCGACAAGGATTTGGGAGTAAGGAACTATCGCGGAGTTAAAGACGCAATACCCGGAGACTGCCTGTATTTCAAAAACCCCGATGTAAACCCCGATACACCCGAATGGCAGGGTGAAAACGTGATTAAACTGCTTAATGATTACTATTACGGGCATGGAATCGGCATAAAAACATCAGAGGCAATTATACGGGATTTGAACAGGAACAGGATACATAACTCCGAGCGTTCAGCGTACCTGATGGATCTGATAGTAAAGCCGGATTTCAGGTATCTTGGCGAAATGAAACAGAGACACGGCTGAAATTTTATATCGGCATTGTTCTTGCACCTAAGTTTTCAGCAGTGAATAGTATATTAAGGTAAGGCAGAACGGTTATCCGGCAGGGAATTCAGCTGACGTGTTCCAGCCTGTAAACGGTGAAGAAAATTGCATGGAGAAAAATTATGAATGTCAGAACCAAAACACTGAAAATATCAAAGCATGCCTTGACATTTTTTACATACCCTATAACAGTATACGCACTTTCGGACTTTCATATACTACACCTGAGAAAGGAAGTGTGAATATGCAGCCTGTGCGCATTGCAGCAGGAGACGGAGCCGGCGAGCTTTTGAATTTTCTCAGAAAAGAACTTGTTGAAGCCAATACAGACCCGGATTTATTCAGGATAAACCAGGAACAGGAGGACGGACTTATTGCCATAGAATGCACGAAGAATGACAGGTACAGGGAAAGTAAAACTTTTCTTGAACAGCTGTCGCAGGTACTGGCCGATTACCTGATGACCGCATACGACGGAATGTTGCTGAACAGAATTGCAAAGAAAAATTACGGGTATCTGAAACCCAATGAACGCAGGGAGATTATTCTCATTGCCCAGAAAAGAATCAAGGATAATGATCAGAATATATTGGACACGGTTATAAGAATAAGGCGGAAAAACCTGGTAACCAAGAAACTTACCGATTTCCTGAACAACAGTGACCATATAATCCTTGAAGGGTTTGTAACATTCAGGATGCAGGAATATGTAAAAGAGCTTGAAGAGATCATGGACTGGGCAGTTAGGCAGTACCTGATAGAAAGGGAGTACCAGGAGTTTATAAAACTTCTGTCTTGTTTTGTGCAGATGCAGAAACCCAAGTTCAAATGCGTTCATATTATTGCCGAGAAAGATTCAGGCTTTTCAATTTACGATGAAAACATGGAAAGAATATCGGAGCAGTGGCTGATTGATTTGGCCGGCGATGATGCCGACGGGATTATAAAGGAGGAGGATCTGTTAATCAGTTTTCTTATATCCGCTGCTCCAAAACAGATAATTATGCACAATACCTCGGATATACGAAACAAGGAGCTGATAGATACCATTATGCAGGTTTTCTCCGGAAGGGTCACTGCCTTTAATGATTGAACCGGTCCGGTCGGTTTTTGAAATTTCATCCCATATTTATCTTCTAAACCTTGTACAGCCTGAAAATTTTGTTGTATAATGAATAGGTAAAATGCACAAAAGTGTCTCATTCCCTTAATCGGTTTCGAAGGGAAGGAATGGGGGTATTTTTTTGTCGGCCAAGGTTTTTCAGTCCCTTGTTTATCGTATCAGGGATATACTGGATTGTGATTTGGACATTACCGATTCGAACGGTATAGTCTTTGCGAGCACCCGGCAGGATGCTGCAGGCAGTTATATCGAAGATGTCCAGGATTTCCTGGACTCCAGTAAGGACTACGCCGAAAATGAAAAAGCCGCTTTCATGAAAATCGGTAACCGCGGATCCCTTGATATGGTAGTGGTGCTGTACGGTAAGATACAGCAGCGGAAAGAAGCCATGGAACTTATTTCTCTTTCCATTGAGAATGCGCGGCTGTGCTACGAGGAGAAGTTCGACAAAAACAGTTTCATAAAGAATGTGGTACTCGGAAACATACTTCCGGGGGACATCTCACTTCGCGCGAAAGAGCTTAGAGTAAAGGACAATGTTCGCAGAATCATATACTCCATTCACACCGAAAAGTCCAGGGACATTCACGCATACAACGTGATTCAGAGCCTTTTCCCGAACGATTCAAAGGATTTTGTCGTTCTGCTCGATGATCAGAACACTGTACTGGTCAAGGAACTGAAGGACAAGGAACAGGAAGACGATATTTACCGAAAGGCAAGAATTATTATCGATACGCTGAATACCGAGCTCATGGTGAAAGCGGCAGTGGGAATCGGAACAGAGGTGACCCGGCTGCGTGATATTTCCCGTTCTTACAAGGACGCCCAGACTGCGCTTGCAATAGGCAAGATCTTTGAAACCGACAAGGATATAGTAGATTACAACCATTTAGGCATTGGCCGCCTGATATACCAGCTCCCCACCACTTTGTGCAGGCTGTTTCTGAACGAAGTTTTTAAGGACGATGTTTACGACCACATAGATCAGGAAACAATGATCACCATCAAGAAATTTTTTGAAAACAGCCTGAATGTCAGTGAAACATCAAGGCAGCTTTTTGTACACAGGAATACTCTTGTATACAGGCTGGACAAGATACAGAAGCTGACCGGTATGGATTTGCGCAATTTTGAAGATGCTATGCTTTTCAAGGTTGCGATGATGGTAAAACGCTACCTTGACGAAACAAACAAATGAACTTGAAAAATACATAAACAGAGGATGAACTGCATTGATAGAATTCAGAAATGTAACAAAGCGTTATCCGAATGGTACCATCGGGTTGCAGGATGCAACATTTACAATAGAAAAAGGCGAATTTGTCTTTATTATCGGCCCGAGCGGCTCAGGCAAATCAACACTGCTTAAACTTATGCTGCGCGAGGAAGTACCCACCGAGGGAGAAGTTTACGTCAATGAGTTCAGCATACACGATATGCCGAGAAGGGAAGTGCCTTACCTCAGAAGGGGGTTGGGTACTGTTTTTCAGGATTTCAGGCTCCTGCCCAACAAAACAGTCTATGACAATGTCGCCTTCGCAATGCAGATAGTGGAAGCCCAGCCGAAAGACATTCGCAGGCAGGTGCCCGTTGCTCTCGCCCTTGTCGGGTTAAGCAAAAAAGCCAGGGCATACCCCGACCAGCTTTCAGGAGGGGAGCAGCAGAGAGTGGCAGTGGCAAGGGCTATTGTCAACAACCCTTCGGTTTTGCTGGCCGATGAGCCTACAGGCAACCTGGATCCTGAAACCAGCTGGGAGATCATGAATTTACTCGATGAGATAAACCAGAGGGGAACTACGGTCATTGTGGCAACCCATGAAAAAAGCATCGTGGATCAAATGAGAAAAAGAGTTATTAACCTCGAGTACGGAAGAATAATTCGGGATGTACAGGAAGGGAACTATACAAATGAAGATTAGGACGATAAAGTATATTGTAAAGGAAGGCTTTGCCAATACATATAAAAACATATTGATGTCGCTTGCATCTGTGTCAATGGTCATCGCTTCGCTTTTAATATTCGGTATCTTTTTAATGCTTATAATAAATTTTTCGTACAATATGAACAGGCTGAAAGCACAGGTTGAAATTGTGGTTTTTCTTGAGAACAACGCTTCGCAGTTTGAGACTGACGACGTGGAAATGAAGATAAAAAATGACGAACGGGTTTTAACATATGTGAAAATTACAAAGGAACAGGCATATGCACAGCTGGTAACCCAATACCTTGATGACTCGGATCTTCTTGTGGGTCTTACACCTGATTTTCTCAGCGATTCATTCAGGATACACCTGAAAAACGTTGAGGACAGTGAGGCATTTACCGAAGAAATCAGGAAAATGCAGGGCGTTGAGGACGTGAATTACCCGTATGAATCGCTGAAGAAGCTGAGTACTTTCCTGAACTGGATCAATATAGGAAGTATGGTTGTGCTTGCCCTGCTTTTGGTTATTTCTGTTTCCATAATAGCAAATACGATAAAACTTACAGTTTACGCAAGGCGGAAAGAAATTGAGATAATGAAGTATATAGGCGCAAGCGACTGGTTTATACGCTGGCCGTTCATCATAGAAGGGATTATTATCGGTTTCATCGGGGCGATTGTTTCATTCATTCTGACAAGCTACCTGTATAATTCAGTGGAATCATACGTTAATGCAAGCACCCTTGAGTATGGCATCAATGACCTGGTTAAACTGGTGCCCCTTGGAAGCGTCGGCGGCCAGATTTTTGTCATCTACGCGATAATAGGCGTGGTAATGGGCAGCGTCGGAAGCATAATTTCTGTAAGAAAACACTTGAATGTGTAAGGCTTGTTTAGGTATAATTAGTAATGGTGAAACTTTTTCCATAAAGGCGGAAGTATGAATCTGCCGATATAGTATTACACAGCGGTGAATTTTTGACTGCCGCCCGGCTGCATATCCGGGCTTACGGAGTTGCAGAGCGGTTTCCGCCGTAGTTTGGTTTTTTACACATGAGAAAAGTTATATTTGCCGGAGGACTTCAATGATGCAAAGCAATCATAGGAATTTTTCAGCAGTTATAAGGCGCGTTGGTTATATCATCATTATGTGCCTTATGGCAATTGCAATGACAATACAGGTATCTGCGGATGACCTGTCGAAGTATCAGCAGCAGTTGAAGGAGACCCAGTCAGACTTATCGTATTACCGTAAGCAGATTAAGAAAATAAGCGAAGACATTAACTGGAGAAAATACAAACGCGAACAGATAGTCAAGGAACTTGAGGCATTGGGTCTGAAGAAGGAAGAGATTGAGCAGAAGATCCAATTAATCGAGTCTGCAATAGATTCCCTTAATGAAGCAATCGCATTGGCCGAGGAAGAATACGCGCAACAGGAAGCTTTATTGAAACAGCGGCTGAACGTGATGTATAAATGTTCAAGCACGGTTTGGAAGCTGGACGAGCTGCTGAAAAGCAGTAACTGGAATGAGTTTTTTATCAGGCTCAGGCTGATGAACCAGATCAGCGAATACGACAGGATGCTGCTGAACAGTGTAAACAAGAAGAAGCAGGAGATCGAAGAGCTTAAGGCACAAAGGCAGTATGAGATGGACAACTGCGTGGAGCAGGCCAGGCAATATGCACTGCAGATACAGGAACTTGAAGTGTCAAGATCTTCAATAGATGCTGCGATCCAGAAAGACTTAAAAAGCAAGGAAGAGTATGAGAAACAGGAAGATGAATTACTTAAGGAATCCAGGGAACTTGAAGAGCTGATAAGGAACATGCAGAGCCAGGGCGACCTGGAATTCGGAGGGAAAATGGTCTGGCCCATGCCGACGAACAAAAAAATCGCATCCAAATACGGCAACAGGCTTCATCCCATATACAAGGTATGGAAAATGCATACCGGGATAGACATTGGTTCAAAATTGAATGAAAAAATTGTTGCAGCAGCAGACGGAATCGTTATTTATGCAGGTACCCGCGGCGGTTACGGCAACTGTATAATCATAGACCACGGCAGCGGTATTACAACGCTGTATGCCCACATTAACAACCGCGGATTCCTTGTGCAGACAGGTCAGAGAGTCAAAGCCGGCCAGGCAATAGCAAAGGCAGGAAAAACAGGGGTCGCTACCGGTCCGCACCTCCATTTTGAGGTAAGAAAGAACGGAGCTACGCAGGATCCTTTGAAATATGTCAAACCATAGGATATAATCATTTTTGGTTCTGTTTTATCAAGAACTCTATTAAAATCCCGGGAAACCGGGTATTTTATTTTTGATAAAACTCTTGTTTATGAGACATTTTAATAATCCTGGAAAATATATATTTATATGAAGCCCCGGACCTGATGATTTGTGCTTAAGGCCCTGTCCGCCGGGCAAACAAAAAATGTATGGGAAGTGTTGAAATGAAAAGGAACGTATTAACTGTACTCATTTGCTTAATTGTTGCAATCACTTGTTTTACCGCGGGTTTTTTTACGAATAACCTTATTGATGCGCTGAACCCGAAATACGAGATTGTGTTCAGTCAGAATGTGTCACGGGAAAATATAATGAATTTCAACAGGGTGAAATCCATATTGCTGAACAGTTATTACAAGGAGCTTGACGAGAATACCCTTCTTGAAGGCGCAATAAAAGGTATGGTTGATGCGGTTGGAGATCCGTACACGGTGTACTATACACCCGACATGATGAAGAGCTTCATGGAACAGCAGACCGGAAGTTATGTCGGCATAGGCGTTACCGTTTTCATGGACGACGACGGGCTGGCCACTGTTGCCGATATCTTTGACGATTCCCCGGCCAAGGCTGCAGGAATGCGTAACGGGGATAAGATAGTCTTCGTGAATGGAGAGGATGTTACACCGATAACCGATTTAAACCTGATTGTTCAGAAGATTAAGGGGCAGCCCGATACAGAAGTGGATATTACCGTATACAGGCCGGAGATCAATAACTACGTTGAGCTTTCCATGGTTCGGAAAGTCATTAACCTTGTGTATATTCACAGCAGAATGATAAATGACAATATAGGATACATCCAGTTGAAACTGTTTGATGAAGACATTACGCAGGATTTTGTAAAACATGTCAACCAGCTGATTTCCCAGGGTGCGAAGGGCCTGATTCTTGATTTGAGGAACAACCCGGGCGGGGATTACAGCCAGGTTGTCCGCATGGCGGATATAATTGTTCCAGAAGGGCTGATTGTGTATACCAAGGACAGGTACGGAAAACAGAGTGAGGAGAAGTCGGGCGCGAATGAATTCAAAATGCCCCTGACAGTGCTTATTAACGAATACAGTGCCAGTGCTTCCGAGATCCTGTCGGCGGCAATAAAGGATTACAACAAAGGCACCCTGATAGGGAAAACCACTTTCGGCAAAGGCCTTGTCCAAACGATAATCCCTCTCGAAGGGGATGCAGGTCTGAAGTTTACGTCAGCGGAATACTATACGCCTTCAGGTGTTTCAATTCACGGGGTAGGGGTAGTTCCCGACATTGAAATAGATAATGACGAAAAGTACAGGTACTACAGTATCGATGAAATTCCCGAAGGTGAGGACAAACAGCTTTTAAGAGCCGTTGAAGAGATCAACAGGCTGATTCACGAGCAGGGACACGGTAATTAACCTGTTTCCCGCCCGTCATATTTTTATACTGTTGAATACGCACCGCCTCGCAGGGGTATAATACTAAACGAGGTGGTTATAAATGGCATCGAAAAAGAATGAGAAGCTGAAGCTGGAAATCGCGAAGGAACTGGGTCTTTTGGAAAAAGTGCAGAAGGAAGGCTGGAAAAGTCTTAGTGCAAAAGAAACAGGAAGAATAGGCGGTTTGCTGTCAAAAAGAAGGAAATCAGGTTAAGCCTTAAAAGGAACTTTTAAAGATGGGCCGAGCTCATCTTTAATTTTATCATGCACGGGGGTCTGTATGTACTGCGATTTTGCCTATGTTTATGATCGACTGATGAGGGACATGGATTATTCAAAATTGGCTGATTATATTGAAGCCCTGTTTTTGGAGTATGGATCAAAAAAACCCGGACTTCTGCTTGATCTGGCATGCGGAACGGGCAGCCTGACCGTAGAGTTTGCAAAACGGGGCTATGATATGATCGGCGTTGATATATCCCCGGACATGCTTAACTGTGCGCTGGAGAAATCCGCGGAGCTCGGGGTTTCTCCGCTTTGGGTGTGCCAGGATATGAGAAACTTCGAGCTGTATGGAACGGTTGACGCTGTTGTCTGTACAATGGACAGCCTTAATTATATAACCGATTTCAGCGATTTGAAATCTGTTTTCAGGCTTGTGAAGAATTACCTGAACCCGGGCGGGCTGTTTGTTTTTGACATGAATACCCCGTACAAGTATGAAAACGTCCTTGGCGACAACGTTTTTTACGAGATCGGCGATGAGATTTCGTATATATGGCAGAGTGGGTATAATCCCGACGACAGGATTTGCTCCTTTGATCTGACCTTTTTTGTAAAGGAATCGGGACAGTTGTATAAAAAAATAGAAGAGGAGCAGAAGCAAAAAGCCTGGCGTATCGAAGAAGTAAAAGCCGCACTTGGTGAATCGGGGCTGAAACCGGTGGAGGTACTTGAGGAATATACCCGGAAACCTCCTTCAGGAAAAACACTGCGCTGTTTCTTTATAGCAGGATTACCGTGACAGCATATGCATGTTGTCCCCAAATACCGTTAACGGGCATAAATCCGGATGATCGGTTTTTCTTATGAACTGAAGGCGGCAAGCCTTCTTTTTATTACCGGGGATACCGAAGCTACAAAAGAAAACAGTATCAAGTCTTTAAGAAAGTAAAGGGCCATACCTGAAACAAGAGCCCAAAACCCTGTCGGGCGGTTGTTATAAAAATTGTATATTGCATACATGTGCAGGATTCCGATTACATACTGGACAAAAAGACCCAGGTAAGATGCGGCGAAGGCTTTGGCCGGGGTAAATGAGCCTTCCGGCTCCGAAACCTTTCCGATGATATAGGCTGTAGCAACGAAGCCGAGCAGAAACCCGAAAGTGGGCTGGAAAATATACTGGGGACCCGAAGGAAGGGTGAAAACCGGTAAGCCCGAAAGCCCCATTACAATATAAAGACCGACTGCACAGGCACCGCGTTTTGAGCCCAGCACAAGCCCTGCCAGGGCGCAGAAAACACCCTGCAATGTGAACGGTACGGGGAAAAAGGGATTAGGGATTTTTATAAATGCCCCGACTATGATAAGAGCAGTAAAAAGGGCAATAAGAATCATGCTTTTTATGCCGGATTTTTGTATCATCATTTTTCACCCCGCGGTAAACTCTTTATTATTGAAGCAAAATACTGCCTTAAATGATGATACAATACAACAGGCATAATGTCAACCTAAATCAAATTCAGGTTAACATTTGTTTCTGAACATGTCCTGTCGAAAGAACCGTTAAAATCCGTCCTTCATAAATCTTTTAACCAGTCTTATGTCATCGCCGAAAAGATACAGGATGTCGTATTCGCCGAGAATGCGCGACACAACGCGTTCGGAATACATCTTATGCAGGTCCTTTGGTTCAAGGTTCGTGGACAGAATGGTTTTACAGGGAGTTGAAATATTTCTTGCGCTCCTGTAGTTTAAAAGGGTTAACAGCTCTGTGTATTTTGCCGCACTCGGCGATTCGGTACCCAGGTCATCTATGATCAGAAGCTCGGTGTTAAGAATATCCTGGTGGGAATTGTCCTGCATAATGCTGTCAGACTGGTACTTGCTCCTGTAGATGATGTCAAACATCGCGGGGGCGGGTAAGTACAGAACGGTATGCCCCTTTTTCAGGATTTCCAGTGCGATGCATTTGGACAGGAATGTTTTTCCCACGCCGGTCGGCCCGGTAAAGAAAAGATTGGGACAATCCTTATCCTCAAAATTGTTTACAAAATCAATGCATTTTTCCTTTACCCTTATGGCCTGGGTTCTTGGGGAAACATCAGTTCCGGCTCCTTCAGCAGGCGAATCGGGGTAATAATTCTCATTAAAAAACTCAAAGCCTGTCTGACCGTCACTGTTCAGGTTCGAGATATCGTAAAACCTTTCAACAAGGAGCTGACGATAGCAGTGGCATGGCGTTGTGCCCGGTATTCCGTCCTTATCAAGGACAAAACCCGTGTCATTACAGTTTTTGCATGTATATTCAACCTCAAGATAGTCGGCGGGAAACCCGTTATCTACAAGAAGTTTTTTCTTTCTTTCAATCAGTCTGCTGATTTTTTCTTCGAAAAAGCCTGCACTGTCCGGCGCCAGCTGCTGTTTTATGGCTTCGCGGGTATACGACAGGCCAAGCTCTGTTATCTGCTGATCAAGCACTTTGATTTCAGGCACTTTCCGGTATACTTCTTCTTTCCTTTGATCCCGGGAGAGTATTGCATTGTCCCGGCGTTTATAAAACTCTCGCTTCAATTCATGCCAGCTGGTATTCATCGTACTCCTCCTGATAGATTTGAACTGGGCAAAAGAGACATCGCAATCGGTTATTTAAAGGTGGAATTCTTGATTTTTTCATAAAAGTCATTACTGTATTCCCTCTGCCTGAAGTTGTTTTTCTGCGGTACTTTTGCAGCAGCGGCTTCGTCCTTCGGTGTTGTCTCCTTCCTTGACAGGCGGGCAATAACTGCCTCTTTTGTTTTAAGGCCTTCATTGTACCAGTCTGTAAGTATTTTATGTATATACCTGAAATTCAGGTTTGATTTGCCCGAGGTTTTTCTCAGGGCCAGCTCAATTATATCCATATCGTATCCGTACTGGTTGACCCATATATCAACAAACTCCTCCTCGTAAACCGTAAGACTCCTGTGCAGGCGCAATACCTTGGCTATCTGGTAGCCAATGTCACGGGTTTTCTGGAAAACCTCCATGAATTTCTCCAGTTCGATATGGGTCGTGATGTTCCGCCTGGACCAGCTTGCTGCAACCTGGCCTATGTATTTCCTGTTCAGTGCATTTTTGTTATAGCAATACTGAAACAAGGAAATCATGACATCTTCGTCGAAATTATACTGGCTGAACAGACCGTCGATAAATGTATACCACGCACTGGGCATACTGCCCTGGAAGAACATCTGGTTCATTGACTGTATACACTGCGCCCTGCGCTGGTTATGCCGGGTATTCGACAGTACCTCGTCGGGCGTGGATTCTTCTTTTTTGCGGTACAGGCTGTTTAACAGCCTGTCCTTTACATTGGTAAAGGTAATACCGGTGTGGGTGCGTACAAGCAGTTCTTCATTTTCAAGAAGAACAAGGGCGGCATTTAACGCGTCCCTTGACATGCCGAGCTTTTTTGCAAAATCGTCCAGTGTAATGCTTTTATTGCATTTGCACATGTAAAGCCCGAATATGTATACTTTTACACAGTCCGAAGGCAGCGACGGCATTATATCGTATATGAACACATCCGGAACGGGTGTGTCTGAAAACAGCATATCCCTCGAAAGTTGGAATTCCATGCCCATTCTCCGTTCAATCATTATTAATCACAGTCCAGTTTTATTATATCATAAAAAGAATACTGAACTGTATATGAACCGGCAAGTTCTTTTTTGCAGCAAAAACCTTAAGGATTTGTTCCGGGGACTGCATGGAAGGGGATTTGAAACTTTTGATATGCCTTTACAAGAAAGAAATCCTGTAATGCTAACCAATCGGGGCAGGGAACAGGAAAGACCGCTGAAGGTGCGGTCATTACCTGTAATTCTCAATTATTTTCTTTACCACGGTCTCATTTGCAAGCATATCCCATATAGCCGGATCTTCCATTCCAAGGCGCCAGAGCGCAATCCCGTTAATGCCCATGTTCCATGCCGTCATTACCTTGGCGCGGATGCTGTCGGCATTTTCAAACCAGACCTGGTGCTGCTGGCCCTGGGCATCGGTATAGGCAAACCAGGGCGTTTGCATGCGCATATCGAACTGAATAGCGGCACCGTACCGGTTTGCAAGCTGAACTGCCCTGTCAAAGGAAACGTAAGAGCTTCTGTTCGTCGCTAAGTTGAAGTCAAAGCCGAATACCGACACGGCAGCGGCAATTTTGTACCACGGCATTTTGGTCTTGGTATAGTCCAGGACCCTTCTCATCCACGGAACCGAAACAGGCGGGCCCGGAGGGCTGCCCGGCCAGCCGTACTCGTTGTACAGCATCACTATAAACTCATCCACTGCTTCCCCTATTACCGCATAATCAAAGGGGTCGGAAAAAGGATTGAAAGGTTCGTCACTTATTCTTGACGGCACCGAGGCCGAGAAATAATAGCCGCGCGGTCTTAACTCCGCGGCGATGTCGGTATAAAGCTGCGCAAGGTTTACGCTGTCTTCGGTGTACGCATCCTCTATGTCGATGTTGACACCGTCAAAATTATACCGTTCAATCAGCGAAACAAGGTTCTGTGCAAATGCCCTGCGGTTCTGCGGCGAAGAAACAAGGCGGCGTACGAGTTCCCTTGCCAGTGCCGTTCCGCCGGGCCGGTAAAGAAGGTTGTGAACAACGGGAAGAACCTTGATATTGTTCCTGTGGGCTATTGCCACAATTACCTGTATATCCTGATCTGTAAACTGGAAGAACTTATCAATCCGGGTCGGGTCATCCCTGCTGATCTGGTAAAAGAAAAGGCCTACGCTGGAAAGCTGTGATACATTGTCGGCAAATGATGCATACGAACCCGGCAGTCCCGGACCTTCGGCAAGGGTGTAAAAGCCGATTACAGGCTGGACAGGCATGCTGCTGTCGTGCGCGTTCAGTATTACTATGTTTTCTGAAATCCAGCCTGTCGTGCCATTGAAAAGCCCCACCTGGTACCAGCCGTTTCTGTATCCCACTACAGGAAGACGCGCACCCTGCTGCATTACAACAACCGGTGCATAGTTCGTGCCGGGGCCGCTTCTGACGTTCGCCATGGATACATTGACGATCACTTCGGTGTAAAAGGGTATTAAAATTCTTTGACCTGCATAGATCAGGCTGTTTTCAATACCATTCAGCTCGATAAGGCTCGGAATGGTTGTGCCTAAAAGGCGGGAGAGGCTGTACAGCGAATCGCCGGGCTGAACCGTGTACTGGAACACTCTTCCCGGAACGGGAGGAATATAAAGAACCTGCCCGATTCCAAGTTCTGTACTTTCAAGATTGTTGGCCTGCTGAAGAGTTTCGATGGTTGTTCCAAAGCGCCGGGCTATCTGGTAAAGACTGTCGCCGGCAACAACGGTATACCACATACAAAACACCTATTTGCTGAATTCTTTACTAACCAGTATATGTTAAAATTCCTGATGGGTGATGATTTGTTTGCTATTCAGATAAAAATAAAGGGATTGTGTGACGATATAAATATTGAGGTATATCCGTTTTCAGAAAGTATATTGATCGGCGGAATACCGCAAAAGGTTTGCGTGAAAGATTATTCCATTTTGTAATATTTGCGGGGTGTAGTTTGTGAAAAACTTTAACAGATTTATATCTGTACTGATCAGCGTAATCATTTTGTTCGGATTGGTTCTGCCTCCGGTGCAGCCCTCCTTTGCTGCAAACAACGTTTTCAGCCCGGTATTTTCATATAACCAGGATACCGGTAAATGGGACATAACATGGACGCCCATCGACGGTACCGAGGTTGTCACCGTGGAGCTGCATAACCCGGACGGAGCTTATGTTGAACTTACGTCAGAGACATCGGGTGATGTTACCGACGGGAAGGTAAGTTTAACCTTTCTTCCCGATCATATATACGATCTCACGTTCAGGTTCAGGGATCGGTATGGTGATTACATTGCATTCAGGAACAAGTACAATATATGGGTCAGCGCAGAAACGGTCTATTTCCTTTCCGACATAACCTTTGAGGGGACATCCTTCAATGACAGGGGAGGCATCCTGGACAATAATTATAAAACAAACAGGGAGGATCCGGCATCAAATGAACCCGTTACAAGGATAATCAGCGGGCATGAACCGCAAATAACGCTGAAGTGGAAGGTACCCACAATTTTCAACGGAACGGAGATTGTTCCGATTACCCAGAGAGATGCGGTAGATTATGACATGCTGGAGCCCGACAGTACACAGAACATTGATTTCTGCTATTTCCACATAAGAATGAACGAGATTACCGACAGGGTGACACCGGTGAACTACCGTACAAAATACAATAATGAAGGCCGGATGGTCATAGTGGAAACAGAACCCGAGAAAACCGTTGCCGGCTTCGGGGAAAACGGTGCTGTTACCGGTACCGACAGGTTTGTTTCCTGCGTCCTTGACCTGACTGACGGCATAAAAGCCGGAACCGAGTATGCAAATGTGGATATCCGTTTATTCTTCTGGGACGAGAGCAAGGATCAGCAGGTTCTTTTTTCCAAACTTGTATACGGCTATGGCCCGGGTCAGGGCTTTTCAGTCGTGAACAAGGACATAGTCTTCCAGAATATCAATATTGATTCCATTTTTACACCCATGCATTTTGAAGTTACGAAAGTTGATATTGATAAACTGGAAGTAAGGATTAAAAAGATAAAGAACAGGAACTACCCCAACCTGTACTACCAGGTGCAGGAGGCAGGGGCGGCCTCGGACTTCCTTGAAGGCCATTCCACATTAAGCGGAGGAATAAAGATGCCTGATTCCAGCATTCCCGACAGTATCGGCTGGGGAAGCATAATTATTGAGGTTCCGCTTAATGAAAAGGGAGAACATCCCCAGTATTATTACAGGGTAGTTGTTACCGACGGAGATTCGGGTACGCCGCTGGGGTCGCTGGCTATTGATTTGAGCAAACTGGATCATGATACAGGGAAACCTCCGGTTCCGAGGGAAATTGAGGTTCAGCCCATTTACCAGGGTAAACAGGATATCACTGTCGGGCAGACAAAGGTCAGGCTTCCGCTTACAAAAATAAGGGTTTACTTTGACAAGCCTCTCTTCTGGGATAACATGGACGAGAATGCCGGTGACCTGACTTTTCATGTTCTTCTGAACACATACCTGTCCGACGATATAAAGGAAAGTGAGACAAAAAAAGTAGGCGAGCCGGAGATTACGGTAAATATGCCCGTAACCGAGAAGCGTGTGGCTGTATTCGGGCGGGAAAGCATTATCGAAGATGAAGAAACCGGAAAGCTCTACTTCGAACTTGGCGGAATAGAAACCAATGACAAGGGAGAGTCCCGGCGGATAAGGCTGTTCTATGATTATCATTCGGGACAGGCGATAGATTTTGAAAATGATAAGGATTACCCCGACTTTTTGGTTCCGAATACAAAATACTACCTAAGGATGTTTTCAACATGGGCTGACNNTGACGGTGATATGGAAAAGCTCAGTGAAATAATTTCGTATATATCTCCGGTGGTAAGTTTCACAACCTATCCCGCAAAGGATATGCCGATACCCATACCCGGCTTTAGCCTTGGAGTGGAGCCCGAGGATGAGCTGGATCCGGAAACAGGAAAGCCAGTGTTTGAAGGAATAAGCGTAAGTTTTTCAAAGATACTGACAAACGAAGACTGGAAAAAATACACCGATGTTATGAACGGGCGCAGGATTGAGTACAGGCTGTATATGAGCGACACGAATGAAGAAGGCAGTTTCAGGCTCGTGGATACGATCGTTACGACGTATCCCGATGATAATCCTGATGAGATTCTGTCCACGCTGATAACCGGGTTCCCTCCCGAAAACGGCGAGCCTCTTAAGCCCAATACCCCATACTATTTCAAAATGCAGGCCGTTTTGTATGTTGATGATGAGGATAATTTCCTTACAGGCGAGGAAACACCCGTAAAATTCATTACAACTCCGAAAACCGATTCGGGAAGCACGGATGATCTTGCAAGACTCCCCAGGACACCGGTTGAGTTTTCGATCGCAACCAATGAAAGAGGCGAGCCGGAGCTTACCGATGCAAAGGTAACGCTTACATGGCTGCATGCGGAACCTGACGTTACGTATGAAATAGTGTGTACAACAAAGAAGTTAAGCCCCGATGCAAAGAAAGAGGATTATATCAATGACGAGTACCATATCGGAAATGCATACAATCCCGGCTTTATGGATGTATATAGGAATTACAGTACAAACAGTAACGATACCGAGCTGAGTATCGACGTATATACTACAAAGCTGTATGAGCTGGGCTTTTCGTACAACGAAAGCAATAACCGTATGGTGCGTTTCCCGGTTAACCTGCCGTTCTTAAAACCCAACCGCCTTTATTATTTCAGTATAAGAGCGGTGCGCAACAGGGGGACGGATGATGCCGTATACAGCAGCTGGGTAAGCATCCCGGTGACAACGAAAATGGTTCCTGCACCGAAGTTCCTGGAAGCTGTTGCCGACGTTCAGTTAGGTTTCAACATAAGCCTGACAAGGGGAGTCCGGGCCGAGGACCTTAAGGTCATGATTAAAAAGGCAGGCCAGCCCGACTATTCATATACCGAGCTTCCCCGCAGCAGGTATTCCGTTGTAAAGGACGGTACAAGGTATTATTTCAGGCTATATGATCTTGAACCCGATACATGGTACGACATACTGCCCTATTATAACGACGGCGACGACACTATGTGGTATGACAGCGATGACGAAATCTGGCGCAGCCGATACCGCGCGCCGATACAGATGAAAACAAGGAACACGCTGAATGAGATAGAAATACGCTTTGAGGGAGAACCGGTCTATGATTACTTCATAGAACTGAGAACCGACGATTATGATGATTATATAACCCTGCAGTATGACAGGGATGAGGAAGACAGCGATTACGGGTATACCCTGAAGGACGGAACAAGGATAGAGTTCTACCGTGAAAAAACAAATGCTTACGTGGAAGACACCGAAAGCGACAAATACATGTACTATGCAAGGATTTACCAGGCAAGGCAGAAAAAAAGCGACGGAACATACGTAAGGAAACCGCTTTTGTCGAATACGCGGTATTATGTCAAGATATGGGCGAGAAATGTGGATGATTCAAACCATATCGGGCCTGTTACGATACGTACCGACTTCAGCCAGAAGGACTATGACGACGATCACAGGCGTGATGAAATAAGGGACATCTTTGAATCAAGGGCCGATAAACTTACGAAAAAACTGTATTTTACCGTTGATGAACCGAATAAATCTGTAAACAGGGTTCTTCTCAAGGGCGCGATGATTTCAAACTTCATGAAGGCAGCAGGTTATACAGGTGTCACCGTTGATATATCGAAAGAGAAACCCGATGCGGACAAGGATGTAATAATAATCCCTATGGAAATAATTGAAACCCTTCAGAAGACCAACAGCCGCCTGACCATTAAAATAGCAGGCGGGGAACTGATATTTACAGCCGATACCGTAAATCCCGAGGTTCTGAAAAAGCATCCGGGTGTTACCGGCGTTAAGGAAACAATGCTGGAACTGACTGTCGGGCGGAAGGCAAAGGGATCTGTCCTGCCCGTCCTTGGCTATTCATACGACTCCGGGGTATTTGACATCGGCTTTGCTTCGCTGAACATGAGAAGGACATACGCCGAAATTAACGAGATAATATATAACATACTGAAAAAACCTGATGCTTCAGGGCCGTTCAAATACGGTATCCTGGACAGGGAGCTGGAAAAACTCCTTGAAAAGGAAAGCACAATGACCTATCAGAGCTATGCCGACCTGGAGAAACTGATAGAGCTTGTCATAGAAAGAATAGAAGAAGAACTGTCATTATATATCAAGGACATTATAGACGGAGGAAGAGGGCTTTCAGCCTCGGTAGTCAACAGATCGGAGTTAACTGAGCTTTCGGGCGGCATCAAGCTGAAATTGCTTTACAACAGCAGCCAGAACCTTACTGTACCGTATATGCTGCCCCGCGGGAAAACCACGTGGGTGGAACCGTCGGGCGTAAAAGGCTGGATGTTCCCGTATGTGCTTATAACCGCAAAAGTTCCGGGAGAATATACCGTTTTCAGCATTCACCAGATTACGGTGCCCGAAACAGACGGTTTTACCGATCCGGATTTGCTAAAACTGTCTCAAAAATATGACCTGCGCAAGGTTTTCGGCAGAACCCTTTACCCGGCCGATTTTGTATCCGGGGAAAATGCTGTTACCCTGTTTGAAATTGTAACCGGAACAACAGGACAGGTAAAGGACCTGTCAACAGCAGCGAAGATTAATTTCTACGGCATTGGAGACATAATCCCTGTTTCCTCGGTAAACAGGGATATCAACAGGGGACAGGCCGATTCCCTCGTTGTGGAGATTTATGCTTACAAAACCGGTATACCGTCCGCAATGATGCAGCCTTCAACATATATGCATATTTCAAATTCAAAGGAAATACCCGACGCCTTATACAACAGGGTTGTAATAGCCCTGGACCTGGGTATTGCGGAGCTTGACGGGAATTATTCCTATCACGCTTCCGAAAAAGCAACGGTGGAGGAGCTGCTAAAGGCAGTGATTACAGTACTGGAGCTTTTGGGTGAATGGTAATCGGAGGGAAGGTTTGATGAGGAAGAGAGTTATTGTTGCAAGAATAATAGTGTGGCTTATCGTGATATCCATGGTTGCGGCCTTTGTAATAGATATAGTTTTCGCCCAGCAGGCAATGCCGTCCACGCCGCCCCAGAATGTAAGGGTATCGGATATAGGCTATGAATATACCGGAAGGCAGAACTGGTATGTGGAGTTTGAATGGGATGCCCCGACATACCCCAGTGATATAACAACAGTGGAAAGATCCCAGGTTTTTTATTTTAACAAGGTGGAGCGCGGTACAGGAAGGGTTATAGATGATGTAATCCAGTTTACGCTGAACGAAACCGCCAGGAGCTTTAACCCGACAAGATACGGAATCGAGCTTGAGCACGGAACGATATACGAGTTTTACGGCAGGTCCAGGTACACGTACGGCCAGTATGGCGAGTATACCTTTGTGTCGGGAAAATCAAACCGCATTAAGTTTCTTACCGGCCTCGAATTCAACGCTGAACTGATTCCCGGAACCAACGACATAAGGATAGTCTGGGATGATGTTTGGGATACCGATGGAAGAATAGATTACAGAATATTAATCTCTGATACAACGGGCTTTACACAGCCCCCATCAATACCCGATATAATCGGGGCGGATATCGGAACCGAAAACAGCAGGGTTTCGGTTGTGGGAGGAAGGCTTGAATATATCTATACAAACGCCCTTCCGGGCAGGGAGTATTCAATAAAAGTAATACCCCTGGTTAATTCCGATGTATCTGTAACACCCCATGAAGAATTGCCCGTTGTACGGGTCAAGACAGAGATCCTTCTTCGTGCAAAGTATATAGGCGAGTCCATTGACAGTGATGGGGTCAAATGGCTCAGATGGATGCTGTTCTGGGATCCTATTGTTAAAGGACCGATCGGAAGCGCCATATTTACAAGGGTGCAGTATAAATTATACCGTTACGATGAAAGAGGAAATGAAACATTCTTCGCGGTAATAGAGGATAATGACCGTATTGAGGTGAAACTGAAGCCAGAAGAGGTTGAAAAATACAAGTACAAGATAGAAGCCGATGCCTACAGGCCTGACGGCACATATGTGCCGTTCTATTCCACCACGCAGATTTCATTGAAAACACAGATACCTGAATATCCTCAAAGCCCTGAGTTTGTGGACAGGTTTCAGAACGCAGATCCGGGTCCGGTAGTATATGACGAGCTTTTAACCGACAAAAGCGTTACATTGCTCTGGCTTCCGCCGATAACGGGCGAAGGCGAGATAGACACCGATGTTTATTACGATTTGTACCTGTGTGACAATATAAACGACATTAACCTGGATAACCTGCCGCCGCTGACAAAGAAAATAGTATCGAATGTCAGAATGGGTTCGCAGAACCAGGTAAAGGAACTGAACACCGGAAGAATCATTGGATATCGATACGAAATTACCAATCTCAGGCCGAATACCGTTTACTATGTGGTAATGGTAGCAAAAAAGAATTATCTCATCGAAAGTGAAGACGGAGAATACATGATATCGGTGCCGTATTTGTCAAAACCAAGCGTGAAGGTTATTATCACGCGGCCTGACAAGGAAGCCGACAAGCCCCTGGCTCCGCCTTCTCCGCCGTTCAGGCTGAAGCCGGGCGATTCGGTCGGAAAAGACCGGATTTCAATGCAGATGGAAAAGGCATGGAAGGAAATGTACAGCAAAGAGCTCGGGAAATGGCTGTACGTAATCCGCAGGGACGATCCCGAAGGCAAAGTATCAGGCGGATTCTATAATTCCGGCAACTCCTTTACCTACGATGAATATATTCAAAACAGGAACCTGCCCGACGGTGATCCGAACAAAAAGCCCGAACGGGAGGTAAGCTATAAGACGGGCTGGGAGATCAGGATCCACTGCGTGGAGTATGACAAGGCCTTAAGCAATGTCAAAAACATCACCGGAAGGGATTATATTTCATACAGTGACCTTGGAAAAAACTATGTGCTTGACCTGCAAAAGCCCCTTTCACCGGTCTTGACACCAGATTTCGGCACGGATGAAAACACCGTGTTCCAATTTGACGCAACCGGGCTTGAGCCCAACAGGACCTACCTGGTATGGATTACCGTTTATAATACCGAAGGAAATATCGAGTCTGAGCCGTCAGATCCGATAATTGTTACAACATTGCCTGAATATCCGCCTGTGGTCGAATATCCTACCGTACCCACCGACCTTAAGGGTATTGCCGCCGATACATATGTGGATCTTTTCTGGACCTGGCGCGAAGGCTACAGTTACAATATCAAGTACGGAACAGAAGATAACGTCGGCAATGCGCCCAACACGATAACAGTAACTTACGAACAGCTCCGCAGCCAGCCTTATCTGAGGGTGGAACAGCTTACCGCAAATACAGTTTATTATTTCTGGATACAGGCCGTGTCGCCCGCAAGCCTGGGAGGGAAGGCATCGGAATGGAGCAAAACCCTTGTGGTTAAAACCGAACCGTACAGCCCTCCTCCAAGACCGAGGGGATTCGGAATAAAGGACACCCCCGACGCAGTAACCGAGAACAGCATATTCTATGAATGGATCCCGGATGAAAGGGTAACATTTATCCTTGAAATATCAGAGAATGCCGATTTTTCAGAATCCACAGAATACAATGTGGACGGGTCGGAATACAGGGTAACCGGCCTGAGAGCAAACTTCCTGTATTATGCAAGGCTGTATTCCTTCAGCGCTGAAACGGGGTTAAGGTCTGAGCCTACGGCAGTAATTATGATAGTAACACGCAAGGGCAGATCCGAATACGATGCCGGTATCCCGGTAGAGGATGTGCCCGTTGGTGAGATAGTTGAGATAGACGGGGTTGCCGTTGACGGAATTTGGAGCGCGAGGGTTTCGGGCATTAACGCCCACATCCTTTCGGAAAAAATAAGGATGATGACAAACCATACGTTTTCGATAGATCTTTCAAACCCGCCGCCGTATACCGAGGTTATACGCGTTGAACTGGACAGCGGGATTATTGAAACGTTGTCGGGCGTAATGCAAAATCTTATTATTAAAACGCCTGACGCGGAACTGACGATTATCCCGGGAAGTTTCCTGCAGGATACATATTTCAGGCTGAAACAGACATTTAAGGATTTAACGGTGAGAATTGACATAAGAACGCCGGTATATGAATTACGGCCCGAGAAAAGTAAAAAGTATGTAATACCGGTAAGCGAGCTTAAAGTGACCGCGGGCAGCGACGGGAGCTTCTTCCCGATTGGCGGTTTTATACGCCCGGTTAAACTGTTGTTTGCGGTTGCACCCGAAAAAATGGACAAAGCCGGCACACGGTTCTATGATTTCGATGACGGAAAATGGTACGATGTTGATAATTTATACTTCCCTGAAGAACGGAGAATTGCGGTGTACCCGGTAAAAAGCGGCGCGGTTGCGGTGATTGAGCCCGACCTTGCGTATAATAACTATACCGCCGATCATAAACTGAATGCCATAATCGGAAATATTACTTCAATATATGAAATGCCTTCCCTTTCAGGGAAAAACACTGATTACGCAAAGGAACTTACCGTCAATGAAGGTATGAAATACCTGTTTGACATTATTCCCTATGAATACGGGAATGCAAATATAACCGAAAAGGCGGTACGGTCAGGCCTTTTGCATCCGCAGTATATTAATTCGGGTAATGAACCGTTAAGGACAGATCAGGCAGTTTATGCAGCCGTTATGGTTTTGCGCAGGAAAACCGGGATCAACATATCAAATGTTCCCGTATCACCCGAATACGCGAATTTCATAAGCGAAACAGGCGAACCGTTCAGGGACGCCGTCTCATTCGCCGTTGCGAACGGGATTCTCAGTGATTATATTGACGGGATGAATCCCGGCAGCACAATAACACTTTATGAACTGTTGGAAATAATTGAAAAAATACTGATGTACGCAGGAGAACTGTAAAATCGCCCTGGAGCAATAAAGCAGGCCGAAAACCGGTTGAATTTGGAAACGAAATACAGGAAAATTTATGATGCAATTATTATTATTTATAGTATAATAATAAATGATTTTGTTTAATTGCGGGTTTGGCAAACTTTATCAAAAAATAAGGTCTGCCAGGGTTTCTTTTTTTGGCAATTCAGGTTTAAAAACTGATTGAATTGTCAATTATTTAAAAGGATATTCCGGTAGAAACCGCCTTAATAAAGCAATTTAAAACTGAACATAATAATTGTGAACATAATTTTTTCACCACCGCATCAGGGGAATTATGTACATAAGACGAGAGAAGGAGAGGCAATAATGGGCGTATTTATTATTGACGGTGGTATTCCCCTCAAAGGTACGGTTCGAATAAGCGGAGCGAAAAATGCCATTCTTCCGGCACTGGCTGCATGCCTGCTGACAGAAGGGAAAAGTGTATTGAGAGATGTACCGGACCTTGAGGATGTACATACCATGTGTGACCTGCTTGCATCTTTAGGGGCAAAAGTTGATTTTAATGTTGAAAAAAGGGAAATTTCAATAGATACAAATTCTGTTACCGAGTATACCGCACCATATGAACTTGTTAATTCAATACGGGGTTCATTTCTTGTTATGGGGCCGCTTTTGGCAAGAAAAGGCCGGGCAAGGGTACCGCTTCCCGGAGGATGCGCCATTGGCAGCAGGCCCGTGGATCTGCACCTGAAAGGTTTTTCAGCCCTGGGAGCAACCATCAATACCGGCCACGGTTATGTTGAAGCCCATGTAAAGGGCAGATTGACCGGAGCAAGGGTATATCTTGATTTCCCAAGTGTTGGGGCAACTGAAAACATATTAATGGCATCTGTTCTTGCGAAAGGCCAGACGGTGATCGAAAACGCCGCCACCGAGCCGGAGATTGTGGATCTTGCCACAATGCTGGTATCGATGGGAGCAAATGTAACCGGCGCGGGAACCGATACCATACGGGTTATCGGCACCGACAAACTTACACCGGCCGAACATATAGTCATACCCGACAGGATTGAAGCCGGAACCTTTATGCTTGCCGCTGCGATGACGGGCGGTGAAATAACCATTGAAAATGCCATGTCCGATCACCTTAAACCCGTTATTGCAAAACTGCGGGAGTCGGGCGTGGAAATAGCCGAGGAGCTTAACTGCATATATGTAAAAGCGCCCGAACGTACGAAGGCGGTTGATGTAAAGACCCATCCGTACCCGGGTTTCCCCACCGACATGCAGGCCCAGATGACGGCATATTTAAGCCAGGCCGAAGGGACAAGTATGGTTGTTGAAACCATTTTTGAAAACCGTTTCATGCATATAAGCGAGTTAAAGAGGATGGGAGCCAGGATAAAAATAGACGGCAGAACGGCAATAATCGAAGGCGGGGTCAGGTTCCTCGGGGCCCAGGTCAGGGCTACAGACCTGAGAGCCGGCGCTGCGCTGATTCTTGCAGGGCTGTGTGCAAAGGACAGGACCGAAATAAGCGATATTTACCATATCGATCGAGGCTATGAATCAATGGAAAAAAAACTTCAGACCTTGGGAGCCAGGATTGTCAGGGTGTGACAATCCTGTTTTCAGTTCAGCTCATCAAGGGTAAGCCTGAAGCCCGGCATGAAATGCCTGAAAAAATATTCCACCTCGGGCATTTTCATGTCCTGGATTTTTTTCAGGGTTGCTTCAGCAGCTTTTTTAAACTCGCTGTTTCCTGCCTTTTCCTCCTCAATACATTTGATATACGCGCTTATTCTGTCGGCCGCCTTTACAATTTTCCCCTCGTAGGACGACTCGTCATAAAAAAGGATATCCTTGTATACCGCCATCAATTCATCAGGAAGCATTGACAGGAGTTTCATCTTTGAAACATCCTCCAAATCCTTATAGGCATTCCGGATGGACGGGCTGAAGTATTTAATGGGTGTCGGCATATCACCTATAACTGCCTCGTTGGAATCGTGGTATATCGCTAAAAGCGCGACACGTTCGGCATTGATGTTGTTTCCGAAACAGGTGTTGCTGATAACGGCAAGACCGTGAGCAATCATTGCTACCTGGAGGCTGTGCTCCTGGATGTTTTCTGTATTTGTATTCCTCATAAGCCCCCAGCGTGTTATATGTTTCATCCTGGAAAGGAACGCAAAAAAATTAAAGGTCTTTTCCAAAGGAACTCCTCCTTGTTAACCCGACAGGCACGTGCCGAATAACTTCATAAAAGAACTTATGTTCTATTATAACCGATAAAAATTTCCTTTTCAAGATCAACATGATGGTTCTTAAAAATATTATAAACCCTTTGGTCATTGGGTATTTCCTGTCACCGACAACCAGTTTGGCCAGGTGGAATGAAAAAAAATAACAGGCGGACCGGTGAACAAATGCTTAACCGGACCGCCTGACCTGCCGTTTCGGCCGGCAGAATTTTATAAAGCAGTGCATCCTGTTGTGTCCTCCCAAGGTGCAATCATAGCAGTTCTTTGAGAAAAGTGTTACTCTTTTCCGGCAGAATCAACCCCTTTGCTTTATATTTGGAAATTTATCATCTGATTGGGATCGTGCCCCGACTAATATATTTTTATTCATATGCCTTGTACATTATTTGTGCCTGGCAGGTCCTTTTTCATACAGTTTATTTTGCTGTAAGCCTGCTCTTGCTGCAGGGCACGCATTTTATTGACGTGCTCAGCTGAAGCCTCTTGCATTTCATATATCTTCCGGGAAAAATATACTGGTATGTCCTGGTGATTTTCAGGCCGCCAAATGCTATAATAGATTCAATCAAATGATGAATAAACAAGCCAGGGAGAATAAAAGGTGGAATCATTAGATGAACGCTTTATTGACTGAATTGGCAAGCCTGAGTATTTACATTAACATAACAGAAGATACTGCGGTTAAAAAGATTATTAAGCTTTTGAAGCTGCTGCGTGACGGGGCGGACAGCGCTGAAGAAGCGATCAGAGCCTACAGTGAGGTTCATGCTGCGCTGCTTTCAGAAAACTGCAGGAGTTTATACCGTCATATTGAGGATATAACGCTCCGGGACGAGAATATCTTTACTCTATCCTGCGAAAAGGGGACGATTGATGCCGATGATCCGTTGGCTAAGCAGGCCATGGTGGAACTTGGAATACTTAAGAAACTTGCAGGTATCAGCTGTGCTGAAATCAGGAACAGGATGAAAGAGATGTTTTCATGCAGCGAAACGGTAACCCGGGTTATTGACAGCCTTCCGGACTGGAACATTTTTTGCGAAAAGAAACCGGGCACAGGATGGAATATCGATCCCGAAAGCAGGATATCGTGGCATCGCAGGAACGGGGCGGGTCTTTTCTGCAGGCATGTTTTCTTTATCTATGACGGTGCCGCGAATGCGCTGGTACCTGTTAAAAATCCCGATCCAATAACTCTTGACAAGCTTTACCTTGTGGACAGGCAAAAGGAAACGGCGGTTAAGAACACGAAAATCTTTCTTTCGGGCAAAACCGCGAACAATATCCTGTTCTATGGCGACAGGGGAACAGGCAAGTCTTCAATGGTAAAGGCACTGGCTAACGAGTTCGGTGACAAGGGTCTGAGACTTGTAGAAGTGCCAAAGAGGTACCTGGACCGGATACCCGGGCTTACTTCGATGCTGGCAGGGCGTGGTCTCAGGTTTATCCTGTTTATTGATGATCTTGCCTTTGGCAATAACGAAGAGGAATACACGGCGCTTAAGGCAGTGCTTGAAGGAGGGATCGAGCACAGGCCTCAGAATATCCTGCTTTATGCAACTACGAACAGGCGGCATATCGTTAAGGAAAGGTTTTCGGAAAGGGACGGCCTGTATTCCGACAACCCTGACGATGAAATAAGGGCAAGGGATGCAATGCAGGAAAAACTGTCGCTGTCCGACAGGTTTGGAATCACAATTGTGTTTTCATCCCCGGTTAAGAAGGAATACCTTCAGATTGTCCATAAAATGGCGGAAGAAAGGAATATAACGATAGATCCTGAACTGCTTGAGCAAAAAGCAATGCAGTGGGAAATGGCATACAACGGGATGTCACCGAGAACGGCAAGACAGTTTATCGACTGGCTGGAGGGCGAGCTTGCCCTGGGTTCCCGGTAAGATTTCATCCTGCCTCCCGGGAAGTAATATAATTTATTGTTAACCCCGCATAAACTGGTGGTATCAAGAAGTTAGGGCTTCTTTGGGAGGAACGGAAAATGGAAGTAATCGAAAAGGAAATAGGTAATGTTCTTATATGTTCAATAAAAGGGCAGATATTGCTGTGCACCGAAGAAGAATGCAGGAAGTATTTCGAAAAACTGTCGGAGGAAAAAAGCCGCACATCTGTTATAATTAATATGTCGGGTGTTGGTTATGTTAATAATGCAGGAGTGGGCATGATTGTAAAAAGCTTCAGGAAGTTCAGGGAAAACGGCGGCAGGCTGGTTCTCTGTTCCCTGACACCCGAAGTGGCAAAACTGTTTGAAATAATCAGGCTTACAGAGCTGATTGAGATTTATCCCGATGAAGAATCGGCGATAAAGAGCATACAGGCTAAGTAAACACTTTCAGAGGAGGTTTTGCATGGCCGGTAAGGAGTTTAAACTGGGTGATCTGGTAGAAATGAAGAAACCTCATCCCTGCGGGAGCAAAATATGGAAAGTGGTGCGTACAGGAGCGGATATCCGAATGGAATGCCAGAAATGCGGTCACCAGGTTATGATACCGCGCAGCAAATTTGAAAAAAACATGAAGAAAGTTGTTACGGAAAGCCCGAGTTAATTGGGTTATTGATATTTTCCCCGGGAAGAATTAAAATAGAATAGATAATATTTTTATATTTACTGCTTTGATGAAGATTTCCTGGAAATTGTTACTGCAATTTCCCTGATATATTTGACAGAAGTCAATAAAATATAACAGCAATAAAATATAATTGGTACAGATTCAGCTTGTTATTTTTTTATGCAATTCACGCTTCAGCAGGAAACGTTTTTGTCCAGGGGGATACAGGTTGCGGGAAAAAGATAATAAGCGGGTTTTGCTGTTTCATTATGCAAGGAGCGAGTAACATATGAGAAAAAAGAATTATCCGCTGTATGAAACCACCGTTTTCGAGAATTTCAGGGTTATGACCGAAAACGTGGCCAAAAAATATCCGGACAGGATTGCAATTTCATACAAGAAAAATCCGCGCGACAAGGAAACCGTTGATGTGACGTATGCGGAGGCAAGGGATTATATCAGGGATATGGGCACCGAACTTATCAGTATGGGCCTTAGGGACAAACATGTTGCGTTGATCGGCGAAAGCTCATACGAATGGATATGCTCATATTTCAGCCTTATGTCCATTGGTGCGGTTACCGTTCCCATCGACAAGGATCTCCCTGCTGATGAAATGGCGGGTATAATGGATTTCGCAGATTGTGAAGCAGTATTTTACAGTACCCTGGTAGAAGATAAAATCGAGTCGATACGGGATAAGATACCTAAGGTAAAAACATACATCTGCATGCGTGAGGCCGGTATGGAAGGCGCACTGAACCTCCCCGACATTGTCCGGAGGGGGAGTGAGAGGTTTAAAAACGGCGACAATTCCTATTACGACTATGAAATTGATGCCGAGCGCCTTGCCACGATAGTTTTCACCTCTGGCACAACGGGCAGGGGAAAAGGGGTAATGCTTTCACAGAAGAATATTGTTACTGATATGACCCAGGGTATGTACTTGTTTGCAATAACCCCGAAAACAATGAATGTGCTGCCGCCCCATCATACTTATGGTTCAACGGTGAATTTCGTGGGGCATTATGCCCAGGGGTCAACCATTTATATATCCAGCGGCCTCAGGTATATTCTTGAGGAAATCCAGGAGCAAAAGCCTTCGCACCTGGTCCTGGTACCGCTGTTTGTTGAAACAATGCACAAGAAAATATGGCAGACGGCCGAAAAAAGCGGCAAGGCGAAAATGCTCAGGTTTTTGATAAAGATCAGCAATGCCTTGCTGAAAATAGGCATTGATTTGCGCAGGACGTTTTTTAGAAGCATTCACAATTTCTTCGGCGGCAAGCTTCAATTCATTATCTGCGGCGGTGCCAGCCTGAACCAGGATATAATCGACGATTTTACCGCATTTGGAATAACCATTCTGAACGGTTACGGAATAACCGAATGTGCTCCGCTGGTTTCATGCAACCGCAATGAATACCAGAAAAAAGGAAGCGTCGGAATACCCATTATCGGTGAACAGGTAAAAATCAAGGACCCGGACGAAAACGGCGAGGGCGAAATCTGTGTAAAGGGCCCCAACGTGATGCTCGGGTATTACAAGAATCCCGAGGCAACCGCTGCCGTCTTCGACGAGGAAGGCTATTTCATGACAGGGGATTATGGCAAACTTGACGAAGATGGCTGGCTTTATATCACCGGCAGAATCAAAAACATAATAGTCCTCAGCAACGGCAAGAATGTATATCCCGAGGAGATCGAGAGCGAAATATCAAGGATTTACGGTGTATCCGAAGTTGTTGTTTATGCGGGTGAAAGCAAAGCCCAGAAAAGCAAGGAGGTTATTGTTGCAGAAATCTTTCCCGACTACGATGCCCTGAGCCTTAAGGGAATAGAAGATGCACAGGCTTATTTCAACGAAGAGATCAGGAAAATAAACAGCAGAATGGTTTCATACAAGGCCGTAAAGATGGTTAAGATCAGGAACGAGGAATTCCCGAAGAATACTTCGAGGAAAATTCTCCGCTTTGCGATAGATAAAAATATTGATTAAACTGCTGTTTAACAGGATAAAATTTTTCGGATTATACTTCTCAATGCCTGAATAATGTGATAAAATTATTCTAAACTTATCTTAGTGCGGGTGTAATTTAGTGGTAGAATATCAGCTTCCCAAGCTGACTGTGTGGGTTCGATTCCCATCACCCGCTCCATATTTATTGTGCTTCCCGCCAGAAGCACTTTTTTTATTGCCCGAATCAATACTCCGTTCGGGCAGGCCTTCTGCCGGCATGCTTGTACCATTTTCCTGCGTAAGATTTTGAAAATGCGTCCCGCTGTAAAGTCCTCCGCATTGCACGATATCTTCAGCATTTATATGTTATTGCAGGAGAAAGATATCATGCAAGTGCCCGGGAAAGATAGATGCGCTTGCAATTTTATTATTGATTTTACGGGGAAATAAATGTATAATAGAATTGTAAACGCGCGTTCACGGTGATTTTCTTATGAAAAGTGAAGATATTGCAAGGCTTGCCGGTGTTTCCAGGAGCACCGTGTCAAGAGTTATCAATAATTACAAGAATGTACCTGAAGAAACCCGTAAAAAAGTTATGGAGGTTATTGAGCGGTACCATTTCCACCCCAATAACTCGGCCAGGGTTCTTGCAGGCAAAAAAACAGACACAATAGGTCTTTTTATCGTAAGTATAGCTGAAAGAACAAATGAGAATCACATATACAGGAACAATTACTTTTCTCCGTTTGTTGACGCGGTTATTGACAGGGCTAACGCCAACGGTATATATGTTTTGGTTAACTCCATATACACGGTGAAGGACTATGAAAAGATAAAGCAGGCTTTTGTTGAAAGAAGAATCGATGCGGGAATTATTGTAGGAACCGAGAAGGAAATTGATGTAATAGCAGATGTTGCGGCCATGGGTTATCCCTTTTCGGTTATTGACTATTCATCGGAGAAGATTTTACAGAGGATAAAAAAAGGCAGGGTGGCCGTAATAAACTGCACAGATGACGAAGGTATACGGAAAGTAATTGAGTACCTGATAAGCCTTGGACACAGAGATATTGGAATACTCAGCGGAAGAATGAACACATACTCGGGAAGAGTGCGGTATGAAGCCTACCGGGAAGTACTGGATGAATACGGGTTCAGCCCGATGGAAGAATGGGTACTGAAGGGAGAATTCATAAAGAAGACGGCGGCGCAGGAAGTTTTAAAACTGGTTAATCATGGAAAGCTCCCTACAGCCCTGGTTTGCTGCAATGACGACATGGCTTTGTCGGCGATAGAAGTATTGCAGAACAGCAGGCTCAACATACCGGAAGATATTTCAATTACAGGTTTTGATGATATTATGCCTGCTTCGCTGGTAAAACCCGCACTCACAACAGTCCGTGTGCCGCTTTATTCAATGGCGCAGAAAGCTGTGGACGAGGTTCTGAGAATGATAGGAGCTACATCAGGCAATATAAATATATTTAACCTTGAAACTGAGCTGGTCGTAAGAGACAGCTGTGCAGGGCCGCATTAAGCGCCTGCCGCCATGCATCAGGGTTCCGGATGGGAAAAGGCCGGGTTCCGGAATAAAATTGCTGCCGGAAATGATGCATTACCGCTCAGGTTGTTGATAAAAACAAATAAACGCGCGTTCACAGAACAAAGGGGGATTTATTGTGAAGTTCGGTTATTTTGATGACCTAAACAGGGAGTATGTAATTACAACTCCAACAACTCCTTACCCGTGGATTAACTACCTTGGCTGCCAGGATTTCTTTTCGCTTATCTCAAATACTTCAGGTGGTTACTGTTTCTACCGCGATGCAAGGTTAAGGCGCGTTACAAGATACCGCTACAACAATGTGCCGGTCGATAACGGCGGAAGATATTTCTACATATACGACAACGGGGATTACTGGACACCCGGGTGGATGCCCGTTAAGAGAAAACTTGACAGGTATGAATGCAGGCATGGCCTCGGGTATACCCGCATCACAGGCGAACGCAACGGTATTGAAGCAAGCCAGCTGTCCTTTGTTCCCCTCGATTACAACGGGGAGGTAAACCAGGTTGTAATCAGGAATAAGACCGATGAGGAGAAGGAAATATCACTGTTCTCATTCGTTGAATTCTGCCTGTGGAATGCAATGGATGATATGACCAACTTCCAGAGAAACTTCAGTACCGGCGAGGTTGAAGTTGAAGGAACGGCAATTTACCATAAAACAGAGTACAGGGAAAGAAGAAACCACTACGCATTTTACTGGGTTAATTCCCCGATTGACGGTTTTGACTCCGACAGGGAGACCTTTCTGGGCCTTTACAACGGCTTTGATTCCCCGCAGAATGTTGCGGCAGGCAAGGCCTCAAATTCAATAGCCAGCGGCTGGTCCCCGATAGCATCCCATTTCATAAAAATGAACCTGAAACCCGGGGAACAGAAGAGCTTTATTTTCGTATTAGGCTATGTTGAAAACCCGAATGAAGAGAAATGGGAGAGAAAAGGCGTAATAAACAAGAAAAGAGCAATAGAGATGCAGAAGCGCTTTATTGATGATTCCTGCGTTGAAAAGGCTTTTAACGAACTCAGGGATTACTGGACAGGGCTTTGCTCAAAATACACGGTGCAGAGCCACGATGAAAGGCTGAACCGCATGGTGAATATCTGGAATCCGTACCAGTGCATGGTTACGTTCAACATGTCGAGGAGCGCTTCGTATTTTGAGTCAGGAATCGGCAGGGGAATGGGTTTCAGGGATTCCAACCAGGACCTGCTCGGTTTCGTTCACCAGGTACCAGAAAGGGCAAGGCAGAGAATTATAGATATAGCATCAACGCAGCTTGAGGACGGAAGTGCATATCATCAGTACCAGCCACTTACAAAGAAAGGGAATTCCGATATAGGAAGCGGTTTCAATGATGATCCGCTGTGGCTTATCCTGGCAACCGCCCAATATATCAAGGAAACAGGGGATATTGATATTCTGAATGAAATGGTTCCGTTTGACTGTGACGAGAATAAGAAGGACACGCTTTTTGAGCACCTGAAGCGTTCATTTTATCATGTTATAAATAACCTTGGGCCTCATGGCCTGCCGCTTATCGGAAGGGCAGACTGGAACGACTGCCTTAACCTGAACTGTTTCTCCACCGAGCCCGATGAATCCTTCCAGACCTGCGGGCTCATTGACGGCAGGGTTGCCGAATCGGTGTTCATAGCCGGCATGTTTGTGGCAATAGGACCTGAGTATGTTGAGCTTTGCAGAAGGCTTGGATATAACGAAGAGGCGCAGGAGGCACAGAAGCACATTGATAAAATGGCTGAGACGGTGCTTGAGTATGGCTATGACGGAGAATGGTTCCTCAGGGCCTACGACCATTACGGGAATAAAGTAGGCAGCAGGGAATGCAAAGAAGGGCAAATCTTTATCGAGCCGCAGGGGTTCTGTGTCATGGCCGGAATAGGCGTTAAAGAAGGTCTTGCCCAAAAAGCCCTTGATTCGGTAAAGGAAAGGCTTGATACAAAGTACGGAATAATACTCCAGACACCGGCATACAGTGAATACTACCTGAACCTGGGCGAGATTTCGTCATATCCGCCCGGTTATAAAGAGAATGCGGGGATTTTCTGCCACAACAATCCCTGGATTGCCATCGCTGAGACAGTAATAGGCCGCGGCGACAGGGCCTTCGAAGTATATGCAAAAATAGCGCCCGCATATATTGAAGACATCAGTGATATTCACAGGACAGAGCCGTATGTATACTCGCAGATGATAGCCGGAAGGGATGCGGTCCGCTTCGGCGAGGCAAAGAACTCCTGGCTGACCGGTACGGCAGCCTGGAACTATGTTGCGATAACCCAGTATATTCTCGGCATCAGGCCGGCGTATGACGGACTTATGGTAGATCCGTGCATACCCGCATCATGGGATGGATTCAAGGTTACAAGAGAATTCAGGGAGGCAAGGTATAATATCGAGGTTCAGAATCCTGATCATATATGCAAAGGTGTTAAGAAAGTAATCATGGACGGCAGGGAGATTGACGGAAATATTCTGCCGGTATCCGAAAAAGGCAGTGAACATAATGTGATTGTTGTTATGGGTTAGCTACTTTGTTTTGTTTTGCATATATCCTCCTCACAATCGTGTTACATTCCATAATGGCTCCCTATTCAGGAATGTAATCTTTACATTAAAAAAGCCGGTTTGAAAAACCGGCTCTTTTTTTAATATTTTTTACTTCTTCATTCTTTCGTAGGCTTCTTTCTTCTGGTCTATAATCTTCTGGAATCCTGCATCAAGGTATTCCTTGCAGTATTTCTCATAAAGAGCGTCAAATTCTGAAGGATCGCACATTACCAATGCTGTGTAGTATTCCTGGAATTTTTCCTGCAGTATGGATTTATACTCGGAAACAGCGGGAATACCTACGTCGAACAGGAAGTCTGTGTACCAGTACTTCTGGTTTGCAATACATTCTTCATACCTGTCCTTGATCAGGTATTCGAATCCGTCGGGTGCAAAGGTGGTCATCTGGACCTTCAGGTTAGCTTCTTCGCTGCCATAGTCCTTACCTTCGATTACAAGACACCACATATCCTTGTTGGAGTTGTAGTTCATGCGTTCTTCGCCTTTGTAATCTCCAATGGCAACGGGCAGTCCGTCCTCACCCATTGTATAAGTTTTGCCTTCAATACCGTTCTGGAGAGTGAACAGTACATCGGGCTGGATCATCCACTCAAGAAGCATCATAGTAGCTTTTACTTCATCTTCGCTTGATGCCGAGTTGAAGCCGATAATCATTCCAAACGGCCAGTATGCACGTTCAGCAGGTACTCCGCCCTTTGGAACTCCTGCTGTGGCAGGCAGCAATGAAAGTTTTGCATCAGGAACGTTGGAAAGGAGAACATCGATGATTCCTTCCTTTGTCAGGTAGTCACCGTAAACTCCCGCAACACCGTTCACAAAATCGGCCTTGGCTTTTGTTCCGTCTGAGTCAAGAGCGAAGTTCTGGCTGATCAATCCTTCATTCCATAACAGGTTGTCGGTTTTGATATTCTGTTTTACAGGTTCCCATGTCAAAGCCACAACTGAGAGGTCGGAATACAGTGCCAGTTCTTCCTCGGGTATCGGATAAGGACGGTATGCATTTGCGAAATATCCGTTCGGATAAGGAAGCCTGTGAGCTGCAGGAATTGTGTTCGGTCCGCCGAGCTTGTTGTCACGGAATGCCCTTAATACATTGATGTACTCATCAAGATTCGTCGGCATTGACATATTAACCTTGTCAAGCCAGTCCTGACGGATCATTGTAAGCCAGTTGTATGCGGTCGGGCGGCTTGCAAAGATAAAGTATTGCTCACCATCCAGGACACCGTATTTGAGCATGTCAAGGTCAACGTTTTTCTGATAATAAGTAGGAGCATATTGTTTCAGCATGTCAATGTCAATTTTCTGAATTGCACCTGCATCATAGTAAGCAACGGCTGCCGGGAAGTCGTAGTGGAAAATGATGTCCGGAGCGTCACCTGCTGCAAGAAGCATATTGAACTTGTTTACTTCGTCGCTTCTTGGAATTGCGACATACTCAACAGTAATATTGTTCTTGTCTCCGAATTCCTTCTGGATCCAACGGGTCCAATAGTTGTCGTCAACCGGCGGAAGTCCTTCTACACCGCGGTCGTAAACCGGGATTTGAATGGTAACCCGATTTTTGAATACTTTGTCGTCTTCCAGGGCTGCACCAGTCGGTGTAGTTTCATTACCCGGGGTAGTTTTCGGAGTATCTGTACCACAGGCGGCAAGCAATACCGCAACAAGCAGTAAAGACAGAATAACAAATACTGTTCTTGTCGATTTTCTCCTCATGATTAATCCTCCTAACTTTTTATAGTCAATTAAACCTTGTTCAGGTTTATTGCTATCAACCTTTAACGGCACCAATCATTACACCCTTCACAAAATACTTCTGAACAAAGGGGTATGTTATAATGATTGGCAATGTAGCAAATATAATACATGCTGATTTAATTACCTCAGGATTGGTTACGGTATCTGGTTGTGCCTCGGACGAGGTGAGGGTGGTGTTAGTTGTCTGAATCAACAGGTTCAGTTTATGCTGGAGCAGGTACAAGGGTTGTCTTGTAATATAGAAAACCGAATCCTGGTATGCGTTCCAGCGTCCAACCGCGTAGAACAGGCACAATGTTGCGATAATCGGCTTACACAGCGGAAGCACAATCTGTACAAGAATCCTTATGTCGCCTGCACCGTCCAGGAACGCGGACTCCTCAAGGCTGTCCGGTACTGTTGACTGTATCGAGGTCCTCATTATTATCATATTATAAGCACTGAAGGCAAGAGGAAGTATCAGGGATGCCGAATTGTTCAACAGACCCAGCCTGTGCATCAGCAAATAATCAGGAATAATACCGCCGCTGAAATAAAGTGTAATTATAAAGAATATCGAAATGATGTTCCGCCCTTTAAGACGCTTTCTTGTCAGCGGATATGCGGCACATATCGTTAAAAACATTCCAAGCGCGGTAAATAATACGGTAACCTTGATGGTTTGCCACAATGACCTGATCATTGACGGGTCGCCGAATACGCTTTTGTATGCCTTAAGGTTGAAATCCTTCGGTATAAGGTAAACAAGCTGACTGGTAACCTTTGCATCGGAGCTTAAGGATTTCGCAATTACATGTATAAAAGGCAGCACGCATAAAATGGACAGCAATGCTACGGTAATGTATATGAAAATATCGGCAGCCAGATCTATGGCTTTGCTTTTTGTATAATTGGCATATTTAAAATCACTCTTGTTAGCCATAATGAACCCCTTTCTTGTTTCTATAACAGGCCCTCGTCACCGATTTTCTTGGATATCCAGTCGGAAACAAGTACCAGTATAAGGCCGACCACCGACTGGAACAATCCTACGGCAGTGGTGAGGCTGTATTTTTGCGCCTGGATACCTGCACTGTATACGTAGGTGGCGATAACGCTTGAAACCTCCTTGACAATTGGGTTGCCAAGGCTGTGAGCACGTTCAAAGGAGCTGCCCATGATTCTACCGAGGTTGATGATCAAAAGCATTGTTATAGTACTTCTGATGCCAGGGAGGGTTATATAGCGTATTTTTCCCCAGCGCCCTGCACCGTCTATTGTCGCGCTGTCATACAACTCCGGATTGATACTTGTAATAGATGCAAGATAAATAATAGTACCCCAGCCCATTGACTGCCATATGCCTATAAATACGTAGGTGAAGACCCAGTGTGTATTTTCAGTCAGGAAAGGTACTTCCTTAAGTCCCATGTTGCGCAAAAGAACGTTTACCAGTCCTGTACCGGGCTGAAGCAGCTGGTAAGCCACTCCTGCAATTATAACCCATGAAAGAAAATGGGGTAGGTATAATAATGTCTGATTAATTTTCTTAAACCAAAGCGATCTGATCTCATTAAGCATAAGGGCAAGAATAATAGGCATCGGAAAACCGAGCAGAAGATCCAGTCCGTTCAGGGTCAATGTGTTCCTGAGAGCCCTGTAGAAATCCTTGTTCGAAAAGATTTCCACGAAATTCTTAAAGCCCACCCATTCGCTTCCCATAAAGCCTTTCAGAATTTTATAGTCTTTAAACGCAATTACCAGCCCTGCCATTGGGAAATATTTAAAAACTATAACCATGGCTATTGGGATAATCAGCAAAAGATATAACTGCCAGTCCCTTTTCACATAATACATAAAACCTTTCTTCATGGATTTTACGGTTTTATGCGCCGTTGGTTTTAATTCCATTAGCGGTACCCCTTCCTCGCTGTGACATGAATTAAAATAAAAATCCTGTTATAAAAAGTCGGAAATTGTTTAGTAAAAAATGCACAATTGTTTCTGAAAAAAGTATATCATTTAGTGCGTTTTGACGTAAACAATCATAATTGATACGATGTTTTAAATATGACAATGCGGGTTTAGGGCTGAAAATCGGTTGATTTCCGTGATTTGATCCCGGCCGAATCCTGCATGAAAGGCCGCCGGACTTCCTGAATATGGTATAAACCACCCGTTAAAACATGCGTAAATTATCAAAAATGATACATAAATCAAAAATTTTCATTAAAATTATGTTTATTTAGCCTTTGAACGGAATTCACCCGGTGTTATTCCTTCATACTTCTTGAAAAACCTGTTGAAACTCTGGACATTGTTATATCCGAGGTTTGTGGCAATTTCTGCAATAGTCATGTCAGTTTGCAGCAAAAGCCGTTTTCCTTCACTGATTCTCAAGCTGTTGATATAGTCCAGTACGCTTTTGCCGGTGACCGATTTTACAATTTTACGGATATAGGAATAACTTATCTGCAGGTCGGCTGCCATTTTATCAAAGTCAAGTTCTTTCATGTAGTTGCCGTTCAGATAAGAGAAAATTTTCTCCTCTATGCTCTTATCGCTGCTTTCGGTAGGTTGTACGGCAGAATGAACCTTCCTGTAAAAACTTATCATGTAGTTTTCAATGTCTTCAAGCGTTTCCTTTCCCGCAACTTCAAGGTACAGGTTGTATACATCCGGAAAGATTCTTCCTATGGCAATATTGTTTTCGACAAAATACTTGATCGTGGCATTTATCAGCTGGTTAAATACCTGGATTATATTCTCGCAGGAGATATCCGGAGTTTCACGTATTTCCTGGACCAGCCTGCGGATTTCAGTTTCAACCTTGTCTATTTGCCCGGTATTCAGATAGTTAAGAATATGCTTTTCACGGGCAAACGGATAATAATACCTGCTTTTTCCGAAACTTTCGCCGTCCCAGAATATTATGCTGCCATGTCCCAAAAGCAGCTTTCTACGGAGCGCATCCATTGATTCGGTAACAGAATCGGATATGCCTGTTAAGCTGTTGTGGCATCCGCTTATTCCGATTGATACCGTGCTGCCTATAACCTTCTGCAGTTCATCCTGCAGGCTTGTGAAGATATCCCTGAGCCTGTTCGGGGTTTCAATGCAGTCGAAGGTTTTCAGGTTAATAATTATTGATATCCTGTCTTCATCATAAAGAATACTTTCGAATATGATACCGTCTGATTCAAGCTCGTTACATTTTTCCTGTATGATTCTGCGCACAAAGAATCTCTGATCGGGAGTGTACCTGTTATAAAAACCCTGCAGGTTGTCGGGGGCAATCATGGCTACCATGAAGTGCGGATAAGGGAAGATATCGTCCTTCTGGATTTCCTTATCATTCTGAACAATTCCTTTAAGCAGGTTCTGCAGGAATACTTCCTTCATGCTCAGTTCGCTTTTCTTGACAAGGCTGTTCAGGTACTCTTCCTGCCTCGTAATCTTTTCAAAGGCCTGCATAAGGAAACTTATTTCATTTGCTTTTTTTTCGGTCTGGTAGCCTTTGCGCGAGCTGATATATTTTATAAGATCCCTGATAGGTGTGGTCATATACCGCGAATAAAGGTATGCAACAAGGAACAGGATTATCGATATACCAAGGGCCAGGAAAATGGCCTGGTTTCTGAGTTCAATCGAGCGGTTCAGGAGCAGGTCAAGGGAATGCATGCTGACAAAAATCCAGTCATTGAAGTCGGATTCTATAAAGCAGTACAGGGTTCTCTGCCCGTTGGAATTGTCAATGGTGTATCCGGGGGTTCTGCCTGCTGTCTCCAGGATATACTTTATATATGGAAGTTCCGACAAATCAGCATCAAGCATATTCTTATCCAGGTGGGATATTACCCTGCCTTTTTTGTTAATTACAAAAACAGAGCTGTTCTCGTCGAAATCGTTATTGTTCATGATATTGCATAGTTCTTTTTCATACATGTTAACTATGAAATATCCCTTTGCACTGGTGGTGAAGTTCGTGGTCTGGTAAAGGAAGGTAACAATGTTGGTATACCCTTCCTCACCGGAAATCCTTGATGTCATGTCAAAGGGTATTTTTCTGTATAACCAGGTATTGACCGATGCAGAGTCCCTGCTTGACAATGATGTTTTAAGGCCTGTATCGGTATTATCCATCCAGTCAAGATCATAGAAACTGTCCAGCTTTATTGTGTCGTTTTTGGTTGTTATCAGGTAGTCTGAGTTTTTTAAGTAAAAGTATATGGAGTGATACAACGTATCGCTGTATTCCATAACCTTCAGCTTGCTGGCCACTTTCCTTATAAGCTGCATACTGTTTGCATTATTCCGGAACTGGTCATAGCTGAGCAGGTTGCTGATGTCACTGATAAGCGGATCCTTGGAAAGATTTATGGTGGTGGAGATTACATTGCCGCATATGAGACTTACCAGTTTTCCTGTGGAACTTATATTGTTCTCGGCAGACCTGATTATTTCAGCTTCAGAGTATTGCAGGAGTTTATTATTATTGTCAACAGTAACAACTGCAAGCGGAATAAGAAAAGTTATGATAATGAAAATATAAAGCTCAACAAAAATTGGTAACCTTCTGCCTCTGAATATCTTCAAAACTCCAGTCCCCCATAATCATGTTTAACTGCTTATATATATAAGATTGCAAATATGCCTGCCAAATATATATTGTATAATAGATTTACAATAATATTTCTGCCGCCTGGATACATCAATAATTATAACGATAATAAAATTTACTATACAGAAATAACGCGCAACAGATTCCCCCACCCCTCGAATACATTGAACCGGAAAGCAGTCTGATGAGTATTATAGGTTAGTATGAACATAAACCATATTTTTAATTATATCAGTATTTTGCATGAAATTAAAGGTACTTTACAAAACGGGATACTTATGCTAAAATGAATTTCGTGCCTGTTAGAGCACACAGAAAAATATAAACGTATATTTGCCCCCATAGCTCAGTAGGCAGAGCGCATCCATGGTAAGGATGAGGTCACCAGTTCGATTCTGGTTGGGGGCTCCAGTGCGAAAGCCTTGAAATGCTGGAAAACAGCGTTTCAGGGCTGTTTCATTTTCTTCCGTTATCTCATATAGCTTCATCTTTTTACCGTCTAAACTCATTCTGATTGGTTTAAAATTGGGCTATTATTGGGTTACTTTTCTGAGACGAGGGTTGGTATGCTCAGATGGTGCTGTTTCAAGACTTTCAATGTTGCTTTCCGGCAATTCAATAGCCTTTTTTTCTTCGTCAGGCATGATAAGTGTGTAAATATCCACAGCAATATCTTGATATTTTGATGTCAATATTTTTATATCAAAGGCAAAGCGTTCCATTGTATAATCTCCTTGCAGATTGGAATGGGATGAAAATTATCATGCTTATTTGGTATAAGCCGATTTGATGTATGGTGTTTGTTTATTCGTTTTGAACTATTATTAAACCCCGAAACGGATATTGGTTGACGGGATGAAAAAACTGAACGAATACTGAATCAAGGAGGAGGTTAACATGAAAAAATCATAACAGGACTGGTAGTCCTCATCATGCTTCTGAGCATCATGGTTCCATGCAGCGCTACTATTGCCGGAATTAATTCAGTTGAATGATCCAATATAGAAGCTAAAATGGGGTGCGGATGCCGGGAAACGGTTTTCCGCACCTTTTCTGTATCGTGAAGGCCAGGCAGCAGTTACAAAGCATCCACATCCGCATATGTATCGATTGCTTGCTGAAGACAGATTTAAAACCAGTATCAATTTTGCCCGGTTTTTGCCATGATGACAATGAGATGATATAATGTAACCATATGTTTACCCTGGCTTTTTACTTTTTTGATTAACGGAATGCTTGCGCCTGTCTTCTTCATCCAATCTCAAAGGGAGCGCAGCATTGGAAAGGAGAGATGGCTTTGAGAATCGGCGGAGGAATCGAAAAACCTTATCGTAATCCTGATGAATGGTATGAACTCATAAGCGAACTGGGTTACAGGGCAGTCCTCGCTCCAATTGACTACCGTGCAACCAGGGAGGAGAAACAGGCTTACCTGCAATGCGCCCGAGAGCATGACCTGGTCATCGGGGAAGTTGGCGTATGGAAAAATGTTATTTCCCCAAATGATGCAGAACGAAAAGCAGCAATGGAGTATTGCAAGAACCAACTGGAACTGGCGGAGGAACTGGGCGCAAATTGCTGTGTAAACATCACGGGGAGCAGGGGCGAAACATGGGATGGTTTCTACCGGGAAAACTATTCGAAGGATACCTATGCGCTGATTGTTGATTCCATCAGGGAAATTATTGATGCGGTAAAGCCAAAGCGAACCTTTTACACGATCGAGCCGATGCCCTGGATGATCCCCGATTCGCCGGACGAATACCTCCAGCTGATCCGGGATGTGGACAGGAAAGCCTTTGGCGTGCATCTGGATTTTGTGAACATGATTAATTGTCCCAGGAGATATCTTTTCTGTGATGAGTTCATTGAAGAATGCTTTACGAAGCTCGGCCCGTACATCAAGAGCATTCACGGCAAGGATGTGATCATGGAAAATGCCTTTACGACGGTGATCCGCGAAACCATGCCGGGAAAGGGAATCATCAACTATCAGAAGGTTGCCAGGCTGTGTGAGTCGCTGGGGCCGGATACACCCCTGTTTGTTGAGCACCTGCCCGATTTTGAAAGCTACAGGCAGGCAGCGGCTTATGTAAGAGAACAGGCCACACTGGCTGGTGTGAAAACATAAGTGCCCTGTTGCAGCAGATTTTCGGTCGACGATTCAGTATTGCTGTGTTATGAATGGATATTTTAGGATAATAAGTATGCTTTTGGAGTCGAAATATCAATATACCACGGCCAGAATTCTCTTCGTTTTCAATGTTATTATTGTTATTATCTTTATTTAATGGTGCATTTCCTGAATATGCTATTGCTGCATAATATGATACTTCCCACAATTCAGGATCGTAATCTTCGACAAGTAAATTTTTTTCATTGTAATAAAGAAGGAGTTTGGAGTTGGATGACAATAACCCGGGAAAGACAGGCCGGAAGGTCATAAAAACCATAGCCATATTAGTCAAAAATTTCAGGTATATGAAGCCATAACTAAGAATGAGTAAGATATTTAAGGAAAAATGAAGATTTATCAGGGAGGTATTGTAGGTTATGATTACAGTTAAACCAAGTTTTAGCATTGAGACAAAACTAAACGGAACAGAAATACTTAAGCAGTTGGAAAAAATAGGCAGGACTTGTTATAAAAGCGAGAATCTCATAAATGAAGAATCTGCAGAAAAGTTCATAAAAAATATTATAATGAAGGGTCATGAGGCAATAATAGAACATTACTCTGTTACTGTTAGAATCATTTGTGACAGAGGAGTATCGCATGAAATAGTAAGGCATAGAATAGCATCATATGCGCAAGAAAGTACACGTTATTGCAATTATTCGAAAGACAAATTCTCAAACCAGCTGACTTTTGTTGAGCCGAGTTTCTGGGATATATCCACAGAGAGTGGGAGGAAAAGAATGGAAATATGGCAGAGTGTCATGAAATATATTGAGGATAAATATATGGAATTGATTGAAAGCGGTGCTGCTCCTCAGGAAGCTCGCAGTATCCTGCCCAATTCACTGAAGACGGAGATAGTTGTTACTATGAACCTGCGGGAATGGAGACATTTTTTTAAATTGCGGACAGCCAATGATGCACACCCCCAAATCAGAGAGATCGCTATTCCATTGTTGGATGAATTTAAACGGAGAATACCAATAATTTTTGATGATATAAGTATTGAGTCATAATAAACCAATTTGGCATAATTCTCTACCTGTCATTATTGATGAACTTCTGAAGCTGTTACTTAACAGCAACAGAGACCGTATAAAAACGGTCTCTGCTTTTTTATGAGATGGCTGCGCGTACCATCCCTGCGGTTATCCCTTGGTAATATGCAAATATCCGTTTGATAATTTGCCTTTTAAAGTCAACTTGTATGTACCTGGCTGCAGCGTAACGCTGTCTTCATTATTCTTAAGTTCCTCTGTTTCATAAACTGCCTCATCTGAACCATCAGCCTTAATAGTTAAGGATAGCGAACCAATATTGATTTCAGACTTAATTTTGAGAGTCGTTTCCTCTTCCACATCAAAGGTGCAGATTTTAGGGGACATAAGCAATGATTTGTTGGCTGAATCATAATTCCTGTAAAGGTAAAGCTCTTCCGGAAGGTTCCAGACATCTGAGGATTCATCTTCATCATCAGCTTCCAAATCGGGGAATGAGGCAGCATCGTTGTTGTCTGTTTCTGCTGATACGTTATTGCTCTGGCTGTCCTGGGTATTTACAGTTTCATCATTAGCTTGCCCTGTGCGGGTACAAGAAATCATCATCAACGTAGCAGCTACGATAAGCATAATTATTACAATTTTCTTCATACCGGTACCTCCGCAATATCATATTCTCCTGGTTTCAGAATATGCAGCAATAAAATTCCGTTCACCTTTGGAACAGATGCAAAAAATAAATGCTTGTGGATAATTATACCAAACAATGCTGCTTTTGTAAATCCTGATGCATAACGGGAACATAATGGCGGAAAATAGCAGGTAAGGAAGTAATGACGACATTCTTAATAAAAAAATATGTTACTGTACCATGTGTAAATACGGAGGCTGGCTGGTAATTTCAAAAACTGTTCAGAAATGGATTACATCCAGTTAATTAATGAGTAAAATAGAGGCAGCAAATCAATGGAATGAAGAAGGACAAGTTAAAAGCGAAATGGGAATACCGGCTATTTGAACGTCCATAATATAGTTCCGGGTGTTCCTGCCGAGAATTTGACTGTGCTTTCAGATGCATTAAAAAGATTGTTAAAGTGTGGAAATATGCAGTATCGGCTGGCAGTGTAAAAAGCCGTAAAATAAATTATACCCTCGATATTTAATGGAATATAACGAGGGTATATTGATTCAATTCGGTTTTACTGTGATCTTAATGCTTATATTTTTTCAAGAAACTTTATAAAGACCGGTGAAGGTATTTCCAGTTCCGACATTTTATTAAGCCTGCCCGATTCATTGTCAATAGAAAATGAAACAAGGTTGTTTGAGTCCTGATTTGCAACAATAATGAACCGGCCGCTTGGATCCAGCGAAAAGTTTCTTGGGGTTCTGCCGTAGGTAGGCTGTGCATAAATAAATGTAAGCAGGCCGGTTTGCGGATTTCTTCTAAACACGGCAATGCTGTTATGACCCCTGTTCGATCCAAACAGGTAGTTTCCATCTTCAGAGATATGTATATCCGCGCAGTGGTTTACAATGTCCGTTCCCGGGGAAAGTGTTGATACTTCCTGTATTTTTTCCAGTGATCCCGTATCACCGTCATAATCAAATACATGGATCTTGGACCCCAACTCGCATATAACATAAAGATATTTTCCTGAAGCATCGAAAGTCATATGCCTTGGTCCATCCCCGGGATTTACGTTAGCACTTGCTGCAAAAGACATCTGTTGTTGTGACTTATCGTTAATAAGTTTATAGACCATTATTTTGTCAATCCCTAAATCAGCCACAAGAACATGTTTCTGATTTTTATCCAGAATTACCGAATGTGTATGGGCCGATTCCTGTCGCTCTTTATTGATACCGTGACCACTATGCTTAATAATTTGAACATGATCACCTATTGTATGGTCGTCTTCAATAGGAAAGGATACCAAACTGCCGCTTGAATAGTTTGTTATATAAGCGTATTTATCGTTCTTATCAACAATTATATAACAGGGACTTAAGCCTGATGAGGAGGCAGTACCTGCCAGCGTAAGCGATCCGGTTTGACGATCGACTTTAAATGTACTTACCTTGCCTATTGCGTCATCAGAAACCGGTTCAATCTCATTAATAACATACAGATAGGAAAAAGAAGAATCAAAGGCCATGAAAGAAGGATTTTCGACATTACTTACAACGGAGAGGCACGACATAGAGCCATGTCTGGGGTCAAATTCCGCAAGATATATGCCTTCACCTTTATTACCAAGACACCAGGACATTGACGTATAAGTTCCTACACAAAAATAGTATTTTTGAGAATCTAACATAAATCCACACCCCATTCATAAATTTCGATACTTTGATAAATTGGTTATCTCGTCATTTTGCATGAGAATGAACAAACTTTTAGTTCCCATAATGTATAAATTATATAATGACAAGGATTTTAATAAAAGGTAGATAAAAAATCTGCCTTGTTGAAAACCCCATACAACTTTAGAATAAATCTGAAGATAAAGATGTATTAGCTCTGATATTTTCATCGAGGGGGAAGCAGTATTCTTGAAGTAATCTATGGCACAATGAAAGGGAGTGTTTGGCTTTCACCTGTTGTTGCCAAAAAACTTAAGATGTTTATTACCCGAAGTGATGAAATTACCAGGACAAAAGAGAAGAAATATGTTGAGGCAATGAAGGTGTTAAGCATGTTAACAAGGACTGAGATTGAAATTCTTTTAATGATAAGGGAAGGATATTCACGGCGCGAAATATCTGATGAAAAAGTTGTATCATTAGGGACTGTAAAGACTCATATAACAAATATCCTTAAAAAACTGGAATATAGCAATATGAAAGACGCAATAAAAGGGCTTGAATCAATAGACTTTTTCACATATGTAAGTGAAATCGGCCAATAAAGAGGTTTACCTGTTATGCTTATTATTTCTTCAGGAATAGTATTTTTAATTTCAATAATTACTATAATAGTATTCATAAAGAAATCATACATAAAAAACAGATTGGAAAGTCTTTATTTAATTCTGGCCATCCTTGGGTTTAATATTACTTGCATATGTATTAACATTTATTATGCCAATTATGGTTCGAGCTATTATTTATTGTTTAAATATGTTTTTTTCAGCAAAGATTTATTGGATTTTTTTCTCATATTTGACGTCAGCATACTTAAAGTAAGCAATTTGCTGAACTTTGGCCAGTTTATGTTTATTTTCGGCATGTATTTTTTCATAAAGTCTATAGTTGAAAAACATTTCAGTATCAGAAACATAATACTAATAATTATACTTCTGTTTTTCTCTATGATTAACAGTACATACTTCTATCCTTCATTTGTATCTTTTTTAAAAAGACTGCCTTTGCCGTATGCTAAATCAATTGATCTGTTTGATTACATAGCCAGAACCTATACATTGCTGCTTCTGTTGGAATTGCTGATAGTACTGGACAGGTACAGCAGGAAACACAGAAATACATTGGGCAGAAAGAATGCATACCTCCTTATGACAGGGCTTAGCATGATTTGGATTGAATTTTTGTTTTTATTCGATTTGACACCTGCATCTTTAGCGAATATATATGCTTCTTCCATTATGATAAATATAGTAAATGATCTGTTGGTGAGTTCATTCAGGAATAATATGGTTCTACTGTTCTGCATAGCATCAGTTATTATAATTACAGTACCGTTCGGAATTCTGCTTTATTCTTCAATTAATATTCTAAAGCACAGAAATCATGAGATAATCGGCAGGATCTCCATAAATAAGAAAATTCACATAAGCGATGCCAGTAATCTGAATCCTTTTCTGCATACAATAAAAAACCAGCTGGTATCACTAACCCAATTTGAGAATTTACTGAATAAGGATAATTTTGATGAAGTATACCCGTATATAGTTTCCATCACAAATGATATTTCAAAGATTATTGATAACTTATACAGCAATTCAAAGGATATCTATTTAAGTATTTTGCGCTGTAATGTTCTGATACCGCTGAAAGAATCCATTAAATCAATAAATGACCTGGCCAATATAAATATTGAGCTAATATGCCCGCATCATGAAATTTGGGCAATGGTTGATCCGGATTACATTTACCACGCTTTTGAAAACATCCTGCAAAACAGTGCTGAAGCCTGTGCAGGCAAACCCGACGGGAAAATAAAAGTTACGGTACACAAGTATTATCATATTGTCAAAATAATTATATCCGATAATGGCATAGGAATAAAAAAAGAAGACCTGAAGAAAGTATTCGAGCCTTTTTTCAGCACAAAGAAATCATCACAAAGCTGGGGTATGGGTCTTAACTATGTTGTCAAAATAATAAAAGCTCATAAAGGTCGTGTTCATGTAAAGAGCATACCAGGTGTAGGAACGGATATGATAATCACAATACCAACCGGAGAATGAAAAGAGCAGCGGACAGGATGTTTTGTCAGTGAAGTTAATAACAGGGATGATGCTTACGGAGAACATGCCATCCGGCTTTAAGGTTTAATTAATTACCTGGCGGCTGTGCGGCGGCATCATAATACTCAGGAAGTACATCTCTCATTAATAAAAAACCATAAAATGTAAAGGAGAATTGCTATGGACTACAGAAAGATGTTTTCACTGGAAGGGAAAATAGCACTGGTAACAGGTGCAAGTTACGGCATTGGCTTTGCTATTGCCAGTGGTTTAGCCAATGCAGGTGCAACAATAGTTTTCAATGACATAAAACCTGAACTGGTGGACAAAGGTCTTGCAGCATATAAAGAGCTGGGGATAAATGCACGGGGGTTTGTCTGTGATGTTACCGATGAAAACCAGGTAAAAGAAATGGTTGCAACAATAGAAAAGGAAATTGGCATTATTGATATCCTGGTAAACAATGCCGGAATTATTAAACGTATACCCATGTGTGAAATGACTGCCGAGGAATTCAGACAGGTTATAGATGTTGACCTGAACGGGCCTTTTATTGTGTCAAAGGCTGTTATTCCAAGCATGATCAAAAAAGGGCACGGAAAAATAATCAATATCTGTTCAATGATGAGTGAGCTTGGCCGTGAAACAGTATCGGCATATGCTGCTGCGAAAGGCGGACTTAAAATGCTCACCAGGAACATTGCTTCCGAGTATGGCGGATTCAACATCCAGTGCAACGGACTTGGCCCCGGTTATATCGCAACTCCTCAGACTGCACCGCTGCGTGAAGACGGGCATCCGTTCAATAACTTTATTATTTCAAAAACACCGGCAGCACGCTGGGGCACACCTGAGGACCTGATTGGGCCTGCCCTGTTCCTGGCATCAGATGCTTCGAACTTTGTAAACGGGCATATTTTATATGTAGACGGAGGAATTCTGGCTTATATAGGTAAACAGCCATAACCGGACATAAGCTGTTTATAACAGTACACAGGATTGGTTGACAGGTATGAATAAGTGCATCCATAAACCGCAAGACAGCGGTTTCATGGCTGCACTTTTTTATGTTATTTAAAGGCATATAATCCTGCAGAATGTGCATAAATGTAAATACCTTAAATTGACAACATCTGCATTTTCACAATAATATTTTATGCAAAACCAAATACCGCTCATCGCCCAACTCCCCTGCAGGCTTGATTGAAGGAGACCGATGTGATAAAATATTCCAAATATTTTTGATTTGAACGCGTATCCGAAACCAAGCGATTAACAAAAAGAGCGCGTTCCTGGGGTTCGGGCAGACTGCCGGTTTGAGGATAAGACCAGGCATAGAAAAAGGATATAAAGCTGCTATATTTTCATTGGCTGAAGGGGTGTTATGACAATGAAATTCAGGCTGTATAACAATGTACATGAGTTTTACTATGATACGTATGATTTGTTAATGCGTCACGAGGCTCAGAATAACATTATCCTCGGCAATATCATAAACGGGCATGAGGGAAAAGACATAACAGGCTGGCGCAACCCGGATAACTGGCTTATGGCAACTGTTTCCGATGAAAACGGTATATGGCTTACCGCACTTATGACGCCGCCGCATAATATAACACTTTATGCAACAGACAATATTATTAATCCCGAAGCATTGAACTGCCTGACAGATGGACTGATTGACCATGATATTCCGGGCGTAATAACCGAAAAGACCTTAGCTGAGTGTTTTGCCAGGGAATACACGGCCCGCAAGGGATTAACCTTTAAAGTAACAATGGACCAGCGTATATATGAGCTGAAAGCAGTAAACCCCGATATTAAGAAAATTGGATCGGTCCGCTTGCTGGACGAAAAAGACATGTACTTCTTTCCGTACTGGCTTGAGGCGTTCTATTCAGCAGGTACATATGGGAAAACCGAAATGTCTATCCCGCAGGACGGAGAAGTATACCGCAGCCGGTTATCGACAAAAAAGCACTACGTTTTGGAGGTTGATGGAATACCTGTTTCCATGGCCGGTTATACAAGGGAATTGCAAAATGCTGTAGGTATAGCGTTTGTGTATACCCCGCCCTATTTTCGAGGAAGGGGCTATGCCACCTCATGCGTGGCTCAAATAAGTCAAATGGCACTGGACAGGGGATATACCAGCTGCGTATTATACACAGACTTGCTTAACCCTACATCGAACAGCATTTATCAGAAAATAGGGTATAAGGCTGTTTGTGATTCACTCATGCTGAAATTCGAATGAGGGTAAAACTCTTTTTCAGGGAGTGAAGTATTTAGCAGACATACATGTCGTTTGCTCAGCTAAATTCCATTCCCTGAATCAAACCTTTTCATTTTATGCATAATCATGGTAATTACCCGGGATGGGATTTATGCCTGTATGCTATAATAGAATTGCTTATCGCATAAATAATGAACATAATTAGTTTGACAGCGTTAGGTTCGTTGGTTCGGGAGATGCCGCATGAAAATCTGGCCTGATCAGAAACCGTATTATTCTGCAAATCAATACTATCGCCAAATATTTGGAGATAAGGTCTATAAGATTTCGCTGGATATTGGCTGCACCTGCCCAACCAGGGAAGGCACAAAAGGCGCAGGCGGCTGTACCTTTTGTTCGGCAAGAGGTTCCGGTGACTTTGCAATAGCAGGACCAATGAGCATCCGTGAAAAAATTGACTCAGCCATTCAGATGGTAGCCCGTAAAAACAGTTCAGGCAAATACATAGCATATTTACAGTCCTTCACAAACACCTATGGCCCGGTAAAGATGCTGGTACCTGTATATGAAGAAATACTCTCAGATGAAAGGGTTGTTGGACTCTCAATCGGTACAAGGCCGGACTGTCTTTCAAATAAAATGGTTAAGGAGCTTGGCCGGTTATCTGAATTTAAGCATGTATGGATTGAGCTTGGGCTGCAGACAATCCATCAAAAAACAGCAGAACTCTTTCACAGGAGATACGATCTGCCGGTTTATGAAGATGCTGTTGCACGCCTGAACCAGGTTAATGTTCCGATAATTGTTCATCTGATAGTCGGGCTTATGGGTGAGACATATGATGATTTCATGGCCACGGTTGATTATATTGCAACCCAGCCCATAAGCGGCATTAAATTATCGATGCTGCATATACTGAAAGACAGTCCATTGTATGAAGAATATCTGGAGAAACCGTTCCCCTTATTGGATGAATCAACATATATAAAATGGGTGGCAGAAGCGATAACCAGGATGCCGCAGAATATTGTCATTCACAGAGTGACTGGGGATGGCAATCACAAAAACCTGGCTGCGCCGAAATGGAGTGCTTACAAACGGCATGTTCTGAATGAGCTCCATAATTATATGATAAAAAACGGAATGTTTCAGGGACTTAACCACAAGGGAACTTAGAATGATCTTAAACTTTCATCTGCCTCATCCTGTATCAACTGGTATTATTTTTAAATAATTTGTAGTAAAATATATACAGCAGTTTAGTATATCCTGTGATTGAGGAATGGGGTAAAGGAATGGATCACCGGGAGCTTGAAGCATATTTTCGGTCACTGGACCGTTCATTTTTCGTCGAAAATTGCATGAAGAAATATGCCGATTTGGATGAACCCTTGCCCATAGGTTTCGGACAAACAATTTCGCAACCCAGTCTTGTGCTGGAAATGACCCGGCTTTTGTCCCCGGAAAAGGACAGCAGGGTGCTGGAAATTGGTACAGGTTCCGGTTTCCAGACGGCCATTCTTGCAAAAATGTCTGCTGAAGTATATACAGTGGAAAGGATAGATGAGTTGATGGAAAAGGCCAAAAGGAGACTGGAGGCATTAAACTTTTCGAATATTTATTATAAAGTCGGGGACGGAAGCCAAGGCTGGCATGAGCATGCTCCCTATGACAGGATTATGGTAACTGCAGCAGCACGTGTTTTGCCGGACGAGCTGATCAACCAGCTGGCAAACGGCGGCAGAATGGTAATTCCGGTCGGACCGCCGAATATGCAGGAACTTCAGCTCATTACTAAGACAATAAACGGCGATTTGCACATCGAATCAGTAGAAATGGTCAGATTTGTAGAACTTAAAGGACAGTATGGCTGGTCAAAATGACAACTGTATGCAAGCAGTGGTAATTTGTTTGAAGTTAAAATATGAAAACGGGATAAAAGCAACATGTGATGGTGTAGAAATACGATTAGCTGGTGCAGAGGAAAGTTTTATAGCATATACTTATAAAAAACATGATATATCAATTTCTTATATGATGAATGATTATGTCGACTTCATTAGATGCGGTCAGATAGTCAGTTTTATTGGCATAAAAATTGGGATGTCTTTTAACGAAATTAAAGAAATAATGCCGGATGCTGAAATTGTGAAAAGAAGTCCGGATGCCGAACCTGATATTGTTTACTATAGAATAGAATTTGTAAAGGATGATATATTGGTCAGATTAACGATTGATAATGAAGATAGCCCTGCAAAAAGTATGGCTGTTTATAGGAATTAATATAGGATTTGTAAATTTTGTCGTATTATAAGCCTGTTGATGGCAACTACTATTGGCCGGACACAGTTCCAAAGGAACAGCGTAAAGCTGTTTAAGTAAGCCTTTGTATACAGATGAAACGGAAAGAATTGATGAGCCATGGCATATACAACCAGNNTGAAACAATTGGAGTGCCAAAAGATGAACGCAAAGAATTTGGTTCCTATAATCAATGGGCCAAAGAAGGGAAGATATGATATGCTTAAAAAAACAAACATGTTATTTACATTAATGATTATTATTCTTCTGTTACAGGTAGCTTGCACACAACCTTCAAATATTTCAACAGATAATAGCAACATAAATGCAACTGAAACACCAAGCCCTATCATCTCTTTAACCGATAAAGCCTTAAACACAGTGCCGACTGTTATGCCACTGCCAGGTACCGTTGCTGCTATGAAAAACAATATATCTAACAATATCATAAAAATGATGATGTACTTACATTATTTAACATGAAAAAAGATGAAATAATAAACGAATTTGGTGATGATTATGAGGAAACATCGTATTATTTTGAACCGGATTTAGATCATTACTTCTATAAAGATTTAGGGTTATCATTTTTGTTTCGTAGAAATTCAAAATATATATGATGCTCTATTCTTTGATAATTCAACTGAGTTTCAATATATAGGGTTCAAGAGTGAATTTGAAAAGCAAAGATTCTTAAAGAAGATAGACGATGCCATTAATTTAATTAAAATTAAGGCTGGTGATACTTATATCATAGAAAAAGAAATTGATGTTTAGAAAAATCTAACTAAGATTAAGGTCACACAGTTTCGGCAGATATGACCTTATTATACTAATAAAATATAGTTAAGGTGAATAGATAATTTTAAATTAACTGAATTGAAGAATGGATATAAGGTTGAGATTCTTAATCCAGCAGGGGGTAATAAGCCTATAGTAGGTAGAATTATGAATGCAGGTTCTGGAGGACGTTCTCAACCATACTTAAGAGTTAGTATTGACAGAAAGGGTTCATATACACTTGACGGTTTATTATCTTCTGATCGGGCACTTACACATATAGATATGACTGATTCTTTTCTGGAGCAAATAACTAAAATAATATAGGTAGGTGAGAGAATGAGCGAGTTAATTGAAACATTAAACTTATTGTGGGCGGGAACTATTAAAAGAATAGATTTTAAATTAATAAAGCATTCTATTTCATTAGAGATAGAAGTAATTGAAAATGCAAGTGTGTTAAAATATGAGGTGATATTTGAGGGAGTATCTGCTTATTTTTTTCAATAATAAAGGCGATGAAAGGCTACAAATTGAACCGTATGATAAAGGCGACTATCTTGAATTGACATCAATACATTACATTAAGGAGGGAATCGGAAACATTATTATAGAATCACAGCGAGAAAAGTGGACAAAGAACTGGTATGCATCAGCTAATTTTGTGCTAGAGATTTGGAGCTCATATTTATTTATTGAGGCTAAAAGTTTTTCAGTGAACGGTAGGACTTTTAAAGCATGATTTCTGTAAGGAAATGGTCGCAGAAGCAAGCCGGATAGAGGATGAGGTTGCAAGAAAAGAATTAGTGCGCCATGCCATACAGTCCGAGAACGCAGGCAGGCTGAAAACCATGATAGATATAGCTTCAAACCTTGAAAGCCTGATAATCATGCCTGATGAGCTTGATGCAGATATATGGAAGCTATACTGTTAAAATGGTATCATAGATTTAAAGACAGGGGGACTCCTTCCTTATAAGCGGGAGTATTATATGAGCAAAATCTGTCCTGTTGAGTATAAACCAAGCAGCAAGGCTTATTCCTCAGCCCAGTAATAAAGATTATATAGAAAAGATTATAAGACCAAATCAAAAAATTTGCCGCATAGAAGTATAATTCGAACAAAGGCTACACCAGTTTCGGCTTTTCTAATATCAATTTTGGGGTGATTAAGGAAGTTTTGTGAATGAAAATAATAAAAAGTGTTACAAGTGAAGGTATAAGTTATATTGATGATAATGGTTCTCAGGGGTTTGTTGATTTTAAGCAATGTAACGAAAACTGGATACAATATAAGAAAAGAAGCGAAAATTTAAGTGAAGAGAGTTTACAAGGTTTGAGTTTATCGAATGTGATGAATATCCTGACGCTGAAAAGGCTTTTTGCGAATTACAAAATGATATCATTTCTGCTGGATGGACAACATTAGATTTAAGCTAAGTATAAATACTGGGGGATGTAGTTTGAGTGATATAACATTAATTCATATATACTGATATTGCTGAGAAGATGCCTGTTTCAGTATATGAAATCAGACCAAAGTGGACATTGGTTGGAGGTCAAAGAATATTATACGGAACGAAATTAACTGCAGTTCCGGGCGTAGAAAGCAGGTATAATAGATTACTATGGTTCAGTGCTAATTGGTGAGGCTCAAGAGTGGGTTTATGAACAACTGGATATTAAGTAATCATGACAAAAGGTAGTATGAATTTTGGGAAAACTCCAATAAAAGTAACAGAATAAGAAGGTGATGCTTTGGAGAAGTACTCTTTATTCGGAGAATTATTGTATTTAGGGTTTGTATGCGAAAAGGGGAGGTGTAAAAGTTCAGGATTTTGGAAGTTTGGGTATAAAAGAATCCTTCATAAACATATTATTTTACTAAGACAGTTGATTCAGTGTATATTGGTTAGTGAGATATCGGATAACGATGCTTTAATATTGAAAAAGTTTATTGAGTCAATTCGAACCGAAAAAGACATTATCAAGCATTACCCTTTAAATGGAGAAACAATTAGGAAATTACAGGATAGTAATTATTCAATTATTACATCAATTGATTCTGATAGGTGTAATAATAACATTAATCTACTCATGAATGATATAACAACCGAGATAATAGAATTATTAGATCATAAATTTTTTTTAAACAAGAAAAGGATAGCTATGTTAATAAGGGCAATACATAATTTGCCACGCGTATACTTAGGAAAGGGGTTGCACACTTTGTGCAATATAGAGCAGCCTGCTATTGATTATAAAGCTGCACTTGAATATTCCTTTAATAACATGGATGAAGATACCAGGCAGAGGTATAGAAAATACTACCAGTAGACAGTGGAGGATGTAAAAATAGCTTTCGCTCATATTGCCTTTGCCGATTAAAGATTGAAAAGCTGTCAAATGCCTGGTAAACCAATAATACGACAAGCCGCATTTCTTTTTGTTAATGCTTGACAATATTTGAAGCGAAACGGTACAGAAAACATATTACCGCGTAACATCCAAGCAAGCCGCTGAAACTAATAAATAAACCGGACAATTGATTGGAAAGGAGTTCATAAATATTTTCGCAGTAACCAGCACTTAAAGAAGCGTAAGTTCATGAGTACGTTTTATTGAGACTGTAGTTATACAACGATTGCAGCATTTGAGCCTGGTACCTCAATTATGAATGAAGCAGCAAAAAAAACAGCGATGGTAAGCTCAAACTTTGGTCCGAACAATGATAGTAATGATCAGGAAGTGGGGTTTAAATTAGGATGGGTAGAGCAGATTATCAACTTTTTCATGTTTTTTATACTAAAAAACCCCAAAATATCAGCGCTTGCAAAGCCACCGGTTTAATCAGGGCAGGAAACCAGTGTTTCAATGCCTTAATATGTAAGGAAATTAATGATCAGAGCCAAATTGAGGAAACAGAATCTGCCGATACACTGCAAGGAGAAAACAGGACCTGACGGCCTGCAACAGATTGATTGGTTTATCGGACTGAGCAAATTGTATAATGTTGACTTGGAAAAAATGGTAAGCTATAATTTAACTTGTTAGGTTACCGGTAAAGTAATTTGCTTCCGGTGTAATAACAAAACACAAAAAAAGGCAGGAGATATCATGGGAATCAGGTTTTTTGAGGATCAGAAATATTTCAAACTGGACGCCGGAAATACATCTTACATAATAGCCATTGTTGGCGACGAGAAGTTCCTGGGGCACGTTTATTTCGGAAAGAAAGTTCCGGATGAGCCCCTGGATATTGCTTCCCTTCTGCGGATTAATGAATATCCCTTTACTCCATCGGTTAACAACAGGGAAAGGATATCCTTCAATGATACTTTTCCAACCGAATACTCCACGCACGGGCTGGGCGATTTCAGGGAGTCATGCCTTGTAATACGGGACAGCAACGGGCATTCGGTATGCGGAATAACGTACAGCTCCCATAAAATTTACAGGGGCAAGCCCGCACTAAAAGGTCTGCCGGCAACATTCGGAGATGAGGATTCATGCACCACCCTTGAAATAACCTGCTGCGACAAAGTTCTGGATCTTGAAGTTACATTGGTTTACACAACTTTTGAAAACCTTGACGTAATTACAAGAAGCGTGAGGGTAAAGAACAATTCCAACAAGGACATCAAACTTGAGAAGGTATTATCGGCATGCGTGGACTTTGACGGTATAGATTATGACATGATTTCACTTCACGGTTCATGGGCGAGGGAAAGAAGAATACAAAGGATGCCTGTGGGATTCGACAAAAAGTCGGTTAACTCAATAAGAGGGGGATCCAGCCATCAAAGCAATCCTTTTGTTGCGCTGCTGGACAGGGATGCCAATGAGGATTATGGAAACGTATACGGTTTTAACCTTGTATACTCGGGTAATTTCACCGCAGTTGTCGAGGGCGGTCAGTTTGAAGCAACCCGCGTGGTAATGGGCATTAACCCGACCAATTTCGAATGGACGCTGGCACCTGGCGAGGAATTCACCGCTCCCGAAGTGGTTATGGTTTATTCAGACGAGGGTATTGGCAAGATGACAAGAACATTCCATGACCTTTACAGGAACCACCTGATCCGCGGCAGATACAGGGATAAAAAGAGGCCTGTGCTGCTTAACTGCTGGGAGGCAACATATTTTGATTTCAATACCGAAAAACTGTTATCAATAGCCAGGGAAGCCGCGAAATTGGGGATTGAAATGCTGGTTATGGACGACGGCTGGTTTGGCAAACGCAACGATGATAACAGTTCCCTGGGAGACTGGTATGTTAACGAGGAAAAAATCCAGGGCGGGCTGAAATACCTGGTTGATGAGGTAAACAAGCTGGGGCTCGAGTTCGGTATATGGTTTGAGCCTGAAATGATATCTCCTGATTCGGATCTTTACCGCGCCCATCCCGACTGGTGCCTTCATGTGCCCAACCGTAAGCCTGCGCTTTCCAGGAACCAGTACGTTCTTGATCTTACAAACGATGAAGTCGTGGAATATGTCTATTCAAGGCTGAAAGATATTCTTTCAGGCGCAAATATTACATATGTCAAATGGGATATGAACCGCCCGCTGAGTGATTTGGGAAGCAGCTATCTGCCAAAGGAGAAACAGGGGGAAATCCAGCACAGGTATGTTCTGGCGGTTTATAAGCTGCTGGATCGGCTTACAACTGAATTCCCGCATATTCTTCTTGAAAGCTGTTCGGGCGGCGGGGGAAGGTTCGATCCCGGAATCCTGTACTATAGCCCGCAGGTATGGTGTTCGGATGATACCGATGCAATTGAGCGCCTTGCCATACAGCACGGTACGGCAATGGTATACCCGCTGTCGACAATTGGTGCTCATGTCAGCGACTGCCCGAACCATGTTTTAGGAAGAACCACTCCGTTTGAAACACGAGGGTTTGTAGCCCTGGCAGGTACATTCGGATATGAGCTGGATGTTACCAGGATTCCTGAAGAAGACAGAAAAATGATTCCGCAGCAGATTGAAATGTACCACAGGTACAATGACCTGATCAGAACGGGGGATTATTACAGGATAGCCAACTACACGGACAACAACAGGTATGACTGCTGGGCCGTGGTTTCAAAGGACAAGGCCGAAGTGCTGGTTACATATATAAAGGTATTGCACAGGCCTAATTTCCACAGCCAAAGAATACGCCTGAAAGGGCTTGATGAAAAAGCAATCTACCGTGATACCGAAACCAACCGCGTTTACAGCGGAAGCGCCCTTATGCACGCAGGGTTAAATATTGTCGGGTTGCATGGGGATTTCAAGGGTAAACTCATTCACCTTGTGAAGGAAAGCGAATAGCTAATGACGACCTGCTTATATAAAAATATGATTACAGGAGTAGGATGAAATGGAGTTTATCAAGGGTTTTACCTACGGATATGACAGTAGAAGGGGCGACTATCTCAGGCCGGAGGCAAGGGAATCCCTGAGAACGCTTAAGGAAAGGACGAATATCAGCCATGTTATAATGGCTTTTCCGGCCCTGCAGGATACCGCCCAGTCGGTTCAGATTGATTATAAAGGTGAACACATAATTTCTGACGACGAACTTACAGGCATGATAGAATATGCCCAAGGCCTGGGCCTTAAAGTAATACTCAAGCCAATGGTCAATGTAAGGGACGGTACATGGAGGGCGTATATTAATTTCTTTGATCATGAAGAACCATGCGAGTCCACATGGGGTGAGTGGTTCAAAAGCTATACCGAATATATGTGCCACTATGCGCAGATTGCTGAAAGGACGGGCTGTGAAATACTTGTAGTCGGTTGTGAAATGGTCATGAGCGAAAGGCGCGAGAAGGAGTGGCGTAATCTCATTTCTGCCGTAAGAGAGGTTTACAAAGGGCTCATAACGTATAACACCGACAAATACCAGGAAGACCATGTTACATGGTGGGATGCCGTGGATATAATATCCTCCAGCGGTTATTACCCGATAAACGACTGGGAGGCACAGCTTAGAAGAATCGAAAAGGTCGTGAAAAAGCACAATAAACCCTTTTTCTTTGCTGAAGCAGGATGCCCGAGCCGCACCGGGTCCTCGCTGAACCCCAATAACTGGAAACACGACGGGGACGCTGATGTGGAGGAACAGGAACGCTTTTACAGGGAAATGTTCAGCAGGGTCCAGGAGGCTGATTGGGTCAGGGGCTTTGCGCTGTGGGAGTGGCATACCTTCCTGTACGATGAAGCAAATGCACATCGGGACAGGTCCTACGGAGTATTCGGAAAACCTGCCGAAAAGGTTGTGGCGGAATTCTATTCAAAAATATAGCCTATGCACTGACTCTTGACCGGACATTACAGATTTGCGGTAACATCAGAAGCGTATCTCTCAGGGATGGTCAATCAGTACTGGAGTGGTAGCGTGAACAGGAATGTTACAATGCAGGATATTGCAGACAGGTTAGGGGTAAGCAAGGTTACCGTATCTAAGGCTCTGAACAACAAAGAGGGTGTTGGAGAGGAACTGAGGCTTAAAATTAAAAAGACGGCAGAGGAAATGGGATACAGGTACAACTCCTGCGCGAAGTCCGTAAAGTACGGGCTTACTTATAACATAGGCGTTATATCCCCTGAAAAATTTACGGGTACCAATTCATTCTACATATCCTTTTATAAAATGATATCAAAAGAGCTGGACAGAAGAGGCTATTCAGCGATATTGCATACATTGTCCCACGAAGAGGAGGCATCACTGCGGCTTCCAAGGCTTTATTACGAATGCAAGGCAGACGGCTTAATCATACTGGGGCAGGTAGGAACCAGGTACGCCGAACTCCTCGGGAGTATTGACATACCCGTAGTCTTTCTTGATTTTTATGACAAGCACAGCGAGATTGATTCCGTAATCTCCGACAATTTCCATGCGGCCTATGAACTGACCAACTATCTCATTGAAAATGGCCACAGGGAGATTGCATATATCGGAAACATCAATGCTACAAGCAGTATTCAGGACAGGTATCTTGGATACCTGAAATCCCTTCTTGAAAACAGGATAACACCGAATCCCGATTATGTCATAAGTGACCGGCTTGACGACGGAACACTAACCGATATTGTACTGCCTGAAAGGATGCCCACCGCTTTTGTCTGCAACTGCGACATGGTTGCCTATAAAATTGTGAACAAGCTGAAACAGTCAGGCTGGAGAATTCCAGAAGATGTGTCGGTGGTCGGGTTTGACGATGATATTTATGCAACGCTCACCATACCAAATCTGACCACTGTCCAGGTAAATGTTGCGGAAATGACTTCACTGGCTGTTAATATGATCATTAACAAAATCAGGAGCAACAAATCATACGGCAGAATTCCCGTTCGGGGGAGGATCATTATCAGGGATTCGGTAAGGACAATAAACCGGAACCAGGAGGCTATGGAATGAGCAGGCATTCAGCTATTCCGGAGATACGATTTTTAACCCCGAAGAACCCCGTTTTGATTATTTCATTTTTCATGATGGGTATAAGAGAAGCCGTACTGAAGTAGACTTGTTCAGCCTTTCTTAACCCTCCTGTAATCGGTCGGCGATCTTCCCATTACCTTACTGAACAACCTGGAGAAGTAATACTGGTCGTTGTACCCGACCTTTTCGGCAATTTCGGATATGCTCATGTCGGTAAAGTCAAGATAGTAACACGCCTTTTGTATCTTCAGCCGTATAAAGAAGTCAATCGGGGAATGCCCTGTTTTTTCCCTGAATATATCGGTAAGCTGGGTTTTTGACAGGCCGCTGCGGCTTGTCAGGTCGTGAAGGGTAAGCCTCCTGTCTATATTGCTTTTCATGAATTCGATGCTGTTTTCAACATACATGGTTTTCTTGTCCCTGAAATCATTCCTGTTGTACGGCTTGAACAATGCTGCGGCAAGGAAATAGTTCAGGCAGCAGCATGCATATATTATGTTGCTGATAATCAAACCCCTTGACAGTGCATCAAAAATCTCATCAAAAAGATGCGTAAGAACGGGCAGATCTGACAAGGGCACATCTGTAACTGTAATGGTATCGTTGTTCCGGATAAAATAGGAATCTGCCTCGCCTTTGAAATGCATCCAGTAAATATCCCAGGGATTTTCGTCATTGGAGCCGTAAATATGCGGCAGATTCTTCGGTATTACCAGTAAATTGTTGCTGCAGATCCTTGTTTTCTTCCCGCTGGTAATAACGAAACCCTCACCCCGGGTGCAGTAAATAAGGATGTTCTGCCTGCAGCCATCTTTCCTTTCAATATAATGATACCTGGCATGCGGAAAAAAACCTATATCCGTTATATACAGATTCCTTGCAACGGGATGTGTTGAAATATCGTCCGTTATTTTTTCCGGAAGAACAAGCAGCTTCTGATTCTTAAAGCTGTGTGCTATATACGGTTTCATGGTTTTATTATAACCGCTGCGGCAGCAAATATCAATAAAATACCGGAATATAGTCCATCTTGTAAGTTATAATGTGCATTTTTAGATAATGTTTTATATGATATATTCAAATTGGTTCCGGGAATATAAGACGCTTCGTATATAGGAATACAGCACTGCCTCCCGGTTACTGGCGCTGTTTCAGCCGCATCTGAAACAGGGGCCCGGGATGCGAAAATTTCTGCACCGGCGGATATTAAAAGGAGGTTTCCGGTATGTACAATTTTTATGTTACGCCTGATGACAAAAAAATACTTCGGGAGCTGGCAAAAAAACAGTTGGAGTATTCACAGCTGCCCATCATGAAGGAACGCATCGAACAATGGTACAGGCATAATGAATTAAAAGGCGAAAAACCCATGATCCATGTTGAAATCGGGACATTTGAAAAGGACATAATCCCGGAACTGCAGTGCCAAAGCGAAACAGGGCGTGCCATAGAACAGGAATTATACCGCAATTTTATAAACTATGAAAGAATCGATGACGACAGGGTTGTCCCGCCGTATTTCCCGATTTCCTGGGATACGCATTTTCAGCTGTTCGGCGTCAAAATCGAAAGGGAACATGCGGTAAATTCGAGGGGAGAATCCATAGGGCACAGGTTTAAGTACGTTATAAACAATCTGGAAGAGGATTTTCCGAAACTCGGCCCGACGAAATACGGGGTTGACAGGGAGAAAACCCTTGCCTGGAAGGAATTCCTTGAGAATATTTTCGGCGACATCCTTCCTGTAAAGATAACCAATGGCTGCCTGTATGCCGTTCCTACCCAGGATATTGTTCACTTGATGGGCATGGAAAACATGTTATTCGCGATGTATGACTGTCCCGACACATTTCATGCACTGATGAAGCGGATTACCGATGATTACATCGAATACTTCAAATGGCTTGAGAAGGAAGGACTGCTGCTTCCTACGGCATCGTACGAGATATGCGGCCAGGGAACATTCTGTTTTACCCATGAACTTCCGAATGAGATACCGCAGGACGGAAAACTTACCACGGAGGATTTGTGGGGGTTCATGGACTCACAGGAGACAGTCGGGATATCACCGGCGATGTACGAGGAATTCATTTTCCCGTACTATAAAAGGGTATCTGATTTGTACGGGCTGTTTTCCTACGGGTGCTGCGAACCTGTTGACCCAATCTGGGACAATTGCCTGAGCAAATGCGAAAACCTCCGGAAAGTCTCAGTTTCGCCTTGGTGCAATGAAGAATTCATGGGAGAAAGACTTAAGGATACAAAAGTGATCTATCACCGTAAGCCTTCCCCGAACTTTATCGGTATTGGAAAGGACCTGGACGAGGAAGTATGGCGGGAGCACATTAAAAAAACACTGAAGGCAGCCCGTGGATGCCATCTTGAAATAACCCAAAGGGATGTCTACTCATTGGGCGGGAATCCCGAAAAGCCGCGCAGGGCGGTACAGATAATAAGAGAGCTTATTGAAGAATACTGGTAGTAAGGTATAACCCTTTCGGCCCCTGGTGCACTGGACGAACGGGGAGGACCCTCCATTGAAAACAGGCTGTTAAAACATAACCGCCGGCTGTTTGCCGGCGGTATTTCTATCTTTATTTATTCTGTTACAACATTTGTATATCCTGCCTTGCTGCCGCGATTAAAGCTGTTTATATCCATACTTCGCCATAACCCGGAATATCAGCTTTAAAAACCTGAATAGAGGACAGATGCAAAAACCATTCAGCTTCGTTGCCATTTACTGCAATAAATGCGGAATATTCATGCTCCGCCCTTCCATATTTTTGAGCCATACATTCAATGACAAAGCCCTATACTGCCTCTTCGGGTTACTGTGCTTTTAATTGAAAAAATTGCAGAAAATTTAATAAATTTATACTAAAAATTATTAAATTCATTGACATAATTCATCAATTTGTTAGTATTAGGGTAAGAAAATCACCAATTGTCCAAAGGTTTATAAAGGAAGATTCAGGGTCGTCAGATTCTGCAGTTTTGGGGCATTTTACTGATTTTGCTCCTGTCTTCCGCCGAAGCATACGGTGTTGAACGGAAGGTCTTAAGCAGTTTTCAGGATGATGCCCGGACCAATCCTTTATGATCGTCTCCTTGAAAATATACCGATGAGTAAATGAATCTGCCGGTATGTAAATAGGGCTGAAATTATCCATACTAATATAAAATACAGTCAAACATGGGCAGATATTGAAAAAATATATTAATGCCTGTTTGCTTACGAAAAAGCTAAAGACTGAGATTACCACCAAAGACGTAAGCTCACCGGGCTAAGCCGGAAAGGAGCATATGAAATGCTTGAAGTAAGTATCAGAGAATCCTATGCCATCTCAGAAATTCTTAAAAAACCCGACGGCCTTTACTTGAGAAGCGAATATGGACTTATGCGCCTGTCTGTACTGAACGATTCGATTATACGCATATCTTTTACCCGGAAAGAGGATTTTGAGGATACCCGCGGGATTGGCATTCTGCCGCATGAACCTTGTACAGCGTGGAATTATACCGTTAACGGGGATTCAGTTGAACTTGAAACCTCCTGCGTGCGGCTCAGTGTAAACAAGAATACGGGCTCAATACGGTATTACGACACGGCAGGGAAACTATTGCTTGCAGAAAGGGAGTACGAAAGCAGGATCCTCGAGGAGTTCGATTCATACAAAACCGTCATAGATGAAAACACTTTGATTGAAGAAATTGAAACCCCGGACGGGATTAAGAAAAGAATTAGGGAAGCAACGAAGGTTTTCGACAGGAAGCTGTACCGTACCAGGCTTTATCTCAACTGGCAGCAGGATGAGAAACTGTATGGACTCGGCCAGGCGCAGGAAGGGATTCTGAACCTGCGCGGAACAGTACAGTATTTACACCAGGCGAATATGAAAATTGCCGTTCCGATGATGGTTTCAACAAAAGGCTACGGAATACTGCTTGCAACAGGAAGCCCGGCTATATTCAACGATACCCGGTACGGTTCGTACCTGTACACTGAAGCTGATGTACAAATGGATTATTATTTCATGGCAGGAGAGAATTTTGATGCCATAATAAAGGGTTACAGGTTTTTAACGGGCAAGGCCGTCATGCTGCCTTTATGGGCGTACGGCTTCTTTCAGTCCCAGGAACGTTACGAGTCGCAAACGGAACTCATAGATGTCGTAAAGGAGTACCGGAAAAGGAATATCGGCCTTGACTGTATTGTACTGGACTGGTGCTCATGGAAGGGCAGCCTGTGGGGTCAGAAAACCCTTGACCCCGAAAGATTTCCGGAGCCTGAAAAAATGATGGATGAACTTCACAGGCAGAATGCACACTTAATGATATCGGTCTGGCCAAACATGAATGAAGCCAGTGATAATTACAGCGAATTCTTTGAGAGAGGGCTGCTGCTGCCTGCAAGCAATATCTATGACGCGTTCCGCCGGGAGGCACGCGAGCTTTACTGGAAACAGGCGAAGGAAGGGTTTTTTGATAAAGGCATTGACGCCTGGTGGTGCGATTCCAGCGAGCCGTTTACTCCTGAATGGGGCCATATGGCAGAACCCGAACCAAGTGCAATGTATCATGAGTTTGTCACAGAGGCATCTAAATATATACCTGCCGATAAATGCAATTCCTATGGCCTTGTACATGCCCGCACGATGTATGAAGGGCAGCGCGGAACAGGTTCACCGAAACGTGTTGTCAATCTCACCCGCAATGTTTACACGGGTGCACAGAGATATGGCGTAATTGCGTGGTCGGGAGATATAAGCGCAAACTGGAAGGTGTTCAGGAACCAGATTGCAGCAGGGCTCAATTACTGTGTGACAGGGCTTCCGTACTGGACGCTGGATATCGGCGCGTTTTTCGTCAAGCGCGGAAAGCAATGGTTCTGGAACGGTGATTATGATAAAGGCACCGATGACCTGGGATACAGGGAGCTGTTCACAAGATGGTTCCAGATGGGTGCTTTTCTTCCTGTTTTCAGAAGCCATGGGACCGATGTCCGCAGGGAAGTATGGAATTTTGGGGAACCAGGCGAAATGTTTTATGATTCGCTGACGGCAATGAACCGGCTGCGTTACAGGCTGCTGCCGTATATCTATTCCTGCGCGGGCGCGGTATGGCATGACGATGCAACTATCATGAGAATGCTGGCTTTTGATTTTGCCTCCGATGAGGTTGCCTGCGAAATTGATGACCAGTATCTTTTCGGCGATTCGATAATGGTATGCCCTGTAACAGAGCCGATGTACTATGATAAGGATTCCAAACCAATAGATAAAGAGAAAAAGAGACGGGTTTACCTGCCCGCAGGAGCGGACTGGTATGATTTCTGGACTGACAGGTTCTATAACGGCGGGCAGTGGATTGATGTTGATGCGCCAATCGACCGGATTCCCCTTTTCATACGGGAAGGAAGCATCATTCCCATGACCGGGGCATTGACTGATACTTCGCAGCTCAAAACGGCCCCGGTAAAACTTCATATATACGCCCGGGATACAGCCAGCGGAAAGATCTATGAAGACTCCGGAGACGGTTATTCCTATGAGCAGGGTGAATACGCATATATAGAATTGTCCTGGAACAAGGGTGATACACAGGTTGCAGCCCGGGTGAAAGACGGAAGGATGAAACCTGTACGCGATTATAATGGGTGTGAAATAGTACTGCATTCGCGCTGAGCAGGCTGCAGCGAAGAAAAATACTTACCGGAATACAGATAAAAGAAAGGAGCCTTAAAATGATTAACAAGGCAAACTGGCCTGAAACACAGCAAAAGTTCATAAACTGGTGGAAGCGCAAAAACGAGGGAAGGCCGCTGATGATAGTAATGGCAAAAAAAGATGACCCAATCCCGCTTCCCGAGGAGTATAAATGGACGTCTCCCGAAGACAGGTGGACAAATCCTGAAAAAATAGTAGGCCGGCTCCGTAACTGGTGCCGGAACACGGAATTCCTGGGCGAATCTTTCCCGAACCTGAGCGTAGATTTCGGTCCGGGCTCTATTGCTGCATATCTCGGGTGCGATATAACGTGGCAGGAGCGGACGGTATGGTTTAACGAGTTTGTTGAGGACTGGGCTGACATACCGCCTTTCGAGTTTAACCCGGAGAATAAATGGTTCAAAAAGCATATTGAAGTGGTAAGGAAATGTGCGGAACTTGCCCGAGGCGATTTTGCAATGACCATCCCCGATCTGATGGAAAACTTGGATGTGCTTGTATCAATGCGCGGTGCGCAGAATATTATTTTTGACATGATAGATGATCCCGATACCATCGAAGAAAGGATCAGACAGATTGATGACATCTTTTTCAAATACTATGACAGCTTTTACGACATAATCAAAATGCCTGATCAGTCGTCGGCATACACGGTATTCTCCATATGGGGACCAGGCAAAACCGCCAAGCTGCAGTGTGATTTCTCTGCATTGATGTCACCGCAGCAGTTCCGGGATTTCGTCAAGGGATCGCTGCGGCGGCAGGCGAAAAAGCTGGACAATGTTCTTTACCATCTCGACGGCCCCGACGCGATAAAGCATGTTGACGCTCTTATGGAGATCGAGGAGATTGACGCGCTGCAGTGGACGAGCGGTGATCACGGTCCCGACGGAACATTAGAGGACTGGTATGAAATATATGATAAAGCAAGGGCTGCCGGGAAGTCGCTGTGGATCAAGGTTTATTCAGGAACGGTGGACGACTGGATCGCAAACTGCGAACGCCTTGTAAAGCGGTACGGTTCCGACTGCCTTTATTTTTACTTTAACCCTATGCCGATGGCCGATGCAAAAAAACTGATGGATTATGCAGAGAAGAACTGGAGCAATGTAAAAGGTGAATTCAGACAGTGAACAGGAAGCGGAAGCCGGGATATTAAGCCGGCTGAAAATATAAAATGCAAAGTTCGAACTGAACAGGTTGTGAGGAACGGAGGAGTTATGTTGAAGAAGAAACCCCGGGAAATGACCGGTGCTGAGCTTAAATCCATGCTGAAAAGCAGCATAAATCTGAAAAGCCTGGGAGGCGTACGCTGCCCTGAGCTGAATGTTTCGCCCGAGGACCTGAAATGGTGGCGTGACGCGAAAATAGGGATGTTTGTACACTGGGGCCTGTATTCCATTCTTGGGCGCGGTGAATGGGTCAGGTTCAATGAAAAAATCCCGAAGGAAGAGTATGAAGCTCTGGCGTGGGAGTTTAACCCGAAAGACTTTAATATGAAGGAATGGACCGATCTTGCGAAATCCTTCGGAGCCAGGTACATGGTTATGGTAACGAAGCATCACGACGGGTTTGCCTTGTGGGACAGCCCCGGCAGCTATGAAGGCTTTACCAGTTACAATACCGCTTCGAAGAGGGATTTTGTTGCCGAATACGTGCAGGCATGCCGTGAAGCGGGGCTGCGCGTTGGTTTGTATTATTCCCCGATGGACTGGCGGTTCCCGGGTTATTTTGATCCCGAAGGCCTTCCCGAGAACGCGGCGCTGATGAAGAAACAGTGCTATGCCCAGGTGGAGGAGCTTTGCAGTAAATACGGCATGATTGATATACTCTGGTATGACGGGGGCTGGCTTGCGCATAAAGGGAGTGATGCATCGAGCGCCTGGTTCTGGGAGCCTGAAAAGCTGAACAGGATGGCGAAGAGCTATAATCCGAAGATGCTGTGCAATCCGCGTTCGGGCTGGGAAGGCGATTTTTACTGCGACGAAGGAAGCCATGAGATTGTAGGCAAAATAATTCCGGTTCCGTGGGAAAAGAATATGTGCATCTGCAGCGGAACATCCTGGGGCTGGATGCCCGATGACCCCGTGTCCGATTTTGACTGGCTTATCCGCATGATGGTGAACGTGGTTTGCCGCGACGGTAACTGGCTGGTTAATATCGGGCCCGACAGGGACGGAAAGGTTTCGGATGAGATTAAAAACCGTATCAGGGAAGTCGGCGACTGGCTCAGGATCTATGGAGAAAGCATCTATAACACCCGCGGAGGCCCGATAGAACCGGTTGATCATGTATACGGAACAACCAGTTCGGAGGATACAATTTATCTGCACATTATCGACAGGAAGAAATTTGCAGGACAGAAGATTCCGGTTGCACCGTATGAAGTTGAAGCAGTGACAACATTTGACGGTGTACCCTGCGAATTCGATATAACCGACGGGCTTTTGAATATACGTCTTCCTGGAAACCTGCCTTCGGATGAAAAGTCCCTTGCCGACACAATTCTGAAAATAAAGGTAAATGGCAGGATAGAACACAAGGAATATGACCGGATTTATTTTACCAGCAGGTAAAAGCTACTGATACAGAGTATAGAATATTATTTTTGAAAGGAAAAACAATGAACAAGGATATATATTACGGTGTTGCGTATTATCCCGAGCAGAAGACCGAAGAAGAACTGCAGCATGACCTGAAACTGATAACAGAATCGGGCATCAATACGGTGCGGATGGCAGAGTTTGCATGGAGTACCATTGAGCCTTCAGAAGGCGAATACCATTTTGATTGGCTTATAAACGTAATAAATTACCTTGGAGAGAACGGTGTGAAGTCGGTTATCTGTACTCCTACCGCCTGCCCGCCTGTATGGCTCGTAAAAAAGCACCCGGAGATTCTGTATGTAGACAACCGTGGGGTTACCAGGCCTTTCGGGGGCAGGAGAATTTACTGCTATAACAACGAGATATACCGGCAGTATTCCGAAAGGATTGCTGAAAAGATCGGGGAGGTCTTTGGAAAAAATCCTTATGTAATAGGCTTCCAGATTGACAACGAGCCCGCGCAGGAGGCAACAGGCCGCTGTGCCTGCCCGGTATGCAGAAAGAAATTCAGGGAATACCTGAAGAAAAAGTATCGATCCATCCGGGAGTATAACAAGAAGAGCCTCGGCACGTTCTGGTCGCAGGAGTATGAAAGTTTCGACGATATAGATATACCAATCACCACGATTGAGGTTGGAGGAGAGGATGCGTTAAAGCCTCAGAGAGAAAGCCCTACGCTGCGCCTCGAATTCGAGCGCTTTGCCAGCGACAGCCAGATTGAATACCATACGCTGCAGGTAAATGCCCTGAAAAAGTATACCTCCCGTCCTGTTACGACGAATACCACAGGACTTGCAACGAACAGCATTGATTACTATAAAGGCTGCAAAACGCTGGACTGCTATGCATTTGATTACTACCCGGATTTGAGGGGTAGCTTCATTTCATCATTTCCATATGCGTTCGGACGGCATATGAAGAAGGATGTACCATTCTGGGTGCTGGAATTCCAGGCAGGAGGAGGGCACAGCCTTGGCGGCACGGGCAGGCTGCAGCCCTACCCGGGAATGCTGAAACTTGCAACACTGCATGCAATGGCGAATGGCGCAGAGATGCTCCTGCATTTTCAGTTCAGGACTTTCCCCGGAGGCGCGGAACAGCTGAACTATGCGATTGTTGACATGGATGGGCAGCCCCGGAGACGTTACTTTGAGATGAAAGAAACAGCTGCATTACTGAAGCAGCTGGAGCCGGTATTCCGGTCAAAGTTTAAAAACAAGGCAGCAATCTGTTTTGACTATAATACATTGTGGGCATTGAAAATAAAGCCGATCAACAAAAGGGAATTTGACTATATCCAATACTGTGAACGCCTGTATTACCTGCTTAAGGATATTGGAATCCAAAGCGATGTAATTCCCTATACAGAAGACCTGGCGGAGTACAGCCTGGTTATTCTGCCTGCAGCGTTTATCTTTACCGAAGAAATGCAGGCTAAGTTTACAGAATATGTCCGCAACGGCGGAGTGCTGCTGGCCACGTTTTTGACCAGTGTAAAAAATGAGCACAATGTAGGCTACACAACACCGTTGCCTGCCGGAATGCAGGAAGTGACCGGTATAACGGTTGAGGAACTGGAGCCCGTTCTTGACGGTTATCACGAAAAGGTGGAGCTGTTCCTTGAAGAAAAATACACCTGTTCCGACGGCATCTGGAGCGAGATGCTCGGCGGCAGCGCAAAGGCGGTTGGAATCTATGCCTCGGGCTATAAAAAGGGACGGATGGTTATATCTGAAAACCAGTTCGGAAAAGGCCGCTGCTTTTATATCGGAACCGATCTGCCCGACGAACAGATGAAGGCTTTTCTTTCATACGCAGCGAAAAGTGCGGATATTGAACCGCAGCCCGTTAAAGTTCCGGATATCAGGGGCACAGAGGTTATAGAACGCATACTTGACAACAGAAGGATTTATTTCCTGTTTAATTGTACAGATCAGGCCGTTTATTTTGAACTATCGGAGAAAATGTCGGATTACGGGGACGGTAGTATATATGAGAATACTGTACCCGTTCCTGCAAGGTCTTATAAAATCCTGGAATGCCAATTTGAATAGGTAATACAAATGAATATATGCAAGGCCGCCTGAAACACACAGGCGGCCTTCGTTACAGCTTGAATTTATCTGCTCAGCTTTTTGTAATTTTCCATAAGTTCAATAAACTTTGTACTGTCGCCACCGGTATCTGGATGATACTTTTTGGCAAGTTCCCGGAATCTTTTCTTAATTGCGTTCATATCCGCGTCATAGGGAAGCCCGAACTGCTCAAGAATATACGGATCGTAAATACCTGTGTTAATAATGCCGTTTTCCTTGTAATACTTGTAATATACATTGAAGAAAAATTCACTTATAACATCTTTCAGCGTTTCTTTTCCCATTGAAGCCAATTGCGAAAGGGAATACCGGGCATTCCCTTTATAAGTCTCATTCAGGTCAAAGAATTCATCCCATACAAGTTTTACATTATGTATTCTTTCAGAGAACCCGTTTTCTGAAAAACCTGAACTGCCAAACCTTATTTTCACTTCCACCTTTTTCAGTTTCCTTATTTTCCGTTTGATTTCCTCCCGGCTATAACAACAGTCCGGCATATGCTTTCACCCTAAGATATTTCTGAACCCAAAAACCGTAACATTGCTTACAGCAAAAATTCAACAACAAGGAAATTACTTACATTATACCATAATACCCGGTTCTCTCAACTTCTTTTACTCATCCCGCCGGTCCCGGATAACCGGTTATAACTGTATAATATGAAAAAACAGGATTACTGTTCTTTTCAAAACTCATAAAGCAGAAGAAATTTCAGGTGTTTACATTGATGAATATGTCAACAAATATCAGGATTTGTATTTCCGGTTAAGTTATATTAAGATTGAGGAGGAGGTACATGGATGCTTTATTGGTATGATGAAATTCAGAAAATAAAGTCATGGATAGACAGAAACATCGAAGAGGATATATCATTGTCGCAGCTTTCCGACTATTGCGGTTATTCACCGCACTATCTGTCGAAAAAGTTCCATGAGCTTGGTCTTGAAAGTGGAACATACAATCCTTCTCTTGATTTTTTGGTAAAAGTAGCAAAAGGCCTTGGGAAGGAAGTTCAGATAATATTAAAATAAAATGGTTGGATGGGCGATAAAGAGGTTTGTTACAGCATTAAGCAGCAACAGTTAAGGCATGGTAAATCCATGCCTTAACTGGAAACTCTTCAGTACCAGTAATTCACAGGAGCCTTTGTTTTGCTGTCCGGCCTACAGGCAGGTATCCTTTCTGTCAAAGCCACGGTATGAAAAACGGGTGAACATGGCTTCGGTTTCGCAGTTCCTGCCGTTTCCTGTTGCATACAGGGCATAGAAAACACCGGTAAAACCTAATTCATGGGCTTCGGTGGAAACGTAGCGGGTTAGCGCTTTACCCAGGTAGATTTCTGCCCCGTTAACGATTGCATATACTTTGTATTCAAGTTTATCGGCTAAAACACGAAGTGTAACCTTGTCGCAGGAAAGAGGTACCCGTGCCGCTTCGTGATGAATCTCCCCGACTACCTTTCGGAAGAACAGGTAATTTTCATGGTTTACCCTGCTTATATAGATATCCAGATGGGCATCCTGCTTGTAGTAGATGCTGAATCCGGCCTCTTCATAATTGATTTCCGGAGAGAATGTTAAATCCACCTCTGCCAGGTTGGAAAGATCGCGCTGACGGATACCAAGAAAAGCAGGGTTGGCTGTATCTGACAAGGTATAAGCGTTGCCTCTCAGAACCAGGCCGTTGGGTCCTGCTTCGCAGGCTCCGTCCTGCGGATTGCGCAGATATACCCAGTCCGGATCGATTCCTGAGGTAAAATCTGTCTCATAATCGGTGTTAAGTGTCTGGACTGCAGATCCGGGACCTTCCATAATCAGACTGATGGGTTCGCCGTTATTGATAACAGGCCATCCGTCACGCCACGTAACCGGGGCAAGGAAAGTCTCGCGGCCCAGGTGGTGGAAATACTGATGTGTCTGCCTGTAACCTAAAAATACCGCCCACCAGTTTCCTTCATTGTCCTCAATCAGGTCCGCATGCCCGGTGGCCTGAATTATATCACCCTTTCTGTGCCTGTGGGTAAGGATGGGGTTGAAGGGGCAAGCCTCATATTTTCCATAAAGCTCCCTGCTTCTTGCAATTGTTACCATATGGCCAAGCTCTGTGCCGCCTTCGGCAATCATCTGGTAGTACCAGCCGCCTATTTTATAGATATGTGGTGCTTCAGGAGCACTCTCGCCGATTCCGCCCCAAAGAGGAACGGCAGGCCTTAGGAATTTACCTGTTTTCAAATCAATGGGCGCACAGAGAAATCCAGCAGCGTGAACGCTTCTGTCCCTGGCATTTGAAATGAAGTGTGCGCTTCCGTCATCGTCGAAGAAAAGTGACGGGTCAATACCGCCCTGTTCCACCCATATCGGGTCTGACCATTCGCCAGCAGGGTCTTTGGCAGTCACATAAAAATTACCGCCCTTGCCGACGTTCGTGGTAACCATGTAAAACAGGTCGTCATGAGGATTGTAACGGATTGTCGGGGCATAAATACCCTTCGAACAGGGGATGTTTTCCAAATCCAGCTGGCTTTTTCGTGTCAGGCAGTGACCGATTTGCTTCCAGTTCACCAAATCTTTCGAATGAAAGACGGGTACACCGGGGAAAAACTCAAAGGAGCTTGTAACAAGATAATAGTCATCTCCTTTTTTGCAAATGCTGGGATCGGGATAAAAGCCGGGTATAACGGGATTATGATATCGCATATTGTCCTCCGTGTTTTTTGAAATTATCAATGCTTAAATGATAACAGAAACTTTACAGTGTAATCAAGCCGCAACAGCAGAGAACACGGATGCTTTGAGGTGAAAGACGGTGGAATTTCTAAAACGAAGAGTGAACGCCCGAATTGCTTTACTGAGATTCAGTTTTAACAGAAACAAAGCAAGTCTGGCTGTTTTCTGAATATAATATTTCCCGGAATGTCAGCCTGTTGAAAAATGCAAAATATACTGCTATTAACAGGCAAATCAAATCTGGCATGCACCAAACATGAGTAACAACTACCCACGTAATAAAAACGTGGGTAATTTTTTCGATTTTTTACCCATGAAATATTGATGCAGGAAAAGATTGCATATATAATTTGCTTATATGGGGTGATTAGTATGGCTGATGTAAAACTTTTACCTCCGGATGCAGAACTTGAAACCATAAGGGTATTAAAACAGCTTGCAAGGGCACATAGAGCACTGGCAGAATTCAAAGGATATGCGAGCATGATACCGAATAAAAATATTCTTATAAATGCTGTAACTATTAATGAAGCCAAGGACAGTTCTGAAATTGAGAATATTATAACTACACATGATGAATTGTTTAAAGCGATGTCCCAGGAAAATTACAGTAATCCGGCAGCCAAAGAAGTTGTAAGTTACAGGACTGCACTCTGGCATGGTTATGAACTGGTGAAGGAAAAACAGTTTTTTACAACTAATATGGTTATAGAAATCCAGCAATTAATTGTTAAAAACCGTGCAGGAATCAGAAAACTTCCGGTTACTGTACTCAGAAATGAAGCAACGGGTGAAGTGATATACACTCCTCCAAGCGGAGAAAAGGAAATATTAACCTTAATGGATAACCTCGAGAAGTATATAAATGAAGATTATGACAATGTTGACCCTCTCATTAAGCTGGCAGTCATACATTATCAGTTTGAGGCAATACACCCTTTTTATGATGGCAACGGAAGAACAGGAAGAATTATTAATGTATTGTACCTTATCCTGAAGGACTTACTGGATAGTCCAATTCTTTACCTGAGCAAGTATATAATACGCAATAAAACGGCATATTACAGGCTGTTGCAGGAAGTACGGACAAAAGGCAACTGGGAGGAATGGATACTGTTTATTCTTGAGGGCATAGAACAGACTGCGGAGGAGACTTTACTGCTTGTAAAGAAAATCAGGGATGTCCTGGAGAAAACCTCGGAAGACATTCGAAATAAATTACCTCAAATATATTCAAGGGAACTTGTAGACCTGCTCTTCTATGAATTTTATACCAAAATTGCATATATTGAAAAAGGGCTTAACGTTACAAGGAAGACCGCGTCAAACTATTTATCATCGCTTGTAGAAAAAGGATTTTTAATATCTCAAAAAATCGGTAAGGAAAGAATTTTTCTGAATAAGCGTTTATTCGAAGTTGTTAAGCAAGCCGGTTTGGAAAGATAAAACCAGGTTTTTATACGGGTGACTCGTAAAATTATTCATAACGGATATATGAGTTGTTACCTTAAAGTGTAACAAAGGAAGCAAATGGGTAACAACTACCCACGTAATAAAAACGTGGGTAATTTTTTCGATTTTTTACCCATGATATTTATTGTAGGGAAGAGTTTACATGTTCTATTTTTCAAAAATCATCATAAAACATAAAATTTCTGCAGAAACAACAGGCTGTTGTACAGCAGTAAGCTAAAGCGGTCAGAGCCGTATCCATGCGTAAAGATGATGGTTTCGCAGATAATATCATGAAATCGTTAGGGTGCTTGATTTTATCTTAACAGCAAAAGCTTGAATTAAAGCTTTCGTTGTTATAATATGAAATCAGGGAGGTAATGCCATGGTACTGCCAATAACAAAAAGTGCAAGACGGTTTGGCTATATTATCTGGAACAGGAGCAAAAATCCGGAGGTTGAGAAGATGCTTGACGGGCTGACAACCGTTAAGGTTTACCTTAACGGCTTTTACCTCGGTGAGAAGAAAATTGACCGGAAGTATTACAGGATTTCCCTGGGATATAAATTTACAAGGGCATTACCGGAAGATGCGAAGTTTTATGTGCTGAAACTGGAAGATAAAAATAAACTGAAAGTGGAGTGTGAATAATGATAAATAATTCAAAACCGGAGGATACGGTATTTGCAAGTCCCCAAATAATGAATATTCCTTCCGGTGCTGAAAAACGGCTGATTGATGCAGGAATGCTTCATTACGAGGCTTCTGTGGCCGGTTATAACGAAAGATACAGAAGGGGTGAAACATCCCATACAATTCACGTCTGGTGGGCAAGAAGGCCACACAGTGCGATGCGGGCGCTGGTTTTTGCATCTGTTTGCAGGAATACTTCGTTAAAGGCAGTGGACCTGATGGCCAGGCTGGCGGTAAACAATGATGCCGATGCCATTGCGGAGGCGGCTGAAATGATAAAGGAAGGGTATTGTGAACCGCCTAAAGTTCTTGATATGTTCGGCGGAGGCGGGACAATACCATTTGAAGCAAAGAAAATGGGCCTGGATACATATTCGATAGACGCGAATGAAATGTCGGTATTCATTCAAAAATGCAATATGGTGTACTCCGACGGGATGGACATTAATGAGGCCGGGAAGATTATTGAAGACTCGGGAAGGAAAATACTGAATGAGCTTAAGGAAGAAACCAGATGGCTGTTTCCGTTAAGGGAGAAATACGGCGAAGACGTATTCGGATATCTCTGGACATATTCCATGCAGTGCGAAGAATGCGGTTACAGGTTCTACCTGGCTAAGCGTCCGTGGCTTACGAAGAAAAAGGGAAAACGCCTGTCGTTTGTCCTGGTAAATGAAGATGAAGGGCAGAAAATTGATATCCGTGAGGTTGGTCCTGATTATACCTTCCCGTCCAACTGGATAAATCATGCAGGTCATGCAGTCTGCCCGAAATGCGGCAGGAGACACGAAAAAGTCAGCATAAGGAATTGTGAAGATACACTCGTGGCTGTCATTTCAGGCAAAAGGGGAGTGGGAAAAAGTTTCTATACGGTGGAAGAGAAAGCTGTCCCAGGTATCCCTGAAATGGGAGCAAAGGAAAAGGAATTGCTGGATTCAATGGACTTTAAACTTCCGGCATCGGAGCTTCCCAGGTGGTCCGGGATTGTTAATCCGGCACTTTACGGGATAGAAACACATGCGGATTTCCTTAACCGCCGCCAGCGCCTGGTTTTGCTGTATTTAATCAGGATACTGAGGGATGAATATAAAAGGCTGGTTTCCAAATATGAGCCCGCCATGGCCAGGTTTGCAACGGGTGTATTGTCAAGCCTGATTGACCAGGTGGTGGACTGGAACTGCAGGCTTTCGATGTGGATACCTCAGAACGAACAGGTCGGAAGGGCCTTTTGCGGCCCGGGTGTTGCGATGCTGTGGGACTATGCCGAAACCGACCAGGTGCTTAAAGGGCCTGCGAACCTTTGGGACAAACTTGACAGGATAATTAAGGGAGTAAGAACCTTTGAATGCAGCAAGGGAAAGGTTTCGGTACAAAAAGCACCGGCGCAGGAACTGCCCTTCGAGGATAAATATTTCGATGCAATAGTTACCGATCCCCCATATTATGACAATATCTACTATTCGATACTTGCGGATTTCTTTTATGCATGGAAGAAAGGCGTACTGGAAGTTATAGAACCTGAACTGTTCGGAAGTGATAAAACTGATTATGAATATGAACTGGTTGCTTCATCTGTCAGAAACGAGAGCGCTGAGAAAGCCCACGAAAAATACTGTAATGAACTGGAGAAGGCTTTCTGCGAAGCAGCAAGGGTATTAAAGGATAACGGAGTGTTTTCATTTATCTATTCCCATAGTTCTGTCAACGGGTGGGATGCCGTTGTCCATGCGTACAGGAAATCACCTTTTGTTATAACAAGCATACAACCGTTGAGTATTGAAAGAAAAGGGCGGCCGAGAGCCGTTTTGTCCGAGGCGGTTAATACATGTATGGCATTTGTTGCGAGAAAAACAGCCGAAGATAAGAAGGAAATCTGCTTCCGGGATATAATGGAAAAAACAATAAACATAATTGATGTATTCGGAATGCAGCTGATGAACAAATCGGGCTGGAACGAATCCGACGCTGCAATGGCAACGCTTGCTTATTCGGTTGGAATGATTGCGAACGCAAAAAAGGTAAACGGGGTGAAAGACGATAAAGAAGCCATAATACGGCTTTCAAAGCTGATAATGGACTATTTTCCTTCATTCAATATAAAAATAAGGGACTCGCTATGACAACAAAGCCGGCATAAACTGGTTTATGCCGGCTTTTTCGGACTGTTCACAGGCGAAAGTTTTTTATCCTTTTTATAAGCTTGTCGTATGAATCTGTCTCGGTTTTAGTCCTGTATTCTATGATATCCTTTTTCAGTTTCTCAATATCGTTTTCAGCGGCGATTGCTTTCTTAATATCCCTGATAATGTCCTTTCTTAAATTTTCAAGCATTTCAAGGTTTGCGGCAATGCACTCCCTGATAAGCTCATCGGCTTTTTGCATATACCCTGAGAAATACCTTTCATCTGTCCGGGTGATTCTAAGTATTGCCTTATTGATTCTTTTCCAGTAAGCTGCCTTATTGCCGCCCTCCATGTTCTTTGGCAGCTTGCCGGGGAAGATTTCATCATAGTCCCATAATTCAAGCAGGTCGGACGGGTTAAACCTGTCCCTGTTATTGAGAATATACGCAAGGTATTTGTATGGAAGCATAACTGTGGGTACCTCTTTCGTACTGCAGTACTGGTATATATCGCTGCCTGACTTCCATTCGTGGGTATCGGGATAGGTTACGAGCCCGCCGATTGCATTTTTATACCTGTCCATCCATTTCCGCACGTCCTCCAGCTTAAGGAAGTCTTTCGCATTCGGCGCCTGCTGGCTTCTTCCAAGCCTGAAACTCTTGGCGTCGCACACAATCACCTTGTTATCGATGATTATCTTCACATCTTCCATGCTTGATTTCTGTTTTATCAGTTCAGCCGAATATCCCATGCGCCTTGACCATTCACAGACCAGGCTCTCAACAAGTTTGGAGTATAACACTTCTTCGCTTGAATCATTGGGGTATAAATCAGGAATGTAGCCTGCGAATTTTAGAAGATTTTCGAACCTTTCGTCGTCAAAATCCTCACTCAGCATATTCATAAACTTTCTGGATATTTTCTCGTGGTCAATATATGAATGGCTTTCAAACGCTTTATTAACATAATTCTGCAGCAGGAAAAAATCCTTCGGCATATTTATGTCCCCCCTGTATTAAATATCTATATTGACGTAGAACATACGTTATAACGTTATATTATAACATCCGGGGCTAAATTATGTCTATTACTGGAGAAATTAAGGGTTTAAACATGTAAATGCAGTAAAGCACCAGGTCTGGTATAATAAATTGACAGAACGTGCTGCTGAAAAACCTGCACAGGATACCTGGAACTGTCCGGCCAACGGCAAACAAGGAAATTTATTCGGGATAGAAGGATTTCATTATGATTATCAGTGCAAGCAGAAGAACCGATATCCCCGCATTTTATTCCGGGTGGTTTTTTAACAGGATACATGAAGGCTATGTCCTGGTGAGAAACCCTATGAACATACACCAGGTAAGCAGGGTTGATCTTTCGCCTGGAGCCGTGGACTGCATTGTTTTCTGGACCAAAAATCCCGGGCCCATGCTGAGCAGGATTCAGGAGCTGAATAATTATAACTATTACTTTCAGTTTACGCTGACCTCCTATGATAAAAGTATTGAACCTGGCATACCCGGGAAAAAACACATAGTTTCGGTCTTTAAAAAACTTTCGGAAATGATCGGGAAGGAAAGGGTTGTGTGGAGGTATGATCCGATACTTTTAACTGATCATTTCAGTGCAGAATACCATGTAAAATGGTTCGGTGTTCTGGCTGAAAAGCTGAGCGGGTATACCGAAAAGTGTATAATCAGCTTTATGGACCTGTATAAAAAGGCCGAAAGACACATGAAGGGAATAAACCTGCTTCCGCTTGATAGCGGCGTCGTTGAAGAGATAGCGTATAGTTTTTCAGTAGCTGCCTCAAGGTACGGCATTCAGGTGGTTACATGTTCTGAAAACATTGACCTAAGCAGATATAATATAAAGCACGGCAGCTGCATAGACGGCGAGCTTATATCAAAAATAACCGGAAAGAGAATCACGTGTAAGAAAGACCCCGGCCAGAGGCCGGCATGCGGCTGTGTTAAAAGTGTGGACATCGGTGCCTATAATACATGCAGGCATGGCTGCCGGTATTGTTATGCAAACTTCAGCAGGGATATGGTTCTGAAAAATATACGCCTTCATGATGAGAAAGCACCTTTGCTGTACGGCGCACTGAACATGAACGACAAAATCAGTGAAAGAAAGTCTTAAGGAAAGGGAGATGTTATGGAACGCATTAGAGTAGTTTTGGGCGACATTACAAAAATCGAAGCCGATGCCATTGTTAATGCGGCAAACAAGACCCTGCTCGGAGGCGGAGGGGTGGACGGCGCGATCCACAGGGCGGCAGGTCCGGAACTCCTGAAGGAATGCATCGGGCTAAAAGGCTGTGAGACAGGGCAGGCGAAAATTACGAAGGGGTACAGGCTGCCCGCAAAATATGTTATACATACCGTAGGCCCGGTCTGGCGCGGCGGTGAGCACAACGAAGACATGCTGCTTGCGTCCTGCTACAGAAATTCTCTGCAGCTGGCAGTGGAGAACGGAATAAAAACAATTGCCTTTCCGTCAATCAGTACGGGTGCATACCGGTTCCCCGTGGAGCGGGCCGCGAAAATTGCCGTATCCGGGATAGCCGGGTTTCTGAAGGAGCACTCCGGTATTGACACGGTGATTATCGTCTGCTTTGACAAAAAAACAATGGAAGCCTATGAGAAGGCTTTGGATGAGGTTAAGAAAAACCCGGCATGAACGGTTTTTGAAAATCAGGGCCTTATTGACCCTGTCAACGTTTACCGGGGCATCAGCCAGGGCTGTGCATTGCAAAACGCCCTGTACTTTTTTGCAAAAACATGTTGAAACAGCGGGAAATAATGGTAATATATAAATTATTGCGGACTGATAACCGGTAAAAAAGAGGTGATATACACATGAAAATGACCCTGAGATGGTACGGAAACAAACTGGATAACATAACTCTGCGGCAGATTCGCCAAATCCCGGGTGTAACAGGAGTAATATCGTCACTGTATGATATACCTGCCGGAGAGGTATGGCCGGTGGACAGGATTCTTGAATTAAAGGATGAGATTGAAAAGGAAGGCCTTACTCTCGAAGGAATAGAAAGCGTAAACGTGCATGAGGATATCAAGCTCGGAACACCCGATGCGGAAAAGTACATTGAGAATTATAAACAGACCCTTAGAAACCTGGGTGAAGCGGGCATAAAACTTGTATGCTATAACTTCATGCCTGTTTTTGACTGGCTGCGCACCGACCTTGAAAAGGTACTGCCAGATGGTTCAAACACCATGTCCTATGACGAAGAAATCATAAAAAAGATCAACCCGTCAGAGATGTTCGATGAAATGACCAGCCAGTCCAACGGTTTTGTTCTGTCGGGCTGGGAACCCGAACGTATAAACGAGATTAGAAGGCTTCTCGAACTGTACAGTGACGTGGATGAGGAAAGGGTATGGAAAAACCTTGAGGTATTCCTGAAAGAAGTTATACCCGTTGCAGAAAAGTACGACGTAAAAATGGCTATTCATCCCGACGACCCGCCGTGGTCGGTATTCGGGCTGCCGAGGCTGATAACATCGAAAGAAAACTTGGAGAGGTTTATCAATATTGTTGACAGCCCGTATAACGGGTTAACGATTTGCACAGGTTCGCTCGGAGCGGGCACGAAAAATAACATGCCTGAAATAATCAGGTATTTTGGTGCAAAGGGAAGGGTTCATTTCGGTCATGTCAGGAATATAAAGATATACGAGCCCGGCAGGTTCGACGAGGTTTCGCACAGGACGGAGGACGGCTCCCTGGACATGTTCGACATCATGAAAGCCTTTTATGATATCGGCTTTGATGGCCCGATACGTCCCGATCACGGCAGAATGATCTGGGGAGAAAAGGGAAGACCCGGGTATGGCCTGTTTGACAGGGCTCTCGGTGCTGCATATCTGAACGGTTTATGGGAGGCAATCTCACGAATGGACAGGCTGGGTAAGTAAAAACCGCTAATGCCGTGTTATTATTTGACATATATATTAAGATCTTCTATACTAAAAACACAGGTATTTTTCGGTGTTAAAAATAAAGAAAACCTGCATCCTTGCTGATAGTAGAAGGGGAAATATGAAAAGACGGTTTTTGAAATGTTTATTGGGTTGGTTGATATTATTTGTCTTACTGATTCAGCCAACTCATATTTATGCTTCTGAAATTGCACATCTTGGATTTGTTGAAACAGATGTCATACTGTTTCCCGACGGTAAAGCCATTGTTTCGTATACGGTGAGGTATAACCTGGTACCCGGCAAAACAATGCTTGCGTTTACGATGGAAGGCTTTGACAGGCTTGAACCTCTTTTTTATACCGGCGAGGCCTGTGTCATAACCGATGACAATGCATCCCATAAAATAGACATTGTATACCTCGGCGGAGGCAAATACGATATAATTAATGCCAATAATCAGCGCCTCGGCGGGGAGCACCTTACTTACAAATTCCGGTTCGCAGCCGACCTTGCTCAGGCAGGGTATCTGAACCGGACAACCTCGGATAACGGGAAAAAACTTGTCGTGTTTAACTGGGCTCCCGTTAAGTGGGACGAGCCGATGGACCATTACACCGTTACAATAAACTACCCGCTGGAATACAACGGTGAAGCATCAGGCAGGGAGGAAATAGAGAGGTTTCTTGCTGAGAATGATTTTTACACCGAAAAATGGATGAACGAGGAATATCTCATTGACTACCGTGTAATAAACCTTGAATCGGTAAACAGGGTGCAGGTCATGCTTCATAAGGATAACCCGGGCAAAGAGTATCATTTCCGAATCCAGCAGTACATTTCGGAAAATGTTTTCAATGAAATGCCGGGTTCGAGCGCCTCATTTGATGATAATACAGGTAAGGTAAGTTACCCTGATGGTAACACGCCGCCGGTCATGCCCGGAAGAACAGGTTACAGGCGATACGACGAATCCGCGGACAGGTCGGCTTTGATGTATGCGCTTTGTGCCTTGTTTCTGGTTACTCTTCTCGCAGTCGGCAAAAAGCACAGGTCAATGATAAAAGCCCATCAGACACTGGACCAGGTGCAGTGGGCAAGAACCGACTGGGAGCCGCCTAAGATTGAAATAGCTTCTTTCAGGAAAGAAGGCCTTATTGCTGACAATCTGGATGAATTTGAGGCTGCCCTTTTTATGGGGGTGCCGTATAAAACAATTCTTTCGGTCATTCTATCAAAACTGGTGGCCCAGGGATACCTTGAGGAATTATCCGCCGATCCCCTTCGTGTACGAAGGACGGACAAAATACCGATGTCGTCGGAACTGAACGAATATGAACGCATGATGTATGAAGCCGCAGCCGACGGAGAGCTGGATGAAAAGGACGTGGAGAGAATTCTGCAGGTACTTGCCGATAATGTACGGAATAAGACCTATGACTGTGATATTGAAGCAACCCGCAAGTTTTACCAGGACAGGATGACCGAGAGTATTCTTGAAGACAGTGCCGGTCCGAAGAACAAGGAAGACTGGTTTTACGAGGACAATATCTATGATGAGGAGTATTATGTAAACACATGGGTTCACTGGTATTATTACCGCCATAATATACATCACAGATCATACAGGAACCATTATAAAAGGTACGAGGCATCCATTCCTGCCAATCCCGACAATATCAGCGATAAATCCTTCCTGGATTTAAACACAGGGCGTTTTGCCTGCCACTCGGCCTGCCATGATGCATGCCATTCTGCATGTCACTCCGCATGCCATTCAGCCTGCCACTCGGCCTGCCATTCGGCCTGTCATTCAGCCTGCCACTCGGCATGTGTCAGCGGAGGTGCAAGATGAAGAAGTGCAAGCTGTCCTGGGTTGACGATTTCCTGCATAGTATAAAGCCCTTTGTATATATGCGCCTTCGCGACAATGTTCTTATACGCATGCCGAATGAAGCCTTCAAATTGAATTCTGCAGGGGCACGGGTTATTGCGCATATCCTGGACGGCGGTTCGGTTCAGGATTTTATCAGGGTAAGGGCCGATTATCCCGAAACCGAAGCCCAGCTTGAAAGGTTTTTTACAGATTTCTCGCGCCTGTGGAACAACGAGGTGTGCGAGAATTATCAAACCGAAGCCGTTTACAGGACCGAATTCAGCATCGGGTATATTCAGCTTCCGGTACTGTCGGAGGTGGCACTGACATATACGTGCAATATAAAGTGCAGGTTCTGTTACGGGGACTGTACACCGAAAAAAGGCCAGGAACAGCTGGATACAAAGGGCTTCAAAAAAATACTCGACATTATCCGGTATGAAGCCGAAGTTCCCAGTGTTTCGTTTACTGGAGGAGAGCCGACGGCGTATAAGGACCTGACCGAGCTGATAAAATACGCGTCGAAGCAAAACAAAATGCGGGTCAACCTTATCACGAACGCAACACTGGTTAAACCTGCAAAGGCAAGGGAGCTTGCCCGTGCAGGTCTTTCATCGGCACAGGTAAGCATTGAATCGGCCTATGCCGACGAACATGATGCAATTACGGGAGTTCCCGGTTCGCACGAGGCTTCGGTAGCTGGTTTCAAAGCGTTGAAAGAGGCAGGGGTTCATGTTCACCCGCATTTCACCATATGCAGGATGAATAAGGACAGGCTGACCGATTACCCTGCTTTTTGCAAAAGCATCGGAGCAGAAAGGTTTTCAGCCAACCTCGTTATACCCGCAGGGCGCGGGGACGATGACGATTTGACTGTAAGTTACACGGAAGCAGGAGACATTGTAAGAAGGCTTAAAGCTGAGGCTTCAAGGCAGGGAATAAAATTCATGTGGTATTCTCCAACCCCGGTATGCCTGTTCAATCCTCTGGCTGAAGGTTTCGGCAACAGGGGTTGCAGCGCCTGTGAAGGACTGCTTTCGGTTGATCCGAAGGGAAATGTGCTTCCCTGCTCGAGCTGGTCAGAGCCTGTTGGAAACCTTTTAACAGAGGGTTTCGAGCAGGTATGGTATAACCAGCGCTGCAAACAGATTCGCGCAAAGGAATCAGCACCATTGGAGTGCAGGGAATGCAGGCATTTTGCGGCCTGCCAGGGAGCATGTCCCCTGTATTTCCGGGTACACGGCTGTAAAGAGCTTGTCCCGGGTTGGGAATCAATGGGGCTTTTAAAGGAGAGGAGTATTGTATGAATAACTGGCTGCGCCTGCCAGGCTTTCCTCCGCCGGAAAAGCAGGACATTGTAAAGTTTCATGCGATGAAAAAACTTAATTATACGAACAGGATGCTGTTGTATATAATACTTCTTATTGCGGGGTTCCTGCTCCAGGTTTATACTTTGAGGGTCTGGCCGGGAGCTGTTTTTCTAATCTGTGCAACAATCCTTACAATGGTCAAGGGCTACGACAGTCGTGTAAGGCTTGTATCCTTCAATATAGACAGCAACTGGACCAGGGTTGATATGGATAAGATTCGCCAGGTGGAAGAACTGGATGACAGAATGACAAAATGGGACAGGGACATCCTTGATATAAGCAATGCACCGGGCGCTTTGATGTTTGCATTATTGGCCATAGCAACGTATGCAGTACCTGTGATATTGGATGCCGGCAATACCTACCGCCGGACCGGGGCTATCCTTGCGGCAGACATACTGTTTCTTGTTCTGCCGCTGTGGTTTTCAGGAATACGCAGAATTCTTAAGCAGGGAAATCTTCGTATAAAAATAGACATTACAAGGCAGATGGAGGCATTTTTCCGGAACATTAAAAGGGATGGAGAGACCTTTAATCCTTTTCTTATGCTTGCAAAGGACAAAACGGGGAAAAGTGTTCCGAAAGACTGCAGGTTTTCAGTCACTTTCGATAATATGCCCGACGATTTCTATGGCCTTCAGGCCCAGATTAATATAAATGTGGTTGAAGGGGCAAGTTATCCATACTTTTACTGCGTCATAGCCGCAAAACCCGGATTTGGGCTGTATCAGCACGCAAGAAACATGATTGTTCCCGAAAACATGGTGAAAAAATACACCGTGGATAATGACGCCGAAGTCATTGTAATACGTCAGAAAACCACGAAAACATCGGGATATCATACAAAAATCAATGATTGCAAAAGGATCTTTGAAAAATCACTGAACGAAGCCAGGGCCATTCTCGCCGGCCCCGACAGACTTAACCCGGATGAAGGAGCCGGCGCGCTGACCGGAACGGATATGCCAGATGACTGATACTTTGCCTTTGAACCGCTGAACGAATAAAGCACTTCATATACCTGACCCTGCAGACATTGAAGATTTGAATGGTATGTTGTGAACCGGTAAAATCAAAACAGTGGTACGAACAAAAAGGCGGGGAAATAAGGGAACCGGTTTGTTATATCAGCATATAAACCACTCCGCCGACAATGCCTGAACCTAATATTACGTAAACAGGATTGGGTTTCCACTTTCGCAGAACGAATAAAGCGGCGGAGAATAATAACGCGGGAATTATACTGATTGCCTGGATATTTTTTATGAAACCGCCTTCTCCGAGCACAGCCAGAGAGAATACCGACAGTCCGGCTGATGCAATCAGTGCAACAATTGTTGGCCTTAATCCGGACAGTATTCCCTGTACTACCGTCAGTTCCCTGTATTTATAATATGCCCATGCCAGGATTGAAACAATAACGCAGGACGGCAGGATACATCCGACGGTGGCGAAAACAGCTCCCGGAATTCCGGCAATTTTTAAACCCACAAAGGTGGCTGAATTTATCGAAACAGGACCGGGCGTCATTTCTGCAATGGTTATCAGGTCGGTAAACTCGGACAGCGTCAGCCAGCTATGAATATTTACTACCTGGTTCTGAAGCAGCGGAATTGAAGCCAAACCGCCGCCAATACTGAACAAGCCTATTTGAAAGAAACTCCAGAACAGTTTAATAAGAATCACCGGGTATCACCACCTTTCCGGTTTTTCCTGTTTTGAATCAGAACCCTTACGGCTCCGGTACATCCGCACACAATGATGGTATATACAACGTTAACTTCAAGAAAAAATGTAACAATGAAAGCACCTGCCATTATGATTACAGATACAATGTCCCTTTCCTTCAGGACATTACCCCCGAGATTTATAACCACATCGGCAATTACTGCAGCAACCCCGGCCTGCATACCTTTCAGGACTGCATTTATTGCAGGGTGGTCACGTAATGCGGTGTAAAGGAAGGAAATAACCGTAAGGGTAAGAAAAGGCGGCAATACTGTGCCCAGTATTGTGACCAGGGCTCCCGGTATTCCGGCAACATGGTATCCCAGCAGTATTGCTGCATTAACTGCCACAGCTCCCGGTGAGGATTGCGCAATTGCGACAAGGTCCAGAATTTCATCCTCGTCAATGATTTTAAGATCATCTGCAAACTTCTTTTTCATAAGCGGAACTATGACATATCCCCCGCCAAGGACAAAAGCACTTAAATAAAAAGTATTGGTAAACAGTTTTCGGTAAATTTTCTTTTTCCTGTTCAATTCCCCGGACCTCCCGGATTTTATTATATGGCTTGAAGAAATATAAGAAAAATAGTAATATATTATATACTTCATAATAAATTTATTATAATAAGGTGATCCAGGTGACGTTAAAACATCTGAAAATATTTGTTGCTGTATGTGAAACGGGCAGTGTTACAGCAGCCGGGAAAAAGCTGTTTATAGCGCAGCCTTCTGTAAGCCTTGCTGTTTCAGAGCTTGAAAACTATTACGGTGTTAAGCTGTTTGATCGCATTGCAAAACGGCTGCACTTAACTGAGGCCGGAAAGAACTTTCTCCAGTATGCAACGCATATTGTGGGCCTCTTTGAGGATATGGAAAGGGAAATAAAAAACTTCGATGCTAAAGGTATCATCCGTGTAGGGTCAAGCATAACCATCGGGAACTATTTACTGCCCGATTATGTTATCCGGTTTAAAGAATTGCATCCACAGATGGATGTAAGGGTAACCATAGATAATTCTGAAAAGATCCAGGAGTATGTTTTATCCAATAAAATAGATATCGGGTTGATAGAGGGTGCCGTCCACAGCCCGTATATTATAAAGCATAAGTTCAGGGATGATGAACTGGTAATGATTTGCGGAAATGAGCACCCCTTTGCCGGTAAAAGCAATATTGATATTTCAATGCTTAAGGACGAACCTTTTATATTAAGGGAAGAAGGGAGTGCCGGGCGTGAAATTTTTGACAGCATCATGACAATGTACGGCATGGAAATTACACCTGCCTGGGAAAGCACAAGTACACAGGCCATTGTAAGGGCGGTCCGGGCAAATTTGGGCATATCCGTGCTGCCTTATTTACTGGTGAAGGACTCCCTTGACCGAAAGGAAATAAGCCGGTTCCAGGTAAGCGGGATAAGTTTCAGGAGAAGTTTCTCCGTCATACACCATAAAAATAAGTTTCTGACGGATAGCGCAAAGGACTTTATCTCGCTTTGCAAATGATACCGTAAGCATAAACGCAGTAAAATGCCTGAAATCTATAGACTGGAGAATAATGGATGGATTAGAATTTTATAAAGGGACAGAAAAGGAGTCCGGGTTTATGAAAAAGAAAAAATCATACTCAATGACCACAGAAGAAGCAGTTATATCAATTATCGTTATTGCTTTATCCTTTATTTTACTTTTGATTTTTCCCGGTGATTTTTTTATAAACTGTTTATTTTCTCGCTTTTCTTGTGTTATGTATTTGCGCACTCTAAATTTATAAAAGAATTGTACTGTGATATAAAAAAGAGAAATATAACAGCAGGGCTGATTATAAGGATCATTTATTTTATTATTTTTGTTATGTCAGTTGTATATTTCCTTCTCAGGATTCCGTCATTTCACTGGGATGAACAGATATGAGCTTTTTAATATTCTCTGACAAGCAGAATCATAATCACGAAAAACTTTCTGTATACATGATAAACTGCCGCCACTGTTATGCAAATTCAATCATACTATGACATATAATACAATTAAAGTAAAATTTCAATTGCTTTCGTTTACGGCCATTTTATGTATTGCCATTTGAGTCTTTCTTTTTATGCAGCGGTCTTACGCTGTCCTTGTAGACGATTTCGCCCTGGACTATTCTTACACCGGGCCTTACGTTCACATGATTTATTCTGTCAAGCAGAATTTGTATGCTCTTTTGCGCCATTTCCTGCACATTTACATCATAGGTTGTTATGCCGATATCGCATAAACCCGGATATATGTAGTTGTCAAACCCGACAACGGAAATATCCTCGGGTACCCTGTAATTGTTTTTCCTTAACTGTTTAATCAGGCTGCTGGCCGTAAGATCGCAGTTACAAACAAATGCGGTCGGCATTTTCTCGGGGAATTTGAATTCAAAATTCAGAACATCCCCGGTTTCCCAGTCCCGGTCGTCAAGGATCCATTCTTTGCGTATCTGCTGCCCGTGTTCCATCATGGATTTGCAATAACCCAGGTAACGGTCTGTTATGCTGGAAGTGTACAGCAGCGTGCCTACGTAGCCTATTTCAGTGTGTCCCATGCGGAACAGGTAATTCGTCAGCATATAGGTCCCGTAAAAACCGTCTGAAATGACCGAGTCGCAGTTGTTGAAATCGTCAAAAAAATCAAGACATACCATCGGAAGTGAGCTCTCTTCACGGATTCTCCTGATATAGCCGTTTTTGGGACGGCCAATCAGGATTATGCCGTCAACCTTATTCTCCTGGATGAGCTTTGGAAGCTCATGTTTCTCTTCTTCCCCGGTCTGGATTACTTCAAGCATCGTAAAGCATTTTTCCTTCATTGCAATAGTGGCCACTTCATGATACAGGAGCCAGTAAAAGGAATTGCACATCTCAAAGTTCCTGCCCGGAACTATTATTCCGATGTTTTTGCTTTTGTTCCTGTTTGCCTTGTTTTTTGCCGATGGTTGCACATAGCCCAACTGGTCAGCAAGGTTTTTAATTTTCTCCCGCATCTCATCACTGACACCTTTCTGACCGGAAAGTGCTTTGGATACGGTCACATTGCTCACATTCAGTCTTTTGGCAATATCCGACAATGTTACCTTTTTCGCCATTCTGATACCTCTTGCATATTTTTAAGTAAATATTACTTTATTTTTAACATAACTTTATTATTATTAATCTATTTTAACCCACTATGCCCCCATTTTTCAACTGATACTTGTTCTGTATTAATTTCTGTCTACTACAAACATACCGGGCTGCCTTATTTAAGACTGCCGGCAGTCCGCAAAAATTGCAAATTGATATATAATAAGGTGTTCAAGTGTTTCTTCTGCCGTGACAAAAGCCCCGATGTATGCCCGGTACGGCAGAACTTATGGTATTAAGCCTTAACGGCACCTGCCAGCCCATAGAATATATGTTTCTGCAGAAGAAGGAACACAATCATTATCGGAACAATCCCCAGGAGTATTGCAGCAGCTACAATTTCAAACGGCGTGGCGGTGTTTCCGAAAAACTTGTGCAGTGCTACTGTAAAGGTTTGTACATTTTTTCTCAGGTAAAGGTTCGGAATATAAAAGTCGTTGTAATGCCCTATTCCGTTTATAATCAGCAAAGTTGTACATGCAGGCTTCATAAGGGGCAGGATTATGCTCCGGTATATTCTGAAATAGCTTGCACCGTCTATCAGTGCTGATTCATCCAGCTCTTTGGGTATTGCATTCAACTGGTTGAACATTATGTATATACCCACAATATGCACACCCGAGTAAAGGAGTATTATACTCGGCATTTTATTCACAAGCCCCAACCGGTAAACAATCTGGAAAACAACGGTCTGTGTTGTTACAACAGGTATGAACATTGTCAGCATGAACATTGTAAAAATAATTTTCTTGCCTTTGAATTCAAACCGGTGCAGCACATAAGATACCATGGTTGTAAACAAAAGCTGGATGGACAGGGAAATTGCGAGAATAACAGCGGTGTTGAACAGTGCCTTGCCCAAATTACCCACTTTTATTGCGTACCGGAAGTTGTAAAAATTAAACCAGTTCCTGGGGGGAGTCAAAACACTTGTGGACGAATATTCTGCACCGGTTTTGAATGCCATAAATATGAGAGGAATAATAGGTACTATTACAAAAATACACGCTGCCGCCAGGAAAATATAGCGTAATACCTTGTATAATCTGCTTTCATGGATCATAAGTAAACATTCCCCCTCTTGTCAAAAATTCTTTGGATGTTGACGGTTATAACAACTATAACGAACACCATTATAGATAGGGCTGCTGCAAAACCAACCCTGTTTTCATAAAATGCGCTTTGCTGTATCTGGATTACCGGTGTTGCAGTTCCATTGGCGCCGTTCATCATTATGTAGGGAATTTCAAATACCTGGATTGAGCCCGATATACTCAGTATAATATTGATAAAGAGAATATTAACTATCGACGGAATGGAGATGTAGCGGATCTCCTGCAATTTCGTGCAGCCATCTATTGATGCAGCTTCGTAAAGCTCGGTAGGGATTGCCTGCAATCCGCCGAAGAACATCAGGAAGTTCAGGCCATAGTATCTCCAGATACTGATTGATGCTATTGCCGGATTAACCAGGCGCAGGTTCTGAAGCCATTGCTGCGCCAGTCCTCCGAGACCCAGCAGTCTCAATATCGAATTCAATGTCCCTGAGTTGTTAAAAAAGATAATGAATATGGTTGATATAATAACGCCGTTCAATAAATACGGAATGATCAATACACCCTTGAAAAAGTTTATATACTTGAATTTGCCGTTAACGAAAATTGCAAGGATGAAGGCAAATATTAACTGGGGTATGGCCACAATAATGTACCATAAACAGTTCCTGAACAACTGCAGGTATTGCGGATCGGTGAAAATCCTTGCATAATTCCTGAGCCCGACCCATTTGGGCGGATTTACGCCGTTATAGTTTGTAAAGCTCAGGTATATATTGCTCAGGATCGGTATATAGGAAAAAACCAGTAAATGAATAACAGGAATAAATAAAAACGTAAAAATGAAAAACCTGGTACCCTTTGTTTTTACCATTTTACTTCCTCTCCCAAATAATCACATTCATAGAACAGAGTACTGTCGATTTAAGAAGGGAATGCCTCTTCAGAGAAAGAAGAGGCATTATTAAAATGCTTAGTCTTTCCATTCAACTCCAAGTTCCTTTTTATATCTTTCGTAAAGCTCGTTCTGAATCTGTACCTGCTTGTTGTAAGCACTCCAGTCATCGGGTTTTGTTACGTCAAGGGCGTCAAACAGTAATCCGACATACTTGTAGTCTGCATATAATCCGGCTTCTTCAAGCACTTTCTGGTTGTTCAATGCGTTCTCGTCATTCGGCGGCTGCAGTATAACCTTGCATTCACCTGATTCAACCAGTTCGTCAATAATAGCGTAAAGCTCAGGTACTATGGGTTTTACACCCTTCTTGTTTGCAATAAATCCGCTGTTTGCAATAAATTCTGCATCGTTTGCAATATATTCGATGAACATTCTTGCTGCTTCCTTGTTCTTTGAGAATTTGCTGATTGCCCAGTTGTCAGCGGGGGCTGCCAGTACGTACCTGCCGGCGCCGAAGTCGGGGGCGGGAGCAAATTTTATTATAGACGGATCCTTTCCTTCAGGAACACGTCCCTGGATCTGGGGAACAACCCATGAACCGAACAGCATCATAGCGGCTCTTCCGTAAGCAACACTGTCCATGGCAACGCCGAAATCGGTATATACTTCGGGTTCAAAGAAGCCTCTTGCTTTCCATTCTGTGTACATTTTAATTGTTTTTCCGAACGGGGAGGTTTCAGAGAAGGGATTTTCGGTCTTGAGGCATTCAGCGAATACATTCGGGTTACCTGAGACATATATGGCAAAATCCTGCACGGTCGCCAACGGCCAGTTCTCAATCCTGTGCAGTGAAATGGGGGTGATACCCATGGACTTAATCTTTTCGCACATGTTGTTGAACTCTTCAAGTGTGGCAGGTATTTCATCATACCCTGCGGCCTTTATAACTTCTTCATTGTAAACAACGGCCTGGTTATACGCTCTGCCCGGCATGATACTGTAGATATATCCGTCAACCTGGGGCATTGCTTTCGCGTACTCTCCATATTGCTCAATACCCTCTTCAAGAGTGCAGTAGGGTTCTGCATAGGCTTTCCATTCCTCAAGGCTCCAGTTCGGGCATGTGTATACGTCCACGATATCGTCCTTAACCTGGAAAAACGGCCGTAATTCTTCTTCGTTTGTAACTACATGCAGTTCAACATTTATTCCTGTTTCCTTAGTGAAGTCTTCTGCCAGGTACTTCAGGTAAGCAGTGTTCTCTACATCCCGATATGTATTTCCGTGTTCATCTTTTTTTTCTTCACCAAGAACTCTTTGACCCATGTGAGTATATACCCTGATTGTTGTTCCCTTAAGAGATGAAGGATCGGTTTTTTCGCTGCCCGAAACATCCTTGTCTCCCTGGTCCGACCCTCCTGTACCGCAGCCGGCCAAGGCAATAATCATCAGGATTGCAGTTAAGATTGCTAAAAGCCTTTTGATTTTCATCCTTTTCCCTCCTATAAAACTATTTTATTAGCTAAAATATAGCTTAAATTAATTATATAATATTGGTCAAATTATTCATCATTATTTATTGCGATTTATACATATTAATTGATAGATTTGTAGAATATGTATAAAAGAAATGCATTATCAAAAATAAAATTGTGAGATATTTTAAACTTAATTAATTTTATTCAGAAAAAACAAGGTAATAAACAGAATAAATAGTTAATATATTAGCTTGAATTAACTTCATATTTATGTTAAAATCAAACTGGCATAATACACGGCGGAACAGGCAAATAAAACAGATTATCAGCAATTTTACAGGCAAACTGGTATTTGCGGGGTATTAGGATGAGTTTTCAGGCGGCCCTGTCAGGTGCTCTGATTACCAATGATCTGTTAAGGGAATCAATTTACAGCGAAAAAGCTCTTAACTCACCACCGGTTCCGGAAGAAGTTGCAGAAAGTCTTGTCTATATCCAGGCCTATGGTAATATCTGCGCGTCATATCCATATTATTACGAACTTTCGGGACTTGATTCGTTCTGCCTGATTTGCACGCGGGACGGAGAGGGGTTACTGGAATTCAATGATCAAAGCCATATATTGAAACAGGGAAAAATAGCATTTATTGATTGCAGCCGGAAGCACAGGGTGGAGATTAAAAAGAGCCCCTGGACCTATAGAATACTTTTTATCAGCGGCCCGCCCGTCCGGTTTTTTTACGACAGCCTTGCTGAAGATAACGGAAATGTACATACCTTTTTGCCCGGCTCATCCATCCCTGATAAAATTGAACTGCTGTATGGTTTCTTATCCGATTCCCCGGACAGACTGCTGCTTATTCATTCAAAATATATAAGCGATATACTTTATGAAATACTGATTGAAAGAAGCAGACTGAGGGAAAGCAATTATATTACATGCAACTGTATTTACAGGATAAAACATGATTTTGACTGCAAATATACGGATAACATTACACTGGAATATCTTGAGCAAAAATATCATATAAGCAGATATCATATCTGCAGGGAGTTTATAAAACGATTCCACATGTCTCCGATCAAATATCTGAATTACAGAAAGATCGAGGCGGCAAAGGAGGCCCTTGTAAATACTGATAAAAAAGTTGTTGAAATCGGAAGAATGGTGGGTTTTGAAAACCCGAACAATTTCATCAGAAATTTTAAAAAGTACACGGGAGTAACTCCTCTTGAATACCGTAAGCGGTTTTTTGAGGGATGCAGGCCTGAAACCGATTCGCTGAACTGTTAAGAATAATATGTGATAAAAACCCAATCATGCCGGAAAAACATGACGACAGAAGCATTACAGTATAAATAAAAGCGGAAGGGATATCTCCTTCCGCCTTTTATGTTATATCAACCGTTCAAAAGATCTCAAGAAGTTTCATCAACCGCTTCACGACCACAATGGCTTCTGCCCTGCTGCAGTAATTCTTAGGTCTGAAGGATTTGTCCGGGAAACCGTTCATTAATCCAAGCGCGCTGGCCAGTGTAACTGATTTGCTTGCCCATTCGGATGCATCATCCATGTCGGTAAACCTTATTTCCCGGGTTGTAATTATCCTGTCCGGGTTTTCACCGCTGTAATAGCTGTAAGCACGTACTGCAACGGCAGCTATTTCTTCCCTTGTGATCAGGTTACCCGGTGAGAAATTTCCCTTGTTATCGCCCTGGATAATTCCTGCGGCGTTTGCACGAAGTGCTGCATCTTCAAACCAGTCCCCGGATTTTACATCAATAAACGGATTCTTCTCGGTTTTTTCGGTGATATTCAATGCCCTGACAATCATTGCCGTAAACTCAGCCCTTGTAATATTTGCGTCAGGAGTGAATTTATTGTCGCCGGTACCCTCGGTGACATGTCTTGCGGCCATGATTTCAATATCCTCTTTAGCCCAGTGCTGCTGTATATCACTGAAGGTCTTTGTGGATTCCATGGCACGGAACAGTGAAAAGTGCGGTGTTGTGAACGAAATGGTTCCGCTGCTGTCCACTTTTCCGCCGAGGAATGTCCACTTGTTATCCCGGCTGTTGTAGTTATAAACGCCAATCTTGTCGGTGTTGCCCGCTTTTGCCATGTCTATCTGCATTGTTACAGAAATGGGTTTTTCAAAGGATGAAACAGGTTTTCCGTCGATTGTAAGGCTTATGTCAAATATCCCGGAAACACCTTTTGCATCGGGTGCCTTCAGCTCCGCAGGCAGTTCATTCTCATTCATGTAATTAACCCTAAGCATTATGCTTTCTGCTTTTTCCGGAATTTCTATTGTTCCCGGCTGGATTGTAAATACAATACCATTAAACTTAATGATAACCGGCTGTTTTTGCCTGAGCGATTCGCTGAGCAGGTCGGCTGAAATCCTTGCTTCTGCTGCAGAAACATCGGAATCTGAGGCTGCATCGATAACAGGAGCCGTATTCCAGTCTGGCTGCAGGTCCATTGCATTAGCAATGAGGATGCTGTTACCGTTTTCATCGGTAACTATTTCCTTACCCGGTGATTGTTCGGGAACTTTCGTAGGTACAGGTTCAGTTGTTGTTCCTGTTCCGGGATCGGTACCGGGACCCGTGCCTGAACCGTGGCCGGAACCCGAACCACTGTCACCATCCGATGCAGCTGCCTTTATCGGACCAAAAGCCGCACTTGTTGCAGGGAACCCTGTTGAAGGCGCTCCGTCTGCACCGGGTGTAACCTCGAACTTGATATATTTGCCAATATCAGCCTTTGTAAGGGTATATTTTATTGAATCAGCACCTTCTATTGCCGTATATTCACCGTCTGCTTCACTGCTTCTCAGCCAGCGGAACGTTGTCCCGCTTTCAGGATGGCCGTTGGCGTTACTGTATGTATATGAACCTGTCAGCGTACTGCCTACCCTGTCATTTCCGGATATGGATACATCGGTTGCAACAGGGAAGTAAAAGTCCACATCTCCGAGGTTGAGGTAATATGGCTTAACCGGGCTGTAATCTGTAATCGGGTTATTCTTCAGGTACAAAACCCTAAGCTGATCCATGCCTCTTAGCGGTTCAATGCTTGTAATCCTGTTATTGTGGAGGAACAGCGCTTCGATATTCGGGAGCGCAGACAGCGGCGTTATATCCGTAATTTCGTTGCCGCTGAGATCCAGGTGGTAGAGTTCGCCCCATCCATACAGGTTACCGGGCAGCGCTGAGATTTTGTTATTACTTGCATCCAGTTCACAAAGCATTGGCAGGGCGCTTATTGGGCTCAGATCTGTTATGTTGTTTCCGGTTATATCAAGCAGCTCAAGACTCATCAGGTCCTGCAGCGGGCCCAGTTCTGAAATATTGTTGTTACCAAGCTCAAGACACCAGAGGCTTTTGAAATACTCCAGGCCTTTAATTGAGGATATGTTCATATTACTTATGTCAAGATTTTCAATTGCTGCTACATCATAATCATAAACAGCCTCTGAAACCGATTTCCCTAACAGCGTGCGGATGGCTGCCTCAAGGTTTTCATCCTCAAACTCAACAGTTACAGGTTCATGTTCGTCAGTTTCCCAAATTCCGTATACAAGTATGTAAATACCGGTTTCAAGACCTGTCTCGTCTTCCACTTTAACATAATATGTTCCGGGGGTGAGAACCAGGGATATTTCGCTATTCAGATCAGATGCTATTACTTCGCCTGACAGGTTATAAACGGTAATCCTCAGGTTCTGGTAACTATAAGGTAACGCAGCAAAGAGGTATGTACCGGTTTCTTCAGTTTCAATCCTGAAAAAGTCACGGTCGCCCTTGTATTCAAGGGAGAAAATATCAGAATACAAGCCGTCAGGCTCTTCAAGGGATAATTCAAGTGCATTTTCCCGTGTGTCGCTTACATCATCGTCAAGATCTTCAACTATGTTGATATTGAGGTCGATACCCGCTGCGCTTCCTCCTGTCAGATCTATCGGGGTGAAATCCAAAGGATCACGGGATGTAACGGATGGTTCCCTGTAGAATCCGTAATTGTAATAAATATCATTATCATCAAGAATTCCATAGTACAACTTATATTTCGTGTCCCGGGGCAGATACAGTTCATAGGGATAAGTTTCCGTCCCGGCCGGAATGATCAGAAAGACGGGCTCCGCATAACCGCTGTCGATATATAATGAATAGATTTCATTCACGGCAAGCAACATTATACATGTATCCTTGTCGAAAGGTTTCTCTATATTAATGTTTCCTGAAATACAGACATCGTTGTTTTCAATTTTGAAAATGGCATTGGGGTAGGTTAGGACAAAGTTTTCGGGGATGGTTTGACTGTCTGGCGAAAACAGGTAGAATCCTGATTTTTCGAATGTGAAGTCTGTTTCACCAAACCCGCTGTAAACAGAAACGGTGACCGATATTTCTGTATCGGCTGCGAAATCATAATCGGCCTGCAGTTTGCTTCCTGCTGATGACAGAATTCTTCCGTAGTAATAGTAGTCATTGAACGGTTCGCTGAGAAGCCGGCTGAAATTGACCGTTATGTCACCGTTGAAACTGTCACTTGGCACTCCTTTGGCCTTTCCTGCCGTTACCTCGATATTAAGGCTGTCGGAAGATAATCTGTTAATATTGATTGAAACATTGGGGAATTCAAAAATATCGGGAACTTTTGCTTCGCCGGCGCTTCCGTTGACAACGCCTGCCCCGGTAAAAGCATCCCATCCGTCGTAGTAAATGTCATAGGCATTTTCCATGAGTTTCTGCCCGATCTCATGGCAGGACAGCTCCGGATTTTCAGCTCTTAACAACGCAGCCATTCCTGCTACGAAAGGTGTGGCCATGGATGTTCCTTCGTACAGGGTGTAACCGTCCTGTTTACCATCGAAAATATCAAGTTCAACAGGGATTGTGCTGATAATATCAACACCCGGTGCCGTTAAGTCGGTTTCAGGGCCAAAATTCGAGAAAGCTGCAAGTATAAAGTCATTGCCGTCCATGTAGTCTACCGCACCGACACCCAAAACCCCGTCAAATGCAGCGGGGAAACCGACTGAACTGCTGTACTCGTTGCCTGTTGCCGCAACAACTACAACATCATGGCTTACAGCATATTCAATTGCTTCTTTTACCAGCTGGCTGGGAACACTTGAGCCGAGACTGAGGTTGATAACATCCGCACCGTTTTTTACTGCGTACACAATACCCAGATATATATCTAAGGTACTTCCGCGCCCGTTTTTGTTAAGAACCTTGACAGGCATAATTTTTGCACCGCTTGCAACTCCGGCTATTCCTGTTCCGTTGTTGGCAATTGCAGCGGCAATACCTGCCACATGAGTACCGTGACCGTTGTCGTCATCGGGATCATTATCGTTGTTTGCAAAATCATACCCGTCAACAAGGCTGTCCTTCAAATCCGGGTGATCAAGGTCCACACCCGTATCAATAACTGCAATTGTTACCTTGCTTCTTATTTCTTCCGGAACCCTGTTCCAGATATCTGTGACATTGATTGCCTGGAGACCCCACTGCCATTTATTCCGGTAATATGGATCATCGGGTTCATAGACTGCTTCAGTCACGGTCCGGGGCTGAGCGGTTTCAAGCCCATAAGCTTTATATATGTACAGCGGTTCCGCAAACTCAACGCCAGGCTGTTTGCTGAATAATACTGCAGCCTTATGGATATCTGTGTCTTCTGCAAGATCAACTGTTACTATATTGCTGTCTGCAGTTTTTTCAAGGGATTTGATCATGCTGCTGTTCATGTTCAGAAAGGTTTTGCTGCGTACTGTCGGGTGGTCTGCAAACTTAACAACAAGTTTGCCTGGTACAATATTATCCGCGTCAGTAATGAGCTCCTTTGTTACAGAATTTCTATCGGAATTTTCCACCCTGGCCGATGCCGGCGGGTCGTACAGTTTTTCTGCCGCATTGCTGTCACCTGAGGCAAGAGAAACCGTGTTCGCCAGTAGAAAAACCATGCATAATACTGCGAATATGCCTCTTATTTTCCTTTTCAAGACTACCATTCCCTTCATAATAAAATGTGTAAGAAATAAATGGATGCATAACATTAGTTTACTAATATAAGATAATATTTTCAAGATGTCAATATTTATCACGGATTCAAAAAAAACAACAGGACGAAGCGACTGTCCGGCACAGGATGTGTCCGATTATCCGGCGGGAAACAATTTACCGCGACGGATATGCCGCCTGTTGGCAGCGTTTCCGGCAGCCGTCTTGCTTCGTCTTACTGGAAACAGTGTTCAGGGTATAGTATAATAGCAAATGAAGTGCAGACATAACAGTTTATTTGGAAAGCAAAAAACTGTTTTGCTTAACGGGGGGGGGATTTTTTAATGACAGGAAATAACGGAGACAGGGACTGGGTGGTTGTATCACCCGAAACGGTTGGAATTCCATCGCAGGCGGTTTTAAACTTTATTGACAGGCTGGAATTTGAAGGCCTTTGCATGCACGGTTTTATTATGCTCCGGGACGGAAAAGTTTTTGCTGAGGGGTATTATGCACCGTTCCATGCAGATTTCCCGCACAGAATGTTTTCGATATCTAAAAGCTTTACATCGGTTGCGATAGGTCTTCTGCAGGAAGAAGGAAAATTATCGATAAACGACAGGATATGTGATTATTTCCCGGACAAGATTCCTGCCGGGGGACCACATCCTTACATTCGTGAAACAACAATACGGGACATGCTCAGGATGACTTCACCGCATAAGTCAACCACTTATAAGCTCATGGAATGTGATGACTGGGTTAAAACATTTTTCCATGTTGAACCTGTCCGGTATCCCGGTACAACCTTTGTATATGATACTTCAGCATCACATGTGCTTGCGGCGCTGGTGGAAAGGCTGAGCGGAATGTCCCTTCTTGAGTATCTCAAAGTCAGGGTCCTTGACAAAATAGGATGCACGGGCAAGTTCAGGTGGCTTACCGATCCGATGGGTGTCAGCCAGGGCGGGAGCGGCTTGATATGCACTCTGAGGGATATGACGAGGTTTGCCGTCATGTGTATGAATAACGGTGTGTATAACGGGCAGAGAATAGTTCCTGAGGAATATATCAGGGAAGCGACGTCGAAGCAGACAGATACATGTATGCTGTACGGGATAGAAGAACAGCAGGGATATGGTTACCAGTTCTGGAGATGCAGGAACAACGGATTTGCAATGTACGGCATGGGAGGCCAGCTTGCGATATGCCTTCCGGACTTTGACTTCATACTTGCCACGAACGCAGATAACCAGGGGATACCCAACGGCATACACAGCGTATATTCGGCCCTGTGGACCGAAATATTCCCGTATCTGAAGGAAAAGAAGGGCGCTCTTAAAGAAGACAGGGCATCAGGAGAAAAACTTAAGGACAGGCTTTCAAAACTTGAGGTTAAAGTGGTGAAGGGTTCCGTATTCCGGGAAATTGCCGGTGAGATTAACGGAAAAAGATACCTTATGGCTCCTAATCAGATGGGAATATCTGAATGCAGGCTGGAATTCAGGGAGGGTAATGAAGGCACATTTTTCTATATCAATGAAACAGGCAGCCACCGGATTGATTTCGGCCTGGGGCACATGAAACAGCAGAATTTCCCTGAGATAGATTTGCTGAGTATAAATTCGGCAGCCTGGGTCAGCGGGAATACGCTGCACCTTCGTTCATACATTATCGACGAGTTGCCGGCAAGCGTAAATATTACAATAACCTTTAAAGGGAATACGGTTACCGTTGCGATGAAAAAAATAGCAGAAAATGCTCTGAACCGATATGAAGGGTTTGCTTCGGGAGCAGCAGCAGAACAGTAATGTTTATCCCGGGTTTATATGGTTATATAATTATTTGTGGGGTTTTGATTTCGGAGGTGAAACTGGTCGGCCATTCACAACAACCGGCTGCCGGAAATAATCAAAAAGGAGTGATTGCAGGTTGATTAGCAGCATTAAAGACTGTACAACTTTGAACAATGGAGTAAAAATGCCATGGCTTGGCTTGGGGGTCTGGAAAGTCACGGACCCTGAAGAAGTTGACTTTGCAGTTAAGACAGCCCTAAAAGCAGGGTACGCCAGTATCGACACAGCAGCCATGTACGGAAATGAAGAGGGTGTGGGCAAAGCCGTCAGAGAGTCGGGAATCCCGCGTGAGCAAATTTTTATCACCACTAAACTGGCGAACAAAATGCAAAGAAAAGGCTATGAGGCTGCATTGAAGGCTTTCGAGACAAGCAGGAAAAGTCTCGGACTTGAATATATAGACCTGTTCCTGATTCACTGGCCGGTTAAAGGGAAATATACGGAGAGCTGGAAGGCATTGATAAAACTATACAATGAAGGACTGGTCAGGGCAATAGGCGTGTCCAACTTCCTTATTCATCATCTTGAAGATATTATAAATGAAACGGGTGTTGTTCCTGCAGTAAACCAGGTTGAACTGCATCCGTGGCTGAACCAGGCTGAACTGGTTGATTACTGCAAAAAGCACAATATCCAGGTGGAAGCGTACAGCCCTCTTATGAGCGGACATCTGAGCGAGGTTCCGGAGCTTGATGAGATCGCCGGAAAATATGGAAAAACTCCGGCACAGATTGTTTTGCGCTGGCATCTTCAGAGGGGGATAGTTATTATTCCCAAATCGGTTCATAAGGAACGGATTATTGAGAATTCGCAGATTTTTGATTTTAACCTGTCGGAAGAGGATATGGAAGCCATTAACTCACTGAATCGCGACAAAAGGTTCCTTCCGCATCCGGACAATGTATTCTTTTAGTCATACTGATTGCCGGGGGATTGGATGGCATACGATGTTGTCTGATTTCCCCGGAATACTCAAAATTAAATTCTCTTATCCTTCATTTTGTTTTTTTGATATAATATAGGCAGAAGTTGCTTATAAATTCATGCGCATCCCAAGAAATTCACTTTGTATAATTGGCAGGTTCCGTTATAAGAGGTGAGGGAATTGGGATAAGCTTACTGTCTGTTGACTGGGATTATTTCATTTTCACCGAGAGTACATATCAGGGTTCATATCTGGAAAACAGGAGAAGCCTTATCGATGAATGGTACAGGCGGTACATAGTTTCAAAGCAGGCGGGAAAGGATATTTGCAGGTTTTACAAACTATGCCCTGAGTTCAGGTCCTTTTGGAATAGAATCAGGGAATTTTTCAGGTTTTCAGAAAACGTAAAAGTCTTTGTCTCCGACTCCCATTCACTTTCCTATAAAATTGCAAGGGAAAGCAATGCCGATACGGTGTACCTGTTTGACGCTCATTCGGATTTGGGCTACGGCGGCATGGCGTCCCTGAACTTTGAAGTGAACTGTGCCAACTGGCTGGGAAAACTTCTGAAAGAAAAGGCAGTAAGCCGTGCATTCATTGCTTACAGTCCTTACACTACCGAAAACCCTGATTATTTTAAAGCCATGAACCACCGCTTTAGTATAAGGTACACAGACATAAACGGCTTTAAACCCTTTATAGACATATCGGCGGTACATATCTGCAGATCAGGGGCATGGGTGCCGCCCTGGTTTGACAATGATTTTATGTGGTTTGTGAACTCATTGAACCTGCCTTATGAAAAGACAGGGCTGACCGAAAGGACATGGGATCCTGAGAATATAAGCCTTGCAGATGCAATCAATTACCTGCTTGCCTGATGTTTCGGTTTTTCTTTTTTTGGTCATATCCCGTTTTCCCGTATTTTTATTTCCCGCTGAAGACATAATATTAAACAGGCATTCCAAATCAGGGAGAGTTTGTTCATGAATCCATGGTTTTTTTCTTTCCTGGTCAGCATTGCTCTTTTATTGCTGCTGGCTGATTTAAGACAGATACCAAAAAACCTGTACGGAGGAATACTGTCGGCTGTGTTTATGCAGGCAGAAACCGTTCTTGCATCAGGGCTTGAATTGTTTGAGTATAACTCGGTTCCGCTGTACATGCCCGACATGTTCCTGTTTTCAAATAAGCTGAATATTTTCCTCACGGGAATTGCATTTAGTATTGGAATTCTGATCGTTCAGAATCAGCCGCGGAAAATGGGCTGCCAGCTTGCAGACGCGGCAGTATGGGCATTGTTTTTGGCTGCTTTTAACTACCTGGCCTTGGCCTTTAACCTGATCAATTTTATAAGATTCAAACCTTATTTTGTTATTCGCCAGTTCCTGCTTTTTCTTTTCTTCGGATGGATAAAAAACAATTTCGGGAAGCAGGAAGATATGCAGTTTCTAAGCAAACCAGAAAAAGGTGGTGCCTGATGTCGGGGAATATACTTTCAAACAGGTGGTTTTTTACATTTGTTACAGGCTGGGTAGTGTTTCTGCTATTAGTGGACCTGCGGGAACTTCGCAAAAACATATGGGGTGGGATTATGAGCTGTTTGCTTGAATTATGGCAGGATTCAAATGCGTATGCATTGGGGATGTATTATTTTCATGAATCAGGGATTGAAATACTGAATGTATCGGCCTTTTTCACTTTCGGGCTCCCGGTCACAATGGGTATTCTGTATCTGCAGTTTACTCCTGAAAATCCATTACTGCAGCTAATTCATATGCTGGTTTTTACCGGCGGATTTGCTGTTTTTGAGGCTATTGTGAAGCATGCCGGTGTCCTGGTAACGCCTCACTGGAACCTGGTTGCAAGTGTGTTTAACAATGCAGCAATATTCGGCGGGCTTCTTTGGCTTAATGACTTTCTGAAAAACAGGGCATACAGGCGCAGGTGATTGTATGTGGAAGTTTTACCTTTTCATTATACTTGAAGGAATAGGCATTTATGCCTGGTGCAGGCTGATAAAATGGCTGGATAAACGGGCCGGCGGCAAAGGATTTCAGTACCGGGGACGGCTGTAAAGGCATGCCTGGGATTAACCCCAATATTCTATGCAGTGGTTATATATTCCACGATACCATTATTTCTTAAAATATTGGCAAACTCCAGGGAGTTCTCCGGGGCTTCCTTTAATATTATTCCGCCGCGCGAAGTATCCTGCATCTGGTGGAAGTCAGAGCCGGACAGCATTTTAAGATTGTGCCTGACGGCATAGTCATAAGCCCTTTCGTTATACGAATTATGCCTTGGGTTTCCGTTGTATATTTCAACTCCGTGCAGGTACCGGGGATCTGCAGGTGTTACCATTACCCTGAACGGATGGGCCTGGTAAACAAGCAGCCGGGTGTCTTCCGCGAACTTACTGAAACTTTTCAGATCCATTTCGTACAGGCCAGGATTCTGATACAAAAAGTCGGGTTCAAAACCGTAAACGAGATACTCATTGTTGTTCTCGCCGAACTTTAATTCTATTCCTAGAAGAACCCTGAGCCCTATTCTTTTCCCTTCTTCAACAGCCGTGAAATAGCCCGTTAGGTACCTGTCCATTTTTTTATTCCAGCTGTCCTGCGCTAACCCTTCAAAAAAATCTTTTGTATAGTGATCGGTAATGACAATACCGTGATAGCCGGCTTTTTTGTATAACCTCACAAGGGTTTTTGCATCAACTTTTCCGCAGATGCTTGTTTCCGAGGTGTGAACATGGGTGTCGTATTTGAAATAACTCATAAAACCTCCGTTTGATGCTTTTATCATACAAATAAAGTAAGTATACAAGAATAATAAATCAAATGCAGCATAAAAGCAAGAAAACGACGGGTAGAGGGTTTCGCTGCACTGCACGGATATCCGTATAATATTTTTACCCTGCAGCAGCTTTAAGATAACGGTTGTTTTTTCTTCAAAAGACTTACGATGTATTCTGAAAGAAAACCTGCCATGACCAGGAATAAAATATCGAATATATAGTTGAAAAGAAAAAGCTGTTTTGCCGTATCAGCCCTGCCATTGCCCAGGTACGGCATCGGGAACTGGAAAATTCCGATGGCTGCGATGACCCAGATAAGTTCAATCCTGAGCCTGTCAGGGGTGTTTTTTGCCTTAATGTATTTTTTCAGTGTGAATGCAGCAAGAACAATGAAAAAGGATATAATAAACCACAGTTTCCTCGGAAAGTATCTGCTTCTTATATCGGACCACAGCGTAAACCTGCCGAACTGATGCGTATACTCTTCAACGTCGGTTTTTTTGTATTTTCCAAGGGAACTTGCTGTCTGAAAGCACTGTGAAGCCGTATACTCCATTCCCCGGACAAGCCGTTCCGGGTTTTGAAGATAAAACCTGATAATTTTGAAATTGCTGATTTTCCGGTTAAACTCCTCCAATGTAATATCCGACCAGGGTACGTATTTTTTATATTCGTTTTCAGGCAGATAGGCATGTTTTCCTGCTTCCACCGCCATGTCGGTGTTAAGGCCAAGCTCCAGGAGATCCCTTTCAGGATTGTCCGAGTCCGCCAATATGCCGTAAAACACTGAATTGTACTTTGTATCCACGCCGCATGTAATGTTTACCTGGATAAAGAAGCCCAATGTATAGAAAACGAGCAGAACAAGGGGAATTAATGATTTTCTTAAGGCATAATATCCCGCTGTTTTAAATTCAAGCAGATTCCTGTATTTAAGCGAAAAAACCCTGACAATCATGAAAGCGGCAAAGGGCAGGGCGGTTATGCACTGGGCCTTTGAGCCAAGAAAAAGAAAAGATGATATGACGACGAATAAAATGTCCTTATCGTCCGTCGGACCGGTTTTATTTGACACATTCAGCACCGAAGCGATAAACAGTGCAAGTCCTGTTATCATCATGGGTTCACCGTAAAGGCTGTTAAACCAGACAAGATAATTGCCGTCCAGCAAAACAAATAGGGAGAGTACGGAGGTAATAGTGAAAACGGGCTTGCTGCCGGGAGCATACCACTTCATACACAGTGTCAGTGCGGTTATATACACAACGGCATATATAACTGCCAGTACTTCCGTGCTAAAAAACTCCCGGCCGGTGATTCTGCACAGGAGCTTTGCCGCTGTAACAGGGTAAATCATGCTTGTTGTAGGGATTAAGCCGGATAATCTCAACGGGTTTACAGGTGCCATTTCATATTCTGGTTTTACGTATCTGAAAAAAAGCATGTCGCGGTCGGCCGTGCCGGTTTCTTTTTCCTTTAACCCGGTGACATCCATGACACGCTGAAAATCTCCCTGGTCTGCAACCCCGGGACGCGGCGGGATGAAAAGGACATATGTCACTGTGATTACCGAGCATATTAAAAAAAGTATAACGCTGATCCTGGTGAAATATTCTTTCATAACTGTTATGGCTTTCTGAAATAATAAATCCAAAGTATTATTTAGTCTTTCAACAAGTGCATACTATTATGCAATGGCAGTACTATACAATGCAAAATGGGAAAGGTGTGACAGAAATGAATGCAAGTGCTGAAATGCTGAATTTTATCTACCAGAACTCACAAATGGGTGTAAGAACCATCGAACAGCTTATGGATATTGCGGAAGATGAGGAGTTCAGAAAGCATCTGAAAGCCCAGTATGACGAGTACAAGGCAATCCATAACGAAGCTGAGGCGCTTCTGAATAAACTCGGCTATGATGAAAAGGGGATTAACGCGTTTGAAAAGCTGCGGACATACCTGATGATAAACATGCAGACCCTTGCCGACAAATCTTCATCGCATATAGCAGAAATGCTGATAATAGGCAGTAATATGGGTATTATAGATGCGGTAAAAAATCTGAAGAGATACCGGGGAGTGGAGAAGGAGATTACAGATCTCATGGAAAGGCTTTTGAAGTTTGAGGAAAACAATGTCCAGCAGTTAAAGGAATTCCTGTAAGCAATGCAATATTCTTTTTTATTGTTCTTGCGGGCAGGCAAGAAATAGGATAAACTGAAAATAGCAGGGCCTGCGGTGCTGCATGGCCTGTGCAGGATAAAATGATCGGTGATTGTATGGAAAAATGGTGGAAGGAACGCGTGGTCTACCAGGTTTATCCCCGGAGTTTTCAGGATACCAACGGCGACGGTATTGGTGACATTCAGGGGATTATCAGTCATCTTGACGAGCTCCAGGATTTAGGAATCGGAGCTGTATGGCTGAGCCCTGTTTACCCTTCCCCGAATGCCGATTTCGGGTACGATATAAGCGATTACTGTGGTATTAACCCCGAATACGGAACCATGGCCGATATGGACCGCCTGATCCGGGAAGCTGAAAAAAGGGATATAAAAATCATAATGGATCTTGTTATCAACCACACCTCTGATGAGCATCCCTGGTTCTTGCAGAGCCGTGACAAAAACAGCCCCTATCGTGATTACTACATCTGGCGGCCCGGCAGGAACGGAAACCCGCCTAACAACTGGACAAGTTTTTTTGCCGAGGACTGCTGGGAATATGATGAAAAAAGTGGTGAGTATTACCTCCATCTCTTTTCAAAGAAACAGCCCGATTTAAACTATTACAACCCAAAAGTACTTGAGGAAGTCAAAAACATCCTCAGGTTCTGGCTGGACAAGGGTGTTGCGGGTTTTCGCTGTGATGTTATAAACCTGCTCTATAAATCATCCCTTGAAGACGGGAAAAAGAGGCTGGCACTTACAGGAAGCGAATATTACATATCCCAGGAAGGTACCCATGAAATTCTGCGTACATTAAGACGCGAGATATTTGATCCATATAACTGTTTTACCGTCGGTGAAACGGTTTTCGTAACACCCGAAATGGGCAGGAAGCTGTGCGACGGGGAACTGGACACAATCTTTTCCTTTGAGCATATGGAAGTTGACCAGTTTTATGTAAAGTGGTTCAAAAGAAAGTTTAACGCCGAAAAATTCGGAAAGGTTATTTCCAGGTGGCAGAATGCCCTTGAATGGAATGCGAATTACCTTGAAAACCACGATCAGCCAAGGAGCGTCTCTCGCTTCGGCGATGAAGGCAAATACTGGACCGAGTCTGCGAAGATGCTGTGTGTTCTGCTTATGACGCTGAGAGGGACGCCTTTTGTTTACCAGGGCCAGGAAATAGGCATGACAAACTTCGATTTTACGTCGATGGACCAGATAAAGGACGTGGAATCACATAATGTTTACCGCCTTGCAAAGAAACTTCATATTCCCGAAAGAATACGATGGAACATGATAAAGAAAACCACGCGAGACAATGCGCGCACCCCGATGCAGTGGAATGACGGGCCCAACGCAGGGTTCACCACCGGTACGCCGTGGCTTGCCGTGAATCCGAATTATAACCGGATCAATATGAAGTCGCAGATAAACTGCCCGGATTCGATCAGGAATTTTTATAAAAAAATGATTGAAATACGTTCACAAAGCGATGTATTGAAGTTTGGAAACTTTGAAGCCATAGAAACAACAAAATGCCTTTTTGCATATAAACGCACATATAAAGATCAGAGCCTTGTTACAGCCCTTAATTTTTCACCCGTTGAGCAGAAATTCAACCGAAGCGGAGAAGTTCTTTTATCAAATTACCGAACAGAGTTTTTTAACGGTGTGTTAAAGCCTTATGAGGCAGTAATAATAAAGGCATGATTTTTTACTATGTATGCGGGGGGTTGAACTGTGATTGATTTTAAGGATGGTGTATTCCGGCTTGCCACCGAAAACACCTGTTACTGGTTCAGGGTAACGGCTTTCGGGCACCTTGAGCATATTTATTACGGACCAAGGCTGAAAGAACAGCCGCCTGAAGCTCTTGCCCTCAAGCGAACTGCCGCCGTTGGTTCCAGTGTATATTATGACCCGTCCGATCGATTATACTGCCTTGATAATCTCTGCCTTGAATGGTCGGGAATCGGAAAAGGGGACTACCGCCATTCACCCGCTGAAATAAAGATGCCTGACGGTTCATTCAACTGCGATTTCAAATACATATCCCACAGAATAGTTAACGGTTTTGTACCTATGGAAACACTGCCGTCGGCATACGGAACCGAATCTGAATGCACTTCCCTCGAAATTACGCTTAAAGATGAATCCAATGACGTAACTCTTTTGATGTATTACGCCGTCTATGAGAAAACCGATGTCATAACCCGCCGTACAGTACTGAAAAACAATAATGACAAGCCTCTTGTCATCAGGCGCCTGATGAGCCTTATGCTGGATATGCCAGACCGAAACTTCAGGCTGGTCACTTTCGACGGCGGCTGGATAAAGGAAGCCAACCGCCACGATATTCCGCTGGGTTACGGCATATTCGTCAACTCATCCACAACGGGAGCAAGCAGCAACCGGCACAACCCCGGCTTTTTGCTTGCCGAACGGGATGCAGCAGAACAGCATGGCTATGTTTACGGTTTCAACCTGGTATACAGCGGGAACCATTACGGCGCGGTTGAACTGTCAAATCACGGCATTGTACGGGTAAATATCGGTATTAATCCTCATTGCTTTGAATGGACGCTTAACAAGGATGAGTATTTTGAAACCCCGGAGGCGATCATGACTTTCAGTGCCGGTGGTTTTAACGGTGTAAGCCGGAATTTTCACGACTTTATAAACAACAATATTGTACGTGGCGACTGGAAGGGGAAAGAGCGCCCCATTGTTATAAATACATGGGAATCCTTTTTTTTAAATTTAACGAGCGAAAACTCCTGAAGCTGACCCGACAGGCAAAAGACCTGGGTATAGAACTGTTTGTCCTTGACGACGGCTGGTTCGGCAGAAGGAACGATGACAACGCCGGGCTTGGCGACTACACTGTAAACCCGAAGAAGTTCCCGCGGGGACTTGCCCGTTTTGCAAAAAGAATAAAGAAAATGGGTTTGATGTTCGGAATATGGTTTGAGCCCGAAATGATAAATCCCGACAGCGATTTGTACCGCGCTCATCCCGAATACGCGGTTAAAACCCCGGGCAAGGAACCTGCCCTTGGCCGAAACCAGCTTGTACTGGATTTATGCAATCCTGACGTGAGAGACTATATCGTTGAAAACGTATCAAAAATTCTTGATGAAACAGGGGCCGACTATGTAAAATGGGACATGAACCGGCATATCAGCGATGCTTATTCTTCATGCTTAAAAAACCAGGGCGAGTTTTTTCACAGGTATATAATGGGGCTTTACGACATTCTCGGAAGGATTTTCGGGGACAGGCCCCATATACTTGTTGAAAGCTGTTCAAGCGGCGGAAACAGGTTTGATCCCGGAATGCTTTGCTATTCCCAGCAGATTTGGGCCTCCGACAATACCGATCCCGTGGAGAGGCTGAAAATACAAGGCGGATTATATCACATGTATCCGCTGTCAACAATCGGAGCCCATGTTTCAGATGCCCCGCACCAGCAGACACTCAGGAACACTCCTCTTACTACAAGGTTCAATGTATCCTGTTTCGGATGCATGGGTTATGAAATGGACTTAAGGTACCTGTCCCCGGCAGAGAGGAAAGAAATTAAAAAACAGATCGCGTTTTATAAAAAACACCGCAGAACCTTTCAATACGGACGGTTTTACAGGCTTCCCGCGGGAAAGGAGAACAAGTTTCACTTTCAGTGCGTATCCGAGGACGGTTCTGAAGCAATTGCAGGCTTTTTCCAGACAATTGCCTCGCCGAGCGAAAGTTTCGATTTTCTGCCGTTAACCGGGCTTGATCCCGATGCGAAGTATACGGTTTCAACATATCCCCAGAGCCTGTTTCTGAAACGGTTCGGAGGGCTGGTGAAGCATATCGTCCCCTTTTCTGTGAACCCTGACGGATTTCTTCTTCGAACCGCAAACCGATATTATTGCCTGACCGACTGTGTTGAGGAATATACGGGCTACGGAGACATGCTGATGTCGGGCATAATCCTCAACAACCAGTTCATGGGCAGTCATTACAACAAAAATACACGCTTGCTGGGGGACTTTGGTTCAAACCTTTATATTATAAAGAAAACCTGAATCAGGGAGGATTCAACATGAAATCAATGTAAAAACGCAACCAGTTTGCTTTTGGGCTCGGAACCGTAGGAAGGGATATGCTGTACTCCCTTGTGAGCATGTACCTGATTTTTTACCTGACAGACATACTGCAGTTTCCCGATTCCACATTATGGTGGCTGAACGGTATCCTGCTTGTGGCAAGAATTTTTGATGCGGTTAACGATCCGATCATGGGCGTGTTTGTTGACAATACAAACAGCAGGTTCGGCAAATTCAAACCCTGAATTGCCGCCGGGGCGTTACTGACCGGTGTCTTCACGGTTCTTATGTATACCGATTTCGGATTTCGAGGTACGTCGTATCTCATCTATTTCGCAGTTATTTATTTCTGCTGGGATATAATCTTTACAGCGAATGACATAGGCTACTGGTCGATGCTTCCGTCATTGAGCATGGATCAGAAGGAACGCGAGAAAATCGGCGCTTTCGCCCGTATTTGCGCTGATGTGGGCCTTTTTGCGGTTGTAGTGGGTATTGTCCCGATAACACAGGCTCTTGGAAATCTTTTCGGAAGCATGACTAAAGCATATTTTGTTTTCGCTGTTGCAATTACATTAATTATGTGGGCAGGCCAGTGCATAACGCTTTTTGGTGTCAGGGAGCATAAAGGCGTATTCAGGGAAGAAACCGCAACAACCTTTAAAGGCATGTTCAAAGCCATTTTCCATAATGATCAGCTGCTTTTCACCACCATATCGATGGCCCTGTTCATGATAGGCTACACCACCACAACAAGTTTCGGAATATATTTCTTCAAATATGCTTACGGTGACGAGAACATGTATTCGGTCTTCGCCATGATACTGGGTGTAACGCAGATCATTGCGCTGGCAGTATTTCCCCTGTTCAGAAAGAGATTCAACAGGAAGAAACTCTATGCCGCGTCAACGGTCCTTGTGGTCCTGGGATATATACTGTTTTTCTTTTCACCGATGAACATGATATTTATCGGTACGGCAGGAATCCTGGTCTTCCTCGGCGAGGCATTCATCCAGATTCTGATGCTTATGTTTCTTGCAGATACGATTGAATACGGGCAATGGAAACTTGGAAAACGCAACGACAGCGTAACCCTTTCCCTCCAGCCCTTTATCAATAAAATCGGCGGCGCAATAGCAAGCGGCATAGTGGGCGCGACTGTTATAATATCGGGTATCAACAGCGCCGCATCGAAAGCCGATGTCACCGAAAAAGGGCTTGTTATTCTGAAAATATCAATGTTTGTTCTGCCCCTGATATGCATAGTTGCCGGATATATTGTTTACAAACGGAAATACATGATCGACGAGAAAATGTACAGCCGGATTGTTTCTGATCTCAGGGAGCGGGGCGATATAAACCTCGAAGAATAAGTTAGGGTCTGATGATAATAAGAATATGGCGAAGTTTTGCATTGAGCTTTTAAACCGCTTACCCAATACAGCTTATGATTGCAGGGCTGATACCTCTGTAATCATGGATAATAATGATTCACAGAGGTTTTGACATATTTTCTGTTATTTATATATATCATTTGTTAACAGAATGTAAAAAATAAATATTTGCTGGCAATAAATCAAATTTACGTATATAATGATCATGTTGCGCAATTTTTAAAATTAAATCTCTGATAATGGGGGTAGATATTTTGCCGCAAAAAACGAAAGTTAAGAAAAAAATGGCCTCAGATATGAAAATATTTATGGTTGTGTGCATAATCGTGACGCTTATTATAGCTGCTTCGATTATATACATTGTAATGCCGAAGGATATTGCGGCCGTTAAAAACGGCAAAGTTTCCAACGCGGAGTTCAAATTCTACTACTCGCAGTCTTATCTGCAGTGGTATTCCGCCTATCTGATGGGTTTACTGGGGAATGTCGATGAACAGACCGTTATTGACTTTGCAAAACAGCAGGCGCTGAGCCAGGCTGTTGAAGTTGAATACCTGCTGCAGGAAGCACAAAAGGAAGGCTTTTCAGTAAGCAGGGAGGATATGGATGCAGCACTGGAAAAGTTTGATTCCGATATTAAAAAGGCTTCCGAGGAATACGGGATTTCCCAGAATAAATTATGCATAGAACAATACGGCGTAAAATACGGCCAGGCAAGGAATATATACTCGAACCTCGTTAAAGCTCAGAAATACCGTGAAAAAATAATCAGCGACATGCAGGTTGGCGAAGAGGAACTTAAATCCTACTATGAGGAGAACAAGGAATCCTTTGATTACAATACCGTAAGCCATATACTGATTAAATGTGAAGAAGATGCAGAGGAATCGGTTGTGGAGGAAAAGAAAAAGACAGCCGAAAGCATCCTTGAAAGGGTAAACAACGGTGAGGATTTCGCAGAGCTGGTGAAGAAATACAGCGAGGATGAGGGATCAATCGAAAACGGCGGACAGTATGATGTAAAGAAAGGACAGATGGTTGAGGAATTTGAAGAATGGACGTTTTCCCATGAAGTCGGCGATACCGGGATTGTAAAAACCCAGTACGGATTCCATGTAATGAGGCTGGACGGAATTAAAAACACCTTTGAAGATTTAAGGGATTCGGTTGAAAAGTCATACAAGGAAAACAAGTATCAGACAGTACTGCAGGAAACCCTGAACGAAGGTGAATACAAGGTTGAAATAAAAGACGCATACTATGAATTCACAGGAATGTAACAAGGTCAAAACAAAAGGCTGCGGATCCCGCAGCCTTTTTGATTCCATTGTTTTTTTGATTTATCTTAACCTCATTGTTTCCACAAGTTTTCCCTGTTTGCCCTGCGTCCCTCTTCAAGCTGCCTGTAAAAATTTTTCCTTTTCATGTATGCATTTCTCCTGTTCCTGATTCCTTTAATAATATCCGGACCGAAAAACAGCAGGAAATTAAGTACCGATACAATGGCAGCTATCTTTCCGCCCAAGGGGGCAATAATCACGGTAATGGCGATAAATGCCCAGTTCAGCCACGCAAGGTATTTCATTTTTACGGGCAGAAAGAAAAACAGAAGAACTTCATGATTGGGGAAAAGATGCGCAAAGGCCAGAAACAGCGACAGGTTCAGATGGGTGGCATCCGAATAGCCTGTTATCAGGGCGGCTATGGTTGTGCCGATCATCCCTGCCAGGTAATAAACATTCAGCCTGAAGCTTCCCCAGAGACCCTCCAAGGTATTCCCGATAATGTAATAGAAATACAGGGTAAAGAATATAAAAACTATGCTGTAAGTGGGAGGAATAAAAATATAGGTGACAAGCCTCCATACCTGGCCCTTAAGGACCTCGGAAGGAATAAGCGCAAGTTTTCCCGGTATGCCCAGCTGGGGCAATACCAAATCGAGCATAAAAACTACTAAATTACCGACTACAATGTATGTCATCAGACCCTGTATAGCATACCTGCCCAGTTTTCTTTCAAGTCTGTCAAGAAACTTCATTAACAGCGCTCCTCTCACATAACTTACTAATCAGAAATACTGCATTGAATAAATTGTATTAGATTTTTCAATTCAAATCAAGTAATAAAGGTTAATATGGAAAAGAATGCAATGTTATACTATAATTAAGTTAAAGGACTTTCGGGAGGTTAATTATATGGGTCTTCGTTTTCGGAAAAGTATTAAAATCTGTAAAGGCGTGAGCCTGAATTTGGGGAAGACAGGTGCGAGTATAAGTTTCGGTACACGAGGACTAAGGCAAACCATTCATACAAGCGGCAGAATGACATCGAGCATTGGAATTCCCGGAACCGGCATTTCCTATGTGAAATCCTATAACGTGAAGAATAAAGCGGCAAAGAAGTACCAGACCCGGAAGAATGATATCCAGGCGCAGGAAAACCAGTTTGAAGCAGAGCGCTACAACGATTTTGTCAATAATTTGGTAAATATTCACAGGCTCTGTGACGATTATATAGACTGGGAAAGCCTGTTGGCTTCGGAACCCCCGTTTAAACCCGGCCATATCGGACCGAAACAGGCCAGGGCCTTGGAAGAGCTAAACAACTACAACCCGTCCTTCTTTGAAAGAATGAGATACGGCGACAGGCGAAGAGAGCTCGAACAGGCGGTGGAACAGGCAAGGAAAGAGGATTTGGAGGATTATGAAACCTGGGAGACATTGCATCTTTTGGCAAGGAAGGTCCTGGAAGGTGACCCGGACGCTTACCTTAGCGTTATTTACGAGATGAATCCGCTGAATGATCTGGTTGAATACGGAAGCGATTTTGAGTTCGGTACCGACAATGCGGATGAAATGCATGTAGAGTTTACCGTTAACATGGGTATTGTACCGACATATTCGGTAAACCTTACAAAGACAGGAAAGGTCTCCCGGAAGGAGCTTACCAAAACAGCCTATTACGAACTGGTCAAGGATTATGTATCAAGCTGCACAATCAGAATAGCAAGGGATATTTTTGCGCTTCTGCCTGTTAAAAGGGTTTATGTGCATGCTGTCGGGAAAAAGGTGGACACCCGGACAGGACATCTTAATGAAGAGACCATACTGTCCGTCCTGTTTGACCGGGATACTCTTGAAAACCTGAATTTTGACCTGATAGATCCTTCTGATGCTTTGACCAATTTCAGGCATAATATGAGTTTTGCCAAAACAACAGGTTTTAAGCCGGTGGAAAGGCTGGAATGAGTTATTTGAAAAGTTTCTGAAGCTCTTCGTACTTTTCATGGGTGATCAGGGCGTCCATATCGGAGTCCCTGAGTTTTGCCACGTAGGTCCAGCGGCCGTACGGATATATTTTATGCACGTGGGAAATATTTATAATATATGATCGGTGGCTTCTAAAGAACAGGTTTTTGTCAAGCCGGGATTCAAGCTCGGTTACTCCTTCCGAAGTAACGTATTTTTGCCCGTCGGAAGTGTATATTGCCGTACTTTTGCTCTCACGCTGTATTAAAACTATGTCTTCCTCGTCAATTAGTGATATGCCTTCCCTGTTTTTGATTACAAGCTTTCGAAGCCCGGATTTTTCGTGTGAAGGCGGTCTTGAATGAACGTTTTCCTTTTGCCCGAGCAAGGCGGCTATCCTGTTCAGGGTCTGATGAATCCGCTGTATATTGAATGGTTTGACGATATAATCAAAGGCGTAAAGTTCAAACGCTTCGGGCATGTATTGCTCATGGGCGGTGGCAAAAATAATAATTGTCTTGGGGTTTATATCCTGGATCCTTTTAGCGCATTCCACCCCGTTTAAACCCGGCATTTCCACGTCCATGAAGATGACATCGGGTTTCAGCGTTTCTGCAAGAGAAACAGCAGATTCTCCATCCGCTGCCTCTCCGGCCACACTGAACTGAGTGTTTTTTTCCAGTACTTTTTTCAAAAGAAGCCTCATCCCGGCATCATCATCGGCCAATAAAACCCTGTACAAGGTTTTCACCAACCTTTTCTTATGGCTTTCGGTTTTCCCAGGATCTCCGACATTATTATCCCTGCAATCAGGTTATTCCTGTCAAGCGGGGATGGGAAAACAGGTGCATCAACTGCCGGTGTTGTCCTGGCATCTGATGGATTTCTGACAGTTGATTTTAAACTTTCATTCTTAACCGCGGTATTCGGGTTCTGCTTTTTCGTACCGGGATCTGACTGTGTATCGTTTTTGTTCCGGGAATAAACATTCCCATAGTGTTGGTTGTAGTATTGGTTGAGATGTTTTGCCATTTACGCTGCACCTGCCTTCATGATACGGTTTGTTATTTCTTGTCGGGCTGTTTATTGTTATCCTGCCTGCTCATACTTGATATTGAATTCCTCATTTGGGTGTCGGATATTATGTTCTGCATGTTGTAATAATCCATAACACCTAATTTGCCCTCGCGAAGCGCCATTGCCATCGCCCTGGGAACCTCTGCCTCTGCTTCAACAACTTTGGCTCTCATTTCCTGTACCATGGCCTTCATTTCCTGTTCCTTTGCAACGGCCATTGCCCTTCTTTCCTCAGCCTTGGCCTGGGCAATGCGCTTGTCGGCCTCGGCCTGGTCGGTCTGGAGCTGTGCGCCTATGTTTCTGCCCACATCAATATCGGCTATGTCAATAGAAAGAATTTCAAACGCGGTGCCTGCATCAAGACCCTTTTCAAGAACGGTTTTGGATATAAGGTCGGGGTTTTCAAGAACCTCCTTGTGCGACTCCGATGAACCTACGGTAGTAACAATACCCTCACCGACACGGGCGATGATGGTTTGCTCACCGGCACCGCCCACGAGACGGTCAATGTTTGCCCTGACCGTAACCCTTGCCTTTGCAATCAGCTCAATACCGTCCTTTGCAATAGATGCTATATTCGGTGTCTCGATTACTTTCGGGTTAACACTCATCTGGACCGCCTCTAAAACATCTCTGCCTGCCAGATCTATCGCCGCCGCTCTTTCAAAGCCGAGAGGTATGTTTGCTCTCTGGGCGGCAATAAGAGCATTAACAACCTTGTCTACATTTCCGCCCGCAAGGTAATGCGCCTCAAGCTGGTTGATGGTAACGTCAAGCCCGGCTTTCCTTGCTTTAATCAGGGGATTCACTATCCTTGACGGTACCACCCTTCTTAACCTCATACCTACAAGGGTTAAAATACCAACCCTTACCCCGGATGCTGCAGCTGAAATCCACAATCCAACGGGTACAAAACTGAAAAACAATGAGAAAAACAATATAACTGCAATGATTATTACCAAAATTCCAACCAAACTCCCTGACATTTGGAAACCCTCCTTTATATTAATTATCTTGAAGTTTCAGACCTGTACGGTGAAAGATGCGCGTCCCGACCTTAAAAAAGGCATTAAACGGGTTTTACCACAATTCTGCGCCCCGAAACCTCGGTTATTTTCACTTTTGTATTTTTGGGGATGTACTCGCCTTCACTGACAACATCAAGTTTTACTCCATCAAATTCTGCGCTGCCTGAAGGCCTTAAAACAGTAAGAGTTATTCCCTCTTTGCCTACAAAGTATTCAAGATCCTCTGTTCCGATATATCCGGCGCTTTTGGTTAATGAATCGTTCAGAATAAGGGTTTTCGACAGCCATCCACTTGCAGCCGAATGCAGGATTATTTTAAGCGCCGCACCCAAAATAATAAGCAGAATTACTATCATGACGAGAGCCTCAAACGGGGTTGAAGCCGTCAGGATGATACCGGCGACCAGAAGAATAATGCCCATGCCGCCCGGTACGCCGAACCCGGGAGTAAACATTTCAATTATTAACAGGATAATGCCAAGAAGAAGTATTATTACCTGGTATATCTGTATTCCATCCAGGAAACTGAAAATATCCACAGCAGCACCTCCTTTTAACGGCTTTACTGGTTATAATTATACTTCTTAACTGCGGCTGACTGAAGATTAACCTGACAAATAATACAGTTCTGCAGTTCAAATGTCGTTTTTACCTGAAATCATACATCAGGCGGTTCCTGTTTAGGCATAAATACCGTAAACACCGTCCAGTAGTTATCCCTGTTCACTTCAATCCTTCCGCCGTATTTATGTATTATTCTCCTTGCTATCGAAAGTCCCATGCCTTCACCGTTCTTTTTTGTCGTGAACCCGGGTTCAAATATCCTGTCCCTGATGCTGTCGGGAATTCCCCGACCGTTGTCCTTAACAACGGCAATAAATGATCCGGGATCTTCCTTTAATTCGATTTGCAGAAGACGGTTATCGGGTTTTTCGCAGAGTTCTGAAATTGCATTGTCCGTAAGGTTTCCAAGTACCCTGCATAATTCCCATGACGGAACGGGAATGTTCTCAAAGCGGGATGAAACAAGAATCTCGGCGTTTATCCGGTTTTCCTCGCAGGTCATCAGCTTGGCCTGCAGCAGGGCATTAACGGCGGGATTGGCTGTTTTCAGCACACGGCTGACCGACTGTATATCTTTATATACTTTATTGATATAGTTTTTTGCTTCATAATATTCATCCAGTTCTATCAGGCCGTAAACAACCTGAAGATGGTTAAGGAAATCGTGCCTCTGGGCTCTCAGTGAATTGTTCAGGTTCTCAACCGAGCTCAGGGCTTCCCTGATCATACTGTTCTGCAGATTGATGTCAATAATATGATATATATCGCGCATTGAGAAAAAAATCGCCGCAAAGGATACGACTGTTACGGATGCAATAAATATCCTTTCTCCAGTATCGGATTGGGAAAGGAACGATTTCGGTGATAAAAACAGGTACAGAAGCAGGGCTGTCAAAGCAGCTGTCTGAATAATGTCAGTAACCAGTGTCAATATTACGGCCTTTTTGATTTTTAAGCGGACACCCTTCACAAACTCCAACTCCCGCAGAAAGTTGATAATATGCCATACCGGCATCTACTTAATTATAACACAGTTTACAGGAATTATATTTAGAGTTTGTGAACCTGGTACGGGATATCATGCGCCCATTGAATGATTGTCAGGTATAACAACGGGCTCAAGAAGCGGGAAATCGTATTGGTTTATCTCAAGATTTTTAAGAAATTCAATTGCACCGTCAAGGTTTTTTCTGAATGAGAGACCTTCCTCATTCATTGCTGTAAACAGCTGGTTGTTTTCCCATTCAAGAAAACGGACATAATTGTTCCGTTCCCTTACATACGGCTCAAGTTTATCCTTATACTCCGGGTTTTCAAGGATTTCACGGCAAAGAAAGAAATTACAGACGTATGATCTGTACCGCGGCGGAAGGGTGCAGCCCGAACCCGAACGGACAAAGGGGCATGTTTTAAAAAAAACCGATGTATCGGTAACATTTCCGTCCACAGGCACAAGCCCTTCCCTCATCATTTTGTCGTGAAGTATAATGTCATAACTTCCTTTAACAAGAATATGATCGTCATATATAACGGTATTGGGCATGCTGACAATGCTGTAAAGCAATGCCGTTCCTTCTTCAGAGTGGCACATTCTTTGGATTTCCACGGGTAAAACTTCGGGAAGTAGTAACAGCATCCCCTGTTTTTTGTCTGGGACAGGCTGATTCCTATCAGGCTTGTACATCTTGAACAGCCGGTATAGGAAAGACGCGGAACCCCCTTATCAAAGTCAATGCAAATATAAGCCATATTCTTCCTCAATCCCATTGACAAATCAGCAAGTCATACAAATAATTGATATTATGCAATATCATTGAAATAAAAGCCATTAAAAGGCATGAAAAAATTATAGGGGCAATGCCTGTCCAAAATCAATCACCGCATAATCCGGCATGTTTTTATTTTCTGTTAAAATAATAATATTGCTTGTACTTTCTTTTATTTTTACATAAAATTTATTTAATTTATATTCATGCATCTATTGTTTTCATGCAGTGTAATTACGGTTTGAAAGGATTGGTGCTTATGCTGATCAGGGATTTGCTCGGAGAAAGAATGAAGCAGAAACCCGGTGACGCTGTCCTTACAAGTCATGTTTATCTTGTACGGGGCGGCTATATTCGCCGGGTTTCAAACGGAATATATTCCCTGCTTCCTCCGGCAAAGCGAATTGCTTCAAAGATTGAGAACGTAATACGCGAGGAGATGGACCGGATAGGCGGACAGGAAGTCCTGTTCCCGGTTGCTTTGCCTGCTGATCTGCTGAAAGAGTCAGGTCGGTATTTCAGTATAGGCAGTGAAATGGTGCGTTTCCAGGATCGGACAGGCAATGACATGGTCCTTGGCATGACCCATGAAGAGGCAGCCGTTCACCTGGCAAGGAACGAAGCCCTGTCATATACGAAATACCCTTTCATGATATACCAGATACAAACAAAAATCAGGGATGAACCCAGGTCCAGGGGCGGCCTAATCCGTGTCAGAGAGTTTATCATGAAAGACGCATATTCCTTCCATACGTCGCAAGAAGACCTTAACCGGTTCTACAACAGGGTTTTGGAAGCATATCACAGGATTTTTCAGAGAGTGGGCCTTCCGGAGGTGATATCGGTACGCTCGGACACGGGTATGATGGGCGGTGATGTTGCCCATGAGTTTATGCTGCTGACCGATGCCGGGGAAGATACAATTGTGCTGTGTGAAAGCTGCGGCTACAGGGCAAATATCGAGGTGGCCGTGTCGAAAATATCATCCGGCAGTGACACGGAACAGCCCCTTGAAGAGGTGTATACGCCCGGCATAAAGGATATAGACTCCCTTGCCGGGTATTTGAACATACCTGCAGGTAAAACCATGAAAGCAACCGTTTTCTCGGTTGAAAACTCTCCAAAACCGCTTGTTGTTTTCATACGCGGTGACCTGCAGGTAAGCGAGGCAAAACTGAGGAAACTGGTCAAATCCGGCATTAAACCCTTTACGGCTTACGATGAAACCGATTTGCAATTTGGTTTTATCGGGGCCGTTGGCCTTGACAGAAGCAAGGTTGACATACTTTTTGATCTGTCCCTTAAGGGTGAAAGAAATACCGTCTGCGGTGCAAACAGGGTTGACTATCACCTGAGAGGCGTAAGTATTGAAAGAGACATTAAGGATGCCGTGTTTGCTGATGTTGCAAAGGTAAGCGAAAATGATTCATGCGTTCATTGCGGGGGCAGGCTGACCCTTAATAGGGGAATTGAAGTCGGGAATATATTCCAGCTTGATACAAAGTATACCGAAAGCATGAACATGACATATATAGATAAGGACGGGGAAAGGAAACATCCCGTAATGGGCTGCTACGGCATTGGCATAGGAAGGCTTATCGCCTGCATCATTGAATCACACCATGATGAATTCGGGCCTGTCTGGCCGAAGGCGGTTGCACCGTGGCAGGTTCATATCTGCATGCTGAACGGAAGTATTGAAGAGGTAAACAGGGTCGGACAGAATTTGTATGACAGGCTGAACAGGAGCTTTGAAGTTATTTTTGACAACAGGGAGGTTGCTGCAGGCATTCAGTTTGCCGATGCTGATCTTTTGGGAGTGCCTGTAAGGATTATAGTGAGTAAACGAAATGTTGAAAATGGTGAGGTTGAAATTGTCACCCGCGATAAAAAAATAAGAGAGACAGTACCGGTTGAACACGTGGAAAGCAGGGTCAGGGAATTACTGGTTGAATAAAAAAGGCAAACCGCGATTGAAAGGGAACATGGTTCAAGGGTAGAATAGAAGCTGAGAGGAGCTGATTATACAATGGAAAAACTTATCAGGGTCAGGATCACGGGAACAAACGGAGAACCTGTTCCGGAGTACCTGCTTAATACACTCTATGCAAGCGATCTTCACTTTGAACCCGATATCCGGGAAAGCCGCATAATGCCCGACGGAACAGTTGAGCTTAAAGTTACAAAAAGCCCGTATATGCTTCATGCAAGGTTGAATATTCCGCTTTACGGGAACATTTGGGTTATGGCGCACAACGAGGGACAGGGCTATACGGACGATACTGTTGATTTTGTTTCCGAAGCGCTGAAAACGTATATCTATGAGGCTGAAAGGATTGGAAAAGGCTTTGAGCTATCTGTTTATGCGAGGGGGCACCTCGATGCCGCGTATGAATACAAGGAATTGTCCGAAAAAGGCACGGAGCGGGATTACTGCCTACTGAAAGCCCTTTCCCATGCAATTTTTGCAGCCGAGGCTGCGCTGTTTGAAACCTCCCGTGCAAAAACTGAGTCAAGTCCCAGGCCGGATCTCCTGCTTGGCTGCAACGCGTTTAAATATTCGGGTGACAATCTTCATTCGAAATATTTTACAGAACTTTTCAACTTTGCGACATTACCCTTTTATTATTACCAGGTGGTACCCGAGGAGGGGATATTTGACTATGCCCGCCGTGACGAAATCCTGGAATGGTGCGAATCGAACGGGATAAAGGCGAAAGGACACCCGTTGTGGTTCGGGCATGGCGGAGTTAACCCAAAATGGATGTACGGAAGAAGCTATAAGGAATTATCACGGTTTGCACAGGAATATATCAGGAAGACCGTTACAAGGTACCGCGGCAGGATAGATGTGTGGGATTCAATAAACGAGCCTCACGACTGGGCGAACTGTTTTGATTTCACCCAGGACGAACTCATGGACCTGGCGCGTATATGCTGCGAAACCGTTCGTGAAAGCAACCCCGAAGCCACATCGATAATTAATGTTTGCCTGCCTTTCGCGGAGTATGTTGCAGGGAAGTTCGTCTGTTACGGTCCCGTTTTTGAACAGCCCGTGTCCCCGCTGGCTTTCTTTGAACGGGCCATGGAGAAAGGTATTGATTTTGACGCAGTCGGTGTACAGCTTTACTTTCCGGCAAGGGACATGGTGGCTGTAAGCCTTCTTCTGAACGAGTATGCCAGGTTCGGCAAGCCTGTTCATATAACGGAAATGGGAGTTCCAAGCGGTCCTGCACGCGGAGAGCGGGATAATGTAGAATCAGCCGATCCCCAGTCGCAAATAGGATTAACGAAAGGAATCTGGCATGCGCCATGGGATGAGCATGTCCAGGCAGACTGGGTTGAGCAGTTTTATACAATTGCTGCAGCAAGGCTCGAGATCAAAGCCATCACATGGTGGGATTTCCAGGATCCCGGCTTTATGAAGACATCCCCGTTCCTGTTTGAGGATTTTATACCCCGTGAAATGTATTTCAGGCTGAAGGCGCTGAAGAAAAGAATAATGGGATCGTAGAGTTAGTAAGTAAAAATACCTTTGCCGGATTGGGGCAGAGGTATTTTTTTAAAAGTGTTGACATTAGCGTTACGTAAAGGTATAGACTATCCGAAAAGCCATCATAAAAAACTCCTTAACGAGAAAGCAAGGATTAGCAGGCTCATTTCAAACGTTGAAAGGACAATAGCACAGAAGGAAGGGAGAGGTTCCATGAAGGACACTGAGAAGTTTGAAGGTTTCAAGAAAAGCCTTGTTGATGAAAACGAGAAGAAATACGGCACAGAAATAAGGGCAAAATACGGAAACGAAACAGTTGATAAGTCCAATAAAAGGTTTATGGATATGACCGAGGAACAGTTTGCGGAATTCACAAAAATCGGCGAACAGGTAAATGAATTGCTGAAAGAGGCCTGCAAAAGCGGTGACCCTGCAGGAGAGCTTGGCTGGAAAGTAGCAGACCTGCACAGGCAGTGGCTTGGCTTTACATGGCCTGAATACAGCAGGGAGGCTCATGCCGGGTTCGCGCATATGTATGTTCAGGACGAACGTTTCAGGGAATACTATGACAAAATATGCCCCGGAGCGGCAGAGTTCCTAAAGGAAGCCATTTTAAACTATACCGGAATGAATAAATAATTTGCATAGTTTTCATTGCATTGCACGATATCCGCAAACACTTGAAGGTAAAGATATCGTGCGAATGCTCAGAAACAGTCGCTGCATTTGCAAGAACTGTGCAGTTCAGCTCGGGCAAGCCGAAACTCGCAAAAATGCTTATGAAGAATNNGCATTTTTGCTCAAACAGTCGGCTTGCTTGTCCTCGCTCTGACTGCACATTTCTAAGCTGCATTCCGCTGAAAGTTTCTTCGCATTGCACGATATCTCGAAACACTTGATCCGTAAGATAAAGATATCGTATGAATGCGCGGAAACAGTCGCTTCGTTTGCAAGAGCTGTGCGGTTCAGCTCGGGCAAGCCAAAACTCGCAAAAATGCTTTAGAAAAAATATGGCAGGTAGCATTTTTGTTCAAACAGTCGGCTTGCTTATCCTCGCTCTGACCGCACATCTCTATGATGCATTCCGCTGAAAGTTTCCTCGCATTGCATGATATCTGCAAATGCTTGATTTGTAAAGAAAAGATACCGTGCAATGCTTGGAAACAGCAGCTGCGTTTGCAAGAGCTG